>Ga0316206_1000024_pt1 | contig 370546 bp, 378 predicted proteins | sample 6monthpyrite_MG_FD_204942 | JGI IMG/M metagenome (GOLD analysis project Ga0316206, IMG submission 204942) | Microbial mat bacterial communities from mineral coupon in-situ incubated in ocean water Damariscotta River, Maine, United States -... | ecosystem: Environmental > Aquatic > Marine >...
GCCTGGTCCCATTCCGAACCCAGAAGCTAAGCCTCTCATCGCTGATAATACTGCACCTTTCAGGTGTGGAAATGTAGGTCGCTGCCTAGTTGGTCAATTCCTTTTTCTAAATTATCTAACTATCTTTTTTTAATTACAAACTTATAACTTTTAAACCTTTATTTATATAATTACTATTGATTTTATTACGTTTGGATCGCTATGGACACTAAAAATTACATACATTTTTAATTTTCATTTTGTTACAAATAAATCAATGTAGATAATTACACTTTATTAATTTATGCTTTAGCTAAGTAAAATTTTTTATGTTATAAAGTTATCTATTACATCATTCGATTTTACAAACCTTTGTTGATTTGGAGTAAGAACTTCTTCTTTCACATTATCTAATACAAGGTATAATCAATTAAAAATATTTAAGGTCTGTAATGAAATATATATTTATCCTAATAATATCTATCGTAATTTTCACTGGTTGCGTAAGTAGTACATATACAAAAGTAATACCAAAAGGTAAAATACAAGATTCAAACATAGTTATTACTGCCAGAGATGGAAGCTTTACACTTCAAGGTGAATTTAAATCACCTTTTCAAAGTTCAGTTCATTATCATTCTTATAATATTGGTGGAGATAAACTGATAAAAGGATATAAACGTGCTTTACAATATGATGCAAAACATGTCTTAATCAAGATCCCATCTGAGAAAAAAGAATTATTTGGCGTTTTAGTATTGGATAAAGCTGATGAAAATGGTTTGGGACCATCCACAAAGTCATACAAGATAATTATTCCACAGCCATATATCGATGCGGCAAAAAATGGAAAAATATCAGTTGTTTATGAATATTACTTTTTAAAAAGTGAAGGACTTATTGATGTTAGTAATGTAAAGAAACAATCATGGATATTATGGATGTCAGATAAGGATATATTTATATGAAGTATTTTATAGTTTTCTTGTTTAACATATCATTACTACATTCAGCAAATCTTATTTATATTTCAAATGACATAAATAAAACTAACTTAGATTTACTATACAAGAAATATCACTCTGATATTATTATTGATTCTAAGAAAGCTTATTTGGCTCCTAGAGAGTGTTTAATTGATAGATATTTTGGTGGTGAGAGTGAGACTAAGATTATTATCCCTAAATCTGAAATACATACTAGAGATATAGTAAGTACACAAGAAGTTTTCGAAGCTAAAGATAATTCTGCTATAGATAAGCAATTTGAAAAAAAGAACTCTATTAATTTATTGGTTGGTGATATTGCTAAAGGATTTTTGCAAGATGAAGATGGTCGTAAATTTGCTGGAATTACTGAAAATATGGACTATCTTGTACAACTTATAGAAAAAGAGAAAACACTTCATATAAAAAAAAATATAAAGCAAGTAAGTGTAATAAAAAACGCCACTTTACAAAAAAACAGAAGATGTAAATTATTAGATGATGGATCTGGATATAAAATATATACAAATGAAAAGATTAAAATATATTCTATAGATGGAATTAGGTATATTCCTAATGGAGAGGTACTGTTTTACTAAATATTATCTTTAATTACTAATTGTATGTTACTTTATTACTCATAACCATGTTTTATTTATGATATGTATTTTATATTAATTTTATACTAATATAATAGAATAACCAACTATCTATATAAAATACTTATAACAAACTCATTTATAACCACATATATACTACAATATAATAATAAATATTATTATATATTATCATATCCTAGATTTAAATAATATAAATAACATATACTTATATATAATAATAACATGTTTAAGAAACAGTTAAAATTAGCTTCTCTATAATGTTTTCATTCAAATACTCACAGGAGAGAAAATGAAAAGAACGATTAAATTAGCAGTAGTAGCTGCATTAGCTTTAGGTGCAACTTCTGCATTCGCAACTAACGGGTCAATTATGATTGGTGTTGGTGCAAAATCTCGTGGTATGGGTGGTACTGGTATTGGTGTTGGACATGGTGCAGAATCAGGTTATTCTAACCCAGCATTAATTACTTCAATTAAAGGTAACAATGAAATTTCATTTGGTGCTACAGCATTTATGCCAGATATTAAAACTACTAATGGATCAAACCTTAACTTCACACAGCTTGGTGGTCCGGATTTAGGTGATGAAACTTCTACTGGTACAAGTGCAGGTGATTTATACCCTGTTCCTACTGTTTCTTTAGCTAGTAAGATCAGCGATAACGTATACATCGGTTTTGGTATGTGGGGTACTGGCGGTATGGGTGTAGATTTCCGTACTGATACTGTTGGCGGTTTAATGAAAATGGTTACAGCGTTACAAGTTATGGAGTTTGGTGCTCCAATGGCATATACTACTAATAATTTCACTATTGGTATTACACCGATAGCTCAGTACTCATCACTAGATATTGATTATAAGATGTCTGCAGGATTACAAAATGGGTTTGCTTTAAGTCATGGTCAAGCTCCTACAGCTACACAACCATATGGCGTAGGCTCAGGTACAGCTCAGGATATTGCATTTGGTTTTAATATCGGTATAGCATATGAGATTTCAAACTTTACAATGGGTGCTGTTTATAAGTCAGAAATTGAAATGGATTTCGATGATGTTTTAAGTAATTCTATTAACCCTATGCTAGGTGGAGCAGCAACTTATGACAATAGCAAACTATCTACTCCTTCTCAATATGGTGTTGGTCTTAGCTATGCAATGCAAGGACATACTATTGCTGTTGATTACAAACATATAAACTGGGAAGATGCTGAGACTTATAAAGATTTCGGTTGGGAAGATCAAGATGTGATTGCTATCGGTTATGAATATGCTACAGATGCATGGGCAGTTCGTTGTGGTTACCAGTATGCTAAATCTGCAGTTCAAGATAACACAGGCAAAAACCTAAGATTAGACACATTTGTACCTAACCTAACTAATACATTTAATGCATTAGGATTCCCTGGTTCTCAAGAAACACATATCACTTTTGGTGGAACTTATGCGTTTAATGAAACTATATCTATGGATATGGCTGCTACATATGGTCTAGAAAACAAAGAAACAGTTAAAAATTTCTTAGGGCAAGATATAACTAATGAGCATTCTGAAACAGGTTACACTGTTCAGGTTAACTACAAGTTTTAGTATTTAAACTAAATCATTTCTTCAACGAGTCCTATACATTTGTATAGGACTAATTTTCTGAATAAAATATATTATGATCAATAAGTAGATGTAAGTAAACAGTGTTTAGATACTTTACTGTTATGTATAATCTAATCAATATACCTTAAGGTTTCAGATAGTTTACAGATTCCTAATGATATAATATTTTCAGATTTATTGTGATAAATGTATCACAAATTAATTTAAGCAAATAAAGGAAATTTATGTTAAAAAAGATATTAATAGGACTTTCTCCTATTTTAATTGCATCTATGTTTAGTGGATGTACTATGATGAAAATGGGTGTTACGTTTATGGGCTTTGACTCAAAAACACAAGAAGCATATGCAGAGATGATGGGTACAATCGGTAAAACAGGTGATCCAGCACAAGCTATGATGAATGAGTGGAAGGTTGCTGATGATGTAACTGAAGAAGATGTTTTTGAGAACATGAAAGAGTTGGCAGACGAGTACAACATGAGATATGTTGGCGAAAAAAATATGTTTAGAATTAAAAATGGAAAACCTAACCAAGTTGTACATGCTAGAATTGGAGAGTTTTGTTCTTTAAGTATCGCTAAAAAAATGTTAGACCATTCTCGTTACTATGGTGGTTTCATGCCGTGTAGAGTTATGTTTGTTGAATATGGAAATGGTGAGAGATGGCTTATATCAATGGATATGACACTTGCACTTTACGGCGGAACTGACAAAAAACCAATTGATCCGGATCTTTTTGAAGATATGTTAGCTGTTAAAGAAGCTATGGAAGAAATTCCAGCTAAAGCTGCTGCTGGCGACTAAGCATTATCTAGATAATATTTACCTAAGAACTTTTCTTACTTGATTTTCACGCTTTTTGCGTGAAAACCCTTTAAAACTCTCGCTTAAACTTCTATACAACAATTAAATTAATAAATCTTATATCTTCCATGAGTCATATTGATCAGATATGTTCTAATTTATACATTAGTAAAAATTATAATTATAGCTACTTATATGTATGCTTAGAATACTTTGCAGAGGATATAAATTCAGATAACTTACAGATTTGTATGATATAATATTTACAATTTTTTGTGATAAAACTATCACAAATAAACTTAAAATAAAGGAAATTTATGTTTAAAACATTTCTAAAAATAGCGGTTTTATTATCATTAACTGCAAGTATAGCATCTTCTTATCAGGCGATAAGACTAAATGTTTCTGAAGGTGAAACAAAAGAGAGAAATGATGCATTTAAAGGTATCTTGGAAGTTGATTTAGAAGACGCTGGATTTACTCCAAAAGATATTCATCCTGGTATTGAATACTATTATAGACTCTTTTATGGGACAAAGCTACTTAAAAATGGCAAGCCTAATCCTCAGTTTAAGACTGACTATGTAGAAAATTTGCATAACCTTGGTTTTATAACTATATCAAATGAAGAGACTATGCTTCCTCTTCTTTTGAAAGAGCCAAAACTTGGCGGTTTTGCACCACTTAATTATCTGATTTATAAAAAAATTAGCGAGAAGAAAACTTATGTAGGTACTTTAACTCCTCAAGCTATGTTAGATATAACTGGAGTGAAAGATAAAGAAGTTAGAAAAACTTTTACTGAAATGATTGATGATTTAAGTGCAGCGACAGATGAAGGTATGGGTGGCAAAGTTGAGTATATTGAAGTTGATAAGCTAAACGACAAAACTATGCTAGAGTTCGAAATGCCATTTGACAGGGGTGATGATATTATAGATGCTAAATTTGATTTTATGGAAAAATTTGAAAAAGCATTTGAAAAAGAAGAATATATCATTGCAGGTAAAAGAGACTTTGTTGAATACTGGGATGACAATGAATTAAAGCATGATAGATTTGATGCTTACTGGGTTTACTCTTTATGTCACTTTACATTTTCATATACTGTTTTTAATGTATGGCAACATCCAGAACTTGGTGCATCAGCTCCATGTTCAATGTATATGTATATTGAAAAAGGCAGCAATGTTTTAAAAATCGGTATGCCGAGTGTAAATAACTGGATAACTTTTGGCAAAATCACTGACCCAAAGAAACTTAAGTTTATAAAAAATATGGATGAAAAAATCAAAAAAATTATGATTAGTTTAGGAGCAAAAGAAGTATGAGCAAATTATTAACCTTAGCATTTAGTATAAGTTTTTTAACATTTATTGGTTTTACTGGAATAACTGCAGAAGCTAAAGCTAGTAACGATGAACCAAAAGGGGATGTTAGTGCGTATTTTCAAGGTGCTTACATTAGTGTAAGTGATGCAGAATCTAAGCTTACTGCTGCCGGTTTTGAAGTTATTTCAATGTATAGCAGTGTAAAAAAAGGTAAAACAATAATTTTTACTTCTCCTGCACTTAAAAAAGAAGCTGCAAAAAAACCAATAAGAGCAAATATTGCTGTGCTTAGACTATTTGTTGATGATAAAGAAAAGACTATCTCTCTAGCTAATCCGGTTTATTTTGGTAAAGCATATATGCAAGATGATTATAACCATGCAACATTCTCTGCTATAAAAGCTAAACTAGAAAAAGCATTTCCGGGTCTTAAAAACTCTAAAGATAAAATGGAATTTGAAGACTTAGGTGACTTTAGATTTACTATGATGCATCCTAGATACCATGAAGTAGAAGTTGTTGGGGAAGGTTCTAATGCAGAACTACTTAAAAAGGCTAGAAATTATAAAAAAGGTAAACTAGTAGCATTCGAATTAAAAATTACTGATGATACTACTTTATTTGGTTATGGTATAGGTCGTGGTACACAAAGGTTTGTTAAAAAGATAGGTCGTGCTAATGCCGGTTTATTACCTTGGCCATTGGTTATAAGTGGAGGAAAAGCTACAGTACTTAAAGCTGAGTATTATATTGCTATGAACTATCCACTACTAGGTATGGGTAAGTTTGCAACTATTGCACTTGTTCCAGGTAATGTTATAAAAGATTTAAAGAAGCCTTTTAAGTAATTTTATACACTATAATGAGCAAAAGCCCATTATAGTGGCAGGAACTATGGTTCCTATAACCCCCTAAAGCTACAAAAGTAAGCTTTTTGAGAGAGCCTATTTGTACTTAAATCATTATAGCTTCTCTGTTGCCTTCTTTAATCTCACCAATCAGATAAGAACCTTTAGCCTTGGCTAGCACGGTATCTACGTTTTTTTCTTTTACTACTAGAATCATTCCGACACCCATGTTGAATGCTCTATACATCTCATCAGAATCTACATGTTTAGAAATAAGTTTAAAGATTGGTAAAACTTTTATGGAGTCTTTTTTCACTTCTGCACGTAAGTTTTCAGGAAGAACGCGAGGTAGATTTTCAACTATACCGCCACCAGTAATATGAGCCATTGCAACTATCTCATTTTTAAGCGCTTTGAATGTTTTAACATATATGTTTGTAGGTTCTAGTAAAGTCTCTATAAGTGGTTTACCATTGAAGTCATCATTGAAGTTTAGGTTCATTTTTCCAAATAAAACCTTTCTAGCTAATGAAAAACCATTTGAATGAAGTCCAGAACTTGGAAGTGCAATCAGCTTATGCCCAGCACATACCAATGAGACTCTATCCATCTCTGCCTTTTCAGCTACACCTACTGCGAAGCCTGCTAGGTCATAATCATCTTCAGTGTACATACCAGGCATTTCTGCTGTTTCACCACCAATAAGGGCACATTCACTTCTGATACAGCCCTCAGCTATTCCAGCGACTACATCTGTAGCTATATTTACGTCAAGTTTACCGGTTGCATAATAATCTAAAAAGAATGATGGTGTACCGAAGTTACACAGTAAGTCATTTACACACATAGCAACTAAATCAATTCCTACAGTATTATGAATGCCGGAATCTATAGCTAGTTTTAGTTTTGTACCTACCCCATCTGTCGCCGCAAGCATAACAGGCTCTTTAAAGCCTTTTGGTAGCTCAAATGCACCGGCAAAAGAACCAATACCGCCAATAACGCCAGGGATTTTTGTTGATTTAACTAAAGGTTTGATATTTTCTACGAAACTATTGCCGGCGTCTATATCGACACCAGCATCTTTGTAGCTGATTTGGCTCATACAAGGCTCCAATTTTAAATTGTAAAATTATATCTTATATGAGTTAAGAGTAGAGTTAATTTTTTATACTGTACATTTTTTACTGATAATACAAAGGGGACAAAAGTTAACTAAGCCTGCAATTAAGGGAAGAAGACCTAAATAAAACCAATATACTCCAGTTACAACTCCTGTAGTTATCAGAGCTAGACCAGCAATTATGCGAAAATATCTACAGACAAATCTTACTTTATCGTAATTCATTATTAATCCTTATTTTTATTATATGATGGAATTGTAGCAAATCTTGCTTTATTGATTGCTTTATATAATTAATTATTAAATAATATTAAAGTAATATATGTTAAAAATGTAAGATGGACTTCTAAATGTCCTATCTTTAAGTTTTATTAGACATTATGCGTTAAACATATCATCATAAAGTGCAGTAGCCCAGTCATATATAGAACTTGCATTTACGGCACCATCTTTTTTCCAATCTTCACTGCTCAGTGTTTCGGCAAAGTCAAAAGTTTTTGTTTTTTCATCGTATGAATATTGAGTGTAGATATAGATAGCTCTTTCGGGTGCAATTGATACAGCTGAGAAACAGGTTGTTGTAGGCGGTTCCCATTTTAATGTTGTAGTCTTATTTATTTTTTGTGCAATTAGAGCTGCAACGTTATGTCCCTCAGAATTTGAAGTATTACCTGATTTTGAGAAACCCATAGGACGAGCATCACCGGTAATAAAAACATTTTTAGCATCAATAGCTTCATATGTTAAAGGATTTATATTGGCTTCAAGCATGTTTTTAGCATCTTTTGCCAGACCAACCCTCTCTAGAATCTTAGCACCTCTTACATGCGGATAAAAAGAAGCATCTTCAAATTCAAATTCGTCGAATTCTGTATGAACCATCTTTTTATCTAGGTCTATTTTATGTATTACGCTTCCAGGTACATATTCTAAGTAATCTGCATAGAGTTCATCGAAAGCTGATTGAAACCCTTTTTCTTTAATGGTGATAGTGTTGTTTTCATCAAGCAAAATCACCTTGGCATCTAGTTTTTTTTCTTTAAAATAATCTGCTATAACACAAGCTCTTTCATACGGAGCAGGAAGGCATCTATAGTTTCCAGAAGGTACGGTCATTAAAAAGTTTCCACCTTTAAAGTTTAAAACCTTATTTCTAAGTGTAATATGCTCTGATCCTGGAATAAAGCCTGCCGGATAATCCTGTCTAAGCCTGTTTTCAAAAGCGATATCCTTTGTCCAGCGTGAATAATCATAATCAATTCCCGGAGCAAAAACAAGGTAGTCATATGCAATGTTGCCATCACTTGTTTTTAGAATCTGATTTTCTTTGTCTAAATCGACCGCAGTCGCATGAAAATAAGTATAGTTGTTTTCTCTGGCAGCTTGAAGATAATCATGAGTTAAATATTCCAACTCTATTTTATCTACTAGCCATAAGTTACTAAGCGGACATGATATAAACTCATGTCTTTGTTCAACTAAGATAACGTCAGCAGTAGGAGCAAATATTTTTGTATATTTTGCAATGGACAGTCCAGACCACCCACCGCCTACTACCACTACTCTAGGGTTAGTAGTATCTGCCAATGGAGCCTTGTATTCAGTAGTGGAGTTTAGATCTTGTTTCGCTTGTTCAGGGCTTGGATTAGTGGCTTTAGCACATCCAGTTAGTGCAGAAGACGCGACAGCTAAGCCAGATAATGTTAAAGCTTCCCTTCTTGAAATTGCCATACAAAATTCCTTTTATAAAGTTTTTTGATAAGTCTATCATTTTTAGACTTGCCAATAGCTTATGATTAGTATAGGCAATGAGTATATAAATCCTTTGAGGCTAAATAACCCATTGGTATTATCAATTATGGCTTAAATTTATGCAAGTTATAAGTATTTTAAAAGTTTTTAATCCAAATATGCTAAAATCGCATAAAAATAAAAAGTATACAGAGGAAACTTTAATCTTCTTTGGGCTATATTTCATAAATGAAATCTACTCTTCAGAAGAGTTTCCACTGCAAGAGGAATCATAAAAATGAAAGAATTTATTTATCCAGAGATGATGGTGCATGTTGGTTTATGTACCAATAAAGATGCAAAAGAAGTATTGATCATAAGTGACAAGGCTGACTTATTAGGCAAAGAAGTTGCTAAGCACAGTGATACTAATTTAACTGTAGTAGGATGTTCATTGAATTCTATAAGCTCGTTGGGAGACAGTAACTATGACGTTGTAATATGTGAGTTGAGTCTTGATGCAACTATTGTTTCGCAAATTAATAGAATATTAAAAGATGACGGACAACTAGTGACAACACATCCCTCTTTGGATAATGTGCAAGAGAACAAAATACTTATGCAGACACTAGGAAAGTACTTCAAAGTTGTTATGCCTTATAATATAGGTAATGGTTCAACAGCATTACTCGCATCTAAGGAATATCATCCAACAGCGGATATAAATTTACATCGTGCTGATATGCTTGATAATTTAAGTTATTATAATTGTGATATACATCCTTCGGCTTTTGCTATGGGAAATTATATACGTAAAGAGTACCTTGGCGTGATAAAGAACTAATGGCTTTTGAATACGCAATAGCTTTAACCGGAGGTATTGCAACCGGTAAGAGTACGGTTGCATCCCTTTTGGCTTTGAACGGCATGCGTGTAATAGATGCGGACAGTATATCGCATGAGATTCTAGATAACTCGGTTTCGTGGGTTAAAGAAGAATTTGGTAATGAGTTTATCCAAGGTTCAAAAGTTGATCGTGAGCAACTTGGAAAGCTAATATTTTCAAACTCAGATGCGAAAAAAAAGTTAGAAAATTTTTTGCATCCAAAGATTAGACAAGAGATAGAATTAAGAAGCATTAAACAAGATGGTTTTAAATTCCCGTACCTAATAGACATTCCACTCTTTTTTGAAAATGACGCTTATAATATTAAAGACAGTGTAGTGGTATACACACCAAGCGATATTCAATTAGAAAGATTTATGAAAAGAAATGCTTACTCAAAAGAAGAATCTTTAAAAAGGATATCTTCTCAGATGCCAATAGAGATGAAAAGAGACAAGGCTACATGGGTTATAGATAATTCTAAAGACCTTAAACATCTTCAAAAAGAGTGTGAAGAGTTTGTCGAAATACTTAAATCGAAGTATTTGTAGTACATATAAAATCTAGCTCTTAAATAAGGAACAATTATGCAGGTAGCAAAATACAGTGCAAATGGAAATGACTTTGTAATTTTTCATTCAAATTCTAAAGAAGATAGAAGCATATTGGCTCAGCAACTTTGTCATAGACAAAATGGAATTGGTGCGGACGGGCTTATTGTAATAATACCAAATACACAATATGATTTTGAATGGCAGTTTTACAACTCTGACGGTAGTGAAGCTGATATGTGTGGAAATGGAAGTAGAGCTGCCGCTCATTATGCTGTTAAAAATAGCTTAGCACCCAAAGAGATGAGTTTTTTAACCGGAGCAGGTGTGATTAACGCTAAGGTAGAAGAAAATATGGTTTTAAGTGAACTAACTCCGCCAAAGATAATCAATAAGAACATAAAGACTAATGGAAAATCTTGGTGGCTCTTAGATACAGGTGTTCCACATCTTGTTAGTTTTACAAAGAAAATAGAAGAGTTTGACATCTTAGAGGCAAGAGAACTTAGAAACAAGTATAATGCAAATGTAAATATTGCTTTTATTGATGAAAATAAAAACTTACAAGTTAGAACATATGAGCGTGGAGTAGAAGATGAGACGCTTGCTTGTGGAACAGGAATGGCGGCTTGTTATTATAGAGCGTTGATGGAAGATAAAATTAGTCAAAATATTGAAATTTATCCAAAAAGTGGTGATACTTTGTATTTGGGAATGAATGATAGAACTATCACTTTTCAAGGTAGGGTTAAAAATACTTTCATCACACAATGGAATGTATGATAAGTATTCTGGATAAAACCAGAATACTTAATTTTAAGTTAGTAAATTAAAGTCCGGCTGCTTCAACTATTTTAGCTTGATGATCTGTAATAAGCGGATCAATAACTTCATCAAGAAGTCCACCACTCATAATCTCATTTAGCCTATATAGAGTAAGAGTGATTCTATGGTCACTAATACGGTTTTGCGGATAATTGTATGTTCTGATACGACCGCTTCTATCGCCAGTTCCCACCTGTGCTGCACGTTGGGCACTGTCTTTTTCTTGAGCTTCTTGCATCTCAAGGTCATAAAGTCTGGCTTTTAGAACTTTCATTGCTTTTTCTCTATTTTTATGTTGAGATTTTTGGTCTTGGTTGGTTACAACTAAACCAGTCGGTAAGTGGGTTATACGAACAGCAGAATCTGTTGTATTTACACTTTGCCCACCACAACCAGATGAACGCATAACATCGATTTTAAGGTCGTTGTCATTTATCTCAATCTCAACGTCATCAACCTCAGGCATGACCGCAACCGTAATAGCTGAGGTGTGTACACGACCTTGTGATTCTGTTGCTGGGACACGCTGAACTCTGTGTGTCCCTCCTTCATATTTCAACCTGCTATAAACCTGCTCACCCTTTATAAGGGCGACTACTTCCTTAAAACCACCAGCGTCAGACGGAGATGTGCTTAAAAGCTCAATTTTCCATCCCTTTACATCAGCATAGCGGGTATAAGCTTCAAAAAGATCACCTACAAAGATAGCAGCTTCATCACCACCGGCTCCAGCACGAAGCTCAACAATAATATTTCTATCATCATTTGGATCTTTTGGTAAAAGTAAAAGTTTTATCTCCTCTTCCATAATAGGAAGTTGGGGCTCTAACTCTTTAAGCTCTTCTTTTGCCATATCAATCATTTCAGGGTCACTTAACATCTCTTTAGATTCAGCAATTTGCTCAATTACAGATTTGAATTCTTTAGCCTTTTCAACGATTGGTAAAAGTGAAGATTGTTCTTTTGAAAGGTCTGTCATTTTTTTAATGTCAGAGGTTATATCTGGTGAACTCAGTAGTTCACTGAGTTCATTATAGCGGTTGATAAACGGGGTAAGTTTATCTGCTAACATATTTTGTTAGCCTTATATTGCGTTAACGGCTCTGTGAAGACGACTAACTTTTCTAGCTGCAGTTTCTTTTTTTAAGACACCTTTGCTCACGAATGTATGAAGTTGCTTATTTGCTACTTTAAATGCCGCAGTTGCTTCTTCTTTGTTACCTGCTTCTATTGCAGAACGAACATCTTTAACGATGTTTTTAAGACGAGTTCTGTAAAAACGATTACGTTCTGTACGAACGATAGTCTGACGAATTCTCTTAATCGATGACTTGTGATTTGCCATTTAATGGTCCTTCTTTTTTGGTACTTTATATACCAGTATAAAAATTTAGTGCGCAATTCTAGCTTAAAAATAATTAAAATTAAGTTAAAGACAAGGTGAATGCTAATAATTGTTATATTTATGATAAAATAATGCACTTTAATTAAACGAATATAGTTTCTTTCATCTACTTAGGTAGCTTTGGTGAAAGTAATTTTAAAAGATTTTATATCTTTAAAGGGGAGAACATTGTGAAACTATTTGGAACTGATGGAGTCAGAGGGGAAGCTGGCTCATTTTTAAGCGCATCTTTAGCTATGAAGCTTGCTATGGCAGCTGGAATATATTTTAAATCTCATTCTAAGACTAATAAAATTTTAGTTGGAAAAGATACTCGTAGAAGTGGTTATATGATAGAAAATGCCATAGTTAGCGGACTTACTGCTATTGGATATGATGTTATTCAAATCGGTCCAATGCCGACACCGGCTATAGCATATATAACTGAAAACATGAGATGTGATGCTGGAATTATGATTTCTGCTTCACATAACTCTTATGAAGACAACGGAATTAAGTTTTTTGATGCTCAGGGTGATAAGTTATCACACAAGATAGAAGCAGAGATAGAAAAGATTTGTTTTAATGAAGATAAGCTTCAAGATGCCCAGGAGACAGCAAAAAATATTGGCGTTGCTAAAAGAATCGATGATGTTATAGGACGATATATCGTACAACTAAAAAATTCATTCCCTAGAGAGTTATCACTTCATGGAATGCGTATAGTTCTAGATACAGCTAATGGAGCCGGATATATAGTAGGACCAACAGTATTAGAAGAGCTTGGAGCGGAGGTTATAGTCCTGCATGATAAGCCAAATGGTTTAAATATTAATGACGGTTGTGGAGCACTTCATACCAAGGATCTATGCGACAGTGTTATAAAATATAGAGCAGATTTAGGCGTAGCGCTTGACGGAGATGCTGACAGGCTTGTCGTGGTTGATGAAAACGGTGAGGTTATAGATGGAGATCAGCTTCTTGGAGCACTTGGTGCTTATATGCATAAGAATAGTACGTTAAAGGGAGGGGCTATAGTCTCAACAGTTATGAGTAATCAAGGTCTTGATGATTATATGAATGATTTAGGATTAAAATTGTTTCGCTCAGATGTAGGAGACAAAAATGTTTTAGAGATTATGCATAACAAAGGTGTGAATTTTGGTGGCGAGCAAAGTGGACATGTGATAATTAGTGATTTTGCAAAAACGGGAGACGGTCTTGTATCAGCTCTTCAAGCTTTAGCCCTTTTGATTGAATCTAATACAAAAGCCTCTATCGCTCTTCGTCCATTTAAGCTATATCCTCAAAGATTGGTCAATATAAACATAAAGGTTAAAAAACCTCTTGATGAGATAAAAGGACTAGACATTAAGTTAAAAGAACTAGATTCAGAGAATGTCCGTCATCTAATTAGATATTCTGGAACAGAAAATAAACTAAGAGTTTTACTTGAGTGCAAGGATGCTAAAAAAATGAATGCAAATATGAACAAAATGGTTGATTTTTTTCAAGATGCTTTAAATGCATAACCCAACAATCAAACTAAGTATAATTCTGTTTTTTACATTAACAGGAATTTTTATAATAGATCAAAATATAAAAATGCTCTTCGTTGATGGTTTTAGATATTATACTGACTGTATAGACCTTATACTTGTGTATAACAAGGGTGTAGCCTTTAATATGCTTGCCTTTTTGGATGAATGGTTAAAGTATCTTCAGATTATTCTGGTTGGCGGTATTTTGATATATACTATAAAACTAAAAAAAGTATGTTTTGCTTTTCCTGTTGGTTTAATGTTAGGCGGGGCATTTTCGAATGTATATGACAGGTTTATTCATGGTGGAGTAGTTGACATGGTTTACTGGCATTGTGGGTTTGATTTTGCAGTCTTTAATTTTGCAGATGTTATGATTGACTTAGCTGTTATATGGATTTTAATATTAAATTTTAAACCAAAATATTGTAAAAGCTAATTAAAAGCAGATTTTAGGTATTATTGCTAAAAATAATAGTTAGATAAATAAAACTATACACTTACATAAAAGGAAATTGATGGAAATCAAAACAAATAAAATTGATAGTGCTAATGCTGAAATAGAAGCAGTAATTCCAAGAGCGATAGTAGATTCAAATTTAGAAAAAATAGCTAAAGAGTTAAGTAAAACAGCAAATGTTCAGGGTTTTCGTAAAGGAAAAGTTCCGGTTGCAATAGTAAAAAAACAATATGGACAAAAATTAGTTGAAGACGCAGAAGCTGAAGCATTACGTGAAGTTTTAAATAAAGGTTTAGATGATCTAAAAGTTGAAAGTGCTTCATTGATAGGTGAGCCAAATATATCTAAGTTTGTAAAAAGTGATGACAAAATCGATGTAACTGTGAAAATCGCTATGAGACCTGAGATAAACTTAGGTTCATACTCTGATATGGCAGAAAGTTTTGACAAGCCGTTAATAACTAATGATGAACTAGAAAAAAGACTTGAGCAATTGGCTGATTCTCAAGGTAAATTCGTTGATCTTAAGAGAAAAAGAATGGCTAGAGAAGGCGATAGTGCTATAATTGATTTCGAAGGTTCAATCGATGGAGAATTATTTGAAGGCGGAGCAGCTAAAGAGTTTGCATTAGTCTTAGGTTCTAATCAATTTATACCTGGTTTTGAAGACCAAGTGGTCGGTATGAAAATAGATGAAGAAAAAATTATAAAAGTAACTTTCCCTGAAAACTACGGTGGTGAAAAATTAGCCGGTAAAGATGCAGAATTTAAAGTAAAATTAAACAATATTCAAGAAAAAGTAAAAGTTGAAATAGATGATGCCTTAGCTGAAAAAGTTCTTGCAGGACAAGATAATCCAAGCTTAGAAAACTTAAAAACTCAGCTTAGAGCTCAGTTAGAAAATGAAGCTGTATCTAAACTATATAATGATGAATTAAAACCAAAACTACTTGAGACATTCGTATCAAAATTTGAATTTGATTTGCCAGAATTTGTTGTTGACCAAGAAATTGATGTTTCATTAAACAAAAAAGCGAGCTCAATGACTGAAGATGAGATAAAAGAACTTCGTGAAGATACGAAAAAATTAGATAAGCTTCGTGAAACTTTTAGAGAAGATGCGGAAAAAAGTGTTCGTGCAACATTTATAATTGATTCATTAGCTGCATCTGAGAATGTTAAAGTTGAAGAGAATGAAGTAATGCAGACTATTTATTATGAAGCGATGCAAATGGGTCAAGATCCTAAAGAGGCTTATGATAAATATAAAGAAGCCGGTTATTTACCTGCTATCCAAATGTCAATGGTTGAGGATAAAGTTTTAACTAAGATATTAAACTCTAAGATGAAAGAAGCATAATCAAATGAGTTATATTCCTTATGTAGTTGAAAAAACAGGACGCGGAGAGCGTTCTTATGATATCTATTCACGTCTTTTAAAAGATAGAATTATAATGTTAAGTGGTGAAGTTAATGATGCTGTTGCATCTTCTATAGTTGCTCAGATGTTATTTTTAGAAGCAGAAGACCCGGAAAAAGATATCTATTTCTATATTAATTCACCAGGCGGTGTTGTTACAGCCGGAATGGCTATCTTTGACACTATGAATTATATACGTCCTGATGTTGCGACAATATGTATAGGACAAGCTGCAAGCATGGGAGCATTTTTACTTTCAAGTGGAGAGAAAGGCAAACGATATGCCCTTCCTCATGCTAGAGTTATGATACATCAGCCTTTGGGTGGAGCACAAGGACAAGCAACAGATATTGCTATACAAGCTGAAGAGATTTTACGTATGAAAGTTGAATTAAACTCTATTTTGGCAAAAAATACAGGGCAAAGTATTAAGAAAATTGAAAAAGATACCGATAGAGATAACTTTATGAGTGCCGAAGAGTGTAAAGAGTACGGAATGATTGACGAAGTACTTATTAAAAAAAGTAAAAAATAGAAGATCAAGGACAAAGTATGGCTGGAGCTTTAAGAAGTAGAATGCGTCGTAATGTTAAAGATGTACAACCGTCTGCTGCCGGTGGATCTGCAAGCACGAGTGAACCTACCAGTGATTTAGAAATATATTCTAAAGAGGTGCTAAGTTCTCTTATGGCTGATAATCTACCACCTACACCAAACAACTTTTCTTTATATTTTGACAGACTATTAGAGGACAAAAGTGAAAATTTACGTAAGCAGATTGCCTCTGTTTTAGAGCTTGAAGAAGATAATGATAATGAAAATTCAATAATGCTTGAACAAAGTTTAAAGCAAGGTTTTTCATCTGTTAAGAACATATTGGGTGTTACAGCTAACCTATATAAAAATATGTCATTGATGACAAAAATTCTTGAGAAAAGAAAAAAAGAGTTAGAATCTAATACGGAAGTTCAAGAAGCTATAGGGATAGCTGCTTCACTGGAAAGCGATATTAGCAAGTTAAATGGTATATTGAAAAAACAAAGCACTAGCATGAAGTCTATGTATGATGAGACTGCAAAAATTGTGAAAAATGTTGAGAATGAAACTATTTTTGATAATAAATACGGTGTTTATAACAAACGATACCTTATGACTAAAATAGAAAGAGAAATAGAGCTTGTAAAAGAATTTAAACATAGCAGTTCTTTAATTATGATTGAACTGGATCGTGGTCTTAAAGCAGATGTAAATAACGAAAAAGCAAACATGCTAATGACTAAAACAATAGCGAGACTTCTTTTAAAAACCTCTAGAAGAAGTGATACGGTTGCTCATTATGGAGATGGTATTTTTACAATGTTATTAAAGCATACTGATATTTCTAGTTCTGAAAAAGCGAGTGAAAGATTATGTGATTTAGTTTCTAACAGTAATTTTTTCTTGTCAGATCGTGAAATACAACTAAAAATATCTATAGGTATAACGGATATATTTGTAGACGCTAGCGTAGAAGAGATAATAGTAGATGCAATGAACGGCATGGAAGAAGCATATAAAAATCCTAAAATTGATTTTGCTATATCATTAAAAACCAAATCAAAGTTAGCCGAGAAACAGTAGTTTATGAACTTAGAGATAATTGAATACCCAAATAAGATGCTCAAAGAGAAGTCTGAAAAAGTTGAAAAATTTGATGCACGATTGCATGAACTTCTTGATGCTATGTACCCTATTATGATGGCTTCAAACGGCATAGGATTAGCAGCTATTCAAGTTGCTCAGGCTAAGCAGGTTTTATTGATTAATATACCTGATGAGGAAGATAAACAATCACATGAGAACCTTCTTGAAATAATTAATCCAGTTATAACAAAAACAAGCGGTCAAACTTCTTATCAGGAAGGATGTTTAAGTGTTCCTAGTTTTTATGAAGATATAGACAGATTTGAACAAATAAGTGTTAACTTTCAAGATAGAGACGGAAATACAAAATCCATAGATGCCAATGGTCTTCTAGCTATAGCCCTGCAACATGAGATGGATCATCTTAATGGTATACTTTTTATAGATAAATTATCGTATTCACGTAGGAAGAAATTTGAAAAAGAGTATAAAAAAATGTTGAAAGAAAAAAAGAATAATAAACATATAATGTAGTAGATAAAATACCTGCTAAGTTCTTATTTTACTATAGGTAACTGATTATTTTCCATTCCCCGTCCATTGTTTCTACCAAGGCTGTGCAGTTTTCTATCCAGTCTCCAGAGTTTAAATACTCAATACCTTCAATGTCTTTTATCTCTGCTTTATGTATATGTCCGCAAATGACACCGTCATAGCCATTCTTGCGTGCATGAGTGGTCAATATACCTTCGAAGTCATTGATAAATGAAACAGATTTTTTAATATTATCTTTTACATATTTAGAAAGTGACCAATAACGTTTGTAACCAAAAACTTTTCTAAAAAAGTTAATTATACTATTTAGATGAAGTAATGCATCATATCCATAGTCACCTAAAATCGCAATCCATTTTTTTGTCATCGTGATAGAATCAAAAAAGTCACCATGTGTTACTAAATAATTTTTACCCCTAATGCTTTTGTATTCAAATTCACTATCTATACTTAACTTATCACCCAGCATTATAGGTAAAAATGGGCGTAAGAACTCGTCATGATTACCTGCTATTAAAAATACATTGGTACCTTTTCTAGCTAAACGTAGGATTTTTTGAATAACATCTGAATGACTTTGAGGCCAAATAAACTTACGTTTTATCGCCCAGCCGTCAATAATATCTCCAACTAAGTAAATGTTTTCTGAACTATTGTTCCGTAAAAAGTTTAAAAATAGTTCTGCTTGAGAAAACTTTGTACCTAAATGTATATCTGATACGAAAATTGATTTATATTGCATAGTAAAAGTCTATAGCGTTTTAGTTACAAAACGTACATATTAAAGTTATAAAACGATTACATTACAGATGTTTCCAATTTGAGACGCTTTTGTAATACTCAAGAGATTATTATAGATTATTATTTTCATATCTTAAATAACAAAAAAAAACTTACTGGAGCAATTATGAAACTTATTAGTGTAAAAGAGTATGCTAAGCTTATTGGCAAAAACGAAAAAACTGTTTATAGAATGATTAAAGAAAATCGTGTTGAAGCTGTAAAAGACAATGGAATCTATAGTTTAAATGTAGATAAAAATTTGTTGAAGGTAATTAGTAAGACACAAAAAGCGCTGGAAGAAGCAAAGGCTGTTTTAAATAGTATGGATGAAACTTCAATAAAGACACAGAGTAAAGCTATAAGTAAAAAACCTGTGACAAAAACTAAAAAAGTTACTTCTAAGGTCATAAAAAAAGTAATTCCAAAGAGTAAAAAAGCATCTCCTAAAGTAGTAAAAAAAAATATGCCAACAAAGTCAAAACCAGTTAAAAGAATAGTTAAAAAGTCAGTAATTAAAAAACCAACAGTTAAAAGAGTGATAAAAAAACGTAAATAAATATGACAATTAGCAATACTTTTAGTATATATTTAAATATATTAGTATAATACTTTAAAACAATTCACAACTAAAAATGTGTTTAAGGAAAGTATTATGAATGAAGCTAAGTATCCAGTTTATATATATTTAACAGTAGATTGAGATGAAAGTAATTGCTTGTGCAACTTATGAAGGTCTTGAAGCAAAAGTAGTTTATGTTGAATCTACTTTAACCAAAGGCTTGCCTTCGTTTAGCGTAGTGGGGATGCCAAGCTCATCGATTACAGAATCAAAAGAGAGAGTAAAGTCTGCCTTACTTAGCAATGAGTTCTCCTTCCCTCCAAAACGAATAACCATAAACCTAGCACCATCAGACTTGAAAAAAGAGGGAAGTCAATTCGATCTTAGTATAGCTTTGATGATAGTTTTATATTTATCTAAAATAGATTTTAGTGATTGGTTTGTATTTGGTGAACTAGGTTTAGATGGAATAGTAAAAGAAAATAATCAACTTTACCCTCTTATCCTTTCACTGGCAAATCAGGGAGTAATAAAAAAAGCAATTGTCCCGTATACAAGTTTAGAAAAATTATCTAAAATTCCTAATACTGAGTTTTACGGAGTTGGTACATTATCTGAAGCTATGGAGCTTCTAAAAAATCTAGAAACAGCAAAGCCGAACAAGAAGATAAGTAATATACAATACCCTAAAATAAAAGTCTTAGATAAAGATTATTTTTACATGCAAGACTATGAAGAAGATTTTTTAGATGTAAAAGGTCAGGAGCTTGCAAAAAGAGCGGCATTGATATCAGCCTGTGGCTTTCATAATATTTTGTTTGAAGGTAGCCCTGGATGTGGTAAAAGTATGATAGCATCTAGACTTAGATATATTATGCCACCACTTTCTCAAGAAGAGATTTTAGATAATGCTAAACTAGAATCTCTTGAAGCTAAAGAACCTAGTTTTAAGCCTATTAGAAACTTTGTATCACCACATCATACGTCTACATCTGCTAGCGTATTTGGAGGTGGAAGCCATAAAGCGAAGATTGGTGAGGTTGGTTTAGCTAATGGCGGAATCTTATTTTTTGATGAGTTACCACATTTTTCTAAAAGTATTTTAGAGGCCTTAAGAGAACCATTGCAAGATGGAAAGATAAAAATATCGAGGGTAAACTCTAAAATTGAATATCCAAGTGAATTTTTATTTGTAGGAGCCATGAATCCATGTCCATGCGGTAATTTGCTAAATGATGTATTGGAGTGTAGATGTAATGAGTTGGAGATTCAAAGATATAAAAATAGATTATCTGATCCTTTTTTAGATAGGATTGATTTAAATGTGTTTATGCAAAGTGTTAATCATAGTGATGTATCAAGCATAAGTTCAAAGCAAATGCATGAAAAAGTTATAGATGTACATAAAATTATAAAGCAAAGAGGTCAAGAAACTTTCACTGCTAAACTATCTGATAAAGATATTGAAAAATTTTGTATATTGGATGATGAGGCGCAATCTGTTTTAGATTTGGCCATAAGTAAGTTTGCGCTTACTTTTAGAAGCATAAAAAAAGTTCAAAAGGTGTCTCGTACTATTGCTGATATAGATAAATCTGAACTAATAGAAAAAAAACATGTATTAGAGGCTTTAAGCTATCGAAGAAGATAGCTTAAACGTTATAATAACTTGCATTAGGATGATAGACAACTAAGGCTGATGTAGATTGTTCAGGATGAATCTGGAAAGTCTCACTAAGCTCTATCCCAAACTCTTCAGGTTTTAAAAGATTAAACAGAGGACGATTTAGTTCAAGGTCAGGACAAGCTGCATAACCAAAAGAGTATCTGCTACCCTGATACTTGTTCATCTGTACATCACTTAGCTTTGAACCTTCTCCTTGTGAAATATTAAGGTCAAGTCTGATTTGTTTATGTGCAATCTCTGCCAAGGCCTCAGCCAATTCAACTCCAAGACCATGAAATTGATAATATTCAGTATAGTTGTTGTCAGCATATATCTCTCTCTCAACCTCACTTAGTTTAGCACCTGCGCTTACACATGTAAGTGCTAATACATCATGTCTATCTGAGTGGAAAAAGTCACTTAATGCACGGTGTGGCTGTTTGGATTGTCTAGGAAAGGTAAATTGCTCTTTGGCTCTGCCCATAACCAAATCTAAAGGTTCACGATTTATTTCACCCTCAGAGTTATAACCTTCGCTTTCATCAAAGATTAAAAGTGTATTATCATCACTCCTGCAAGGCCAGTAGCCGTAAATGACAGTTGGTTCAAACAGTTTTTCCGTTATAAACCTTTGCTTTAGTTTTTCGTACGCAGGCCAGATAACTTCATCGAGTTGTTTTTGGTACTTATCTTTAGTCATACCTTTAGAACTATAGCCCCAACGTGACTTAAAGAGTATTTTGTGGTTTATCCATTCAAATGCCATTTCTATTTGATTGTCTGTTAATTTTATTTCACGTCTTCCCCAAAATGGAGGAGTTGGAACCTTAACATCTCGAGCTGGCATCTTTAACTCTTTAAATGGTGGAATAATTATCTCTTTTTTTTCTTTAATCTCTTTTTCTGCGTTATCTTTACCGTGCAAATCTGTATCTAAGTTTCCAGCCTCTATACGTGCCATAGCCGTCACACCGTCAAATGCATCTTTACAGTAAAATATAGGACCATCGTAAAAAGGGCGACAAAAATCATCTATAAAACTTCTAGTCAATGCAGCTCCGCCTAGTAAAATAGGTATTTTAATACCAGCTGATTGAAGGGCTTCTAGATTGTCTTTCATAACCTGTGTAGATTTAACCAATAGTCCGCTCATACCGAGTGCACTGGCATTAGATTTTTTTAGGGTTTCTAGAAAATTATCTAGTTCAACTTTAATACCCAGATTTATAACCTTGAAACCATTATTGGAGAGAATAATATCTACAAGGTTTTTACCAACATCATGTACATCACCTTTTACGGTTCCAAGTACTAAAGTAGTATCTACTGTCTTTTCAACCTTTGGCAGGTATGGATTTAGAAAATCAACTGTCTTTTTCATTGTCTCAGCACTTTGAAGGACAAATGGAAGTTGCATCTGACCAGAGCCAAATAGTTCACCGACTATCTTCATAGCATCAATAAGAATCTCATTTACAATTTTTTCAGGAGCTATGCTTTGGCGAGCCTCTTCTACTAAGGGAATCATACGCTCTTTATCACCGTCCATTAAAAGTTTAGCTATTTTTTCTTCATCACTCATTTTTAGGTATGCTTCATCTTCTACTGATGTGTCAATTGCCTCTTTAGTAGAGAAGTGTTCAATGAACTTAAACAGTGGCTCTTCACCCTTGTTAAAGATAAGGTTGTTACAAATATCTTGATCTTCTTGGCTGATTTTATTAATAGGTATGATGTGCTTAACGTTGATAATAACCGAAGTTAGTCCGGCTTCTAAACAATGGTGTAGAAACATGGAGTTTAAGTAAGGACGTGCATCTTTATCCAGACCGAAGGATATGTTAGAAAGACCCAATGTAGCGGAGACTTCAGGATGCTTAATCCGTAAGGCACGGATAGCTTCGATAGTGTTTATCCCTGCATCAATATACTCTTCATCGCCACTACCAAGAGTAAATGTAAGCACGTCAAAAATAAGATCCTCTTTTTTGATACCGTGTCGAGAAGTTGCTAGGTCTATGATTCTATCAGCAACTTCAAGTTTGTTTTCAACTGTTTTAGCCATTCCGACTTCATCAATTGTAAGGCAAACTAATGATGCCCCATATTTTTTAGCCAATCTACAAACATCATCAAACTTATCTTCACCGTCTTCAAGGTTTACAGAGTTTAAAATTGGTTTTCCGCCAATATGTTTTAGTGCAGTCTCCAAACCACTTGTCTGAGTAGAATCAGGCATAAGCGCAAGGGAGATTTTTTGATTATACATAGACATAACTGCGGTCATATCTTTAGTCTCATCACGACCTGCGAAACCAACATTTACGTCAATTATATGCGCACCGGCACGAACTTGTTGTTGAGCTACACTAAGAGTACCCTCATAGTCTTCGGCTAAAAGTAGCTCACGAAATGCTTTTGAACCGGTTGCATTTGAACGCTCGCCCATAAGCAATGGTGAAGGTTCTTGCTTTAGAGTTATTGTGTTAAACAATGAAGCTATAGAAGTCTCATGTGATCCACTTGGAGCTTTTGGCTTAATAGTTTGCGTTTTGTCAACTAATGCACGAATATGTTGAGGTGTAGTACCACAACAGCCACCTAAGAAACTAACACCGTCAAATTCTAAAAAGGCCTCTTGTTTTTGAACAAACTCATCAGGTCCCATTGGATAGTAAGTATAACCACCACGGTTTTGAGGAAGACCTGCATTAGCATGTACGGAGATTGGTTTGTGCCAAAGTTCACTTAGTGTTTTAATATGTTTTAAAACTTGTTCAGGTCCTGTTCCACAGTTAAAGCCAAGGCTTAAAATGTCAAAAGGCTCTAGTATCGTAGCAATCGTTGCCGCATCTGTACCGATTAGCATAGTACCGCTTAACTCAATTGTCACTGAGACCATTATTGGGATTTCTGTTTTTCTTTGTCTGTTAGCTTCTGCACAAGCATGTAAGGCTGCTTTTATTTGCAGAGGATCTTGACAAGTCTCGAGTAAGAAGACATCAACCCCACCATCAATAAGAGCAAGACAAAACTCTGTATATCCTTTGTGCATCTCGTCGTAGCTTATATGACCGAGTGAAGGAAGTTTAGTTCCGGGTCCAACAGATCCTAAAACAAATCTAGGATGATCATTTGTGCTGTATTCATCACAGGCTTCTTTGGCTATCTTAGTACCTGCTAGTGTTAGCTCGTAAGCACGTGAACCAATATTGTACTCATCAAGTACCCAAGAAAAAGAACCAAATGTGTTTGTTGTTATAAAGTCGGCTCCGGCAGTTAAATATGCATCACAGATCTCTCTCAAAATCTCTGGACATGTCACATTTAAAAGTTCATTACAGCCTTCATTTTCTTCCCATGCTTCTTTAGGGATTTTATCATCTCTTTGTTGAAGCTGTGTGCCGAGTGCTCCATCAATAATAAGAGGTCTTTTATTGATAGTGTTTAATATATATTCGCGTGTAGTCATCAAAAATCTTTGTATATAATTAGTACATTTATTCTATCAAATTTGAACATAAAATATGCTTTTATTATATAATGTAGTATGATTTTAAAATTAATTAAATAATATACTTAACTTAAGAATCAGTAATAATAATTATAATCTCAAGTTAATATCAAATTTGTTATAATTATTGTCATGAAATATCATCGGAGTACATAATAATGGATCAGTTTAAAAAAGCAAACCCTTGGAGAATACATAGGTATTATATTTTTATTTTAATAACAATAATAGTCCTTGTCCTACCATGGATAAAAATAAATGAAAGCTATTTCTTTTTACTTAGTTTTGATAACCTAAAACTACATCTTGCTTTTGTAGAGTATGATATGCAAGAATTATATTTACTCCCTTTTTTATTGATGATTTTATTCTTAGGTATATTCGGTATGACGGTAGTTGGTGGACGTGTTTTTTGTGGCTGGATATGTCCACAAACTATCTTTAGAGTAATTTATCGTGACCTTATTGAGACAAAACTACTAAAACTAAGAAAGCGCATCAAGAACAAACAATTAGACCCTGATATGTCAAAGCCAGAAAATAAAGTAAAAAGAGCGATAGCCGTCGTTATATGGACAGCTCTTTCTTTAATAGCGAGTGCAAACTTAGTCTGGTATTTTGTTCCCCCAGAAGACTTTTTCAATTACTTAGATAACCCTATGGATCATACGATTCTTTTTGGTACAGTCTTATTTTCAGCTATATTTTTGATATACGATGTTATCTTTCTTAAAGAGGACTACTGTATATATGTCTGTCCATATTCTAGAGTCCAATCTGTTTTATATGATGAACATACAGTAATGGCACTTTATAACACAAACAGGGGTGGACATATTTATGATGAGAATAAGGTCAAACAATTTACAAAGCAAAAAGATATACAAGTTGAAGAACCTCATGCAGAGTGTACAGCTTGTGAAAGTTGTGTAACTGTTTGTCCTACACATATAGACATAAGAAAAGGTCTTCAATTAGAGTGTATTAATTGTTTAGAATGTGTTGATGCTTGTACTACGGTTATGGGCAAACTCGGTAAACCCTCTTTGGTTACATGGTCTAGTGATTACGAGATAATAGATCAAAAAGGTAAAACAAAATACTTTCGCCCCAAAGTCATACTTTATATACTATTGTTGATAGGTATTACAGCAGGAATGTTGGTTATGGGTAGTAAAAAAGAACATATGCTTTTAAATATTAATAAAGAGAATCGTCTTTATTCTATAAAAAAGATGCCCGATGGAAAAGTAAGAGTAGACAATGCTTATGAATTCTTAGTTCAAAATACTAAAAATGAGTCTATGAAGTTCTTTTTTGAAGTTATCTTGCCAGAGGGTATAGAAGGTAAGATAGAGATTGTAAAACCTAAAAAAGAGTTTACTGTCGTACCGGGAATAAAAAAGAAAAAAATTGTTGTATTAAGGACTTATGATATCTTGGCAAGCAATGATAGAGACAATGTTATTATTCCTATAACAATACGTGCATACGCCTTAGAACATGAAGATAAAATTTTTGTATTTAGAAAAGCTACTTTTACCTACCCAAGAGCTGATGCTATTAGTGGAGCTAAATAGTATCGGGATAGAATAGTAGTGTTTGTAAAATAAGTGCCTGAAAATGAAGAAGTATTCTTAATTTCAAATGGATGGAAAATGGTTTTTTGATATAATTCGCTAATATTAATTATAGGATATTTATATGCCATTTTCTAAAGAAAAACGTAAAGGTACAATTAACGGTATTATTTTTGTAGCAATATTCTCCGCAGCAGCAACAATGATCTCAGATATTAGTATTGTTAAAGCACTAGGTATTTCACCACTTGTCATAGGTATAGTCATGGGTATTTTTTATGCAAATACACTACACAATCAAACACCAGAAGCATGGGCTAGCGGGATAACATTCTCCGGTAAAAAAATTCTGCGTTTTGCCATAGTATTTTATGGGTTTCGTATAACGTTTCAGCAAATCGCTGAGGTCGGTATAGAAGGTTTTATGGTTTCGCTTATCATGCTCTCAACAACATTTATACTTGGAACTTGGGCTGGATATAAGTTCTTTGGAATGGAAAAAGATACTTCTATGCTTATATCATCTGGAGCTTCTGTTTGTGGTGCTGCCGCTGTTTTAGCAACTGAACCTGTGCTAAAAGCTGAGGAACATAAAACTGCTATTGCAGTGTCTATGGTTGTTTTGTTTGGTACAATATCAATGTTTTTATACCCAGTATTATACACTGCAATTATAGAACCGGCTACCGGATTTTTACATATGGATCCAAAAGAGTTCGGTATCTATGTAGGCGGTACTATTCATGAAGTTGCTCAAGTCGTGGCAGTGCCTGCTTCTGTCGCTGGTGCACCTGTTGAAATGGCTAATTCCGCAGTTATCGTAAAAATGACTAGAGTTATTATGATTGCTCCTATGTTGATAGTATTAGGTATTTATTTATCATATACCGCTAAAAAAACAGGTGGTGAGACTAGTGCTGTAAAACTAGTAATACCGTGGTTCGCAGTATATTTTATTGGGATGGCAGGTTTTAATTCTCTTGGTCTTGTCCCTATTAACATTGTTGATGTTATTAATGAAATAGATACATTTTTACTTACAATGGCAATGACTGCTTTAGGTATGGGTACAAGATTCTCTAAGTTTAAAGGTCTTGGTTTAGCACCGGTATACACTGCTGGATTATTATTTGCATGGTTGGTGATTGGCGGTTTTATAGTGACAAAATGGATAGCAGTTATTTTTTAGAAAACTGCTCATTTGAATAAGCAAGCTTGGCATTTATTTCAAATGCCAAGTTTCTGTAAAGTATAGCTAAGGCAGATGCACAAAACTCCATATTATCTTGGTCTATACTAAAAGAAAGAAGTGTCGCTTCCTTGGTAGAACATACAACAGAAGCATTTCTTGTAGTACCAAAAATAGCTGCAGCTTCACCAAATATTTCACCTGCTCTTAATTTTCCTATTTTTTTCTTATTGTGAAAAACTTGGCATTCCCCATTGATTATGAAGAATATTTCACTTTTTTTCTCACCTTCTTCAATAACGTAGTCCTTGAAGACAAACTTTACGAACTTTAAATCATATACTATAGCTTTAATCTCTTCAGGATCAATATCTCTGAAAATAGATATCTTATCTTGTACGCTAAGTAACTTTTTTAAACTTTGACTTTGTTCATCTTGAGCAGCTTCTTCTTCATATATTTGTAAAAAGGCTTCTATATCTTTGGAGGAGTAAATATTCACTTGTATATCCTTATGCATGCTTGGTAGTATTCATATTCACTAGTATATGGTCTCATAAGTGAAGTTGCATGAAGTAGGTAACTTTTGCTATCTAGAACTTTTGATATTTTTTGAACTTGAAAGTGTTTTTTTATGAAATTTGACTCGTTAGCTTCTTCCCATATCAACTTATCACAAAAAAAAGCCATCAGGTTAAGTATTGATAAAAGTGAACCTATATAGTATTGTTTATCATCATAAAACATTTCACTAAACACTTCTAAATAAATTTTTTTCAACTCCTCAAACCTATGTTCTGATTCTTCTAAACGTTTTTTCAGTTCAAGATTACCCTTAGTACGAATTCTCTGGTTTGAAATATCGTTTTGTAAGTCACTAAGTACTTCAGAAAAGTCTATGAATTCGTTGTTGAACAGTTCCTGCAGATTTGCAGTGTCTTTTTTTAACGGGATTAAAATTTTTTCTAAACTTTGCATATCTTTCGATACTTTTTCTAGAAGTGGACCGACAAAACCTGAATCTAATACTCTAAACCTTTGTATAATAACGTTCAAAAATTTTGGTAATATAGTGTAGTTTTCTTTTGGTATATCTAGATTGTTTTGTTCAATAAAATTAATACCCTCTTCTGCTTCAATAGCGGCATCCTGAAAGAAATCAGCACAAAAATAAGAGACTTCATCTTCAATAATTGTTATATCCATAATATAGATTATACCATACTTAATAAAACTCTATGAAAAATAATTATACAATATAAGGATAGTCCAAGTGAAGGAGTCAGAAAATGTCACAACTACCAAACACATTAAATTCTTTTTGGCTCTGGAGAGAAGTGTCATCGAAATTAGGTGTTTCAAATCCTGCATATAAGTATTGGAAAGATACAACTAATATAAAGCTTAACAATAAGTATCTTTTTATACAAAAAAATACTTTACCGCAAAGACACTTGCATGTTGAAAAAATACTTACCGACTTGTCGGGATACCTACCTATAAAGTATGCCTCAGACCAACTTCATGTAAATGAACATATATTTTCATATGATAAGATGAAGTTGCACCGAGAGTTTGAGTATAAGTTTGTTGAGGATGTTAAATTTGTCAACATAAAAAAGTTTTTTATGGAATACGGTATAAAGGTAGATAAAAATTCTATAGTTCAACTTGGAAAGATAAAAGATTTAGAACTAACACCAGATAGCAGTTTTTATAAATTAAAAGATGATTATGGCATAGTGGTATACTAATTAGAATGAATACTTTCTTTATAGAATTTAGAGACCCCCTTTTTTCAATAATAATATTTTTCGTACTTATATTTGTAATCACTATTGCATCATATTGGTTTAATAAATATAAAAAAAGTGAAGACTATAAGCATTTGGATAAGTTTTTAAAACAGTTCAATAGTTTGCCGTCTAAAAATGAATTAAAAGTTTTAATCACTAAAAGTGAATTAAGTGAAAAGTCATGGTTGCTACTTGCTCGTTCATATACTCAAAACGGAGATTTTGAAAAAAGTATAGAGATATATAATGAACTATTAAAAGTTGGAGATAAAACAAACTACAGGGATACCCTGTTCTTACTTGGAAAGACCTACTTTAAAGCCGGTTTTTTGGAGAGGTCTAAGCAGATATTTTTAAGCATTTTAAAGAATAATCCTCGAACACCACAAGCATTGAATTATCTTTTACTCGTATATGAACATATGCGTGATTATCCTTCCGCACTTGATGTTCTTGAACCATTGGCTGAGTTAAATAAAGATGTGTCATGTGAAAGCACATATCTAAAATCATTACTTCTTTTAAATGATATGAATTTGTCTATAGAAGATAAATCTATAAAGCTATTAAAAGTGTATCAAGAGACTTATAAGCTTACATATATGGTATTTGAATATTTATTCCGTGTGAATCCAAAACTGGCATGGGAAAATTTTGACAACTCAAAGGCTGAACTTTTAGTTGATATACTTTGGAAAATTGATAAAAAAGATTTGAATTTTGATATAATTTCACAAAATGGCTACTTAAGGGAACTATATACTGCCCGTGGAGATATATACGAGGTGAAAAATAGCAGTGTTTTTGAGTTTGATGTCTTGATAAACTTAAATAAAAGTGTTAATGCAACACTCGGTTTTGAATATGTATGCGATAGTTGTAAACAGTTGCATCCGTTTGCTTTTAATCGTTGTAGTAGTTGTTATTCCATAGATAAATCTACAGTTGAGATTAGTTTAGTTAAAGACTATCATAAGGATTTTAGTCAAGAAAATAATTCTTTTCAATAATAAAAAAGCAGAGGAGATTTATTTTTAAGTGAGCTTTATTTTCATAAATGAAAAGCTGGCTTCGCATAAGAGTTTCCACTATAAAGGGAGAATAAGTGAATAAAAATATAGAAACCTTGGAAGAGATTCTAGGTTATGAGTTTAAAGATGAGAAGCTTATTATCGAAGCGCTGACACATAAAAGTTATAAACAGCCCTACGATAATGAGCGACTTGAATTTTTAGGAGATGCTGTTTTAGACCTAGTAGTAGGGGAGTATCTTTTTTTTAAATTTGAGAAGGCTGATGAAGGAAAATTATCAAAAATCAGAGCTTCGTTGGTTAATGAAAGTGCATTTGATAAACTAGCTCGTGCTATCAAGCTAGGTGAATGTATATATTTATCAAACGCAGAACAAAATAATGGCGGCAGGAATAAACCATCACTATTATCCAACGCTTTTGAAGCAGTTATCGGAGCTATATATTTAGAATCCGGGCTTATGGAAGTTAAAAGAATTGCTATATCTTTGATAGAGAAAAACTATGAGGATATATCGCTGGATTCTTTGTTTAAAGATTTTAAAACAACTCTTCAGGAGTTAACACAGGCAAAACTTGGAATTACTCCGGAATACAAAGTTGTAGCTTCTCGTGGACCTGATCATCAAAAAGAGTTTGAAGTAGCAGTATTTATTGATGAGAAAGAATATGCAAGAGCATTAGGTAAGAGTAAAAAAATAGCTCAGCAAGAGGCGGCTAAACTAGCTGTTGAGTTGTTAAAAAAGGAAAAATAGTGAATAGTTTTGGACAAAAGTTAAGATTTAGTACTTTTGGAGAATCTCATGGAACAGCTATAGGCTGTTTACTAGATGGAGTACCGGCAGGACTCCGCATAGATGAAGAGTATATACAAGCAGAGCTTGATAGAAGAAAACCAGGTAAAAGTGAGTTTGAGACGGCAAGAAAAGAAGCTGATAAAGTTGAGATTTTATCAGGTGTATTTCAAGGTTATAGTACTGGTACTCCAATAGCCATGATAATTTATAATACAAATCAAAAGTCTAAGGATTATACAAATATAAAGGATGTTTTTCGTCCCGGGCATGCTGATTTTACTTATTTTCATAAATATGGTTTACGTGATTATCGAGGTGGCGGGAGAAGCTCTGCAAGAGAGACGGCAGCTCGTGTCGCAGCCGGAGCAATTGCCAAACTAATGTTGGCAAAGTTAAATATTGAAGTTCTCAGTGGTATTAGCGAAGTTGACGGTATTAAATCAGAAGTTTATGATTATAAATCGGCAAAAGAGAGTATAATCTATGCACTTGATAAAAATAAAGAAGAAGCACAAAAAGATGCTATTCTTAAAGCTAAAAACGATCACGATTCGGTTGGTGGTGTATCTAGAGTTTTGATAAAAGGTTCACCTGTTGGTTTGGGGCAGCCTTTGTATTATAAGTTAGATGCGATACTGGCTGATGCTATGATGGGAATTAACGCCGTAAAAGCAGTTGAGATAGGTGATGGTGTTTTAAGTGCATCGGTTCTTGGTTCAATTAATAATGACGAGATAAGAGCTGATGGTTTTGAGAGCAACCACGCAGGCGGAATTTTAGGTGGGATTAGTAACGGTGAAGATATTGTTATGAATGTTTACTTTAAGGCAACTCCTTCTATTTTTAAGGAACAACATACTGTAACTACAACAAATGAAGAAGTTGATTTTTCTCTTAAAGGTAGGCATGACCCATGTGTAGCTATAAGAGGTACTGTGGTTTGTGAGGCTATGGCAGCACTGGTTATTGGTGATATGTTACTTTTAAATATGGGTTCAAATATGGATGGGTTTACTAAATATTATAATAACTAGTATCCAACAGACTCAATATAAAAAGGCTTATTATGGGTATTACAAAAGATTCTATAACTGAAGAATGGTATTTTTCCTCAGACCAGTATATACTCAGTGAAACGGATGATAAGGGTATTATTATATATGCAAACGACACTTTTTGTGAAATTGCAGGATATAATATAGAAGAACTAATAGGTGAACCTCATAATATTGTGAGGCATCCAGATATGCCAAGAATTGCTTTTAAGGGTCTTTGGGATGATATTCAGTCTAAAGGCTTCTGGACAGGGATAGTGAAAAATCTTAGAAAAGACGGTGGATTCTACTGGGTTCACGCTACTGTATTGAGAATGATACATAGTGATGGAAAGACAACTTATTTATCAGTTCGAAGAGTTCCAGACAGATCAGCGGTAGATTCTTGTATAAGCTTATATACTGAACTCAAAGCAAGTGAATAGTATTTAGCTAAAACTCACTTATCTTTTATCTCCATAACGTCTTTAGCCGATTTTAAGGCTGAACTTACTGCTGATGCAGCAACTTTCCAAGCTTGAATACCCATTCTTTTGGCTTCTTTTGCCGCATCAGACTGAAGAGCAGTATCTGCTTTTTTAACCGCACTCTTAGCTAATGAAGAAAATCTTTCCCTCATCACCTGTGCTGTTTCTTTAGATATGTGTACTAATTCTTCTAAATCATAATGCATTTTTTTATTTATATCTAAAAGTTCTTTTCTTATTGTTTGGTTGCTCTCATTTGCTTGAGTTTGTACTACTTGTAAGAAAAGGGTGTCTGTTTGGTTTAAGTCTTCAATAATTGTGTCATAATCCTCAATAAGTATGTGTTTTACTTCCAGTGGCATAAATGACAGCCTTTGTTTAAACCTGTCTATGGAATGAAGTAAACCACTTCTCATGCCCCTAAGTGTTGCTTCTAAAATATCACTTGAGATATTTGGTGTTGCTTCTGCAATCTCTATCGAGGATTGTAGTATTGTGGAGAGTATTTTACGAACGCGAATAGTGTTTAATGTTCCCTCTTTGATAGTCTCATAGGTCAATTCTTTTATAACTTCTTGTATAATTTCATTAGCTTGACTGTCTTTTGATTTTTCTAAGGCAGTTATAATAGCTGATTCAACAGTCTCACTAAGTAGATCAAAAAGATCGATAGTTTGAAGTTTTACTTGATGCAATTTTGATAGAGTTAAATGGTCATCTTTTGATACAAGTGATTCTATTGAATTGAAAACACTATATTTTGCTTCTTGAAGCTTTAGGGATTTTTTTTCCAAATCTCTTTGAAGCTGTTCTTTTTTATACATCAACTCTTCAAGTTCATCATGAAGTTTTTTTGTCTCTAAATCTACGATTGTACTAGTTACTGCTTTAATCTCCTGAATGCTTAAGGTATCAATAGATATGTTTTCTTCATCTTGTATGCTCTTGATAATAGATGTCACTCTTTTATCTAAAGTTTTAAATCTTAAATTGTATTGATCTTTTATAGTATTTTGTAAATCTTCGAGCAGCATTGTAAAATCCTTTTGTTAAAGTACCATTTTTATACTTTGATGTTTTTTTAGAGCCTCATATATGAAATTTCTATCATCTTCGTTATGAACAAGTAAATCAAGGTTCATGCTGATGTATTTACCGCCTTTAGAATTCTTAGAATGTGTAAGCTTGTGTTCTCTTTCATCTATTACATCTTTTATGGCTTGTTCTAATGCTTTTTTTTCTGTAGCAATAAGCTTATAGGACCAAGAACAAGGATAAGTTAGCTCAAGTTTCTCAGTTCTATCGTTTAAAATCTCCACTTTTGCCTCCTGACTTCTCTTCAAGTTGTACATTGCGTATAATCATCCCTTTATCAATAGCTTTTACCATATCATAGATTGTTAAAAGACCTATACTGGTACCAGTTAATGCCTCCATTTCTACTCCAGTCTGCCCTGTTAGTTTTGCAGTGACTGTAAGTTGAAAACCAGGTAAATCATTTAGTTCGGCAACATCACAGTTTATCCCGCTCAGATTTAGAGGATGGCACATAGGGATTAAATCACTTGTCTTTTTAACGCCCATTATAGCAGCGATAACAGCAGTCTGTAAAACAGGACCTTTTTTAGTTTTTTCAGTTACGATTGCATCAAATGCATCTTGACTCATCTCTATTATACCGCTTGCTACTGCTACTCTGGTTGTTTGGTTTTTATCACTTACATCGACCATCTTTGGTCTTTGGTTTTCATTAAGATGAGTTAAATTCATGTTTTAGTTCTCTTTAATTTATATTTCTCTGTTATTTATCTAGTTGTTTTCTAAATAGAAAATATTTTGATTTTTTTAATGCTTTTTTTATAAGTTCTTCTGGACATTCATTTATATTTCTCCATATACCTGAAGGACATTGCATCTCTAGTACATCTTTGTCTCTATATTTTAATATCTGCTTTTCTGAGAGTACTTTATGTGGGGGTTGAAAATCTATATCGTTTAAATCTAAGTCTTTAGGATAAAAAACAGTTTGACAACAGCCGTCTGCAGATGACCAATTTGGAAAACCATCAATGGTATAATGTACTTTTTGGTTGTTTTCATATTTTACAGCAAATACATAAAAACCATCTAACCTATGCTCTTTAGGTAAGGCAAACACTACATTTCCTTTTCCATAGATCAGACTAAAAACTTCCTGTTTGACCTTTACTTTATTGAAGTAATGCATGCATATTCCTTTATGTATCTATATACATTGTGTAAATTTATAGTATTATATTTGAATTTAGGTTAATACTACTTAAACAAGTTTAAGAGCTTCTTGGTATTCATGAGGATGATTAAGGTTTAAAAATTTCTTTTCATCATCAAACTCTACAAATACTGTATCTGAAGACCTAAGCAAAAGATTAAGTTTATGATTATCATCCTCCAACATTTTAGAAAACTTATCTTTAAGAGAACGGTGGTATATTCCGCATATTGGATGGATTGAAAATTTAGTTTTAGCTATTGTTGCATCTACTTTTTCACTGTCCATTATTAAGATTTTATTTATTTCAAGTTCGCTTATAAAAGGAGTATCAACACTTATAGCAAAAAAAGCATCTTCTTCAATATTTTCATATACAGCTACAAAACCTGCCGTTGGAGCAAAGATTGGAGATGTTTTAATGTCTTCTATAAATCTTGCCTCAAAGTCAAATTTATTCTTGTCTTTACATGATATATATACTGTCTTAAAAATCTTAGAGAACTTATTAAGCTGAAACTCTATCAAAGTACTATAGCTACCAAATGGAAGGAGGGATTTGTCCTCCCCCATTCTAGAACTTTTACCACCTGCAAATATAACACATGGAATATTTATCATATTAGTTTTTATTTAAGATAGCTTCAATTCTTCTATTTTTTACAAGACCTTCAGCTGTATTATTTGAGGTTACAGGATCATTCTCACCTTTACCAATAGCAGTAATTCTATTTTCTGCTACACCATATTCAATAATAAGATCTTTTGTAGCCTTTGCTCTACTTTCTGATAAAACTTGATTATTTGCTTTACTACCAATATTATTGGTATGTCCTATAATTAGAGCTGTAAAATCAGGACGATCTATTAAGAAATTGGCGAATTTCTTAACTCTTAACTTTGAAGCTTCATCAATTACATAAGAGTTGTTTTCAAAGTTGATGTGCAAGTTCACTTCTAAGGTACATCCAGTGGCATCAACAATATTTCCTTTTGGGGTAGTCAAACATCTGTCTTTAGAGTTTAATACACCGTCGTTGTCATCATCACCATCTATAGGACAACCATCAGAGTTTACAGCTTCTCCAGCAGGAGTTGTAGGGCATTTATCTACAGAGTTTAAAACACCATCTCTGTCATCGTCTAGAGGACATCCCTCAGCATTAACAGCTTCTCCAGCAGGAGTTGTAGGACATTTATCTATAGAGTTTAAAACACCATCATTGTCATCATCACCATCAACAGGTTTAGGTGCTTCAGGTTGTGCTTTTTCACCAAATGCAAAATTAATACCTGCCAGAAGAGCAAAGTTACTGTCAGTTCTTTTGTTCATATATACAGCTTCTAGCTTTAAAGCTATTGCATCAGTTATTGCTGCCTTAACACCAGCTCCTGCATTAAAAAATACACTATCTCTGTTATCAGCTAAATGATCATCTATAGTTTCATACCCAACACCAACTTTTACAAGTGGTGTAAAAGCACCAATAGCATCAAAATCATGAACACCGTTTACAGCAAAGCGCCAAATATCAGTACTTGGATTTATAGGTAGGTCTTCATAGTCTGCATCTGTAAAAAGTATACTAAGCTCAGGCTTTAAAAAAGTATCTGTGTTTACTTGAAACTCTGAACCTACAAGAAATTGTTCTTTAAGGTTTAGGTTGCCTTCTGGTATATTGTATCCGATAACAGGTGTTATCTCATACTTGTATTCTTTTGCATACACAGCAGTTGTCAACATTAGTGCTGGCATAAGTAGTAATTTTTTCATTTATTTTCCTTATTTTTTAAGAGATTGTACCTTATAGTATATAAGATTTATCTTGTTCTTTTATATTAAGATATATTTTCAGGTATCAATACTTATCTAGGGTCAGTAATATAGCCGGTAATAGCTGATATCGCCGCTACAGCAGAGTTAGCTAAGTAAACTTCAGATGAGCGTGAACCCATGCGACCAACAAAGTTACGGTTTGTTGTTGATACTGCAACTTCTCCATCACCTAAGATACCCATATATCCACCTAAACAAGCACCACAGGTGGGATTTGAAACAACACCGCCGGCATCGATAATATTATCCATATAACCTAATCTATAGGCTTCTTTTAGTATTTTTTGCGTACCTGGTGTTACAATTAGACGGACATCTTCATGAACTCTTTTTCCTTCTAGTATTTCAGAAGCAGTTTTTAAATCACTTAAGCGACCGTTCGTACAACTACCTATGAATGCTTGATGAATTTTAATCTTATCTTTTACAGCTTGGGTTATCGAGTGACCATTTGATGGTAAGAAAGGGTAAGCAATGACAGGTTCTAGCTTAGCAACATCTATCTCTAAAACCTGAATGTAGTTTGCTTCCTCGTCAGAGTAATGTATCCTTGGTTCACGAGCTAGGTTTTTATCAGCAAGAAATTCTTTTGTAGTCTTATCATAGGCTACTATACCACTTTTTGCTCCAGCTTCTATAGCCATATTACACATTGAAAATCTATCGTCCATGGTTAAATGCTCTATTGTGCTTCCTGTGAACTCTAAAGTTCTGTAAAGAGCTCCATCAACACCAATAATACGTATAATCTCTAAGATAATATCCTTACCGGTAGTGTGCCTCCCTGGCTTACCGCTAAGAACTACTTTTATTGAATCTGGAACCTTAAACCAGTTACCGCCACTAATCATTGCAAATGCTAAATCAGTTGAACCCATACCTGTTGAAAATGCACCTAAAGCACCATGAGTACATGTATGACTATCGGCACCTATGATTACATCACCAGGTACTACTAGACCTTTTTCAGGTAATAAAGCATGCTCAATTCCCATGTCTTTTTCATCAAAAAAGTTTTTTAGTTTATGTTTTTTAGCAAAGTCTCTACTTATTTTAGCTTGATTAGCAGAGGCTATGTCTTTTGCAGGAATAAAGTGGTCAAGAACAATAGAGAACCCATCAGGGTTAGCAAGTGAAGTTGCACCACTAAGGTTAAATGCACTTATAGAGATAGGGGTAGTAATGTCATTTCCAATAACCATGTCGATGTTTGAACGGATTATTTCTCCAGCAAAAACTTCTTTGCCAACATGCTCAGAAAATATTTTCTCAGTTATAGTTTGAGCCATAATGAACCTTTATAAATAAATAATTTCGCGATTATACCATTTAAGTTTTAAAATTATGGTGCCTAAACTAAGTTAATTGCCAAAAACTTGCTTTAACAAGGATGTGGTTTGAGCCATAGGGTTTTGTCTTATCTCTGATTCTTTTTTTGCAACCATTGTATACAGACCATCGATGGCTTTTTTTGTTATATAGTCGTTTAGGCTTTCATTTGAACTTTTTGGCAAGTATTCATTCGCGCCGAAGTTTTTTGCCATACTTACGATACTATTATTCTCAAGTAATCCTTCTATATTTGATTTATAAAAATTATTGACCGTATCATAGTAAGAGTAAACTTGGTTGTCTTGCATACTTTTCTCAATTATAGGTGAAATTATTTTTTTTAGGGATTCTGTTGTGTTGCTTTTAAAATACTCTGTAGCGGCAGTATTATTTCCTGAGAGAATTTTTTGTACGTCGTTCATGTTCATATTATTGATTGCATCAATAAAAAGATTTGCAGTTTTTGGTGCAGCTTTTGTTGCTGCTGTGTTCATTGAATTGATTAAATCATCAGCTAACTTTTTTCCGCCGGCTTTTCTGATGAGTGTTTCCGCTTTTTTTAAGTTTTCAGGTAGTGGTATTTTGACTGAGGGATTATTAATGTAACCGCCATCTTTACCTAATTCTTTTATACCATAGTCGATACCAGCTCTTAAAGCTTCTTTTAGTCCGCTTGTTATTGTGGAATTACTAAGATTGTCCTTTTTTGTAACCAAAGAGTCGCTTGTCTTAGTATTTTCAGACTTTAGAGTATCTACTTGTTTAAGTACGCTTGAAAAGTCAAAAGCAAATGATATACTAGATACAAATAGGGTGGTTAGTATTATAGGCATTTTTTTCATTTTGTTGTTTCCTTTAGTTAGTTAGATATTATATTTCAATGCTTTTTTCATATACTCTGTTGAACAAAAAAACATTGCTATAAAGATAGGGTTTAATTTAACATAGTTGTCTTCTATAGTCTCAAAAACCTTAAATTTAAACCCTGTGCCATTTTCATGTTTTTTTGGAGTTACAATGAATTCTATCGGGGCTAATGTTTTGACCATATTTAGTATCTTTTTTCTTTTCTTGTCACTATCTGCTTCCAAGATATTGAGATTATTGGCTTCTGAACTTTTATGAGAGTGTATTATCGCTTCTAAAACATCAAGCTTATCTTTAAAAACTATTTTATTCCATTTTATAATTGCTTCTTCTGATTCTATATAACATGTTTTATACATTAGAGCATTAGGTTTTGTTTCTTTTATCGCTTCAAGAAGCAGTAATAAAAAATTCATTCCACCTATGGATTTTGCACTTTTGGTCATAAAAAGGTGGATTAAAGCCTTTGTATCCTCATCTTGGTTGTTGAAATTACACATATTTTGTTTTCCTATGGTGATATATTTAGTATAATTATACCTTAAATTATGTATAAGTACAGTTTCGCTTAAGCTTACCCTTATGTCAAACCTATTATCATTGCAACATCAAAACAAGACAATTTTTGTCTTAATTAAAAATAACTCAATTTATGAGGTGAAAAAATGCAAGTATATTTAGATAACAATGCTACGACTATGGTTGACCCATTGGTAGTAGAAGCGATGTTGCCGTACTTTAGTGAATTATATGGGAATCCAAACTCATTACATAAGTTTGGTACATCTACACATCCGGCTTTAAGTAAAGCTATAGATCAAGTATATACAGCTTTAAATGCTAATGATAAAGACGATGTTGTTTTTACATCATGTGCGACAGAATCAAATAACTGGGTTTTACAGTCCGTATTTACAGATCATATTGTAAATGGCGATAAAAACCATATTGTTACAACAGAGGTTGAACACCCATCAATTCTTTCAACATGTAAGTTTTTAGAAGATCAAGGTGTAAAAGTTACATACCTTCCAGTTAATGAAGAGGGTGTAGTAGAGGCTGAGACAGTTAGAGGTTTTATAACTGATAAAACAGCATTGGTTTCAGTTATGTGGGCTTCAAATGAGACTGGGATGATTAATCCTATTGATGAAATTGGTAAGATTTGTAAAGAAAAAGGTGTGCTTTTTCATTCTGATGGAGTTCAAGCTATTGGTAAAATACCAGTAGATTTACAAACTACACATGTTGATTTTGTATCAATGTCTGCTCATAAGTTTCATGGACCAAAGGGTATCGGTGCTCTTTATATAAAAGATTCTCAAGATTTATCTCCATTAATGCATGGTGGTGAGCATATGGGTGGTCGTCGTTCAGGTACTTTAAATGTTCCTTGTATTATTGGTATGGGTAAAGCTATGGAATTAGCAACTCAAAATCTAGAAGAGACAGCTACTAAAATTAGAAAAAAAAGAGATCGTCTTGAGGATGCTATTATAGAACTTAGCGATACTTTCGTAGTTGGTAATCGTGAAAACCGTACACCAAATACTATCCTTATATCTATTAAGGGTGTTGAGGGTGAAGGTATGCTTTGGGATTTAAATAACGGTCAAATCGGAGCATCAACAGGTTCTGCATGTGCGAGTGAAGACCTTGAAGCAAATACAGTTATGTTAGCTATTGGAGCAGATAATGAATTGGCTCATACAGGAATTCGTTTAAGTTTGTCTCGTTTTACAACTGATGCAGAAGTAGATTATACAATTTCACATTTTAAAAATGCTGTTACTAGACTTAGAGGAATCTCAAGTTCATTCGCAAAACAGCAGCCAACAGCGGGTGGAGAAGTTCAAGAGTGCGAGTTACACCATCATTAATTAATGATGGCGCCTGTTCATTGATTTAGACGTCACTTGAACAAAATCCAAGTGCCTACGCTAACCGCTGTGGTACTAAAGCTAGACATCAAAGATGTCAGAAGAAAACGCACATGTGCATTGGGCTTCCCGCCGAGGGAAACCTAGCGTTAGTGTAGATGACGGAATTACTTCCGACATCGTAATAAATAATAGGGAAAAGGTTCCCTTATTTTTATGAAATAAAAAAAAAGGAAATATTATGGCTAAGGCAGATATATTAGGCGAGTCTCTTTGGGACGCGTATTCAAATAAAGTAACAACATTAATGAATAATCCAAATCACCAAGGTGAAATTTTTGAGGCAGATGCTGAGGCAAACGGTAATAAGCTTATCGTTGCTGATTTTGGTGCTGAGAGTTGTGGTGATGCCGTTCGTCTTTACTGGGAAATTAACCCAAAAGATGACAAAATAGTAAATTCAAAATTTAAAAGTTTTGGTTGTGGTACAGCTATAGCGTCATCAGATGTTATGACTGAACTTTGTATAGGTAAAACAGTACAAGAGGCTGTAAAGATTACAAATATTGATGTTGAGATGGCTCTTCGTGATGATCCTGAAACACCTGCAGTTCCACCTCAAAAAATGCACTGTTCAGTTATGGCTTATGATGTTATCAAAAAGGCTGCTGGACTTTATATGGGTGTTGATGCTGAGAGTTTTGAAGAAGAGATTATTGTTTGTGAATGTGCACGTGTTAGTTTAACTACACTTCAAGAAGTTATCAAACTTAATGATTTAACCACTATCGAGCAAATCACTGACTATACAAAAGCCGGTGGTTTTTGTAAGTCTTGTATTAAGCCTGGTGGACATGAAGCTAGAGAGTGGTACTTAGTTGACATCTTAGCTGATACTCGTAAAGAGATGGATGAAGAGAAGATGAAAGCTGCTGCAGATGCCGGTAGTGGAGCATCTTTTGAAGATATGACTCTGGTTCAACAGATTAAAGCTATTGATGCAGAGATTGATGAGAGTATCCGTCAGTTTCTAGTTATGGATGGTGGAGATATGGAAGTTATTGATATTAAGTCAAGTGACGAATATATCGATGTTTATATCAGATACTTAGGTGCATGTAATGGTTGTGCTTCTTCTTCAACAGGTACACTTTATGCGATAGAATCAACTCTTAAAGAGAAGCTTTCTAAGAAAATCAGAGTTTTACCAATATAACCCGCTTGAACGACAAAGGTAGCAGTTCCTTTGTCTTGGCTAAATAATGGAGATTATTTATTAACTCTTGGATGTAATAATGGTGATTTATCGCTAAGGTATCTTAGATCTACAACACCTATTTCACACTCTAACCAAATATCAAACTTTTCATAAACTCTTTTTTGAGCCTCTTGTATTAAGTATATAGCATCATCAAATGTTCCGCCTCCGTTATTGAGCAAAAAATTTGCATGTTTTTTACTAAATTCCATTGAACCTTTTGTATAACCCTTTAACCCGACGGCTTCAATGAGCCTGCCTGCATAATCATTTTTTGGGTTTTTAAAACAACTTCCGGCACTGGATGTGCTTGGCTGGTTTAATCGCATTTTTTTAAACATAGCAAGTTTGTTTTCATCAAAGCCATATTTTAACTCAAAACTAGCTTCAAGTATTGGGACTTTGATATTTGTATACCTGTATCCAAACACTATGTCTTTTTTTGCTATCTTAGCTTGAGTTGTAGTAATGTCTATGAGCTTATTAAAAATCTCATATTCTTTCAATCCCGCATTCATATAGACTAACCCCCCTAGTGTTCCAGGTAAGTGAGAGATAAATTCGAAATCTGCTAGATTGTTTTTTTTACAAAAAGAGGAGATTTTGCCAGATGGAGTAGCAGCGCCTATTTTTAAAGTATTGTCTTCAATCTTAATATAATCATACTTTTTTGAAAGTATCATAAGTTGTGGTGGTTGTGTGCCAATAATAAGATTGTTGCATGAGCCTATGAGATAAAAAGTGTCATTATAGTCATTCTTATTTTCTAGGATATTGACCTCAATATTTCCACCTATCTTTATGGAAGAAAATTTAGTAAAATCAATACTTTTATGCATTACTCTACGAAAGTCGGTATCATATTAAATATGTTTAAAGAGAAATCAGTCATCGCATTTAACATCCAGGGCATAGTTAATATAATCACAATAACAACCCCGATTATCTTAGGGATAAATGAAAGTGTCATCTCATTTATCTGTGTAGTAGCTTGAAAGATACTTACAGCAAGTCCTAGAAACATACCTGTAAGAAGACCAGGTAATGCAAGCAATAGAGCAATCTTAAAAGTTTCTATTCCTAATGCAATGAGTTTGGCTTCCATTATGAACTTCTCAACTCCGTATATTGGGTAGGAATCATAAAGTTTTCAACTTTTACAGCTGTATCGTAAAAACCATGTTTGAAACCAAGTTCAAAAAGTTTATCTATAGCCTTGATTTGAATTTCACTTAAGGTGATAGATTCATCATTAGCATATAGTTCAAGATATTTATCCAGAGTAGGTGCATCTATCCGTACCAGGTCTCTTTCTAATAACATCTCTGAGAGTTTATGTTTATGATCGCGAGCTACTTGAACGGCTTTTGTCAAAGTCTTTTCATAATCAATCGCCTTATTTAAAGGGATTGAACGGCTGATAGCCATTCCTCCAAGAGGTAGTGGTAACTCTTTTCCTGCTAACTCTTGCCAAATATCCCACATTTCACGTTCAACTTCAAGCTTTTCATCATAAGTTAAAATAGATTCATGGATTAAAACACCTGCATCAACATCACCGTCTAAAACTGCATTTTCAATCTCTAAAAAATTCATATAAGTGATTCTAGCGTCAGGGTAGGCTATACGAAAAAGCATAGCATTGGTTGTATGTTCACCACTAAGAGCTACTTTGAAGTTACGCTTTAATTTAGCACTTTTTAGTTTTATTAACTTAGGTCCATAGCCTTCTCCAAAACTAACAGCTGTACGAAGTGGGGCATAAGCATCTTTTATGTGAGGGTAAAGAGCAAAACTGATTGCGACTATATCATACTCCCCTCTTAGAGCCTTTTCGTTAAGTGTTTGAATGTCTTCAGCTATATTGTCAAATTTCGTATCTTTCATATCTACCCAGCCAAATTTAATGGCATAGTACATAAAGATATCGTCAGCATCAGGTGAATGGGCAATCAATGTTTTTTTCATAACTTGGATTTTAACCAAATATGTATAAAACTACTATAAGGTCAGTATAAAATAAAGAGAGTTAACTAAAATCATTGTAAGATTATGTAAATTAAAATAAAAATATAACAAAATGCAATATTTTTTAAAAATAAAAACTTTTTTTCATAGAATGTTATAAATATTAAATAGGTGGACAAACAATATGGACGCAAATAAACAAAAATCATTAGACTTGGCAATGAAACAAATAGACAAGGCATTTGGCAAAGGTGCACTTATGAGGCTTGGCGATAAAGAGATAGAACCTATAAAAGCTATAAGTACAGGTTCTCTTGGTCTTGATCTTGCACTTGGCATAGGTGGTGTTCCTGAGGGTAGGGTTGTTGAAATTTATGGACCGGAGAGTTCAGGAAAGACAACCTTAGCGCTTCAAATTACTGCAGAGTGTCAAAAAAATGGTGGTGTATGTGCCTTTATAGATGCTGAACATGCCCTTGATGTAGTATATGCAAAAAACCTTGGTGTAGATGTTGAAAATTTACTTGTATCTCAACCAGACTACGGTGAACAGGCTTTGGATATCGTTGAAACAATAGCTCGTAGTGGTGCAGTCGACCTTATTGTAGTTGATTCTGTGGCGGCACTTACACCTAAATCTGAGATAGAAGGTGAAATGTCTGATCAAAATGTCGGTGTTCAGGCTCGTCTTATGTCAAAGGCACTTCGTAAACTAACAGGTGTACTTTCTAAAATGAACTGTACAGTAATCTTCATCAACCAGATTCGTATGAAAATTGGTATGATGGGTTACGGTTCTCCAGAAACAACAACCGGCGGTAACGCATTAAAATTTTATGCTTCAGTTCGTATAGATGTTAGAAGAATTGCGTCTTTAAAACAAGGTGAAAGCCAGATTGGAAATCGTGTTAAAGCAAAAGTTATAAAAAATAAAGTTGCACCTCCGTTTCGTCAAGCTGAGTTTGACATTATGTTTGGAGAGGGAATATCAAAAGAGGGTGAACTTGTTGACTATGGTGTTAAACTAGACATTATAGACAAGGCTGGTGCTTGGTTTGCTTATGAGGATACTAAACTTGGACAGGGTCGTGAAAATGTTAAACAAAAGTTTAAAGATGAGCCTGAATTAGCTTCAGAGATAGAAGAAAAAATAAAATCAGCTATGGGTATAACTTCACTTATGACAATGGACACTAGTGAGATAGAAGAGGCAGATCAATAGTCTAAACTAAGATTTAACCAAAAAAGGGTAGAATTCCATTAATAAAATAAAAAGGCAAATTTATGTTTATAGATAACATTAGTGCAATAGAGGTTATGGATTCTCGTGGTAACCCGACTGTTAAAGCAACAGTTGAACTTAGTGATGGAACAAAAGAGAGTGCTATTGTCCCTTCAGGAGCAAGTACAGGTAAACGTGAAGCATTAGAACTTCGTGATGGCGGAGATCGTTACATGGGTAAAGGTGTATTAAAAGCTGTTGAGAATGTAAATGGACCGATTGCAGATGCACTTATTGGATACTCACCGTTTAATCAGGCAGTAGTTGATGCTACCATGAAAGAGATAGACGGGACTGAAAACTACGGTAACTTAGGTGCTAATGCTGTTCTTGGTGTGTCAATGGCTGTGGCTCGTGCGGCTGCTAAAAGTTTAGATGTTCCTCTTTACCGTTATTTGGGTGGTGCTAATGCTATGGTTATACCTACTCCGATGTTAAACATCATCAATGGCGGAAGCCATGCTGATAATTCTGTTGATTTTCAAGAATATATGATTATGCCAATAGGTTTTGAAGATTTTGCAGAGGGCTTAAGAGCATCAGCTGAAGTTTATCATAATCTAAAAGCAATTTTAAAAGCTAAGAAGCATAATACTGCTCTTGGTGATGAGGGTGGTTTTGCACCAGATCTAAGCTCAAATGAAGAGCCTATCCAAGTAATTATGGAAGCAATTGAAAAAGCTGGTTATAAGGCTGGAGAACAAATGGCTATAGCTTTAGACGTTGCAGCATCTGAGCTGGTTGTAGATGGTGGATACAGATTAGAATCTGAAAACCGTACAGTGACTTCTGAAGAGTTAGCTAACTATTATGTTGACTTATGTTCTAAATACCCAATTGTTTCGATTGAAGATGGACTAAGTGAAGATGATTGGGATGGTTGGAAAGTTTTAACTGAAAAATTAGCAGACAAAGTTCAACTTGTTGGGGATGATCTTTTTGTAACAAATGTAAATATCTTAAACGAGGGTATAAACAAAGGTATAGCTAATTCTATTCTTATAAAGCCTAATCAGATTGGTTCAGTTTCTGAAACTATGTTAACAGTCCGTCTTGCTCAAAGAAATGGGTATACCTGTGTCATGAGTCACCGTTCAGGTGAGAGTGAGGATGCATTTATAGCCGACTTTGCTGTGGCACTTAACTGTGGTCAGATAAAAACTGGTTCAACTGCTCGTGGTGAGAGAACTGCTAAGTATAACCGTTTACTAGAGATAGAAAACGAAGTTGTATATGGTGAATATTTAGGTTCTGCTATATTTAACTAAGTTAATATTATGAATACTGAAGAACTTTATGAAGGGATTGATGATACTCAAAGTATTACTGAGAAGTATCTAGGTCTATCACTCACGAGATTTTTAGTATTGCTTATCATAGTACTAGGATTTGGAATATATATAGGGGTTCTTATTTATGGTACAAACTCACTAGAGGTACTTTTTGGTCTTCAAGATTATGAAGAGTACTTAAATAGTGAAATTTTTAGACTTAAAAATGAAAATGCACAACTTCAAAAAGAGTATTTTGAGCTAAAAGAGATTTCTGCACAATAAGTTACAAATAAAAATAACTTGCTATAATACTTGTAAATTAACGCAGGGGCAGTCTTGATTAAAGTATTTTTTTTATTATTTTTTTTGTTTATCTCTTTAAGTGCAAGAGAAAATCCTTTTTTTCCTAGTCCAGGAGAACAAGAGTTACCTTACACTTCAAATGAAGACAGAACAAAAATGCCGCTTAAGCGTGCAACAATAGCTATTCCCTCTCAGGCAAGAATAATAAAAAGAGTAACAGTAGAGTTTAAAAACCTCGATGGATCTATGCAGAGTAAAAGTATAGAACTAGACAACTCTGTTGACTGGCACCTTCCAATATTCATCTCTCAAAGCTATTCCCAAAACCAAAAAAAAATTGAAAATGTAAATACTCAAAAAGTAAATTTTAAAAAATTGGCTTCAACCAAGGTAGCTTCTTTTTATTCATTTGGCAAGACATTAAAAATTATGACCGATGATAAGCTTATACGAAACTTTATCCTCGTTAGTCCTCATAGAATAGTAGCTGACTTTGAAAAAGACACCAATTTAAAATATATGAGCAAAGTAAACAAACATAATGCATTTTCAAAGATAAGAGTCGGAAATCATAAAGGATATTACAGAGTGGTTATAGAACTTGATGGCTTTTATAAATATAAAATGCAAAAAGTGTCTGAGGGGTATCTTTTCACTTTAATATGATTATATAATATATCAACCTTCATAAAATCATCCAATTCTCTCTTAAATAATCTCTATTCATAGTTAATGTAAAACGTTAAATATAACTATATATTAGGTTATGTGTCGATTAGAAACATATACTTCTGTAATTTAACTATATATAATATCTTGTATCTAAACAGTAATTAATTTAATATATTATTATATATTAAAAAAAGGAAAATAAAATGGCAAACCCAACAGTTACAATAACTAATAATACAAGTATAGAGGTAGAGATATTTGATGTTTATAACCATACAAATGATCCAAAGGGTATTTTAACTTATACAAGTCTAGGTAAAGTTGCTGCAGGACAATCAGCAAGTATGCTTACTAAGCATTTTGCTAGTCAACTTCAAGCTATGTATACCGGTAAAGTAGCTGCTTTAAACGATAACTATTATTATCAATTTCCTATAAAGGTTATAGCTGTATCTGGTTTAGATGATGTAAGAGTATTTACAATAAGCAATGATGATAAGCTATCAATGGAGCAATCCTTTAGGTTTATTAAATACACTATGGCAAACGGAGCATCTAAAATATCCAAAGATTTTATAACTGCATTGGGAAATTCAGACCAAAAGACTACAGTTGATGCTTTTTTTGCAAAAACAGCAAGTTTTGCTAAGTGTACCTTATCTACCTGGACAGCTACAGTAGCTTGGCAGACACAATTTTTGAATGCTTGGCAGGGACCTTACTACCTATATAACTTATCTGCTGACGCAAAAGATGTGAAATTAATATCTGTTGTAAACATAGTGTCAAATGCAAAGGAAAATACAGCAAAAATATATATAGCAAATAAAGACGGTAAAACAGATGCCAATTCTCAAAGTACAGATATTACGGCTGCAGGTGATGGAATTATCAGTGAGAAAGATGTTGGTTCAGGAGCTATATCAGTGTCATTACAGCCAATATGGATGAATGTTACAGATACAGACAGTAGTGGTAATGTAAGATACTTAATAGGTTCTGCACTATCAGGTACATTAAACGGTATAAAAGTTTTAGGTACAGGAGAAAAAATTGACCTATCTAGTCCAAGTGCCGGCTCTAGTGGAGGCAAAAGTAGTGAAGACTGGTTCAAGGCTAACGGTGCGCGTAATGGTTTTATTGTAAGTATCATAGGCTTAATATCATCTTTAGGTATGTTAGCCGTAATGGTTATGCAAGGTAGAAAACATGGTGCGCAAGCATCTAATGATGTAGAAAATAAAGCAAAAGATCCAGAAGCTGATAAAGCTAAAGTAGAGGCTGAAAAAGCGAAGGTAGAAGCAGATAACAATAAGGCAATGGAACAAGAGGTTAAGCCAAAGGTTGAAGAGGCTCAAAAGGATGTTGATAAACTTCCAGAACTAAATGATAATCTTGCAGATGCGGAAAAAGAAGTAAAAGCAATAGAAGTGGTAGAAGTCCAGGTTGATAAACTAAAAGATATATTAGAGGAAGTTCCACCAAATGATGCTGTTGAAGAAGCAGCAGAAAAGTTAGGAGATGCAGAAGATAAGATTAAAGATGGAAAAGCTGATGAGGCTCTTCCAGATGTGGCTGATGCAGCAGATGTCTTACAAGTAGAAGCTAAAAAGGCAGGTTCTCAAATAAAAAAGGCTCAAGAAGATCAGATTGATAAGGTAGCTGAAGATATGAAAGAAGCAAAAGCCAGAGAAGCAGCAGAAGCTAAGGCTAAAGCAGAAAAGGCGAAAGATGATGCTCAAGATCCAGATGAACCTGTAGATGATGATTCGTTTGAGGATGCTCCTGAAGAAGAATTTACACCAGAAGTTGGATAATTATGCCAAAAATATTATCACCAAAAATATATCAGACTATATACAAATCAGCATTAACACGTTTAAGTCAAGGTGGATTGAAAAATTATACTTTAAATAGACACTTAGGTGAACCTCTGTATAGATATGTGGGGTATAGAAATTCGATGCCTCAAGCTGAGGATGCCGGTAGAACTATGTGGCTACCTTTGGAAAAAGACATATGGAACCGTTGGACAGGCATAAATGATATTGGAAATGGAGGTTCCCAAGGTCTTTATTTTTCTGGAGAATTTATTGATGAAAATACGCCATTTCCCGAATTAGAGCATTATCTTGATAAGGAAAGTGACCCAGAGGCTATGATAGCATACTATAAGTATGAGAAAGGCTTAGATCCTGATTTTACTATGGCTAAGGCCAGTGAACTACGTTCTATGCACCTGTTTACTCTAAATGAAGAGATTAGCGGACTTGATTTAAAATTAATGATAGGTGATGAGTATAACCCACTTGTGCAAGAGATATATGCTAATGCAAAAAAGAGTGAACCAGAAATATTTGGCAATGAGCTTACATTGGACGCACTTTATAACAGTGGAAAGGATGCAAGTTTTTGCAGAGCTTTGGGAAATGCGACTTTGGATGCAACAGATCATTCATTTTTTGAGACTAGTTCGGTAAGGGATTTAAAAAGTCCAAATGTAATAATTAGAGCAGAAGTTCAAAGACCGCTTGAAATATTAGTACCACAAGGTAGAGCTACTTTTTTTGTGAACAGTACAAAAAGAGGCGAAGGTGTATTTACAGTCTCAGATATGCTTTATAATGCTAGGTTTGAAGATCCAAGTATAGACTTTAGAGGACTTCCAAGTAAAGAGAAGTTTAATGAAATGCTTTTGAAGGTAAGTAATCAAATAATTGAAAAATTGAGTGACCAATATACAGAAGCACTTAGAACTAATGCACCAACTGATGCTATGGAAGAAGTTGGAAAAACTATAAAGGATATTCAAGAGCAGATAAAAAGAGGTGATGTAGAAGAAAGCATAAAAAGTATAGATACTGTGCAAGAACAAATAAAATTATTCGATAGTTATGATTTAAAAGATTATGAAGTTAATTCTTTTAAAGTAGTAGATAGTGTTATGAACTCCTTGTCTGACATTACTAAAAGTATAGAGATAGCAAATAAAGAGATTGAAGATCCAGATTATAATAGTGACGTAGACGGAGAGGATGTAGATATACAAGACCCTGTTGAAGAACAAATAGATCCGGTTATACATAGCCGATTATAAAGATTAGGATAAAATATGAGCAATGTAACAATACAAAATGATTTAAGTATAGATGTTAAAATATACGATTCGTATTCTAATGGAGAAAAAAACTACTTTGGCAAGCTGACGCTTCTTGGAGAAATAAAAGCTAACACTAAAGGTGAGGTTACACCTACTCATACTCCGATGTGTGTGCTAATAGCTTTTGATGAGAAGGGAAATCCTATAAGTAGATATGTATCTATGTTTGATGATAATGACTTTGTTATAAAGCAAAGTGATTTGACTTCAATGGGTGAAGCTAATAAGTTTGTAGACTTTATAGTAAAGAACAAGGATTCTGATGTAGGTAAAAGCTTTTATAAAGTCATGGATAAGAGCAGCCCTTCTGCAACTGATGATTTTTTTAAAAAAAGTGCTGATTACAAAGACTGTACCTTCGTCAGTTATATGTTAGCTTTGACACACAAGGCTCAGACACCTGCTAGTAAAGCTCAACCTGTTGAAGATAAAAGTTATTCACTATCTATGTTGGTTAATTATTTAAGTGGGGCATCTTACCCATCAGGCTTTCCTGATATCTCCGTAAAAGATTTCTCTTGTGATGAAAAAAACAGTATCTTAAAATTTGGTGCTACTATAGATCTATCAAATCTTCCTTATGAAAATGCTGGTGAGGGGAAAAATATACTTTCTTTATTTCCTGTAAAGGAGGTAAAAGTAGAGCTTATGTTTGATTTTCAAGTGGGATTAAATATACTTGGAACCAGAATTATGTTTATATCAAATGACTTTGTTATCCCTATAGGAGACAAGAAAACGATTAAAATAGATAAGCCTACTGTTAGCATAGATATAAACCCACTTTTTAAATTTGTAGTGTTTAAGGTATCGGCAATTATACCTTTTGATATATTCAGTAAAAAGTTTGATGCAAAAATATCTATGGTTATCGATAATGTAGAAGCAGAAATAGGGGCAGTTATAGATGGTGAACATAATGCATTACCTTCCCCTCCTATTTTAAAGGGTGTACATTTTGATGAGTTTGGATTGGGTATGGGTATCATCTTTGAGCCAGAAGGTTTTGCTTTAGGTTTACAAGGAAAGTTTCACATAGGAGAAGGAAAAACGATTGTCTCTCTTGATGATGATACATTTGTACTTGTATGTGAAATGGTGGAAGATGTTCCAAACCCATTATATGTATCATTTTACATACCAAAGCTTGATCTTCCTACATTAATAGATGTATTTACTGATGCTAAGGTAGATATAGACTTCCCTGTTATGTTTGATGACTTGTCATTTACATGGTCAGAAAATCCTATGGAGCCAGTTGTGTTACCTGATGGTAGCCTTAGTAATATGGCATTTGGTTTTAGCGGCTATATGAATATTTTTGGACTGAAATTTTATAGTGATTTGGAATTAACTATGAATGGGGCAGAGGGAAAAGCGGTATTGTCTCCACTAAAGTTTGGAGATATATTTTCTCTAACTGGTGACGGTAAGGCAATTACTGTAAAGGTTGATAAAGATGGCAACCCTATAAAAAATAATCAAATAGCCAAAACAAAACAGGAAAAAGAAGCTATAGCAAGTGCTACAATAAAAGAGATAGTTCCAAGCGGAGGAGCTGAGGTCAGTGTTAGTACCTTATCTTCTCCATTTTTTACACTTGCTTCAAAGATAAGTTTTTTAGGACTTGTTAACGAAAAGATTGATGCAGTTATTGATACAAATGGAATTAGCTTTGAACTAGATTACGGAAGTGTAATTAAGTCTAATATGAAGTGTGTATTGAAAGATTTTCATAATTTCAGTTCAAGTTATACAGACGGTTTGGATGTAAAAGTTCCTTTACCTAGTGTTGGCGGTTTTTCTTTGGGAACTATCCATATTGTAGATACATGTACTCTCAATCTAGCATTGTCAACTTCTAGTTCTGATATTGATTTTTCTGTAAGTGGAGGATTTGATTTTGAAGGGCTTAAGTTAAGCTTTGGTCCAGCATCTTTAGATGTCGACATCTCTAAAGTAAGTGACATAATCTCTGTTGGAGAAAAATATATTCTATCACACGTATCTGATATATTTAGTGCAATAATAAAAGATGCAGGTGTGTGGGCAAAATTTGCAGAAAAAGAAGTTATAAAGGGTGTAGAAGACGTAGCTAAAGGCTTAAAAGAAGCATACGGAAAAACAGTTGGTGAAGCAGCCGCGGTAATGAAATCAGCCGGGTACGATATAAATGTAGCCGCAGAGGGTTTGAAAAGTGCATACGGAGCAAGTGCTTCAGCAGTAGCATCTGCACTTAAAGGGGTTGGATATGGTGCTTCGGAAGTAGCATCTGCTCTAAAAAGTGTAGGATATGCAGCAGAAGATGTAGCAAGAGCTTTATCAGGAGTATACGGTTTATTACCAGATGCGATAAATACAATGCTTCAGGGCATAGGGTATACAACGGATGCGATAAAAGATGCTTTTAACTCAATTGGTGGAGCATTTGCTGATTTTGCTTCTAAGACATGGGATAAAGTCAAACATATAGTTGACCCTAGTAACTGGTAAAGGATTAAAGATGGAAGTTAAGAATTTTAGTACCTTAGTAAATGATTTAAAGAATAAAGCTACTTTAGAGAAGTTAGGACCGGAAATAGCACTAATAGAACCTGGGCATTGGGATTATTTTATCTCATGGGCAAGTACTCATGGATATAGCTGTACAGTAGATGGAATTACTGAATATTTTAAAGATAAAGATCAGGATTCTTTATTAGAATCTCAACAAAATGGATATTTGCAAACATGGATGAATGCTCTAAAAGATTTAAAGTGACTATATGAGCAAAAGAGATAATTTTTTTGAAGTACTTTATGATAAGTTTTCATTTAGTAAGAATATCTCTTTTGAGTGGTCATTAAGAATCTATAGTGATAGTATACAAGAAAGAGATAAGGTTATTTGTTGGGTAAACAATAAAGATAATAAAGCTCATCAAGAGCTTTATATACTCCAAGATATATTAAAAGAGTATGATTATTTATCTAAAATACCCTTTGAAAATGTAATAAATGCAGGTATAGGTTTTTCTCATGATGAGACAAACTCTTTTTATATTCACTATTTAGAAGGCGAAGATAAGATAACCAGATACCTAGCTTTTTCAAATGATAAGATTTTAGAGTATGAGTTTTATTATTATCCATATACTACTAACGGAGATCTTCCCAGCTCTTTCGTGGTAGAAAATTTGAAAGGTGTATACAATAGACTTATCAAAAATCCTATCATAACAAATATGTCTGGGTTTTGGATAAGAAAAGATGAAAATATAGTAGACCAATTAAGTCTTACATATCCGTACCAGCCCAATTTAAATACATTTTTGAATGATATATATCTCTTTTGTTCTGCAAAGTATGAGTTAATAGAGTACAAGAATGAGCACCTTCGTCATATAGCTTTTAATGTATCTTCTACACCATCGCTAACGGTGTATTTTTCAAGCTCCCTAGATAAATTCCCCAAAAATTTTAAATCTATGAGATCTGATGTGAGAAATACTGCAAAAAAGCAAAATGAGCTTATAACAGATAGACTTTTTAATGGGGTCAGGTTTGAGCAAGTCAAAAAAAATGATTACCTTGATGATTTTTATAGTACAAATGATATAGGTCTCTGGAAGAACGTTTTAGGAAAAAATATGTTTTATCATTTTGGACTCTTTTCATCGGAAGATGATTTGAATGATATTTGGTCTGATACACCTTTTTTTAGAGCAATGACTGATATAACAAGGCATATAGAAGATGGATCTAGTGTTTATGACCTAGGGTGTGGATGGGGTGCTATCTCAAAGTATCTTAAAATGGAAAAAAATTGTGATACCGTTAGTATAACAATAAGCAAGACACAATATAAATATTGTAACGATATAGGAATAAAATGCAGACATGGAGATATGGAACATACTCTACCTCCAGGCTATTTTGATAACTTACTGTTAATCGAAAGTTTAGAACATGTTGTAGACAAGTATGCTTTTCTCAGGCAACTAAGAAATTTTGGAACTAAGCTGATTATACGTACTAGTACGCAAGAGACTAATGCAAATAACATAGTTTTTGGTGATAGCATGGTAATGGTATCTTTAGATAATCTGAAAGGACTCTTGAAAGAAACAGGTTGGAATATAGTATATATGGAAAATAAAAGAGCCGAATCTATGCGCTCAATTGATATATGGAATGCTAGAATGGAAAATATTCCTAGACAGGATGATTTTCATTTTGAAGTCTGGAGAGAGTATTGTAAAAAGATTTTATATTACAAGGAAAAATGGGCAAAAGCTCATCCGCTTATTGATATAGTAGCAGAGTGATATCTATTCTATTGAATTATATCTTTTGTAGATTTGTTAAAATTGGTTTATAATATTTATTATTGTATAATAAACAATAAAAAAGATTGATAATAAGGGGATATATGAAGTATATATTGATAGTGTTTATTATAGCGATGTCAGTTAATGCTTCTATGTCAGATTATAATATTACAAAAAACATGTCGTCACATGATAAGAAAAAAAGATTTATCAGTATAGTTCTTCCTGTTGTTGATAAAATTCATAATGAGTTATTAGACCAATATAACAATGCTCTGGATGATATAAAAAACTATAAGAACTTACATAAGATACAGAGACTAAAAAAAGAATACAGTGCTAAAAATGATAAAGAGTTATTGATGGCATTAAAGCCACATCCTAAAAGTATAGTTCTTGCTCAGGCTGCCATAGAAAGTGCTTGGGCTACTTCAAGGTTTTTTCATGAAGCGAACAATATTTTTGGAGTCTGGAGTGTTAACAAAAATGAAAAAAGAATTTCAGCCTTACAAAAAAGAGGAAACAAGATAGTATGGCTCAAAAAATTCGATACAATCGAAGATTCAATAAGGGCGTACTATAAACTTCTGGCTAAGAGCTCTGCATATAAAGAGTTCAGAGAACTTAAAATGAAAACAGACGATGTGTACCTACTGGAGCAAAAATTAAATAATTATTGTGAACTAGGAGCTGAATACTGTTCACGATTGGAAAATATAATCAGATACAATGGTTTTACTAAATATGATTAGATTAAACTAGGGTATAATTCCGCATTATGAATAAACTGAAAGAATATTTAGAATCTCATGAACCAAATGAGATACATCCCTCGGATATAGCAAAAATTCTAAAAAAGCTTAATGAGAAAAAGTTTTCAGCTGCTTTAAAACTTGTACCAAAAGATCTTCTTGGTGATGTAGCACTAGCTCTTCCAGACAGGTACTTTGATGACGTTGTACAAAATCTTAGTGTAGATGAACTCTCCCATGCAGTAACAGAGCTAGAATCAGATGATCAAGCCGATTTTATGCATGAACTTGAGGAGCATGACGAAAATATAGCTTCAGAAGTTTTTGAGACACTTGATGAAGAAGATAAAGAGGAGATAGCTAAACTTCAAACATACTCTGATTATGAAGCCGGTGCTTATATGCAACTTGAGGTATTCACTGCTAAAAGAGACGAAATAGTTCAAAATGTAGTTCAAAGGTTTGCGAACCTTAGAAAGGCAAACGAACTTGAAAATGTTCAAAACCTTTTCATTACAAATGCTGACAATAAACTAAGACATACTATAGGCTTGGATGACTTGCTTATATTTGATTTTTCCAAGACTTTAGAAGAAAATCTTAAAAGCTCACAGGATAGTTTTGAACCTAAAAAAGCACATGATAGAGAAGACATAAAAGATGTTGTACACTATTTTGAAGAGTATGACCTTTCTGTTATGCCGGTCGTAAACACGTATGGAGTTTTACTTGGACGTATTACTTCAGATGATATATATGATATTATCAATGAACATGCAACGGAGCAGATGTATAATCTAGCCGGTGTTGATGATGAGGCAGAAGAAGATGATGAAATCATAAAAGCAGGTAAAAAAAGAGCATCTTGGTTAAGCTTAAACCTTTTGACGGCAATATTTGCATCTATAGTTATTGGAGTATTCGCTGATACTATACAAAGTGTGGTTGCTTTAGCTATCTTGATGCCAATAGTAGCTTCTATGGGTGGAAACGCAGGTACCCAAAGTCTAACAGTTGTTGTAAGGCAGATGGCACTTGGTGATATATCTCAGGGAGATGCAATGAGGATTATTAAAAAAGAGGTTACTATCTCGCTTATGAATGGAATCTTCTTTGCTATCGTCATGGGAATAATAGCCGCTATATGGTTTGACATGCAAATGCTAGGTGTTGTTATCGCATTAAGCATGATAATAAACTTACTTATGGCGGGTTTTTTTGGTGCATCTATCCCTCTTTTTTTAAAGAAAATAGATGTTGACCCTGCTATAGGCAGTACTGTAATATTAACTACGGTGACTGATGTCGTCGGCTTTTTTAGCTTTTTAGCTTTAGCAACATATATTTTATTATAAGGATTTTTAAAACTTAATGGATTTACTCATTATATATTTCTCTCTAGCAGTAGGAATTTCTTTTCTCTGTTCTATACTTGAAGCAGTTCTTTTGTCTGTGAATATGTCTTATATTTCACTTCTAGAAAAAGAAAAGCCGGTTGTTGGAAAATTATTGCGACTTCATAAAACAAACATAAGTAAATCAATTGCATCTATTTTGATCTTAAATACAGTAGCACATACACTTGGTGCTGCTGCTGTTGGAGCACAAGCTGCTATTCTTTTTGGAAATGATGCTGTGGTTATCATATCAATGGTAATGACATTTGCTATTTTATTTCTTTCAGAAATTATTCCAAAAACTATTGGTGCAGTATATTGGAAACAATTGGCTCCTATATCGGCGCATATTATTAGATTTTCTATATGGATAACATACCCAATCATTTTAACAACTCTGTTTGTTACTGATAAAATATCAAAGGGTAACAAGGATGCTCATACCTTAACAAAAGAGGAGCTACTTGAGAGTATGCTTCTTAGTGAAGATGACGGTGTTATTGATGAAAAAGAATCGGATGTAATAGAAAATATTTTAAACCTTAATAATATTAAAGTTGGTGAGATTCTGACTCCTAGAAGTGTAGTGTTCGCATTGGATGAAAGGATGACAATAAAGGAGATAATTGATACTAAAGAGGAGATATTCAAATTTTCTAGAATACCTGTATATAGAGAATCTATAGAAGATGTAACGGGTATAGTAATGACTAAAAAAATATTTCAACAAGCTCTTAAAGATGAAAGAGTAAGTCTAAGCGAAGTGAAAAAAGAACTTTTTAGAATAAATGAAAATATTCCTGTAAGTAAAGCATTAGACCTTTTTATAACAAAAAAAGAACATATGTTCTTAGTAATGGATAATTATGACCAAACAGAGGGAATAGTAACTTTAGAAGATTGTGTTGAGACAATATTGGGAGTTGAAATAGTCGATGAAAGTGATTCTACGGCTGATATGCGTGAGTTGGCAAAACTAAAGATGAAGCAAAAGAGAAAAGCTAAGGAGATGTGATTATCACATCCCGGGAATTCTTGGGATTTTACCAAGTTTTGAAAACTTAAAGTAAAAACCCCATGCTTTTTTTAGCCAGTGACCAACAATAGGAAGCGGTATCATCATTGCTCTTTTTGAATCTCTATATATAAATGAAGCTCCATTTCCTGTATCCATCAAGCATAATATATTTATATGTTCTTGATAACCTTTAAAGTCGGATAGACCTTTGTCTTTTTGCTGTATGTTAAATGCTATGTTTTTTGCCATAATCTCGGCTATATGACCTTGTTTTGCTCTCCACTCAGCCCCTTGTAGAGCTGCTAAATCACCAAGTGCGTAGATATTTGTTTGCTTATTGTCTATTTTTACTTGACAATAATCATCTATTATCACAAAACCGGCCTCATTAGTCGGTAAATTCGAATTTTGAATAACATCATGTCCATTACCAGCAGGAATAAACATTGTAAAGTCTGATAAGAGCTTAGAATCGTCTTCAAAGAGTATGGAACCTTTTTCAAAAGATTTTATTTTTTTACCAAAATGTTGTTTTATATCAAGGTGTTTGAAAAATCTAGCCATCATCTTAAGGGCTTTCTCACCCATTTTCTTCCCAGGTTGTAGCATAGGTGCAAAGAAAGTTAATTCAAAATTATCCCTAATACCTTTTTTTTGCAGAAGGTTATGTACATTAAACATAAGCTCAAATGCAGGTCCACCACGAATTGCAGACATATCTTTAGGATTTGCACCAAAGCCAAAACATATTTTTCCGCTACCTTTAGTTATGAGCCTGTCTAGCTCATCTCTTATTTTTAATGATTGTTCAGGATCTCCGCAAATTGATAGTGTATTTTCTATACCATTAGCCTTCATTTTAGAAGAACCCATGGCTAAAATAACATGATCATAACTCTTTAAAGATATACCGCTTTCAAATTCATAGGTATTAGAGATAGTATCTATAGTTTTAAGTTTATCAATTACAAGAGCAAAACCGTGTACATCTTGAAGTTTCTTCAAGTCTATACATATATCTTCAAACTCTTTTTCCCTTGTTGGAATCCAGATGGAAGTTGGATATATATAAAAATAACTTCTGTCACTTACCAAAGTTACATCATAGTTGGCTTTTTTTAAATAAATAGCAGATTCTAGTCCGGCAAATCCACCACCAATTATCAATACTTTTTTCATTATATAACCTTTTATCAATTAAACTAATAAATTATATTACTAAATATAATGTTAAAATATTATTAATACTAAATTATTGTATAATATTGACATTATGTACTGATTAGTCTATAATTATTTTGTTTTAAAACAAGGATAAATGATAGTAACAAGAAAAAGTAGAGGTAGACCAAAATCGTTCGATGATAATGAAGCATTGTTGTCAGCAATGAATTATTTTTGGGAACATGGATATGATAATAGTAGCTTAGATAATCTGTTATTGGCAATGGGCATTAAAAAAAGTTCTTTTTATAGCACTTTTAAGAGTAAAGAGGATCTGTTTTCTAGCTGTTTAGATCTATATCGTCAAAAAATGTTAAGTCAGTTAACTATGCTTGAAAAAGAGATTGGTCCAAAAGAAACCATGCTTATGTTAACTGCGATGCTTATAAAAGAATTAAAAGAAACAGGGAAAGTAAAAGGTTGCCTTTTAATGAATTCTGGACAAGAGTGTTATAACAAATATGGTGGCTTAAGTCAGCAAGTGGCAGTTGAGTTTAGTTTTATGATGGAATTGTTTACCGGCTTTGTAGAAGCTGCTAAACATAATGGTGAAATAATAAGTACAAAAGATGCAAAAAATATAGCGGCACGTTATCTAACTGCATTAAATGGTCTTATAGTTATTATACAAGCTGGAGTAGGTCAAGATATAGTTGATGATATTGTAGAGAATTTAAAAGAGATATTAGAATAGGTACATTATGTACAGTTTTGATATCTCTTTTTTTGATTTATTATTGTACCTTATGGTACATATTGTTGATGAAGAGATAGAGTTTGAGGTGTACATTTATGTACTGTTTAGTCTATATTAAAGGAGTTAAAATGAGAATATCAAGTTTAGTTGTAGTGAATAATGCTGGATGTAAATGTACCTTTAAAGGAGTTCTAAATATAAAGGGTGAATATTATGCCTCTTAATCGTAGACAGGTATTTAAGATTATGGCTGGAGGTGCAGCTGCTGGTTTGATAGCTAGACCTTTAATGGCAAATAGCTATTCAAAAACTAATATTAAGGCAGTTGCCTTTGATGCTTTTCCTATCTTTGATCCACGACCAATTTTTGCTTTAGTTGAAAAGCTGTATCCTGGAAAAGGCAAGGAGATAAGTAAGGCATGGCGTACTAGACAGTTTGAATATCAGTGGTTACGTGCCTTATCGGGACAATATGTGGATTTTTGGAAAGCTACAGAGGATGGTTTGTTATTTGCATCCAATGAGCTAAAGCTTGATATGAATAATGAAAAACTTGAAGCAATCATGAATGCATATTTAAATCTAAAGCCTTGGCCTGACGTAATTCCTGCTCTTAAGGCATTAAAAGATGCAAATATACGTTTGGCATTCTTATCTAATATGACACCAGCTATGTTAAAAACAAACATGCATCATTCTGGTCTTGATAGTTTTTTTGATTATGTAATCAGTACTGACAGAGCAAAAACATATAAGCCTGATCCTAAAGCTTATCAATTAGGTGTAGATGTGCTAAAGCTTAAACGTGAAGAAATAGCTTTTGCTGCCTTTGCAGGTTGGGATGTGGCAGGTGCAAAATGGTTCGGTTACAAGACATTCTGGGTAAATAGAGCAGGTTTTTTAAATGAAGAATTAGGTGTTAAAGCAGATGCTACTGGTAAGAGTCTAAATGACTTAGTAGATTTTGTAAAAAAATCTTAAATCTCAAAAAAGGAGGATGGTCGTATTGATATTAGTTGTACAATTTTGTACTGAGTAGTCCAAATATAAAAGGAAAATATATGAGTTTATTAAATATACCAACGTTAGAGAATGCTACTGGTGAAGTAAAAGATATTTTTGAAGAGATTCAAAGCACTTTCGGTATGGTTCCAAACGGTATCAGACAGTGGAGTGCTAGTCCAAAATCATTAAAAATGCAATGGGATAAAATCAAAACAGTCATGTCAAAAGATAAAGGAGAGCAAAAACTTTATGCAATCATACGTTATCTTGCCTCTGGTGAAAATAACTGTGAATATTGTATAGGCTTTAACGGTTCTATGTTAATTAATAACTACGGTATAAACCATGCTGAATTAATGGCTATGCAAAGTGATCCATCGACAGCATCGCTAGATGAAAAAAACAAGGCTTTGCTTCTTTTTGCTATGAAGGCTATAAAAAATGCAGATAGTATAGATTCAGATGATATAAGTGCATTGAAACAATTGGATATATCAGAAGAAAACATGTTTGATATAGTTCAAGCAGCGAGCCATATGTATGTAGTAAATACAATTTTTAAGACATTTAAAGTGGAAAATGATTAATTAAAGGATATAAATATGAGATTATATACAATAACAATATTAGTGTTAATAGTTGGTTTTAATACCTTATTGGGAGCAGTAGAGACTAAAGAAAATCTAATTACCATCGTATCAGAAAAAGATGCGACAGGTGAAGTGAAAAAAATATATGACGATATTCAAAAAACATTCGGTATGGTGCCAAATGCTATGAAGCATCAAAGTATAAGCCCTGATATACTTAAAAATTCTTGGGAGTTTGTTAAACTTACATTATCATATAAGGACTTTTCTCCTAAGCTTTCAACAATGATTCGTCTACTAGTAGGCGGACAAAAGGAGTGTCATTATTGTGTTGGTGTAAATGAAGGAATGCTTATAAACATGTTTAAGTTAAGCATGAAAGAAGTAGATGCTCTTGAAAAAGATCCAAAGAGTGCACCTTTAAACAATAAAGAAAAATCTATGCTGCTTTTTGTACTAAAAGCTACTAAAAATGCCCAGTCTGTCACAAAATCAGATATAGATGAACTTAAAAAACTTGGATGGAGTGAAAGAAGTATATTTGAGGGTGTAAAACTTGGCGCTACCGTAGTTGCTTTTACGATTACACTCGATACCTTTAAAGTTGCCAAAGATTAAATATAAGATATTTACAGTATTTTTAAGAAGGTAAGAATATATCTTTATTCTTACCTTTGATATATACTAGGTAGCAATTTTTTTATTTATAAAATAAACAGCTAAGACACTGAAGAATCCACCAACGATTATATGCAGTTGAATACTTTCATCTAAGACAAGCCAAGCGATAATAAGTGCAAATAATGGCACTAAGAACATAAATGAACTTGTTGCTTGGCTACCAAGTCTTGCTGAGGCAATAAAGTAAATAGTCGTAGCAAGAGTTTGGCCGAGTATGGCTAGGTAAAGTAAGGCTATCCAAAACTCCGTACTTTGTGAAAAAACACTCATTAAGTCACTGTGGTAAGAAAATATAAATATAGATATACTCGAAACCACAGATATATAAAAACTGTAATGTACGGGATGTATATGCTCGTTTGAATGTTGTGAAAGTAAAGTAACCCCTGCCCATATAATTGCACATAGTAAAAAGTAAATATTAGAACTATTTAAAAAAAGACTAATATCATTTAACTCCAACATAATAAATCCACCGATAAGACCTATAAATATACCGGCCAATTGAAATTTATGAAGTTGTTTTCTAAATATGATATATACTAGTAAAAAGGTCATTATTGGCGCCAAAGTGGTTATTATCACTCCTCCTGCTCCGGCAGTACCGTGTTTTATACCTAAAAATGAAGAGACCATAAAAGCAATATTTAGTGCAGAACTCGATAACACGAATCTTAAAGATGATTTATTTAAGGTAAGAGGCTTTTTTATAAACACAAGTATCGGTATAAAAGATAAACTCATTAAAAAAAAACGCCAAAATATGATAATCTCAATATCTGCGTGATAAGTCAAAATCTTTAAAGCAGTCCATCCACCACCCCATAAGAGCATAGATAGAATGAGTAATGATATAAAGTGTGAGTTTTTCATAAACATCTTTCGTTTTTTTTAGGTATTATACCTTATGAGTTATAAAAAATGGTTCGATGCCCATGCACTAAAGCATAAAAAAATAGTAGATAAACTAGTAGGTGAAAATTATACGAAAGAACAGATAGTAGATTATTTTGACTTTGATAATATGCTCAAGATGGAAAATGATTTTTGTCCCTTATATAAAGAAAGTAAAAAGTGTCATGATATGGATAGCTTAAACTGTTATCTTTGTGCATGTCCGAACTTCAGGTTTAGTGATGATGGCTTGGATGAAAAAGATAATAAGAGATTGATGAGCAAGTGTGATATTGATAATGGAGAAGAATATATAGGAGATGAGCATATACATCAAAACTGTGCTCCATGCAGTGTACCGCACCATAGAGACTATGTGCTTAAACATTTTTCATTGAATTGGAAGGATATAATGATAAATTGTCCTGTGACATGATTTTTTTATTGGCTTAATGTATAATTATGAGATATATTATTAAGGATAAGAATGTTTAGATATGTTGCTATTGTATCTGTGGTTTTAGTTAGTTTGTATGCCAATGAGGCTTTAGAGGCCTTTAAGAATAAGGATTATGACAAAGCTTTTAAATTATATAAAATAAAAGCCAAAGAGGGTGATAATAAGGCACAAGGTGCGCTAAGTTATCTTTATTCAAACGGACTGGGAACTCTTAAAGATTCTACGTTGTCATTATTTTGGTTGCAAAAAGCAGCTAATGGTTCAAATGCTAATGCACAATATGACTTAGGAATGAAATATCTTTCAGGTTATGGCGTAAATAAAGATGCTAAAAAAGCATTTGACTTACTAACTAAATCATCAAACCTAAGTAATATAAATGCACAATACAATCTTGCTTTGATGTATTATAACGGTGATACGGTAGATCAAAATGTGACTAAGACGGCAGAATTACTGGATAAGGCAGCAGTTCAAGGACATAAAGGTGCTATACAAAATATAGGTCGTATATATATGCAGCTGCTTAAGTTTGATAAAGCATCTAAATGGCTGGAGATAAATGCTCAAGAGGGGGATGATAGTTCTTATTATTTTTTAGCTGAGATATATTGTGAGTTAGAAAAATTTAAACAAGCCAAGAAATGGGCCAAGAAAGCTATGGATACCGGTAATAAAGATGCTGAGGGGCTTTGGCAAAAGTATAGATTAGAAAAATATTAAATAGTGACTATCTTATATCCGGAGCCGTAAACACTTTGTATAATATCCTCGGGTAGTTTAACACGAAGTCTTTTCATTAAAGAGGTGACAGCATTTTGTGAGAATTGTTTGTTCTCTTTATGAATGTAGTCAAAAATCTCTTCTGCACTAAAGGTATAGTTTGGATTTGAACATAATAATTTTACCAACTTCATTTCTTTATCTTTAATGTCGATAGGTTCTTTTGTCTGCCAAAGTGTGTCTGTTTTTTTATCCCAAAATATATTTTCACTAAGGTATAACCTATTATGCGTTTGTCTTATTAACTCTACTGTGTTGAGTAAAACTTTTTTTAATCGGTCATTTTTAATCGGTTTTATAAGATATGTCTCTAAATGCAACTCCACAGCCTTAAGAAGCTTTTCCGGTTCAGAATGGGCGCTCATAATTATTATCTTAGTTTTATCATCATCTTCTCTAATTTTTGATATTAAACTTAGGCCGTCAATACTTGGCATATTAATATCAGTTAGTATAATATCTGGACTTTTTTGTTTGTAGATATCATAAGCTGATTCTCCACAATTTGCACTATATACTCTATGGAAAAATATCTCTAGATACTCTTTTAAATATTCTCTGAGTTCTTCTTCATCTTCCGCCAACAAGATAGAGATATCTTTTATTTTATCATTATTCATTATTTATCTTTATAATAAACTTTGCACCGATTTGCTTTGTGATATTATCTTCTGTATTTATTGCTTTAAGTGTACCGTTCATATTGTCTTCAATAATCATTTTTGCTATATATAGACCAAGGCCTGTACCAAGGTATTTGTGTTTAGTTGTAAAGTAAGGGTCAAAGATTTTTGACAAGTTACTATCATCAATACCACCGCAGTTGTCAGTAATAGATAAAACTACAGAATCATCTTCTTTTTGAAGTTGTATATCTATAGTGACTACTTCAATTTTTCTTATGTTTATGAGATCATTTATATTTGATAAGATTGAAACCAGTACTTGGATAAATTCATTTTCCGATCCATATAGCATAAGCTTTTCATTAATAGTAAGGTTTATTTTAACTGTTTTATTGTTGGATATATTTACAATATCCAAAGCCTTATCAATGGATTCAGATACATTAAAACGAGATTTTTCTTTACCTGGTCTATAGTAACTCATAAAGTCTTCAATGGTATTAGACATATATATTATTCGTTGTTCCATTTTTTGGAGTTTTTCTTCTGTGTCTTGCTTTTGTAAAATTCCTGCATTATTTTTCTCTTTTAGTATTGATACAGCTGTATTCACTATGGCTAAAGGTTGTCTCCACTGATGTGCGATATTTCCTATCATCTCACCTATTTCAGCCCTTTTGGATTGTTGAAATAACAACATATCCCTTTCTTTTAATGCACTTTCTTTTTCTTTGAGTTCAGCTATTGTATCTGTAAGTTCTTGATTGTATTTTTCTTCTATATAAAGACCGCAGTCTAGGTTTTTCATATCTTGAATAAGCTTGTTAATATATTTTTTCTTAATTATAGAACCGTGTTGGGGTGCAATCAGGTCTATGTCTAATTTTTCTATTTTACTCAGTGCGTAATTAAATATATCTTTGCTTGGCATATATTCCTGATGAAACTGTTTTGCTTTGTCAAAGTAAGTCTCATCAGCATAAAATTCCCATGATTCTTCGATGCCTCCAAAAATATCTCCTGAGAATAATGTTTTTGATTGTTTGTCATAACTAACAAAAGCACCAGGTGAATGGCAGTACGGGGTTGTCAAAAAGTCGAGTCTAAATCCGCTCGAAGTTATTAGTCTATTATCATTTTTATCTATTTCATAATAAGAAGATGTGACAAGATAATGCTTGATTAATACAGACGTTCTAGAGTGGGTGACTATTTGTAAATCTTCTCTATCTATTAGTTTTTCTATCTCAGGGACAGCTGCTGCCAAATCAGGGTCTTGATGGTGTAAAACTATATATTTTATAGATTTTATATCAGCTAAGCTTTTGACCTTGAAGACTGTCTCTTCAAACTCTATCATTGAGCCTGGATCAATTAAAATTGATTCATCACCATTATCTATAAAGTATGGGTGGCACTGAAAGGAGTCGTTTTGTAGATGCATGCCAACCCAGTATATACTGGGTGCTATTTGTCTAGGCATTACCCTCAAACCATTTAAGTTGTTCTCTTAGTTTTACTACTTCACCCACAATTATAAGAGCAGGAGTAGGAACGTTCTTGGCTTTTTCTACAATATCTCCAAGAGTCCCAACGACAACACTTTGCTCTTTTGTTGTGCCTTTAGAAATAACAGCACATGGATAATCAGCAGGTTTACCAATCTCCATAAGTTTTTTACTGATTTTTGGAAGATTATGAAGTCCCATTAAAAACACTATAGTGTCATTTGTTTTGAAATTATCCCAAGGTATTTGAGATACCTTTTTGTTTGGTGATTCATGTCCTGTCACTACTCTAAAACTTACAGCAACACCTCTATGTGTTACAGGAATCCCTGCATAAGCAGGTGCACTGATAGCTGATGTAATTCCTGGAATGATATCAAACTTTATATCTCTCTCAAAAAGATATTGCGCTTCTTCTCCTCCGCGACCAAATACAAATGGATCGCCACCTTTTAAACGTACCACATTTTCATGTTTAAGTGCGTTTTGATAAATAACTTCGTTTATATCATCTTGAGGCATAATATGACGACCATCTTCTTTACCGACATAAACGAACTCACATCCGTTTTTTGCTTCTTCAAGAATATCCGGATTAGCTAAACGATCATATATAATTACATCAGCTTCTTTTACAACACGCAAAGCCTTTACCGTCATTAATTCTAAATCTCCTGGACCTGCGCCAGTTAAGTAAACTTTACCCATTATTTTTTTTCCTCATAAATAAATATACCTGATGGTTTGTCGATATTGAACATTTCACGAGATAGATACCACTCTTTTGTATTTATTACCGAAACTTTATTTGTGTCATTAACAGATACATAAAGATTTGGTCTGGTATTAGACCATCTTACATGTAAAACTTTTCCATCAAATTCAAACCTTTTGATTATTTTGAAAGTTTTTGTGTCAATGATTTGGATGACAGGAAATTTCTTACCGGAAAATGTGACAGCCATATACTTCTTATCAGGGGAAAGTGCTGTAAATACAGGAAGACCTTCAGTCTCAATTTTTGTCACAAACTTAAAGTCAGGAGTATAGACTAAAACCTTGTTATTTCCAACTGCCGGAATAAAAACATTCCCATCACTAATGCTCCAAAAGCCAAAATGAGGGACTTTTAATACAGGTTTTCTGTCTTCTAAAAGAATTTTAATTCTTGTATACTTCATTGTATCAAGATTAACAACCCCAAAGAAATCACTTTTGAAAAAACCAGTTATGAAATTATTGTTTTTAATCATGGCATCAAAAGGCATAACTCCAACATCTGTAAACTCTTTATATACCTCAAAGTCTGGAAGACCTTTGCCACCGTTTTTATCTTTTAAAACAGTTATTTTATCATTATCCATTTGTGAAAATATAAGATAGTCTTTATATGTTTTGATACCGACGTTTTTAGAACCTGTGTCAAATGACTGGATAGGGTTTAAGTCTCTATCTAAAATATCAACACTCTTTTTAGCATAATTGGCAACAGCAAGAAAGTTTTTACTTATTGTAAAACCAATCGCACTGTCACTAGTTTTTTGCTCTTTAAGTACCTTCTCACTTTTTGGATCAAATTTTATCACATAACCATCTCTGCTTATCACATAACCATCATCCCCGTCAAACTTTACAACACCATGATTCATGTTATGCATACCGGATATATGAGACCTAGTCATCCCTTGCTCAATCACGGCTAAAGAACTTTTTTCTCTCTCAACAACAAATAGTTTTTCATTTGTATTTAACATCTGGTATAGAGAGTTGACATTTTGAGCGTTAGCAGATGTAAAAAGTGATGTTGTTAATGTTATTCCCAATAATAGTTTTTTCAATTTCATTAGTGTTTTCTTCTTTCTTCTTCTGTTAGGTAACATGATGGATCTTCGCTCCATAAGTCGCCGGTAATTGCATATGCACGTGCGCGTGAACCGCCATTACAAATATCTATTTGTTCACAATCGGTACATATTCCTCCGATTTGTTTTCTAGGGTGTATACGTAGTTGATCTAACAACTCACCGCCTTGCCATACATCACCGAAATCTTCTTTTATAATATTTCCAACTGTCAGTGGAAAAAATGGATCTGGTCTTACATCACCTTCACTATTTATGTTTAAGAGTTTTCTCCCGGCTGAGTTACCACCCCATGTTACTAACCTTTCTCTCATCTTATCTTTAAGTTGAGGATACTTTTTAGCAAAGGTATCTAAAAGTAAAATAGCGTCTTGTTCCATATTCCCTGTTACAATCTCTATATCTCTTCCAGTTTCATAATATTCAAAAGCTTTTTTAATGATAAACTCTACAGATTTTCTTCTTTGCTCTTTAGTTAAATCCATTTTTAAATTATCAAGACCACGACCTGAGTAAACCAAATGAGAAATGTATATTTTTGGAATATTTTCCTTCTCAGCCAAGTCGAAGATATACTCTAATGAGTTGATAGTTTCTTTTGTTATAGTAAAACGTATCCCAACTTTAGCACCGGTTGCATTTGCAAGTTGTACAGCTTTTAAAGTCTCTACAAAGGCACCTTTAAGTCCACGAAAATGATCGTGTGTAGGCTCATCACCGTCAATGCTAACGCCAACATAGTTAAATGTATCAACTATGCGTTGTACATTTCCCTTTGTAAAGTAAAGACCGTTACTTGATAGATAAGTGATGATACCATTATCCTTACAAAAGTCTGCAATCTCAAAAAGATCTTTTCTTGTAAGCGGTTCACCGCCTGAGAAGATGATGAACTTAACACCGTTATCTTTCATTTGCAATATTGTCTTTTTAATTTGCTCGGTCGTTAGTGTGTCCACTTCATCCAAGGTAGATTTTGAATAGCAATGAAGACATGAAAGGTTACAACGGTTTGTAAAATTCCAAATTGCTATGCTTCCATCTAAAATTCTCTCTTTTTTACCTTCTACCACTGATGATATTAGGTTTGATAGTCTAAACATTATTTACCTTTATATGAGAGAATATATTTTGCAACAGCTTCTCTCTCTGCTTTAGTAGTCTTTAGTTTTGTCATTACGGTTCTCTTATATCCAAAAGCCTTATACATAGATTCAGGATCTATTATATATGCCTGTATCTCTTCATAAGAGCGTTTTGATGCTATTTCAGAAAATGGAGGTCCAAAGGCCATAGCTGTTTGGTGATGACATCCCCAACAATAGGTTTCAAAAACTTTTTTTCCGTCTAATTGTGATGAATAAAGCAATGAACCCAGAAGCGTACCTATTACAAGATATTTTTTTAGCATTATTTCTCTTTTATTTGAAGCAATATTCTAACAAAAACAAGCTTGAATAAAAGCTTAGTAGATAAACAAATCTATAATTTATTTTTTGTTACTGCTTAAAGATAATTATATGTTATTATAATAATAACAAACTTGTCATTGGTCAATAATTTAATTAAGAGGGTAAATATATAGTTTTAATGATTATATAAGTTTAATAAGAATGAAGAACTTTCTCCCCGCAAGGAGGAGAAAAAAAGGGTTATGCACCCGGTATAGTTTGTCTGTGTTCGATAGAGTAAGTAAAAGTAGGAGTTGTTAAACCTTTGATGTATTTAACAAATTTACCTGTTTTAGCTTCATAAATACCGATACGACCAGCATTCCATTCAGAAATCATAGTCCAGTGACCGTGGTTAGCAGGTTCAGCATGAAGTATACGTGGAGTAATTGCTTTACCTTTTTTGTCTTTTACAGTTGGAACTTTCCATTTGTACATAACTTTGTGAGTTACAGGATCTGTAACTGTACCTTGTTTAGTACCAACAGTAATGATTCTATCAACTTCAAGAGTTTGCTTGTTGATTAAGTGAACTTTATTCCAGTTAGATGGACCACCAAGAACATTATCTGCCCATAAGAAAGGTGTATGCTCAGATGTACCGATGAATAATCCACCACCACCTGTAGGAATTTGACGAATAACATCAAAGTTGTCATCCCAAATTGTAACTTGACCTAAGTTCATGTTTACAGTAGCACCAAGTTGAGAGTTTAACTCGTGGTTATACCAAGAAGAACCTTGACCTGGATGAGGCTTAGCAGATGGACCAGTATAGATTTTAGTAACTAGAGATTTAGTTTTAAAATCAACTACACCAACAACATCAGAACCTTGAGAAGCGATAAATAAGTATCTACCAATCTCTTTACCTTCATTTAAGAAACCATCGTGAAGGATATTACCAATATTTGGAATATCACCAACGATTGGGTAGTTTGGTTTAGAATAATCTACGATATAAACATGACCACCATCTTTAAGTGCAAATGCAATATATGGACCGTACGGAGTATCAAAGATACCAGCTACACGAGATGAATCAATATTACCGTCTGGTTTAATTACACTAGATGTAGGATAAACCTTTAATGGTTTAAGAGTCATTGCGTCCATTAGGATTGCTCCACCCGGAACATAGTTACCTGCCATTAGGTATTTACCGTCTGGAGATACAGCTAGACCACGAGAATCAGATCCAACTTGAACCTGTGCAATTTTTTGTTGGCCCGGAGTGTTAAGATCGAACATTGTTACTAAACCTGAACGAGAGATTGAGTAAGCATAACGTGGTTGACGTTTATTTGTAACTGTTACGTGAACTGCAAATCCGGCAGGGTGTTTAGAAAGTATTTTACCTGATGTACCGTCAACAAATGCAACACGTTCTGCGTCACGCTCTGTTACGAAACATATATCAGTGTTTTTCTTAACATCTACAGCATGTGGGTATTTTTTGAAAAAATCCATTCTGTCATTAAGAGTTTTCCATCCAGCTGTAACAGTTTCAAGTGTTAACTGCTTGATTTTTTTACCTTTAAAATGTTGTATATAATCAACCATTTTATCAGCATCAGCCTTAGAGAATTTTTCTTTAAACTGAGGCATTGCAGTACCTGCACGACCATTTAATATGGTAGCTGCTAATTCATAAGAGTTTTTCTTAGCTGTTACTGCCGGACGTAAATCTGAACCAACACCACCTTCATGATTTGGACCGTGACAACCTTGACATTCTCTTTCAAATACTTTCTCCACGTCCATGTTAGACGTACCAGCAAATAAACCTGAACTAACTACTGCCATTGCAGCAACTGACATAACTAATTTATTTAATCTCATTTTATTTCTCCTTAAAATTTGATAATAGCAGACCCCAAAGGGGCCTGCAAACTACTAGTCTTATTTCTAACTTTCGCTATCTAAGCGAGCTTTCTCTTGTTTGTAAATCCAAATCATTGGAAGCACAATAAAAGTATGCATTGCAATTGTCATAGTTAAAGGACCTTGGTTTAACCAACCAAAGAAACTTGGAACTACATCTACAAATGGTTCAAACATAACTTTTCTCCTTATCTTTCGTGATGATCGGCTTTACCGATACTTAATAGGTCAGCAATAAGAACTATGAAACCTAGGAATGTTACAACACCCATTACAAGTCTCCAGTCCATACCTTGTGCAAACCATAGACCTGCTTGACCATCAAAATAACCTGCCCATGTAGCACCCATTTGTGCACGTGAAACAAGAACTTGAACATATCCGGCAACAGTAAGTGCTACAGTCATACCAACAACACCACCAACAATCATAGAAGTAGCCCAGATTGATTTTTTAGTTGTTTTCATAACTTTGATACCGTTACTACCTTGAACACCAAGATAGAACATACCGATAAGAATAGTTGCGTAAGCCCCAAAGAACGCTAAGTGACCGTGCGCTGATGTAAATTGTGTACCGTGTGTATAAAGGTTGACTTGTGGTAACGTGTGGAAGAATCCCCAGATACCTGCACCTAAAAAGTTACCAAATGCGTTAAGAACAAACCAAGTAAACGCTGGTTTATTTGAAATAACAGATACTTCTTTACCTTGTGCTTCTTGCTCACCTTGCATTTTACCCCAGTCATAAAGAACGTGGATAAACATAGCTACAAGTGGTAATGGCTCTAGCGCAGAAAATAACGCTCCAATTTCCCACCAGTATTCAGGTGTACCAATCCAGAAGTAGTGGTGACCGATACCAAGTATCCCTGAACCAAATAGCATAGCTACTTCAATCCATAACCACATTTCAACAACTTTACGGTGTGCTCCAATCATAGTGATAAGACCATAAGCAGCAATCGAACCAACGAAAACTTCCCAAGTAGCCTCAACCCATAAGTGAATTACCCACCACCACCAGTATTGATCGATTGAAATATTATCAGTGTAACCCATACCAGCTAAATAGATACCTGCAAATGCAAGCATATCAGCCATAAGTACAGTGATAATGCCTGAGCGGTTTCCTTTCATTCCTGTTGCATAAAGGTTATATATGAAACCAAGAACAACAACAACAATACCGATATCAGCCCAACGAGGAGCTTCAATATACTCACGACCTTCTGTAATAAACCAGATAGTTGTTTGATCAGCTGGTCCAACTTGAACTAAAAGATAAACTAAAACAACAACAACGATAGCTGCTGCGAATATCCAGAATAATAGTTTTCCTAAACCTATACCTACTGTTTCTATACCTGTTTCATCAGGTAGTAACCAGTAAACTGAACCGATCATTGCAAATACCATCCATACAACAAGTGCATTAATGTGTATAATTCTAGCAATTGAGAAGTCAATGATTTCAAATAAGAAACCTGGCATTACATATTGTATAGCAGCTACTAGACCAAATAACAGTTGTGCTCCAAGTATAATAGCGGCAAAAGTAAAATACCATGTTGCTAATTTCTTAGATTCTGTAGTTAAATAATTATTTGCCATGAACTGCTCCTTTGATTTTTGCGAAGTTTCTTGGGAAACCATTTGTATCAATAGATGACATATGTTTCAAGAAAGCTACTAAACCTTTTGCTTCTTTTTCAGTAATACCAAGGTTTGGCATCATACGAGCGTGAGTCGGATAGCTTGACGGATGTTGTAAAAACTCTGCAATTGCTTCTTCTTTAGTAGACTTACCTGTCATTGCCTGCATTGAGCCTTCAGGTCCCCATGCTGGATCTAACCAAGCTTTTGTTAAATCTGGAGCATAATATGCACCGTTACCAAGTAGTGTATGACAATCCATACAGTTTTTTGCCTGAGAACCTAACTTACCTAGTGCAAGTAAATCTCCGGCCTCCTGTTCAGACCAGTCATCTCTTCCAAAAAATTTCTCTTTTTCCCCAATTACCGGAATTTCATGCATACGTTTAGCATCCATTTCATAAGTAATCTTGTAGTTTATAACTGTAGGTCCTGGAACCCTTTTAGTCACCTTGTTTTGTAGATCTGCATCATTACCCATTGTTATTTGAGGAATCGTATCAAACGTTAACCAAATTAGTAAAATAGATGCGAACCCTGTAATCCACGCTGCTGATCTTTGCCAGAAACGATTATCACTCCATACGGATTTTTTAGCCACTGTACCCTCCTATAAATTATAAGTTAATATATATAACATCAATGTTCATTCTCTTCGTGAACTTGATGTTGCATGTAATAAACTGCATGCGGAAGTAATAATAATCCGATTGCAGCAACGACTAAAGCTTTAGCTGTAAAATCATTAATATGCATTAGACTTCCCATCACATACATACAATAAGTAGTAAATACCCAAAATATGTATCCAAAAGGCATAGCCCACGATCTAAGCAGATTAACTTTTACAGCTGTATATATACCAACATAGAATCCTCCAAATATTAATACAAGAGTTGATGATACAAATATTGTTAAAAAATCACCTGTAGCTATATCAGTTGCCATAATTGCTTGTTCAACCATAATTATCTCTCCCCTCTTTGTTATACTTTTTCAGAATCAAGGAGTAGTTTAGTCCTATTTAGAATAAAAGGGATTGACTTAAATCAATTTATCAACTTAATTTAAAATTTAAGGTTTGTATAATGTTTAATGTAACTTTACGAAACAGTAATGCTTTTAGCATAGAAGATAGTATAAGATATATTTATATTATAGTTTATATAAAGTGAAGAAGAGAGGAAAGTGTAATGGTAAATAAGAGAGTTGTGATAATGACAACCTTGCGTTTTTGCGTTTCTTTTATATTGTATTTTTTTTCAAGATAGTCACCAAGTTTTAAACCTGGATATACAGAAAAAAGCAACATAGGGACAGCCATAACCAATATTATTACTATATCTTGCATCATTTAAAGCCTTTTTCTTGATTAATCTCAATTGTTTTTTTTATTTTTTATTATATCATTGATTAGTTAATTTTTTTCAAAAAATATTAATTTTGTGAAATCTACTATAAAACAAGGAAGTATAGATGAGAAAAATATTATCAATAGTCGGGACTTCAGTAGTAAGTCTTATGTTAGCTACAGGCTGTAGTAACTTACAAATGGGTGCACATATAGATACAGGTGATGAAACTATAGCGAAAACAGCTATATATGTTGGAGAACTTGATTCACATAAGGCTATAGGTGCCATAAAGGCTGCCGGAGAGAAAACAGGCTGGAGAGTTACGGACTTTAAAACAGATTCTGTGATTGTAGAAAAAAATTTAGATGATAAAATGATATCCTCTACTATTAAGTATCATAACGGACATATTTCAGGGGATCATGAAAATGCTCCAATGAATGAGCTGCTAATCTTAAGAAAAGCGATAGTAAAAGAACTAAAAAGTAAAAGTGAACATCATTAGTTAATCACTACACTTATCCAAATGAGTTTTTAAACTCTTTGGAGTAATTCTACCGCTTAAGACATCACAAGAAAATAGTTCGAACTTATCTAAAAAGAAAAGCGCCGGATATTCATTTGTATATAACATCTCTATCGGATAACTGTTTTTTTGCCCTTTTGTAATAATAACCGATACAAATTTTTCATTTACTTTAGCTATATAGTCTTGATTCATAAAAGCATTTTTAAGAGCATCGTCACATTCCTGACACTCTTTTTTTATCAATAAGACCATTACTTTTTTGTTTAGTTTTAATGCCTGTGTATGCGCATCTTCAAAGTCTGGATACCAATTTATATGATCTGCAAATAGATTTAAATTTATTAAAAATATAAAAAATAGTATTTTCATGGTTCTAATTCTTTATATTTAACTAGTTTACCATCAAGAGATTTTAAAAAAGCTTCTAAGGCATCTAACTGGTCTTTTTCTAAATCGACTCCAATTTGATGTTTACTCATTATTTTTATTGCATCTCTAAGTGATTCTATCATTCCATTATGAAAGTATGGCGCAGTTTTTGAGATATTTCTTAGTATAGGGACTCTAAATTTTCTCTCATCATTTTTACCCAAGAAGCCGCCTTTGTTTTCAAATGGGTATGGTTTATACATCTTAAATCTGAAGCTGATATTTTTAATATCTCTGCCTTTGGTCTTCTCATTGAAAGTTGTTGTTAGATTTAAAATACTGTTGTAATCACGAAGCGGAAATTTTTGAATTTTTTGTCCGCCTAGAGCTGGACCAAAATGACAGCCCTTACAGCCCATATCTATGAAAAGGTTAAGTCCTCTTTTTTCCTGTATATTTAAAGCATTATCGTTACCATCTAAAAAGTCATCATATTTTGAACGAGTTACAAGAGTTTTTTCATATACAGCTATTGCATTTACCACTTTATTAAAATCTATCCCTGTCCTCTGTTGCACAAGCTTTGGAGAAGATGCCATCTCAAAATGTGCTTGAATAGGACCTTTTGCCTGTTCTCTTAAGGATAAAGCCCTTCCATCCCAAAACAGATGTTTTGAATAAGCTGTATTTAAAACAGTAGGTGAATTTAGATGTTTAGGGTTTTTCTGCTCTTTATATCCTATTGCAGTTGGTATAGAATCCTCACCGCCTTTTTTTATATCATGGCAAGAGGCACAAGCTATAGTTTTATCAAGTGAAAGATTTTTATCATTAAATAGTTTACGACCCAACTTGATTTTTTCTATACTGATAGGGTTATTTTTATCATCAACTAAAGTTTTAAGTTTTGCAAAATCTAATGGAATAGACTTTAAGCCTCTGCTTAAAGCCTTACTCCTAATAAGATCTTCTGAATATAAAATTGATGATAATAAACTAAAGAGTAAAAAATAGTACATAACTAGATTCCAAAGGTCTCTTTAACTTTTTGCTCAAAATCTTTATCATTTAGCTCTTTTCTCATTGGAATAAAAGTTTCAGCTTCAGCGCCTACTGGTACAAAAATCTCTGAATTTTCATCTTCAATGATTTTTTTAATAGCATTGGCTATGGGTTGAGGGCTAGGTCCTTCATTTATAGCTTTTGCAACTATAGGAACAAAGTGGGATACTAGAGCTTTGTATGGCGAATTTTCGTTAGTAGTCTTTTCGTTTACAACCAATCCTTTTTTTACAAAGTTTGTTCCAAAAAGTCCTGATTGAACAGAGTGAATACGAATATTAAAAGGAAGTGTCTCAAACCTTAATGAATCTACGATTCCTTCTACGGCATACTTTGAAGCATTATAGTGAGTTAAAAGAGGCAAGCCCATCTTTCCTAGAAATGAACTTGTATTTATGATGACACCATGTTTTGCATCCCTCATATACGGGAGGACTTCTCTTGTTACTTTTAACAGACCCAGTACGTTTACATCAAATTGTTTAAACATCTCTTCATCGGTTGCGTCTTCTACTGTAGCCACAAGACCGTAGCCAGCATTATTTACCAAGACATCGATTTTACCCTCTTCTTTTATAATAGAATCTACTGCATTCTTTATACTATCTGTTTGTGTTACATCTATGTATATAGGTTTTAAATTATTAGTACCAGATTCTGCATTTTTTTCTCTAGTCCCTGCATATACAATATAACCATTTTCAGATAAAAGTTCAGCAGTTAGTTTACCCATCCCTGAGCTTGCTCCTGTTATTAAAACTATTTTTGACATATGAAACTCCTTTATTAAATTACAATAGTATATATCAATAAAAAGTTATATTCAATACTTTTTTAGCACAAGAAGAATTTCATTTTAGCAGTAGAAGGATTATTTTTTTAGTAAATCTTTTGGGTATATACCGTAGTGTTCAAAAAAAAGTTTAGAAAAATGCCCCTGATGCTTGTATCCTACTTCTTTTGATATTTCACCGATATTCAAACATTTATCTTTTAACAGAAGATTTGCTTTTTCAAGACGAAGTCTTTGTATATAACCGTATATAGTAGTTTGGTAGGCTTTTTTAAAAACTGTTTTTAGTTTTGTCTCGTTTGTAGCACAAAGATGAGCCAATACCTCAATACTTGGAGGGGATGTGAAACTGCGAAGTAAAATATCCTTAGAGGATTTAGATATGCAGAGCTCATCATCATTAAGTTTATCATCTAGCATATCAAGCAGATTGAATCTATGAATCATAAACTCGAGAATATTATGTTCACATTTTATACTGTTCATAATATCATCTTTTTTTGTATTGATAATTTTATCTATGATATATATACTTAAAGCATCGATGGCGTTTGTGTCAATGAGCTTACAAGATACTTCCCCTTGAAGATTATTATATAAAAAGTTAATCACCTCATTGGGATTTGTACTCAGGTATCTTTTTAAGATAAAATCAGCAATGAAAAGTACAAATATCTCCGTTTGTTCCTTAGTGTTTATATAAAGTGATAAATCTTGTTTGGAGGATGTGAAAATATTTATGCTGTTATCTACTACATCAAAAGAGTCGTTTGCAATATTGTCCTTTATTGTAAAACTGCCTTTTTTCGTAACAGGAATTACAAGCATCCTATCCAAATTTTTTATATGAAACTCTTTACTTGCATATGAATTCAAGAAGATATCAAAAAAGACTATACCATTTGAGATGTCAACTCTTGTTATATGTTCATTGTTATTTTTAAAAAGCTTGCTGGTCTTATAGCTCGTATCGGTTATATTAAAGAAGAAGCTGTCCATAGTGTTCCATTATAGATTATAATACTCTCTGACTCTTCGCTCAAAGTCTTCATCACTTAATTCTTTTCTCATTGGCAGGAACTTTTTTGCCTTCTCTCCTATAGTGGCACGAGCCGGAAATTCATTGTCACTTATTATCTTCATAATCATCTCAGCAACCTCCTGTGCATTATCCCCATTGTTTATTTGTTCTACAATAACAGGAGCCAAGGTTTGAACAAGTTTTGAGTAAGGTGAGTCATTATCAAAGGTCTCAAGGTTTGTAGCAAGATTGTCTCTAGCAAATTTCGTATCAAAAAAACCGGGCAAAATGGAATGTACCCTTATGTTGAAATTCTTTAGTTCGTATCTCATAGAATCTGTAATCCCTTCCACTGCATATTTACTAGAATTATATAACGTAAGTAAAGGTAGACCTATCTTTCCTAAAAATGAACTAATATTTATAATAATCCCGCTTTTTTGTTTTCGCATTATTGGGATTACAGCCTTAGATACCCTTAAAAGACCAAATACATTTATGTTGTATTGGTTGAACATTTCTTGTTCTTGCATATCTTCAACTGTGCTAACCAGACCGTAACCTGCATTATTGATAAGTACATCAATCTTTTTATGCTTGTCGTAAATAATTTTAATAGATTTATCTATGCTATTTTGACATGTAATGTCTAGTGAGATAGGGATAATGTTATCATCTTGTATATCTGCAAGATTAGTCAAGTCCCTAGTACCGGCATATACAGTAAAACCATGTTCTGATAAAAACTCAACTGCAGCTCTGCCCATGCCTGAACTAGCACCTGTTATTAAAACTATCTTATTGATATTATTCACCTCATATTAAGTAAATAAGTATATCATATCATTAAATTAAAACAATTATTTAATATCAAGGAATTTCATGGATTTTTTTAAATATATACATGCAGTAGGAACTGGACCAAAGGGAAACAGAGACTTAACATTCCTTGAATCAAAAGATATGATGGAACAGATTTTAAACCAAAGTATTCCTAGTGAACAGGCAGCTGCTTTTTTACTTGGCTGGAGATTAAAACCTGAAACTACTACGGAATTTCGCGGAGCAGTTGAGGCTTGTGACGGATTTATACAAAAAAAGACGGTTGCTGATTCTATAGAACTTGGTTATCCTTTTGACGGAAAAGGAAAAAATCCTTATATCTTTCCACTTGTGGCCAAGGTGCTTGAACAATCTGGACTTAATTTAGTTGTCATAGGTGATGAACTGACTCCTGCGAAAGGTGGAATTACAATTAAGGATATTTGTTCTAAAATAGAGTTGAATAAGAATGCTCATTATTTTGATAGAGCAGATTTTTTCAAAGAATTGAGTGATTTGACAGATCTTCGTATGAAGCTTGGTCTTAGAACTGGATTTAACACTATTGAAAAATTACCTAACGTTGCAAACAGTGATTATGCAATAACCGGTGTTTTTCATAAGCCATATGTTAAAAAATATGTTGAGACTTTTGCAGACAGGTATAAAAACTTTGCTCTTATCCAAGGAAATGAAGGTACCCCTGAACTTTTTTCTAAAGGAAGACTTTGGATTGCAAATGGTACGGATATTGAAGAGTTTGTGGTTGATCCGGAACATTATGGAATTAATTATACAAAATCTTGGGATACTATCTCTGTAGAGGAATCAATAGAGCAGTTAACTAACCCATCTGCCGAGTATTTAAAATTAGCAAAACTAAATGCAGCAGTTTATTTGTTTGTAGCACAAAAGGCATCAAGTATAGACGAAGCATTTGAAAAACTAAGTTAGATGGATAAATTCTCCAACCATATAAAAAATATTTTGCATGGTTTTTTCCTGGCGATTGGAACTACAATCGCCGAACCCTCAACTATTTTACCACTTATTGTAAACTATTTTGGCGGAAGTTCTATGCTTGTTGGATTTTTTGCAGCCCTTCTTCGTGGTGGAGCTATAGTAGTTCAACTTTTCGCAGCATTTCACGCTCAGACGTACCAACTTATGATGCCATATCTTCGTCGTATATTTTTTATTCGCTTTATTTCATGGTTTTTCATAGGTGTTGCAATTCTTGTTTTTGGAGACAACTATCCAAATGTAACTCTAGCATCTATAGGTTTTGGTCTGTTTATGTTCTCTTTTTCTGCCGGTTTTGCGGCAATATATTTTAGGGAGATAATGGCTAAGATATTTTCTCATAAGTTCCGCGGTAAAACTATGGCATACAGACAGTTCTTTTCTGCTGTTGGAGGTCTGGTTAGTGGTGCATTGGCCGGCTGGATTTTACATACTTATCAAGCACCTCTGAGCTATGGGCTACTTTTTATAATAAGTTCTTTTATAATGGGTTTTGGATACCTTTCTTTCTCTCTAGTTGATGAACCAATCAAAGAGAAGGTATCGAAAAAAGAGAATTCATTTAAAGAATTTTTAGATAACTCATTTAAGCTTTTAAAAGCAGATAAAAACTTTCAGATTCAGGTAACGACCTTTCTTTTCGCATATGGATATTTAATAGCCTTGCCTTTTATAATACTGCATGCACAGCAAAGAATAGACTTAGACGGTATAGCAATCGGTTCTTTGATTACTACTCAAATGATTGGAGCAATGCTTAGTAATCTTTTATGGGGTAAACTTAGTGGAAGAGGACTTAATAAACTAACGGCGAAGATAGCAATTTTATTACAGATTATAGCAATTATCTTAGCTTGGAATGCATCTTCACTTTATGAGTATATGATTGTATTCTTTTTAGTAGGAGCCTCTATAGATGGAAATAGGATAGCATCAGGTAACCTCATACTAAAGCTGGCACCACCTGAGAAGAGACCTGTTTATATAGCCCTTCAGATGAATATTGTTTCTTTGGGGATGTTTTTCTCAATCGCAGGTGGAGTAATCTTACACTATTTAGATTATACGGTTCTTTATAGCAGTGCTATATTTACACTGCTATTGGCTTTGTATTTTTCATTTAAATTAAGTGACTAGTTTTTATAGAAATTCTCAACGAAAGCTCTTTCTTTTTCAGTTTCAAGAAATATTTTTATTACTGTTTGGTTGTTTTCTCCAAGAATTATAACATCGTTGTTCTCAATCTTTATATGTTCTTTTCCCCATTGTTTTTCAAGCTCATCCATTCTATGGAAAACTTCTGCTGAACTCGGTTTTTCCTTTATGCCAGTTCTTTTATCGATAATAGTCAAACCGCCGATTCTTTTTTCCAAAGTATATGGGCTGTAAACCTGTATGGCCTTATAAATTCTATCTTCTTTTGCATCAGGCATAGCTCTTTTCATTGATAAAATACCTAAAATCAAAAATGCCGTGAAAAATCCGAAGATTAGTGCTTTTTTTACTGTCATAATTTAGTTACTCTCTTTCCATGTTTTTATATAGTTTTGTGCTTTTTCATCAAGCATCTTCATTCTCTCTTTACCCTTTGGTAAAGTTTTTCTCAAATTTTTCATCTCTTGCAAAAACTCACTGATTCCAGATGGGATAAGATTTTGCAAGTACATTCTAAGATGTTTGGCCATTGCCGGTGATGCACCGGATGTTGAGATAGCGATGGTCAGGTCATCTTTTTTTACATATGAGGGAAAGATAAAATCGCAATAATCAACAGAATCTACAGAGTTGCAAAGACAATTATATTTTTTTGATTCTGTAAAAATCTCACCCTGAAGCGGTATATCGTCAACTGCAACTATAACAACGGTAAAATCAGCAATATCGCCTGTTTTATAGCCCCTTTTCTCAAAATGTAAATTGTTATTTTTCATCATTTTCATCATATCATCCGAAAACTCTAAGGCTATCACTGATATATCTTTGGTAAAGTCTAAAAGGTGTTCTAGTTTTTCGTAGGCGATGTAGCCTCCGCCTACTATTAGAATCTTTTTATTATCAAGTTTTAAAAAGGCGGGGAAATAACTCATTCATCTCTTCTTTATAAGGTTTGTTTACGACATAATATCATAGTTATTTTAAATATTTTATTGATTAGAGTCAACGTATATTAACTATAGATAGATTACAATTGATAAAAATTAATTATAAATGGAAATATTAAATATGAAAGATGAAATTTTATCAAGGATACAAAAAAAGTTTCCCCTAGTCGAAAAACCTTTTGAAGTGATTGCAAATGAATTAAACATGAGTGAAGATGAGGTTCTTGAAATTTTACAAGAACAAAAAAAAGCTAATATCATTCGTCAGACATCAGCTATATTTGACACTAAAAGATTAGGATATATATCATCATTGGTAGCTTTTAAAATCCCCTCTGAAAAAATCTCTGCAGCTGTGAAGATTATAAACTCTCACCCTGGCATCTCGCATAATTATGAAAGAAACCATGACTTTAATATATGGTTTACTCTTGCAGTAGCCCCTGATTCTAAGTTTGGACTAGAAAAGACCTTAGAGATTTTGGCTGAATTAACAGAGGCTCAAGATTATATAATGCTACCAACATTAAAACTATTTAAAATCAATGTAAAGTTAAACACAACAGGAAAAGATGAAAAAAAAGAGGATGTAAAAAAAGTTGTGCATACTGACATAGAGATGACTGATCTTCATCATGCAATAGTACGACGTGCCCAATATGATATTGATATAGTAAGTGAACCGTTCAAAGGCATTATTGATGACTTAGAAATAGACTACGATAAGTTTTTTTCGATCCTCCAAGAGCTTCAAGAAGCAGGTGTAATGAGAAGGTTTGCTTCAATATTAAATCATAGAAAAGCAGGGTTCTCGGCTAATGCAATGGTAGTATGGGATGTAGAAGATGGTGAAAAAGGTGAAGAGATTGGTGCTAATGCAGCAGCTTTTTCAGCAGTATCGCATTGTTATCTTCGTCCGAAATACCCAAACTGGCCTTATAATCTTTTTACTATGGTTCACGGCAAGACAACAGAAGAAACAAACGGTATAATAGAGGAGATGGCAAAAGAGATAGATTCTAAAAAACATATGCCTCTTTATAGCTCAAGAGAGTTTAAAAAAGTAAGAATAGAGTATTTTACACCTGAGTTTGAAGCTTGGGAATCTCAGTACGCGAACTAAAAAACAGTACTATGTGTGGATTTCACATCAAGTAAAATATAGTATTACGATAGCAAAATTAAGGAGTTTAATTTATGGATTTATTTTTAGAACTGGAGATAGTATATATTGTTATAGGTGCTTTCATCTTGAGTATTACAGCGTTTGTGACTTCACGAGATTTTGTACCGGCAGGTGCATTTAAAAAAGGCATGCTGTTTGTAGGTGGATTTGTTGCTATAATGATAACTTTTCACTACATTATGACAACCTCGAGAATGGATAATGTAGAAAAGATGTTTGAAAATGGAGATACCATCATATGTGAAAATAAGATGCGCCGTACTATTTCAAAGTCAGTATTGTTATCAAAAGAGATGGGCTGGACTATGCAAAATCATCTGTTTAAACATATTGACTATGAAAGGGATTTTCATACATCACGATGTGTCGAATGGATAGGTTCAAAACCTCAAATAGCTCAAGAAAAAGAAAAAGACAAAAAGTAGATGTTAGCTGTACTAAAAAGATATTCCATGGCTTTTAGTATTTTGTTGTTTATAGCTGTTTTGATGTTGATTGGAACTTTGGGAATTAAAAGTTTTGGCAAGATGCTAGTTGAAGACAGTCACGGGAATATAAATCCGACAGAAAAACAAAGAGGTTTAAAATGAGTTTATTTGTAGTGTTGCTGGTTGCTATTATTTTAAGTATAGGCTTTCATTTTATAGGTGTCTATGCGGGTGCTAGAAAAACAGTCTGGTTGATGCTTTTTCTTCTTTGGGCAGGAACAATAAATATAGCTATGAGTGAGATTAAACCAAAGGGCTATAAAGACATTGAAAAGATGAAAGGTCACTTCAGTGATACGGATGAACTGATAAAAGAAGCTGGAGAGAATGTCTCAGTATATGAGATGCTTGTAATCAAGCAAAGTTACCAAGTGAATAATCCTGACAAGTAGTATGAAAAAAGTATCAATAATAGGTTGTGGATGGCTTGGAAGACCTTTAAGTGAAAGTTTAAGTAAAGAGTATAAGCTTGAATGCTATAGCCGTACTGAGACAAAAAATGATTCATCTTTTTGGAAAAACGATGTTATCATAATCGCAATAAATACTAAAGATAACTATTTAGATACACTACATAAAATCGTACAACTTACAAAGAAAAGCTCTATCATCATCTTGATGAGCTCTACATCAGTTTATAGAGAATTTGACAAAGAGGTAGATGAAAACAGTAAAATTACAGATATAAAATTACAAAGAAAAGCTGAATTGCTTCTTGAAGATTCAAGAGAAAATATTTTGGTTTTTCGTCTTGGCGGTTTGATGGGTGATGATAGAATCTCCGGTAAATGGAAAAATGTATCTACTTTTACTGATGGACCCGTAAATTATATACATAAAGACGATGTTATAAATATAACTAGAAAGATGATAGAATCAAATATAAAAAATGGAATCTTTAATCTGGTAGCACCACTTCATCCACTACGCTCAGAAATTCATAAAAAAAATTGTGAGAAGTTTGGATTTAAGCTTGGAAGCTTTGAGGGCAAAACTAAAAGAGTTGTAATGAGTAATAAGTTGGTAAACGATCTAAGTTATCAGTTTATATATCCAAACCCCTTAGAGTTTTGGTGTTAGTCTAGTTTTCTCTTGCGAGCTTGGCAAAGTCAATTTGTTCTAGTTTTTCTTCATCTTGTTTTTTATCATCCTCAAAACTACCTGTGCTAAATACTATCCCATCACTGTTTTTATTTATTATACACCCTTTAATACCTGGTATACAGGCAGTTTTTAGAAGCTTACAATAGCCCTGATGATCATGTTGACAAGTCCAACCCATACTTAATATCCTTTAAATATAATTATTAAAATTATATCTAATTATGATACAATCTTTGCGATAAAAGGTAAATATATGGAATATGAAAAACTAGATATTAACAGTGTTGTAGACTATCTTTTAGGGATAAAAGAGGTGATGAAGTTTTTTGAAACAGATAAGATATATGCTGAGGAAATTGGTGATGGTAACCTTAACTTTGTATATATTGTAAAGTCAAAAAAAGAACCTGAAAAAGCCTTGATAGTAAAACAAGCTGTACCATATTTAAGATGTGTAGGTGAAGAGTTTCCTCTTTCACGAGAGAGAATGACTTATGAGATAAGGGCGTTACAAAAATTTTATCAAATATTTCCGTCTTTTGTACCACGTATTTATCATTCAAGTGAAGATATGAGTCTTGTTGTCATGCAGTTTTTGGATAATCACATAATTATGAGAAAAGGTTTAATGGATGGACTTAAATATAAAAACTTTTCTGAGCATATTTCAACCTATATGGCAGCTATACTTTTTTATACTTCGTCTTTGGCATTAAGCAGTAGTGATAAGAGGGAGTTGATTGACAAGTTTAACGGCAATACGGAACTTTGTAAATTAACAGAAGACTTGGTTTTTTCATTCCCTTTTATGCAACATGAGACAAATGATAATGAAAACGTTAAAGATAACCCTAATGCTATAAAACTTTTTAACGATATGGAATTTAAAAGAAAAGTTTTAGAGTTAAAATATAAGTTTATGAATCAAAGTGATGCTCTTTTACACGGAGACTTACACACAGGTTCAATAATGCTTAATGAAGAAGAAACCTATGTAATAGACCCTGAATTTGCCTTTGTTGGTCCTTTTGGTTTTGATATTGGAGCACTTTTAGCAAACCTTGTCAATAATTATATTTATCATACTGTAGTCACTAAGGATGAAGATTTTAAATCTTGGCTTTTAGAACTCATTGAAGATGTCTTAACAAAATTCAGTGAGAAATTTTTAAAGTTTTGGGATGAGTATAAAGAATCAGCCTTGTTAGTAGATGCTTACTTAGATGAGAAAACCCTACAAGCCTATAAAGAAGAATTTATTAAAAACATTATAAAAGATAGTGTTGGTTATGCAGGATGTAAGATGGCAAGAAGAGTGTATGGTGTTGCCGGAGTTCAAGAGATACGTGGTTTAGAGGATTCTATTTTAAGATCTGAGGCTGAGAACATGGCACTGCGTATTTCAAGAGAATTTGTAGTAGGGTATGAAAAAATACAAAACATAAACGATATTTTGGAGATAGTAAAGAATGCAGGGTAAATATAGAGCTTTATGGTTGAATAATGAGAATTTTTTAGAGGTAATAGATCAAACAAAATTACCGTTTGAGTACAAGACAAAAGTTTTAAAAACCACAGATGAAGTGGTGTTTGCTATTAAAGATATGACTGTTCGCGGGGCAGGAGTTATAGGAAGTGTTGCCGCATTTGGAATTTATACAGCCTGCATGGAAGTAAAAAATTATGACGAGTTAAAAGAAAAAGCATTACTAATACGTCAGTCACGTCCAACTGCAGTTAATCTTATGTGGGCAGTTGATAAGATGATGAATTTATTAAAAGAATCAGACAGCTTAGTTGAAGATTCTAAAAGGTTTGCTATAGAACTAAATGATGATGAAGCAAGAGAAAGTCAAAAGATAGCTGAGTATGGTGCCGATATAATTGAGGATATTTTAAAGAATAAAAATAAAAAAAGTATAAATATCTTAACGCATTGTAATGCTGGATGGTTAGCTGTAATAGATGAGGGCACAGCTCTTGCACCAATTTATGAGGCACAAAAACGCGGCATTGATGTGCATGTATGGGTCGATGAGACAAGACCTAGAAATCAAGGCGCATCCCTTACCGCTTGGGAGCTTACTCAAAGTGGAGTTAAACATACTATTATCGCTGATAATACTGGTGGACACCTGATGCAATCTGGCGAAGTAGATATGGTTATAACTGGAGCTGACAGGGTGAGTGCTAACGGTGATGTGGCAAATAAGATAGGGACATATTTAAAAGCTTTAGCGGCAGATGATAATGGTGTGCCTTTTTATGTGGCTATACCGGCTTCAACTTTTGATTTTGATATAAAAGATGGAGTAAAAGAGATTCCAATCGAACTTAGAAGTGAGGATGAGGTTAAATATATGAAGGGTGTAGATTCTGATGGTATTGTGCGAGAAGTTTTAATTACTCCAAAAGATTCTTCTGCTATCAACTACGGTTTTGATGTAACGCCTGCGAGATTAATTACAGGCCTTATAACTAACAAAGGAATCTGCGAGGCAGATTTTGATAAAATTCAAGAAAAATTTAAAGAGAATTAAAATATGAAAAGTTTATATAATGAAAAAGAAGCAAACGAATTTAAAACAGATTTAGATCTAAGAGTATATACATCAAGACTTTTAGGACGTGACAGCTCTTTAGTATTGCATGGTGGAGGAAACACTTCTGTAAAGTCAACTGCTACCAACCTTTTTGGTGAGACTGAGGATATTTTATATGTAAAGGGCAGTGGTTGGGATCTGGCAACTATTGAAGCTGAGGGTTTTGCTCCAGTTAAGATGGAAATGCTTCTTAAAATGGCTGAATTAAAAGAGCTTAATGATCCAGATATGGTTAAGTACCAAAGACTAGCTATGACAAATCCATCAGCTCCAAATCCTTCCGTTGAAGCAATTCTTCATGCGATAATCCCTTTTAAATTTGTAGATCACACTCACACTGATGCAGTTGTGACTATCACAAATACAGATGGTGGTGAAGATAAAATCAAAGAGCTTTATGGAGATAAGGTTTTAATCATCCCTTACATAATGCCAGGTTTTGTTTTAGCAAAATTGATTTATGATATGACTAGGGATGTGAACTGGTCACAACTAGAGGGTATGGTTTTAATGAACCATGGTCTTTTTACTTTCAATGATGATGCTAAAAAGTCTTATGAAAAAACTATTGAGTTAGTTGATAAGGCTGAAAAATATTTAGAATCTAAGGGTGCTTCTCTAGAGTGTAAAGAAGATTCTACAAGTATAGACTTATTAGAGTTAGCAAAAATCAGAAAAGAAGTATCTAGAATCAAAGGTCATGCAACAATCAGTATCTTAAATGAATCTAATGAGGCTATCGCTTTTTCTAAAGAAGATATAAACCGTATTGCTACAGAGGGTCCTTTAACCCCTGATCATGTAATCAGAACAAAAAGAATACCTGCTATTTTAGGTAAAGATTTTGAAGCTGATTTAGCTTCGTTTGTAAAAGATTATAAGCAGTATTTCGAAGAGAACAAAAAAGATGAGACTCTTTTAAACCCTGCTCCAAATTTTTCTATTTTAGAAAATAACGGAACTCTTTCATTTGGTAAGAATGTAAAAGAAGCGAATATTATCAAAGATATAAATGATCATACTTTTGAGGCTATTTTAAAGGCTGAAAAACTTGGCGGATATAAAGCCTTATCTTCTGCAAATATCTTTGAAGTTGAGTATTGGTCACTAGAGCAGGCAAAACTAAAAAAAGGTGGCTTATCTCCTGAGTTTAACGGAAAAGTTGCATTAGTTACTGGTGGAGCTTCTGGTATAGGTTTAGCAATTGCTAAGATGTTAAATGCAAGAGGTGCGGCTGTAGTTGTACTTGATATTAATCCAGAAGTAGAATCTGTATTTAATAAAGCAGATGCAATAGGCGTTAAGTGTGATCTTACTTCATCTGCTGATATACAAAAAGCAGTAGCTGTTGCAATTAAAAACTTTGGTGGGATAGATATTGTTGTCTCAAACGCTGGAATCTTTACCCCAAGTGAGAATCTAGATGTGCTAAGTGATGAAAATTGGGAAAAAAGTATGAATATTAATCTTACTGCTCATCAAAAACTACTTCGTGAGACAGCACCATTTTTAAAGCTTGGAATTGATGCCTCTGTAGTAATGGTAGCATCCAAAAATTTTCCAGCTCCTGGTAAGGGTGCGGCAGCTTATTCTGTAGCAAAAGCAGGTCAGACTCAGTTAGCTAGAATAGCGGCACTTGAACTTGGTGAATATGGTGTACGCGTAAATACTATGCATCCTCATGCCGTATTTGATACGAGCTTATGGACTGATGAGGTACTACAAAATCGTGCACGTGCTTATGGTATGAGTGTTGAAGAGTACAAAACTAACAATGTTTTAAAAACAGAAATCAAGTCAGAAAATGTAGCAGAATTAGTATGTGCAATGGCAGGAAAGGCATTTTTGAAAACTACAGGCTCTCAGGTTGCCATAGACGGCGGAAGCGATAGAATAATATAAGTTATTTAAGATGCAGCATTCTTTTTATATTTGCCGGCATCTTATCAAGAGCAAAGTCTTTTTGACTTCCTACATAGTCCGGATATTTATATCCTTTAGAAGTCATTATTGTGTAAAGTTCTTGTAAGTACTCATTTTCGATTGCATTGTTTTTTACATCAATCTCTTTTGCGATACGTAAAAAGAAAGTTAAAAGTATAGACTGTGCCTTTTCATTCACAGTATTTGAATATATAACTTCTTCAAATTGTTTATGCATAGTAAGAATATTATATTCACATAGTTCATCAAGCTTTTGAGGTTCCTCGGTAGCAAGATAGTTTAAGATATTAAGGATTAAATCCAAAAACATTTTATGTGTCTTATCTATAATAATATTATTCTTATCAAGCTTATCTTTATAAATCAAAATATCAGCTTGTCTTTGTTCAAAATATGGAAGCATTGATTTTACCTTCTTTTATTATTTATTGTTTAAACGAAAGTATATAATAATAGAATTAACTAATTGGTAAAGCGTTTTTGATATAATTATTTAAATTAAACTATGATGGTGAAAGTATGAAGTACGAGATTACAAAGTCTGTAAAAGGTGAAAAAGTAGATTTTAAAAATCCAGATCCTGCATTTTATGAGGCACTTGGTTATGACGGTATGCAAGATATGATGTATAAGTTTTATGATAAAATTTACGAAAGTGATATTGCAAATTTTTTTCCGCAGGACGAGGAAGAATTTGAAAAAGTAAAGAAAAAAAATACTAAATTTTTTATTCAGATTTGTGGGGGTCCATCTATCTATGATGAAAGTATGAAAGGTATAGACTTAAATAAATATATGATTGACCTGCATAAAGGTTTTTCTATATATGAGAAGTCCAGAAATGAATGGCTTGGAACTTTTAGAGAAGTTCTTGTAGATGTTGATGTTGATGAAAAACTTAAAGAGGATTTCTGGGCATATTTAGATAAATTTTCCAAGATGACAGTAAATAGCTATTTGAAAGAATCTACTTACTTTTAGCTTTAGGTAGAACTTGAATGTAGTATCTTGTTTATTTCTGAAGTGATAAAGTGATTGAATGATGTATCGTTAATTGGTTTTTTTATAAACCTTTTTGCACCAACATCTTTTATATCTTGTATATGTTCTGTATGTACTTGAGATGTAACTATAAAAAGCTTTGATACAATATTGGGATTTTTACGAAGAATCAGGTCAACAAAAGTAACACCGTCCATCCCTTCCGTTTCTATAGCAGAAAATATTAGGTCAGCTTCATTTAACTCGTTGAACTCCAGAGCTTTTTCTCCATCTTCAAATTGATTAACATCCGAAGCATTGCACCCCATCTCTAAAAGTAAATCTTCAATTTTAGCTCTAACTGTCGAACTTGCATCTAGTATAATTATAATCATATTAACCTGCATTTATTTGTTATAAATAATTATACTATAAAAACAGTTAATTGCCACTAATTCTTAGAGTATTTTAATTTAGATATTATTATGAGTAAACCAATAATGTTAATTATCTTAGTGTGTTCTGTTTTCTTAGCGTCTTGTAATGATTCTAGTAAAACAATATCATACGTCACAACTTCAAAAAAAATAAATTTTAAGACTTACAAGTTTATAGACTTATTTTAGATTATATTTTATATATCTTAAAGATTTGCTACTTTATTGCGACCATTTTTTTTAGCTCTGTACAAAGCTTCATCAGAATTATGGATTAGCTCTCTCATAAGTAGTTCATCCTTACGTTGGCACACACCGATACTTAAAGTGATAGGTATAGATACTTTGCCATTTGAGTATACATCATCTGAGAATAACAACCGTATATCTTCTGCCATACCCAAAGACCCTTTTAAATCTGTATCAGGAAGCAAAACAATAAACTCCTCTCCACCGTAACGGGCAAATACATCGCTATCTCTTAAGCGACTCTTTATGGTATCTGCAACATACCTTAAGATTTCGTCACCAATTATATGACCGTAAGTATCATTTACTTTTTTGAAAAAGTCAATATCAATCATTAATAGGGAAAGGTTAGATTTTGCTCTCTTTGATATTTTAAATATCTTTTCTGAGATTTCAAAAAAGGAACGTCTATTATTTATGCCTGTTAATGAATCTATACTTGCAAGTTCTTTTTGTTTGTCGGCATTTCTTTTGAGTAACGCTTTATACTTGTATTCATTGGTCATATCTCTAGAGATACCTAGTATACCGATAATACTGCCATTATCATCTCTCAACAATGATCTCATTGTATTTAGTAATACTTTACTTCCATCTGGATAAGTAACCCATCCATTATTAGAGATATTAACTTTCTTCTTTATGACATTCAAGTCTCTTTTTCTAAAAGATTTACCTGTTTTTTTACCAAACAGATCAATGTCTGTATGTCCTATGATGTCTGCTTTTTCTTTACCGATAAATTTTGTAAAAGCATCATTACATCCAATATATTCACCATCTTTATTATTATAGTTCTTGTAAAAAATCAAATCTACACTAGAGTTTAATACAGAGTTTAAAAGCATATTTTGATACAAGTTTTCTTCTTCCAATCGTTTTTTTTCAGCATTAGATTTTAAATCTTTTAAATCATAGTTTTTATTATATTCTTGGTAAACTCGACTTATATCTATGGGATAAACATCTAACATTTTGTCTTTGTTGTTATAATGAGATTTTTTTACAGTAGGATTGTCATTTATAAACTTTTCATTTTTGAATATTAATATATCATTTGTTAAATTTTGCTGCTGCATTTCGTATTCTCAAGTAATTATTTTAGTTTTCTAAGATTTATTGTAGCACCATAATGTTATATATAGTGTTACAGCATTATTACCGTTTTGTTACATTTATATGAAGTGAAAATATTGTAATTAAAGTATGTTCAGTATTTAATTTAAGTCTTTAAAAGATGAAAAAGTCCATATTTTATGTAAAAAGTATGTTATCAATGGAAGTATAGCTACAACTAAAATAACTCCTAGATAAGAGTTGCTGAGTGGTGCATAGCTTGAGATACCTATGGAGAGCAAGAGAGCAAAAGACTGAACTAGGAAGTACTTTAGTGCTTTTGTATAAGAGATTTTATGTTTAAAAACTAATTTTGATTGAAGTATATAAGAGAAGCTAAAGGCACAAAGAAAGCCAACAACATTAGAGAGAAAAATAGAATCATTTATAAGGTAGATATATAAAAAAGCCATCGTGATATGAATAAGCGTTGATAAAGCTCCTATAAAACCATATCTAAGTATTTTATGACTGAGTATTTTTCTTACAAGAACCATTAATACTCTTCTTCTACGATATAAGTGGGACGTCTTTTTGATTCTATATACATACGACCAACATACTCGCCTAAAACGCCAATCCCTATGAGCTGAACTCCTCCTAAGAATAAAACTGTGGTCATCATTGATGCGTAACCGGGTGCATCTATACCAAAAAGCAAGGTCTTAATAATAATTACGCTTCCATAAAAAAAAGATAGAGCGGATATAAATATACCCAAATATAGCCAGATACGTAAAGGAGCCGTACTAAAACTAGTAATACCTTCTAATGCCAGATTCCAAAGTTTCCACGCATTGAAGCTTGTATTACCTGCTTGTCTGCTTTCACGCTTATATTCTACAACAGATGTTTTAAATCCAACCCAGGCAAATATTCCTTTCATAAAACGCTGATTTTCAGGTAGCTTTTGTAAGGCTGTTAGCACTTTTCTAGTGATAAGCCTATAATCGCCTACATTCTCCGGAATATCAACATGAGCCATTTTATTGTGAATTTTATAAAAATATTTTGCACTCAAGTTTTTTGCAAAACTGTCAGAGGAGCGGTCAACTCTTTTGGCTAAGACAACATCATTACCTTTTTCCCATTCTATAATGAAATCCTTTATTAAAGTAGGTGGATCTTGCAGATCCACGTCAATAGGTATAATTACTTGACCTTTTGCCTGATCTAGTCCTGCTGTTAGAGCTGATTCTTTTCCAAAGTTTCTTGATAGGTTAATAATTCTAACATTAACATTTTGTTGTTTTGCAGACATTAGAACATTCAGTGTATTATCAACACTTCCATCATTGACAAATACAATCTCATACGGTTTTTCAATCTCATCTAAAACAGGCTCTATAGCTTTCATAAACAGTGAGATTACAGCTTCTTCATTGTAGCAAGGACATACTAAAGAGATTATGGGTTCTTTTAAATTATTATTTTGCAATCACTCTCCTTTATTATCGAGATTGTTTTTAGATGTTATTTTCACCAAGGTAAAACGCTTATTTTTATATAGTTCTTCTTTGGTATTGTTGAACATGTCTGTAGTAGATAGTACATTATCAGAACAAGCGAGATAAAAGCTTCCATTATTATTGATAAATAAATCCTTTAATTTATCTACTTTAATCTCCTCTGCTTTGCCTTTTGAATAAAAACGCATAGATAAACTTTTATTACTTATATAATAGATAGGATTTTTGCCATTAGAAACATTAAAGTACTCTTTGATCAAAAATTTTTCAGTTGGCAGTGCATTGTCATCCTTAGAAACGTATGTAACACCTATGGTTGCAATAAGCGGTACGAAAAGGACTGTTGAGATTAGTAAAGCACGATACTTTTGCGTTAACGGCTTTTCTTCTCTGTTTATGTACAATGCAAGCAAGATGGCTAGAGCGGGCAGGGCAGGTAAGACATAGGTCCATAAGATATTTCCTGCAAATGTAAAAAAGAGCATGGGAAATATAGCCCAAATGACATAAAAACTTATATCTTCTTTTGTAAGTTCTTCACCTAACTTCTTAAAAGGCTTAGGCATAAACATTTTTTTAAGAAGTGTAGAAAGTGCTATAAGCCCCCAAGGTAACGATGCGGCTATCCAATATATCCAGATAGTTCCATGGTCTCTTTTATGTGCAATTCCGTACTTATCACCAGTCCAACCCGGATCAATAAAACGGTAAAAATGTTCCCCGATTATGTAGTAGTTTAAAAATCCCGGTGTTTTTAATTCTGCCATAATGTACCAAGGTAGGGTAAGAACTAACATTAATATGATTCCACTTACCCAAGGGTATAGCTTAAATACTCGCCATCTTTTAGTAGAAAAAAGCAGCCAAAGTCCAATGGTACCACCAGTTAAAACTAAGATAAGGGGACCCTTGGAAAGGAGACCTATGGATAAACCGACAAAAAATAAATATCCCCAGTATCGTTCTTTTTCTTTTAAAACTATAATAAAAGAAACAAAAGATAGAGTAGAGCCTAGGGTTAAAAATGGGTCTGTCAATACAGTTCCTGAGAGAGTATAAACTAGTGCAATGCTTGTATAAATCAACATTCCCCATATAGCTGTATATTTGTTTGCTACTGTTAGTAAAAGTTTAAAGATTAGACCTACAACAGCAAGATGCATAAGCCAAGAGGGAAAACGAGCAGCAAATTCATTTACACCAAACATATCTATTGAAATAGCTTGTAGCCAAAAAGACAGAGGTGGCTTTCCCCAAAAAGGGACGTTATAATTTACATAAGGAGTAATCCAGTCATTTGTTTCTGCCATGATACGTGCCATCTCTGCGTAACGTGCTTCAGTTGTATCTGTTAAAGGAAGTATATACATTGAAAATAAGCGAGCAAGCAGTATCGCTGCTAAAATATAAAGTAGTTGTTTTGATGTTTTTGTCATTGTCACACTTTCTTAAAGTTTTAAGTTATAATTAAGAATATTTAATCTTAATTTAGAATTATAAAAGAAAACTAGAACAATTTAGTAACAATGAATAATCAATTGCATTAAAATATGAGGATTATCGGGTGTTACTCCATTATTTGCAACAATTTATGTTTTCATTAACATAGTTTAACGACTTATTCTCTATCGGTTGTATTGAATGTATATGATTTTACTATTCCATCATTGTTAAACTTAATAATGAGGTCTTTAGTATCAGTTTCACCTATGATTCTGTAAGTATAACGTCCATACGTCCACATGGTGATACCATTGTCAATACCCTTACGCCATGGCTTGCCAAACATCATAATAATGTCATTTTGTGTTGTCTTACCAATTTTGATTTCGCGAACTATTTGCGAGTTGAAGTCTTTACCGATTCTTGCACAAGCACTAAATGTTAATAGTGTGCTCATTAAGAATAAGCCTAAGATAATATTTGTTTTTTTAGAGGTACTTTTCATTTTCTATCTCCTATTATGCATATATTGTCAATCCATATATCCAAATACTAGCATAATAAAAATTTGAATTTAATAATATGTTCTGGAAGAATTTATATAATATATTTTACTAGAGATATGATATAATCATTTCTATCAATTTAAATAAAAGGTGATGACATGAATAGTGAACTTTAAAGATTCAAGGAAATAAACAAATACTTCTATCCTTGATGTAAATAATTAGCCTACGTTAATCAAGGAACATATCATGCAAACATTACAAATAAATAATCTATTTTACAAGTATCCGTACTCGTCTATATCTGTTTTTGAAAATATAAATTTAGAGTTTCATAAAGAATGGACAGCTATTGTCGGTTCTAACGGCTCAGGTAAAAGTACGTTATTGAAGTTGATTTCAAAAGAACTTAAAAGTGAAGAGACTACTATTAAAGGTAATGACTTAGTTCATTATTGCCCTCAAAGCACGGAGAAAGAACCAAAATATATAAAAGAGTATATGATGACACATACTTCAAAGGCATTTAAAACTAGAGACATGTTGGGTATCAAAGATTCATATGTAAGTAAATGGAGTGAGTTGAGTCACGGTGAGAGAAAACGACTACAAATTGCTTTGGCACTTTTTAGCGAGAGCGATGTGTTAATGGTTGATGAACCGACAAACCATTTAGATGTCAAAAGTAAAGAGATAGTTAAACAAGCACTTAAAAACTTTAAAGGTATCGGTATTTTAGTTAGTCATGACAGAGAACTTTTAGATGAACTGTCTAAAACTACAATGATGATTAAGGATTCAAAAATAACTACTTACAGGTTAAAGTTTTCCTTAGCTGTTGATGAATATAAAAAAAGTACTCTTCACCTACAAAAGATGCAAGATTTACATGAAGAGAAATTAAAGAAACTAGATAGGGTTATACAAAGTCAACGGGACAAAGTCATCCTATCAAAAGGGAGAGTCTCTAAAAGAAACCTTGATTCCAATGATAGTGATTCAAGAGCAAAGATAAATCTGGCAAAATTAACCGGAAAAGATAAAAATGATGGTCAGATGCTAAAACGAACACAAGCTAAACGTAAACAACTGTTAAATGAATCCATTGTACTAAACAAACAAAGTAAAATAGGAATAAGCTTTGATATTGAAAAATCTAAAAAAAGCTTTCCTATCATAATCGAACCTTATGTATTAGAAGTATCGGAGAAGCAAAAATTGTCGTTTCCCAGATTGTCCATAGAGGAGTATGACAAAATAAGTATTGTTGGTGACAATGCTTCAGGAAAAAGCAGTTTTATAAACTTTATATTAGCACAGATTAGGCTTAACGATACTGTTTTATATATACCTCAAGAGATTACAGAAGATGAGAGTAAAAGGGTGTTTAAAGAGCTTAAAGATATGCCAAAAGATAAGAAAGGAGAATTATATACTCTCATAAAACGATTGTCCGGTGAGCCAAAACAATTAATTCAGAGCAGTCTTCCAAGCCCTGGAGAAGTTAGAAAGCTACTTATAGCAAAAGGACTATTGAGTAAGCCTTCATTAATAATTCTTGATGAACCGACTAATCATATGGACTTAGAATCAATTGAAGCACTAGAATCTGCTTTACAAGATTATTTTGGTACTTTAATTATTATTAGTCATGATAAGTTTTTTGTAGATGGATTATCTACTGTTGTTTGGTCATTTGAACAAGTAGAAGAAGGTTTCTTTGAAATAAAACCCTAATTTATTTTATTAAACTGAGTTTTAACACCAATTATACCAATTGATATCTACTTACTTTGAGGATATAAGAAGTATCAATTTAAATAGTAATCATTTTATATTATAATTTCAAATGGAATTAATAAAAAACTATTTGAAAACAATTGACATGCATAATGAATTAATCAATTTGTCTGATGTTGAGGTGTTGATGAAAAAGCATCTCCAAAAATTGCCTTTTTGTAATATACCCGTATTGCTTGGTAAGGATATATCCTTGGATTTGTCAAAAATTATTGAAAAGATGATTGACAATAAAGAGGGTGGTTACTGTTTTGAACATAATAAGCTTATATACGAAACTTTACTGTTTTATGGATTTAATGTAAAAGCACTTTTTGGTAGAGTGTTGCTAAATAGTAAAAATACAGATGTTCCAAAAACCCATCGTTTTACACTCTTAATATACGAAAATGAAAAATATCTTATTGATGTAGGTTTTGGATTTATGTCTCCAAATGAACCCATAAAATTTGGTTCTACAACTACCAAAACCACTCTAAACACATCGTATGTTATTAAAGAGACAAACAAAGATAGTTTTGAATTACAGCTTATTCGAAATGATATTTTTTATACACTTTACTCATTTGATTTACATGAATATAATGAGATGGATTTCGAGGTTGGCAATTTTTACTCATATAATCATAAAAATGCAAATTTTGTAAACAACTTGGTTTTATCTACGATTGCAGATAATGAGATTCGTTCTTTGAGAAACAACACTTATTATAAGATATTTCCTAATAATAAGAAGGAAGTTACGATTAAAACTTTAGATGAATTTACCAATATCTTAAAATATGATTTTGATTATCTGATTGATGATAAAGAGATTAAACACTTGTTTGAAAATTTTGTAATTTTAAAATAATAGATGATGATGTTATAATTATTTTACTTCTAAAGATATAGCAACAGAAGAAAAATTTATGAGATAGTTTCTATGTATTTCAATATGACTAAAGACAAACCTGAGATGATCGAATATTTTTAAAGGGTATATCTTTCAAATCGTGAAGTATTTGTTTATGGTTGTGAAGGTATGACATGTGTATCTCCTTTTATTACTGAAATGATGCTCTTCTTTGATGATAGTGTCGCATCTGGAGATTTGAAATATCAAGATTTTTTCAGTGCTTTTGGATTGTTTATGGGTTACCTAGGGGGGTATGGTTTTTTTGTATGGAGAAAAGATTTTACTTGATTCTTTAGAGAGCTATAAACACTCTAGCTCTCAAAATATATACGATACACTTAGAACAAGATAAGAGATTAAAACTCTTTTGGCTTCAAGGCGTTACTTGTAATGGTAACACACTCCTTTTTCAACCTTTCAACTAGCTGGTGTTAGTATATCAATACTTGCATATTCTATTTTTGAGAGCTTTGGCGATTATTTTAATGATATACTTCAAAAACAAAAACTAAAAACAAAATCAAGTGAGATTATTCTTTGTGGATCACATTTTGCAAATCAATCACTTTTCTCTCAAATGCAAAGGAATTTGAAAATGACATCAGCACTTATAAATAAAAACTACTCAATAGGTAAGGAGAACGCAGTTGTCGGTGGAGTATATCTCTAAGAAACGGATTAAATTAGAAATAAGTGGTGTAGTTCAAGGTGTTGGGTTTCGCCCTTTTATCTACCAACTTGCACTTAAACACTTTTTAAAAGGTCATGTACTTAACAATGGTAATGGAGTTGTTATAGAGATTGAGGGAGAGAACTCTCAAGTAGATATATTTCACTCAATGTTAGAGATAACACCACCAACACTTTCTCGAATAGACGCGATAATAAGTACAGAGATAGAGCTTCAAAACACTCCTTCTTTTTCTATTTTACAATCAAATAATACAAATGCTACAACAATGGTCTCCCCAGATATATCGATGTGTGAAGATTGTAAAGAGGAGATGAATGATTCTATAAACAGACGTTATAAATATCCTTTTATAAATTGCACAAACTGTGGACCTCGTTATACGATTATAGATTCTCTTCCTTATGATAGAAAAAATACCTCAATGCAAAATTTTGAGATGTGTGATGCATGTAGAGAGGAGTATGAAGATCCACTCAATCGTCGTTTTCATGCACAACCAACCTCATGCTATGACTGTGGTCCTAAACTATATATTTCATCCATCCCTCAAAATTTTATACTAGAGGATAAAGAGTTGCTTGAATCTTTAGTAGAGTTTATTAAGGATGGAAAGAGCGTAGCACTTAAGGGGATTGGTGGATTCCATCTTATTTGTGATGCTACAAATGAAAAAGCAGTAGAAGAACTTCGATTAAATAAAAATAGACTAACAAAACCTTTTGCCGTAATGTTTAAAGATATACAGAGTGTTAAAGAGAGTGCAGATCTAAGTGAAAAAGATGAAGAGGTGATTCTTTCAAAGGAGAGACCTATTGTAATTGTCAGTAAAAAACAAGACACTATTTTGGCATCATCTATAGCACCAAATATTGATAGAGTAGGTGTACTCTTACCATATACACCATTACATGAACTACTCCTAGAAAAGTTACGTAAACCTATAGTTGCTACAAGTGCAAACCTTAGTGATGAGCCAATCATTAGGAATGAGAAAGAGTTGTTTAAAAAATTACCTTTAGTTGTACAAGATGCATTATCAAATGATCGGGAGATATTAAATGCTTGTGATGATAGTGTAGTTTTAAATGTAGGTAAAGAGAGTATAGTGTTAAGGCTTTCTAGAGGGTATGCACCAAAGAGCTTTTCGACGAATAAAACAACAGATAAAAAAGTACTAGCCTTAGGTGCCCATCAAAAAAGTACAATGAGTCTTGCTTTTGATGGGCATATAATTCTTTCACCACATATAGGAGATTTAAATTCTCTTGAGGCATTTGAATATTTTCACAGAACCTTAGGTACTTTTAAAAGGTTTTATGATTTTGAACCTGATATTATTGTATGTGATAAGCATCCAAAGTATGAAACGACAAAATGGGCTAGAGAGTATGTCTTAGAACATACTAATGTGGAATTAATAGAGGTGCAACATCATTATGCACATGCACTTGCTTGTATGGCTGAATATGATTTAGATGAAGAGGTTTTAGCTTTTTGTTTTGATGGTACTGGTTATGGAGATGATAATACACTTTGGGGTGGTGAAGTTCTAGTCGCATCGCCTAGGGAATATGAACGCATATATAATTTACAGAAATTTTCACTACTTGGTGGTGAGAAAGCTGTTAAAGAGCCTAGACGTATTGCTCTTTCTTTGTTGTTTGAATGCTTTACTCAAAATGAAATGTTAAATATGGATAATGAGCTTGTAAACTCTTTTAGTAAAGAAGAGATGCACAACTATTATCTTATGTATAAGAAAAAGCTCAATTCACCACAGAGTAGTTCCATTGGAAGACTTTTTGATGGAGTGTATGCTTTAAGTGGTAATCTTCAAGATTTAGCATATGAAGGTGAAAGCGGACTTATTTTAGAGAAGTATGCACAAGATTTTCCTTGTGGTGTAAGCTATTCTTATACTATTGATAATGGGGTAATAAAATTTAAAGAGATGTTGTTAGAGATTTTAAATGAGAAAGATAAAAATGTCATATCAGCAAAATTTATCAATACTTTGGTAATAATAATCTTAGAAATAGCTAAAAAGCATCTTCCCCTACCTGTAATCCTGAGTGGTGGAGTATTTCAAAATAAAATACTCCTTGAAAAAGTAATAGAAAATTTTAAAGAAAATAACATTAGATATTTTATTCAAAGTCAAACACCTATTAATGACGGTGGGATATCTTTTGGTCAAGCATATTATGCACTTAACATGAAAAATAAGGACAATTATGAATAAACAAGTAGCACTTATCGGCTCTAGTAATGATTTTTTATGGAAGTAGCTTACTTTTTTATACTTTGGTATGGTGTCTTACATGCATTTGGACCAGATCATTTAACTGCTATTGCTGATTTTTCTATTGGAAAATCTATGAAAAAAACAATCATGATTACAATAATGTTTGCACTTGGTCATGGACTTAGCTTATTTGTATTTGCAAAAATATTAGAAGTATATAGTTTGCCTGAGAATGTCACAGCTTATGGAGATATAATCTCTTCAAGCGTTATTTTAGGTATGGGTGTTTATCTTTTATATATGGTGGCTTTGGATAAAATCCACCTTAATAAACATGTTCACGAGAATAAAGAGCATATACATATTTATTTTGGCAAAGAACATTCACATAATAATTCAACAGCATCTGGTTCAGCATGGACTATAGGGGCACTTATGGGTATAGGTGGTGTTCGCGGTATGCTTGTGACGCTTGGTATGTTAGAAGGACAGGGGCTAGACTTCACTTTAGTCTTAGTATTTGTTTTTGGAGTGAGTATAGTATTTGTTAGTTTTGGTGGACTTATTTTGTTTATAAATAAAGAGATTTTGAGAGATAAAACAAATGTAAGAAGAGTGTTTACAACTGCTGGATTAGTTTCAGTACTAGTTGGAACAAATATGATTTTAGGATAAAAAGGATAAATATATGTGTGTAGATTGCGGGTGTAGTATAACGGAAACAACTTTAGAGGATGGCAATAAGCATCAGGATCATTCACATGAGCATCATACAGCACATGAAACATTGCATCATAATCCTCAATTAAACGACAGTAAAACAATAAGCATTATTACTAAAATACTTGATAAAAATAACCATGAAGCTGGACATAACCGTGCCCACTTTGATAAGCATAATGTTTTAAGTATTAACCTTATGAGTTCACCGGGAAGTGGAAAAACAACACTTCTTGAAAATATGGCAGACTTAGTGGATTTTAAATTTGGTGTTATCGAGGGAGATTTAGAAACCTCACGTGATGCAGATAGAATTAAAGCTAAGGGAATCCCTGCCTATCAAGTACAAACCGGTTCGGCTTGTCACTTAGATGCATTCATGGTTCATAAAGGCTTACATGATATGCCTTTAAACTATATGGATGTATGTTTTATAGAGAATGTTGGAAACCTTGTATGTCCAGCTTCATATGATGTTGGAAGTCATCTTAATATTGTTTTAGTTTCCATTCCAGAAGGTAGTGATAAGATAGAAAAATATCCTGTAATGTTTCGTCAAGCAGATTTGATTTTGATTACAAAAATGGATTTAATAGAACACTTTGATTATGATTTGGAGCATGAGAAGCAAGAAGCACGTAAGATTAAACCAGATGTAGATATTCTTGAAGTAAATATAAAAGATAAAGCATCCATTCAGAATGTAATAGACTGGATAGAATTTAAACGTAAGATGAGAGGCTAGAATATGTGTTTATCTATACCAAGTAAAGTTGTAAAAATAGATGAAGATAGGAATGTTGCTATTGTAGATACTATGGGAGTTAGTCGTGAAGCTGGTTTAGAACTCATGGAAGAAGGGGATGTGAAAATAGGTGACTACGTACTTCTTCATATTGGTTTTATAATGAATAAGATTGATGAAGAAGATGCTTTAGAGTCTTTAAAAGTATACAAGAAGATACTTGAGAAATTAGATGAAGAAGATAAGCAGAAGTTAGTACTGGAGGATGATAACTGTCAGAATGGGAACACACGATGAGGGAACTTCAACTAAAAGACTTATATGATGGTTTTCGTAATTCTGAAGTTATAGAAGCTTATGCAAAGCTTATAGCTGAGGATGCTAAAAAACTTAAAACTACAATAAATATTATGGAAGTATGTGGTGGACATACGCATTCTATTATGAAATATGGTCTAGCTCAGTTAATGCCTAAAAATATTAACTTTATACATGGTCCTGGCTGTCCTGTTTGTATCATGCCAAAAGAGCGAATTGACCATGCTTATGTTTTAGCTATGCAAGAGGATGTCATCCTTGTAACACTGGGTGATATGATCAAAGTACCTGGAAGTAATGGTAGTTTACAGGATGCAAGAGCAAAGGGTGCAGATGTACGTTTTGCATACTCTCCCTTTGATACTCTTAAAATTGCTAAAGAAAATCTAGATAAGAGAATCATTTTCTTTGCTATAGGTTTTGAAACAACAACACCAATGACAGCTGCACTTTTAGATGCAGTTATAAAGCGAGAAATAAAAAATATTTTCTTTCATATAAATCATGTAACAGTTCCAGAAGCTATGGTAGCTCTAATATCTGATGAAGATTGTAGCATAGATGCTTTTTTAGGACCAAGTCATGTAAGTGTTATTAGTGGAAGTAAGATTTATGAAGAGTTTCCTCGTGACTTTTATAAACCAGTTGTAGTTTCTGGTTTTGAACCAGTAGATGTGATGCAGTCTATAAGTATGATTGTCAAGCAATTTTTAGAAAAAAGGTGCGAGTTGGAGGTTGAATATAAACGAGCAGTAAATCGTGAAGGAAACCTTAAAGCACAAAAGTTAAACGAGAGGTATTTTGAAAAAGCTCAAAATTTTCGCTGGCGTGGCTTAGGAGATATCCCAAGAAGTGGACTGATGTTAAGGGAAAAGTATGATGCTTATAATGCGGAAGTAATCTACAAAGATATTTTGCCTAGCAAGGAAATAGATGACCATAAATTATGTATTTGTGGAGATATACTAAAAGGAAAAGCAAACCCACCAGAGTGTAGTATCTTTGGAACATCATGTAAACCAATTACTCCAATAGGAAGTTGTATGGTAAGTAGTGAAGGGGCATGTGCAGCTTACTATAAGTATGGAAATTTATTATGATTAACAAACAAATTACATTGGCAATGGGAAATGGTGGAGAGGAAAATAATGAACTAATCTCGAAAGTTTTTTATAAAGCATTTAAAAATGATATATTGGAGAAAAGCGAAGATGCAGCAGTAATACATGATGGAGAATTGGCATTTTCAACAGATAGTTTTACTGTTTCACCTCTCTTTTTTCCTGGTGGAGATATAGGAAAACTTGCTATTTGTGGTACCTGTAATGATTTGGCAATGATGGGTGCGAAACCTAAGTATCTAACATGTTCAGTTATTATAGAAGAGGGATTCTCTATGGACGAACTTGAAAAAATAGTATCTTCTATGAAGAAAGAACTTGAAGTGAATGAAGCAATAGTTGTAAGTGGAGATACAAAAGTAGTACCTCGTGGTAGTGTCGATAAGATTTTTATCAACACTACTGGTATCGGTGAAATACAAAAAAAAGGAATTAGCTCAAATAATATTTCACAAGACGATGTGATTTTAGTAAGTCGTGATTTAGGTCGTCATGGTGCAGCTATCTTTGCAGCACGTGAGGGTATAAATCTTACAACAGACTTACAAAGTGACTGTGCCTCTTTAACACTACAAGTTCAAGCACTTATTGAATCTGGCGTGAAGGTTACAGCTCTACGTGATGCTACGCGAGGAGGTGTAAGCTCAGTTTTAAATGAATGGGCAAAACAATCCAATATTTGCATAGAGGTGGATGAGGATACTATTCCTATAGCAGAAGAGGTTTATGGTATCTGTGAAATGTTAGGTTTTGAAGCACTTAATTTAGCTAATGAGGGTACCTTTGTATTGGCTATAAAAAAAGATGATGAAGCTAAGGCACTTAATGTTTTACACAGGTTCCCTAACTCCTCAAACGCAGTGAAAATCGCAAATATAAGTAAAGAGTATATAGGCAAAGTTGTGCTTTTAAGTTCTTATGGTACAAAAAGGTTTTTAGAGACTCCAACAGGTGAATTGTTACCTAGGATATGTTAGAGGAGATTAGATGCATGAATATAGTATAGTCCAAGCATTACTTCAACAGATAGAAGGTGTAGCTAAAGAAAATAAGGCTACAAAAGTCACTAAAATCATTACTAAAATAGGTGTTATGAGTGGGGTAGAAGCTCATTTATTGGAGATCGCGTTTAATACATTTAAAGAAAAAACCATTTGTGATGGATCTGAATTTATAATGAATATACAACCAGTTGTAATTGAGTGTATAGAGTGCGGAAGTTTCAGTGAGTTAAAGAAAATTCACTATTGTTGTCAAAAGTGTGAATCTACAAGTGTGAAAGTGGTTGATGGGGAAGATATGTTCCTTATGAGTTTAGAGATGCAATAAGGAGAAAGGCTTGCAGGAGTTTGGGAACAATATGTTAAAGCTATTGATGTGGAAATTGCACTTGATATTAGAATTGGCGGTTGTCAGTTGTATATATGTTGTATATTTTGATTGGATTTAATTTTTGAATGTCTTGAAAGTGGTTATATGGTGTAAATAGAAGTGGTGGACCCTCAGAGATTCGAAGTATGAGTTACTCATAAAACATACTGCATAAACACCTATATTGTGGGGTTTAAAGACTTAAAGTAAAGTGGTTACAGTTTTGACAATTAACTACATAGAAAACCTCTATAAAATCCTATAATAAGGGATATGTAAACCTTTAATTATGACATTAATTGGTTACTGTAACCAATCCTTCTCTGAGTCTTTATTATACTAATATGGTTACAGTAACCGTTTAGGATTTACTGTTAAAATAATACTTATTTATTTTCATATTCATCAAAATTATTGACTGTAGATACAACATATTGATTTGCATAATCATAAATCATATCATTCATTCTTTTAACATATTCTTCTGTCATAAAAAAGATTGTAGTTTTATTTTGCACTATATCTAACTCAATTGAGTTTTCCTTACTCATTGAAAATGGTTCTAAAAAAAATAACATAATTTTTGGTGTTAAAGGATAGTATATTTCTACTTTTGGGGTTGCAAATCCAACTCCACCAAATGGATGAATTGACTCTTTTGGTGCAGTCATACTTAAAGGCACATCAGATGTAAGAAAATTTATATTGGTTGTATTGATGAAAACTCCCCAATGATAATTAAAAAAATATTTCTCAAATTCTCCAAACATTTTTAGCATTGATGAAAGGTGTTGTACTTTAATAGCTTCATCTTTCAATTCTACTTTTGGTTTTAAAGCTTTTAGTGTTTCATCATTTGAATTTGCTACATACATATCTGTCGTCTTTTGATAAATTTTTGTCATCATTGAAGCAAAAGTATTTCTCATATACTCTGTTCTTATATACTGTAATGACAAAAAATTTGATATGTCATATTTCATTTTTTGGTCAATAAATTCTGAATTACAAAGTTGGAATGGGTTGTGTTTTTGTAAAATACGTACATATTCACTATGGATACTTCGCTCTAATTTTTTAAATCGTTTTGCAGTAAGATTCTCAACTTCTCCAAAATACTTTTCAAAAAACTGTTCATTAACTAAACTTTCTGCAAATTTTCGTTCATCTTCACTTTCAATTGAATCTAAAAATGCTTTTTTATTTTCTTCTGATATTTTTGGATAGTCATAAAAAAACTTTCTATACATAATCTTATCAGTTCTCTTATTTTGTGACTTTGTACTTCTTTTATCATATGTCCAAAGTACATTATTAGTTGCCCAATTTTTCAGATAGAACTGAGGTACAAAATGTTGTTTAATAGTTTTGCTCATTAACAAAAATTATAGCTTAAATAGAAGAATTTTTCTTCTTCTTTGAGTAATTCTTTTTAATCCTCAATATCCAACATCTCATCAACCAAATCAATCAACTTATAATGTATAGAGATAGATACCAAATGTGATTTCTTAATTTTAAACCATTTTGAATACTCATCCAATTTCTCAACTACATCTAATGGTAATGTAACAGTTATAGGAAAAGTATGTTTGAAGTTACGATTATTACGATTGAGAATATCTTTATTGTTTCTCTCTCCCTCCATCATTTCAAATCCACACTTCAAAGAATTCGAAACCATCTCTGATTTTGATAACTCCCATAACACTCCATATTTACTAATTAAGTCGATTAAATCTCTGTGAATGGTAAATGTAACTCTTTTTGTTTTTTTCATACATAACTCCATATATTCTATGAATTTATTTATGGTGAATTTCATCTATATAGTTGGATAATCATAAATGAGTTTTAATCCATCGAAAACACCTTATTTATAAGGGTGAAAACTCTGACAGATTGTCAGTTTTATGTCAGTTATAAAATAGGTGGTTTAGTGATGAAACTATAACCTTCCATCATTCCTTCTACCATCTGATAAACATCTACTTTACATTATTGTCAAAGTCAGTTATCATCCATCAAAAGACAAAATAAATGATACTTTGTTACATACCCACTTCAATAGATAATAAAGAGATAGATAGAAGAGTTGATTTACTCCTATATAAATTTGATATTTTCTTCATAGAAGATGATGATATTATTACATCAACTGAAACCAATCAAAAACTTCTCAGAGTAATTGTAATCCATTATAAAGCTATACTATTTTGGATACATTCAATTGAAGAGATTTCATTCACACCAACTGAAATATGTGAGTTGATAATATTTATTTTAAAAAATGGTTGTGATTTCCATTCTGAGTTGGATAACCTATATTTTGAGAAGGGAGAGATAGATACTGTATATCCTCAGATATTTGAATATTTTAGGAAAAAGTAATATCCCCATTTAATGAAATAAATTATAAAGTTTCTCTCTATCGATAGGGATATTTCTACTGTGGATAGTATCAACTTTGTAGTTGTCACTACCTATTTCTTCTAAAACCTTCTCTAAATGGTTATCTGTTTTATCATATAACCTTTTGTATCTGTATAGGAAATATGAGTTTGGATTGGTTTTTTTCAACAACAATTCTAACTTTGGTTTGAGATAAGTTTCTTTTGTAAAATTCAAAATATCACTATACAATCTTCTACTCATTTTCCTATAATTTATTGATGTATCTTTCTCATTAAGTGGAAAAGGAAAAATATCTAAGGTGATGAAGCCACTTTTTATAAATTGGTTTATCATAACCTCTTTTGTTTCATAAGTTGTATTGGGTTTAGTAACCTCTTCATAGTTTGGAAGATACTTCATATCATTAAATCTAAAGAATGATGTAGGTTGAGTTTGTTTATTATAGATGTAAGTTTCTTTTTCACCAAATAGAGGTGACTCTGATACCATTATAATATTGATGAAATCTATCTGATTGTATATCTCTAACCACATACTTTCAATTCTTTCAAATGAGTATTCTAAATACTTTTTATCATTATCAAATCCATCTAATAAATTATGTTTTTGATAGAGTTTTAGTAAATCTTTTTCTATGTCATTCCAATTCATAAGTAATTCTATCCTTTACTGTATATATTTTACATTATTTGATAAAGAAATCAATATTTGTAAAATAGATTATAAGGTTTGTAACCACTCATAGACGAAGTCTATGTGAGTAGTCTGAAAGACGGATACATAGTTTTATCTTTATTTCTTTTATCTTTAATATCTTTAGGAGGTATCATCTCTGTAAAAGGTTATATTATAAAGGTGAAAAATACGAATTTCAAAATTCTTTCTACAAATCGATAGAAACTCCATACAAAATGTAAAATATTCTATACATATGTTAAGTGTTTATCTACATATTCAGAGATAAATAATACATATAAATTGAAACTACATTTAGGAGTTAGTTATGGAAAAAATAGAGTTAAATATACCAACAATATATTCACACAGTTTATTTATTGATGAGAGTAACAATCACATCAATATTTCAAAAAAAGAAATAGAATACTTTTATTCACTTATATATCTTTATAGATTAGACTTATTATCCAACACCACCAATTTACTAATCAAAGAAAAAGGTGAAGATGATAAAGTCAAACATCATTGGAATAATAATATTACCAATTGGAATTCATTACCCATAACTATTGATATGTATGAAGTCTTATTAGTTATTAATGAAAACCATAATTCAAATTATAAATCTCTAAGAGAATTTATTCCTACTCTTCAATCACTACATATAGAGATAAATATTTTAAACAAAGATACAACTAAAGCATCTCAACAAATGAAAATTGTAGATACAGTTAATATCAGTAGTTGTGGATTGAAAATAAACATCAAATTTAATGATTATTTCATTAGAGAATATATTCACATAAATTCATTTTACAAAAAAGTTGTCTTAAATCATTTTTTTAATCTTAGTGGATATAAAAATAAGGTGTTATATCTACTTATGAAAGATTATGTTGGTATATCAAAGAAAATACCACAAAGTGAAATTGTCTCTATGATAGGAGATATATTTTCTAATGGTAGGTTTAAAGGTATAGTTGAAGATATAAACAAAACAACAGATGTAAAGGTGACAGTAGAGAAAAGAAAAAAAGGTAAGAAAACAACTTACTTCTTCAATATTAAAAAACAAAACAAATTTCTTAATAGAAGGGACGAAATAGAATTTAATGTAAAGAAAGATTTGTGGAATAAATCAGAAGATGAAACTCAAAAAAATATCAACAAAGGTATAGATGTGAAAAACATTGATAGTTATACTAAATCAATCTATAAAACTAAGATGAAACACTTTAATTATATGGTTGATATTGATGATTATTTAGAGGATGTTAAAGAGTCATTAAAAAATAAAAAAATAAAAAATCAGTTTCAGTATTTAGTTATGGTTTCAGAGGAAAATAGTAAAGAATATATCATAGATGATAAGTATTTAACTTACGAATATCCATATCCACAACAGACAACATATGAAGTAAAAGAAACTTACAATTTAATAGATGAAGGTAAAATAGGATGGAAACTTATCTCTATAGATAAACCATTGTCAAACAATACAAAATCACTTCTCTGATAGTCATAAACCGTCTAAATACCTTCAGACTCCACTCAAAAAGGTCAATATCCATCTGAAGAGAATAATCCCTTAGAAGACGAATTTCACACCTTCAATGAATTTTACAATTTCTATGAATAAATATCGAAACTATTCATAGAAGTTTGAAAAGTAGTATAAATAAAAATAGATATTTCAATTGGAGAGTTAGTATGAAATTATTTTTAATACCACCTAATGTTATGAAGGAGTTTATCCTCATTAGTGTTTACACCTCTGATTTATTTGATACAGATTATGAGAAAGAGATGGTTGGTAACTTCCTAAATCTATTTATGGATGATATGGATTTTAAAAAATATGTAAGAAAGTATGAAATGAGTTTCGATGATTACTTCATATATTTTAAAGAAACAATTCATAGATACTGTGATGATGAAACAGTTGAATATTATAAAGAGTTATTTGGAGAATAATATGAGTAATACAAAATATATAGATGAGATTATGATGAGTATAGAGAATTCAAATTCATACTTTGATGATTATGAGAGGATTATGGCGATTAAATCTCTTCAGTTTATAGTTGATAAATTTAATTTGAATGAATTTGTACAGAACTTTGAAGTGACTGATGGTGAATATAAAAAATATTTCAAAAAGATAGTAAAAAAATACGATAAAAAACGACATAAAGAATACAAAAAATCTTATGTTAAAAATCAATCAAAAGGAGATTAAGTATATGAAAGTAAGAGAATTATTAGAGAATTTAGAAAATGAAAAGAGCGGTGTTAAAACACCAATAAATAAACAAACTTTATCAGATGTTATGAAAAACTTTCACTCTGTAATTGAGAGATATGAAGAGAGTGGAAAGATACATAAAGATGATATAACTCAGATGGAAACTCTTAAAGATATGATTAAACATATGATTAAAATGGATGATAGACGAAATGAAGGGTGAGTACGAAAAGTTTGATGAGTATTTAACTAAGTCAAAACAGTTAAAAAGTTTCTGTGATGATAGAGAAAGAATGATGTTTGAGATTTTACGAATGGATTTAGATACTGATGGAAAAATTCATTGGTTGGAGTCAGTTGGAGTTGAGATTGATAGAGTATTGTCTTTTATAGACAGAATTTCTAATGAAAGAAAAACATATTTAAACTTAAGTAAATAAATTACTAATGTTTAGTACTTATTTGCCTAATAAATGGCATAATGACTCTAATTTTGTTTGGAGCTGTTATATTATGATTTATGAAGATACTAATTGGGAATTAATTAAAAGTATAGTGTCAACAATAATCGAAGAAAAGTGTGATGGCTTATCAACTATTCAAAAACTACAATGTGTATTTAACACTATAGCAAATAATAAAGACTCTAATGATTATAAAATACAATATTTACAATTTTATTTATATAAAAACTATACCGAAAAAAGTGTCAGAGATAGGAAGGTTACAGCTCGAAATTTTGAGGATTTTATAAGTTTAATTTTAGACACTAAACCAACTGACTCAACTACAAAAGGCAATCCGACTGTATCTGATGAAATACAGAAACTTCAAAAGGAGCTAAATCCAAATAGATTTAGTATAGTTGATAAACTGTCTTCAAATAAGAGAGAAAAGTCTGATACTTTTGTTTTGGAAGATGGAACAAACATATCAATTAAAACATTAAAAGGTGCAACAAATTATAATAAATCAATTGGAAAAGACAAAGTAAACACAGAGATAAATATTGGTTCTCTATGCTATGAAAGTACTTTCTATAAATTAATTACTGATTTAACCTTTAATAACCTATCGGATAGAACAAAAGGATTGGGCTCAGCTCCTCAGTTAATGAGAATTATTTTCTATGAAGTATTTATACTAAATAAGTATGATGATTTTAGATATAGATTGAAAATATTTTTGGATTACTTATATAGAGATGATTTTTATTTTATAGCATTTAAATCTGATTATCAAATGCATATATATCAATTTGGTGGTGATGAATTCGTAGATTTATTTATAGATATAATCGATAACAGTATAGAAGAGTTTAAAAAGATTCAGTCAAAGATAGATATTGCTAAAATAGATAAAGCTATGGCTGAATTTGATAACTTAAATAAGAAGAAGAAAACTCTTATTGATATAGTTACAATTATTAATAAAAATACAAATAATCAGCATAAAGTTTTTGTAGACTCTTTGGTCGCTTTTTTCTCTATATTTTATAGATGGGAAAATAATAATCTAAGAATACAAATTGATAAACTAATTGATAATTCTGTATGGACTTCAACATCTATGGACGACATTGTAAATATTGAAACCTATTTTAATAAAGACATAAAAAATCCATTTAGAAAAGAAAATTTAATAGTATTAGACTTTCAACATCTAAATGACTCAGAAATTGTAAAAAAAATAGATAAAATTAACTCTGAGTATTTAAGAAACATAAAAAAAGAGGTAAATACAGTTTAGCTCTTTATTTCAACCACGGTAAATCCCAATCTTTAGAATTAAACTTTACTTCTTCTTTGTCAATAACTTTTTTAAATTCTTTTGCAATATGGAATGCCATAATTGGAGGTACTGCATTCCCAATATGTGCATATTGAGCACCCTTAGAGCCCTCAAAAATAAAGTCATCTCCAAAAGTTTGAATACGAGCCACTTCTCTTACTGTTAATCTTCTGTGTAAGTTTGGATGTGGATGAATAACTGCTCCGCCAGTTCTACTACCTCTTCCCGTTATTGTTGGAGATGGTTTATCCCAATCTAACTGTCTGTTACCTACATAAGCATTAATTTTTACTTTATGTGTGTTACCAATATGATTTGGAATAGACTCATCAAACTCTAATGGTAAATCTGAAATTGCATCTTTTAAAGTTTTATAATGTAATCCACATTCTAAAGATTTATCTTTTGTTTTATCCATATGTGTAGCATTTGGAAAATTTGGTTCATCTTCAATATCTCCTCTAACTCCATATACGATAACCCTTTTTCTATTTTGTGGTACACCGTAGTCAGAAGCTTTTAGAACTGAATGTTTAACTTTATATCCTTTAAAGTTAGTTGTTTCAGAATCCTTACCAACAGCTTCAAACTCTTTTATCATATTTTCAAAAAAGTTATTAAAGTCTTTACCGCTTTTCATTCCCATTACATTTTCTATGACAAAATATTTTGTTAATTTTGACTCTAATATTCTAATATATTCTTTATATAAAAAATTGACTTTATCGTTTATATTTCTACTTTTACCTTTCGCAACCGTAAAACCTAAACATGGAAATCCACCAACAATAATATCTGCATTATTTGGTACTTCATTAACATCAACATCATAAATATCTTTACATACAATATGTTCACCAATATTTCTTTTGTATGTATTTACTGCATCTGAATCAATATCATTTGCCCAAACTACCTCTGCTCCAGCTTTTATAAAGCCTAAGTCCATACCACCACAACCACTAAATAATCCAATTACTTTCATTTAAATCCAAATATATTAATTAATATAGTATTTTATCTAACTATTCATTTAAAACTTCATTATATGACAAATTGTCAATCTATACTCAATCTATAGTCTGATGGAATATTTCATTTCCAACTTTATAAGTTTCTAATAACTCAACTAATTTTTTCAATACATTACTATCACCATTTAAGTAGTCAATAGAATAATCAATCCTATCCATAATGTCTTTTGGTGTTTGTATCTTTATATTTTTGATATTCTCTAAACTTTCTATTTCAAATTTAGAGTTATTGAATTCAACTGTCACTGTGTCAAAATTAAATGTAATCTTATTTAGAGTTACATCTTTCATACTCATATTTAAAGTTTTATTTTTTATTTTAATATCAAAAGGTGTTTTGAGTAGTTGTAGAGTTTTAAGTAACTCATAGTTATAGATACCTTCATATTCTTCGTTGTGTTTATTAAGGATAAGCTTTGACACAGTATCAGAGACTTTTTTAGGTTTGATAGTTGGTAAAAATTCAAAGAAACCATCTGAGGTAATTACTTCTGAGTATAAACTTTCTGTTTCATCCCAAAACATATTAGAGAATAATACCAACTGACCGATGATAAATCTACATTGTTTGATTACCGTATCTCTACTCTTACTAAGTTTATATTTGAAGTTAGGATGTATTTTGTATTTCATACCAAATGTATTACCTACTTTTTCAAATACACTCCTCTCATAAAACCATCTAACTGTTTGTTTGTAAGTCTTCTCTGAAACACTACCCTCTATATTCTCAATAATGTCTGATATGTAACTCTTATCAAAGGTAATATTTTCCCCTTCATTTCTAATTTTATTATCTATAACATCAGTAAGAATTGATACATATCTATCTGCGACTTTTACATTCATTATTTAACTACCTCTATCAAAACAAAATATTTAAGGTTGATTATAGCGACTTAAAATGAACCACATCTTTTTATAACTTAGGACTAGATAATGACCCAACTGAATGTAATAATACATAATTAACGAAGAGTAATAGGAGTCAAATCTTTGTTTGAAAAGAAGTTGAGTTAGGTCTCAAAGAAAGACCCAACTGAATGTAATAATACATAATCAACGAAGAGAAATAGGAGTTAAATCTTTGTTTGAAAAGAAATTAAGTTAGGTCTCAAAGAAAGACCCAACACAAAGTTAAAATATATCTATCGGTTGGGAAAGAGGTGGTTGAAAAACTTAAAATTGACACAATGACAAAAAAGGACAACATATGACAACAATAACAAAAAACCAAAACACAAATTCAGTAGAAGGAGTTAAAGTGAAAAGTATAAGAGAAAGAGAGAATGAGGAATTCAAAAATAGTTTACCAAAGGAAACTTTAGAGAAATTTAATCGTTTGACATCAAAATATGATAACAAAAAAACAGAGAAAGAAGAGGAGAATGAAATGGAAATAATAGTTAATGAAACAGAGAATGTAACGGTAGAAATTGTCAATAAGAAATATGATTTATACGTATCAGAGTTAAAACCATATATAGATGAAAATCAAACACTCATTAATGATATATATTCAAAAACTGTAAGAATGGTATTTAACTTTATTAATATGGGAAATATCCTTACTCAATGTAAAGACAACCTAAGTAAAGATGATTTTGCAAAGATACAAAAACACTTTGATTTAGAAGAAAGAAGTGTATACAGATATATTAAATTAGTGAAGGATGAAAGAGTTTCAAATCTCACAATTGATGAATTAACATCAATGTTAAAACCATCTATGGGTAAGTTAGTAAAAATGAGTAAATTAGAAGATGATGAATTTAAATTAGTGTTAAGTGGTGAGGATACTCCATTATTGCCAGATGGTAGTGTAGATGATGAAAAAGAAAACTTATTCAAAGATGTATTAAGTGATGAAGATTATAAAAAACTTCTTAGTTTTACAAAAATTGATATTATTGGATTTTTCTCCAAAAGGATTAGAGAATTAAAAACAGATAATACTGATTTGATTTCTATAATTACATCAAATAATATGTATTCAATGGAAGAAAAGGTTGCGTCGTAATGTTGACATCTGATTTTATACCAATAACTCTCAAAAGAGAGTTGTTGAAAATACTAAAATTGACATCACAACAGATTAAGATATTAATTGATACCAATGAAATAACAATTGAGACAATAGGTAAAAAAGTATTAGTATCCAACTCATCTCTACAAAAGTTTAAATCAAAATTTAATAGAGATGACTATGTGACAAAAAGAGAGTGTATTAGTATGTTAAGAGAAGAAGGTTGCTATGGTGAATACAATCATAAACTTAAAATGTATGATAAGTCTTTTATAGGTTATCCACATACATACCAAAAGTTTAAATCACATAATAAACTGAAGGTGTTTTCTATTGGTAAAAGTGACTTCGTTGAAAAAAAGTCTTTAGTCACACTTATTAATAATTTAAAAGAGTTAGAAGAAAAACTGTATCCAAAAAGAGATAGTTATGAAAAGGTAAGTAAACCATTCATTTCAAAATCAAAAAATGGATACAAAAATATTTTACAGAAAACATAGAAGTAACCTATACATTAAAATACCTATTTTAATAAGTTTCCCTATTCTTAGGGAACTGCACTGAAAATGCTTATACAACGGCTTTACAAACCTCTTTTAAGACGATAAACTTATCTAAATTAATACTTTTAGGAGTAAATGATGAGTCGTCCAAAAAATACACAGAGAAATTCAAAACCAATCTTAGATAAAGAGTATTCAATACTAAAATCATATATCAATGGATTGGATACATTTGAAACGACAAAGACTAAATGGAAAAGAAGTTTAGAGATTTTGTTTATGAGTGGATTGAGAGTTTCTGAAATATTAGATATTAAAGTCAAAAATATAGTTGATGGTATTAACAAAGGTGAATTATCAGTATATATCAAAAAACAAAAGATAGTGAGGCATATTCCATTATCAGATAAATCTGTGTCAATTTTAAAAAAGTTGATTAAAGATGAAGTCGATGTAGACGGATATTTTATACATAAGAGAAACTCTGTAAGAAATAATCTTAACCCAATAGGATTTACTAAAGACTTTAATCAATTAATACAGTTGGTATTAGGAAGAGATTTTAGTAGTCATAGTTTTAGAAAAGGAATTTTAACTCAGATGAGTATGAAAGGAATTAACCCAAAAATATCACAATCCTTCATCGGACATCGTAGTGTCACAGTGACATTAAATTACTATTCTCCGACCATAGAAGACGTTAGAGAATGTTTAGTTAGATAACTCACTTAGTACTACAAGAAGGTACTAACCTATTGATAAAATATATGTATATAAAGAGAAGGAGTTAGAAATGGTTGCTAACAATTTAACTTACAATACAGAGATAAGTGATAGAGATTTATTAATCTCAATGTATGAAGAAATTTTAAATATGAAAGAGGTTATCCAATATATTCCAAATTGGATTTCACTAAATGATGTATCTGTCAATAACGGATTAGGTAATCGTCAAATGTATAGAAGAGTTGTTGAGAGTGGTAACTACCAAATCAACAAACACTTTAAACATATGGATGGTGAGATATACATTCATAAATCTATCATCTACTCATTGCAGAGAAAGAGGAGGGTATCGTAATGGTTAGTTTGAATACAGTAGAGAAGAAGATTTCAGAAATCAATGATACTCTTTTTAATAAAGTGACATTTGGTAAAACCATATCTATTAGAGATAGAAATGGATTTTGGTATATCGATGGTAGGATTTACTTCAAAGGTAAGAGTGAGAGAGTTGTTAAATCAACAAACAAAAATTCTACTAAATCAGAGAAAAATTACATAGATAAAAACAAAGAAACTATCCTATGGGAATTGAGTAACTTCAAAAGAGATTTGAATATTGAGAGAAAGGGTATGGAAGAGGGTAGTAAGATACCTATGTTTGGTGATTTCTCCAATACTGCGATTGAGTTGAAGAAACACAAAGTTCAAATTGAAACTTACAATGGATATAAAGAGAAGTGTAATAGATATATCCAACCATACTTCAAAGATTTTAGATTGGATAAGATTACTTCTTTTCATATTGAAGAGTGGCAGAATTGGGTAGTTGAGAGTTTTAAAATCACTAAATCTCTTAAAGATATTAGAAGTGTGTTGAGTATCATTCTAAAATCTGCGAAAAAGAATAAGTATATCTCTGAAAACCCATTGGTAGATACTGATGTGCTGAAGTTTGATGATATTGGAGATACTAATTTATCTTTTACTGAAGATGAAATGGATTTGATTTTGAATGAGTGTGATAATTTCATTAAAGACTCAACATCTAAACCTATGAAGTTTAGTAGAAAACAACTCAAAAACCTTATCTACCTTTCATACGGAAGCGGTATGAGAAGTGGAGAAATGATTGGGCTTTTGTGGAGCGATATAGATTTCAAAAATAAAACTATCAACATCAATAAAACAATTAGAAATGGTAGAGTTAAATCTACTAAAACTCAAAATGGTGTAAGAAAAATTGATATGACTGAAGAGGGTTATAATTCTCTAATATCTCAAAGAGATTTATGTATGGATATTGACACAGAGTCAGTGTTTGTTACACAGTATGAAAATCCATATAAAGATGTAAGTGATATTAGTAAGGGAGTTTGGAAAACATATCTCAAATACTGTAACATAAAGTATAAGAGATTTTATAATCTTCGTCACACCTTCGCTACTCATATGTTGAGTAAGGGATTTAACATTGTTTCACTTAGTGGTTATTTGGGTCACTCCAAAGTCACCACTACGATGGATAGATATGTAGATAATAATTTACATAGAGGTAAGATAGGTGGGAGAAGTATCATTAATGATACTTTTAACTAACTACTTTTTATTGAGTTTGATATTGTGTCTATTTGACACATATCAATAAAGATAAGAAAAACTTTTAATACTAAAGAATAAAAATCCAAAAATATTACACTTATGTGACATCTATTTGATAAAGTTTATTAAATTTTAAATTCTGAGGAGAATTAATATGTTAAAAAAGATCACACAAGTAGTAGTGTTAATATTTATCTTAGTTACTTCTATTAATGCTAATGATATAAAATATTATCTGACTGATTATTCGCTGGATAAAAAATCAAAAAAGAAAGGCGATGATTATTGTAGATTAATTTCATTAGATAACAAAAATTATTATATTCGTCAACAAAGATGTGTTGAGAAGCCTAATCATATTTCGTCTAAATCAAAAAAATTAATGAAAAAATATAAATGTATTAAGAACAATCTTATACAGTATATAACTATTGCAAATTCTGCAAGTGAATGTGACCAAATTAACCAAAATGAAATAAGTTTGAAAGTTAAAAAAGCAGAAGCTCAAAAAGTTAAAAAAGCAGAAGAAGCTGCGCGTCGGGCAGAAAAAAACGCACGTAGGAAAGTAGAGATTGACATTATTGAAAATCCGAATGCACAAATTATGTCATGGGAAGCTTTTATATCTACAGTTAAATCAGATCCAAAAACTAATTGTCATTTTGAATACACATCAGATCTAAAGATAGAAATTTATCCAGGAAGATATGCTGTACCTAGTTGTGATCAAGAGTATAAACGAGTAGAAATTACAATGAATGCTCCTTTTAATGATGTAACAAATGGAGTGAGAAGTTTTGACAATGAGGCAACAAAGATTGGATTTCCAGGAGAACCAATGGTTTACAACGCAGGTTACAAGGTGTATAGAACTAAATATGATGGCGGAGATATACAATATTACTTTGATGCTATTGATAAACAAAATACTTTAGAATATCAATTTGATGCATCTTTCCAAAAAACAGATGAAGAAACAGCGAAGGAAATAAATAGCGTATCTGAATATGCTCAGAGAGAGTTATTGAGACTCCATCCATGGAGAGCTAAATTTATTAAAAATCCATAGGAATAAAAAGAAAAAATTATCAAATATAGGAGTAGTTGAATGAAAAGAGTATTAATTATAGTAAGTTTATTTTTATTTATTTTTTCAAATAATCTAAATGCTGGTTACATTGGAAAAGGTGGTTTGAATGACTATAAATTATACTTTGTTTCTGAGAAAGATGGTGGTAGTGTGTATAGAATATATTGTAATGAGAAAAATGGGATGTTTTCAATATCTAAACATAGAGTGTTTAAAAATACAAACACAAAATGGTACGATATGTTAATGGATGAACCAAAATATATGGGTATGTCTTACGATAATTTAGATGTCAATAGATTTGGAGAAAAGGTTTGTAGATAATGACAATAATCAATACTCAAAATAACCATAGTGAAGATATTAGCTACTTAGATACATTCATTTCAACACTTCTTTTTGGAGTGTTGTATTTCGCTTATAGAAAGATATGGAGTCACTTTGTTATAGGAGCTATTTTAGCTGTTATGACTATGGGTATTAGTTGGTTACTATACCCTTTCTTCTCATATTGGATTGTAAAAGGTCATTATCTGAAAGAAGGGTGGATAGTTGAATAAAACACTATTGACAATATTATTAGTATCATCACTCTCAGCAGAGAGTGGTTGGTATTTAGGTAATACTTGTGAGTCAATCAAAGAGTTTCAAATGAAATCTCCATTGGATTTAATATCTGAATGGGGATGTAAACCATATACCACTAATAATACAGAAGTATCCGCTGATATGGGTTTATTAGCATTTGATTGCAGAAATACTGATTTAAATGGTTATATGAATTTAATCTTTGGAAAAGAGAGATGTATATTAGTTAAAGATGCTACTGAAAAGAAGATGAGAAAATAGATGAAATATATACTACTTTTAACTTTAACAACTCTACTTTTTGGAAAAGTTGGTTTTCTTCAACAGACGATTAAATCACCTCAAAACACAATCTGTATTTACAAATATAGTAACTCATTGTATTCATTGAATATAGGTAGAAAATCTGTTTGTAAACAATCTATGAATTTAGACTCTGTTATAAAATAGTATCTATTCTTTTTAAACTCTATAACTTCCTTTTTATTATTACTAAATTAATACGACAATTTGTCAGAGTATAGATGAAAATATTTAAATAGAATGATTTTAAAAAATGAAATAGTGGTTACAAAGTGGTTACATTAAAGATTTTTGAGGTTTAAAAGGTGTTGTGAAGCCCTATATTTAGGGATAAGAATGGTGGACCCTCAGAGATTCGAACTCTGGGAGGTATAACCCTCGCTGGTTTTCAAGACCAGTGCATTCGACCAACTCTGCCAAAGATCCACGTTTTGTTTTGATAAGGTTAATTATAAAACTGGAGGTGCCACCCAGATTTGAACTGGGGATAGCAGCTTTGCAGGCTGCGGCCTTACCACTTGGCGATGGCACCAGTTATCTTTCATATCAATGGTGCCCGGAGCCGGACTTGAACCGGCACAGTATTGCTACCGGGGGATTTTAAGTCCCCTGCGTCTACCAATTTCGCCATCCGGGCATAATGAATGAATTCACAGTTTATAATTATAAATGGAGCGGGAAACGAGGTTCGAACTCGCGACCCCAACCTTGGCAAGGTTGTGCTCTACCACTGAGCTATTCCCGCAACTTTCATCTTATTTTCATAAGTGAGCCGGAATTATAGCCGTATTATTATTATTTGTAAAGAGTTTTTAATGCAAATTGTAAAAAAAATGATATAATCGCGTTTATATTTAAAGTAGAAGGATTTTTATGAGAAGTGACATTATAAAAAAAGGCTTTGATAAAGCCCCACACCGTTCACTCCTAAGAGCTACTGGATTAAAAGATGAAGATTTTGATAAACCTTTTATTGGGATAGCAAACAGCTATATAGACATTATCCCCGGACATTTTTTCTTACATGAGTATGGTGAAATAGTAAAAGAAGCCATACGTGAAGCCGGCGGAGTACCATTTGTTTTTAATACCATTGGTGTAGATGATGGTATAGCTATGGGGCATGAGGGTATGCTTTACTCTTTACCGTCTCGTGAGATAATAGCAGATTCTATGGAAACTGTTATGAATGCTCATCAATTAGATGCAATGATATGTATACCTAACTGTGATAAGATTGTTCCGGGTATGATTATGGGTGCATTACGTGTAAATGTACCGACTGTATTTGTATCAGGTGGTCCAATGGCAGCTGGTCATAAAGCTGATGGTACGCCTATTGATTTAGCTACTGCTTTTGAGGCTGTTGGTGAACATGCTGAAGGTAAGATGACAGATGAAGAATTATATGAGATAGAATGTAATGCTTGTCCGAGTGGTGGTTCTTGTTCAGGTATGTTTACAGCCAATTCTATGAATACTTTATGTGAAGCGATGGGAATCGCACTCCCTGGTAATGGGACTGTATTAGCTATGACACCTGAACGTATATCTATGGTTAAAAAAGCTGCTAAGAGAATTGTTGAGTTAGCATTAGAAGACAATCCTAAAAATAATATGAAAAATATTTTAAATGAAAAAGCTGTTCATAATGCATTTGTTGTAGATATGGCAATGGGTGGAAGCTCAAATACCGTTTTACATATGTTAGCAATTGCTAAAGAAGCAGATGTTGACTTTAACATTAAAAAGATTAATGAAATTGCTGATAATGTTGCACATATTGCAAAAATTTCTCCATCATTGACAACAGTTCATATGAAAGATATAGATGATGCTGGTGGAGTTAATGCAGTTATGAAAGAGGTAAGTCGTCGTGGTGGAATGTTACACCTTGATGCACAGATGATAACTGGCGAGACATTAGGTGAGCGTATTAAAGATGCTGAAATCTTAGATGAGAATATTATACACACAAATGAAAATGCATTTTCTCAAGTTGGTGGATTGTCAATCCTTTTTGGTAACCTTGCATTAGAGGGCGCTGTTGTTAAAACTGCCGGAATCGAAGCAAATATGCGTCAGTTTAAAGGTACTGCTGTTTGTTTTAACTCTCAACCAGAAGCACTAGCTGGGATTATGGGGCACAAAGTAAAATCCGGTGATGTTGTAGTTATACGTTACGAAGGTCCAAAAGGTGGTCCTGGTATGCAAGAGATGTTAGCTCCAACTGCACTTATACAGGGTATGGGTCTTGGTTCAAGTGTAGCTCTTATTACAGATGGTCGTTTTTCAGGTGCTACCAAGGGTGCATCTATTGGTCATGTCTCTCCAGAGGCTGCAGAGGGTGGGTTAATCGCTTTTATTGAAGACGGTGATGAGATTGAGTTAGATACTGATGGGCACTTACTACAGTTAAATGTAAGTGAAGAAGAGATAACTAAAAGAAAAGCTGGATGGAAACCTTACAAAAATGAGGTTAAATCTAAATGGCTTAAACGTTACCAACTACTTGTTTCAAACGCATCAAACGGTGCAGTTTTAAAAACTGAATTATAAAATATAGGGACATTATAAGTGAACGCAATCGCAATAAAACATAACGATGAAATAATTGATTTACAAACTGCAGAAAAACTTGGATTTGAGGGTGCTCAAATCCATCTTGATAATTCAGAGGATTCTTTAGAGGTACTTCGTCATTCAACGGCACATTTAATGGCACAAGCTATTAAATCCCTTTATCCAGATGCAAAATTTTATGTAGGACCAACTGTCAAAGAGGGCTTCTACTACGATTTTAAAACAGATATGGAAATCGGTGAGGGTGATTTAAAGAAAATAGAGAAGCAAATGCTTTCTTTTGCTAAGAAAAAATATCCGATAGAAAAATATGAAATCTCTATGGATGAAGCAAAAGAGAAGTTCAAGGATGACCACTTGAAACTTGCAGTGATGGAAAGAATTCCTAGTGATACTGTAAGTATATATAAGCAAGGTGAATTTGAAGACTTATGTCGCGGACCACATTTACCGACTATTGGTCTCATTAGGTACTTTAAACTTCTTAAAATAGCTGGTGCATACCTTGGCGGTGATTCTAAAAATGAGATGTTAACACGTATATATGGTATAGCATTTGCAGATAAAGAAGCACTTAAAAATCATATGACTATGCTTGCAGAAGCTGAAAAACGTGATCATAGAAAAATCGGAGGAGAGATGAAACTTTTCACTTTCCGTGAGGAAGTTGGAGCAGGTTTTCCTATTTGGTTACCTGCTGGTGGAAGACTTCGTGCAAGACTGGAAAGTCTACTTTTCAAAGCTCATCGTAAACGTGGTTATGAGCCGGTTCGTGGTCCTGAGATGCTTAGAAGTGACCTTTGGAAAACATCGGGACACTATCAGAATTACGGCGAAAATATGTACTTTACTTCTATTGATGAAGTAGAATTCGGTGTAAAACCAATGAACTGTGTTGGACATATAAAAGTATACGAAGATGACTTACGTTCATACCGTGACCTACCTATAAAGTACTTTGAATATGGTGTAGTTCATAGACATGAGTTTACTGGAGCATTACATGGTTTATTTCGTGTTCGTGAATTTACTCAAGATGATGCACATATTTTTTGTACTGCAGATCAGATTGAAGAACAAATCATAGAAGTTGTAGATTTCGTAGATAAAATAATGTCAACTTTTGAATTTGATTATAAGATGATGGTTTCTACTAAACCTGAAAAAGCTGTAGGAAGTGATGAAGTGTGGGAAGTTTCTACACAGGCACTTAAAAATGCAATGGATAAAAACTCTTTAGCATATGAGATTGATGAAGGTGGAGGGGCATTTTACGGTCCTAAAATAGATATCAAAATAACTGATGCTATTGGTCGTGAATGGCAGTGCGGTACTATACAGCTTGACTTTAATTTACCTGAGAGATTTGCTCTTGAATATAACGGTGAGGATAATGATAAAATACAACCGGTAATGATTCACCGTGCTATTCTTGGTTCATTTGAGCGTTTTATAGGGATTTTAACTGAGCATTATGCTGGTGAATTTCCTATGTTTATCGCCCCAACACAAGTTGCAATAGTTCCGATTGCAGATACGCATAAAGAATATGCTAAGGAATTATCGGATAAACTTATCGATATTGGTGCTGATTCTCAAATTTTTGATAAAAATGATTCTTTGAATAAAAGAATTAGAACAGCAGAAAAGACAAAAGTTCCTATGTTAGTAATCATAGGTGATGAAGAAGTTGAAGGTAAAACTGTCGCAATTCGCGATAGAAGAACTAGAGAGCAATATAACTTAAGTGAAAGTGAATTCCTTTCTCTTATACAAACTAAAATAAATGAGGTAAATTTTTGAGTAAAAAAGACCAGGTAATAATGAATGACGATATCCGTGTTGATGAACTGCGTTGTAATGTTGACGGAGGAGAATCGTTAGGCATTATTTCTACTGATGAAGCTATGAATAAGGCAAATGAATTAGGAATGGACTTAGTTTTAATAGCTCCAACTGCAAAACCACCTGTTGCCAAGATAATGGACTATGGTAAGTATAGATATCAGGAAGAAAAAAAGCTTAAAGAGCAAAGAAAAAATCAGGTAAAAATCGTTGTAAAAGAGATTAAACTATCTGTAAAAATTGCTGAGAATGATGTAGCTTATAAAGTTAAACATGCTCGTGAATTTCTAGAAAAAGGTTTTCATGTTAAGTTCCGTGTATTCCTAAGAGGTCGTGAAATGGCTCATCCAGAAGCAGGTAAAGAAGTTCTTTTAAGAGTTTGGCCAATGGTAGAAGATATTGGTGTTATGGAAAAACCACCAAAATTTGAAGGTCGTTATTACAACATGTATGTGTTGCCTCAAAAATAATTAGATATATCCCTCTTTTAAGGTCAATCATAGGTCTATATAGAACCTTTATTGACCTATCCTAAATATTTTTTTAAATTTTAATGGTATAATAATTCTTAATATTTTTATAATTAAGGAATTAAGCATGTATATAGCAGCGATATCAACGGCTTTTATTGTATTGGGTTTTGTTCTCTTAGGACTGTATCTTGCCGGAAAACAAGATAGTGTTGAGAAAAAGCTTTCAAGCCTTATTGTGCATATTGACAGTTATTCAGATGAAGCTACAAGACACCTTAAAGAAACTATATCTCACGCAAGAGAATCTTTAGACCGTTTTGATAAACTTCAAAATCTTAGCGATGATGAATTTATAAAAGAAGAAAAAGTTATCAAAGACCTAATAAAAGAACTTTCTATAGTAAAAACAAACTTAGCTAAGGCGTAAGTTTGTTTATTAATCTAGCTTAAAGAGATTTTATTTTTTAACTCTTCTTCGCTTATTGCGCCTGTGACATATTTTACAACGATTAATTTTTCAGTTTCATTTATATACCATTCGGCTATATGTTCATGTTCAAGAGTTTCAAGATTTTGAGTACTTACATCGCTTTGAGGTATATACAGATGAGAGTGTTTTGTAGGATTTTGTAATTTCAACGTCCATAATAGCCATACAGTCGCAATGATACCAACAGAGATACCTATAGTTTCTCTGTCTGTAATTCCAAGTAATAGACCAGCTGATGTACCACCGATAAATGTCGCAAAGTATGCAACAGAGTTTGATATACCAAGTGCTGCTCCTTTTTGATGAACTTTTGCAAACTTAGTTATCATTGATTGAACAAGAGGTTCCATCATATTAAACCCTATAAAGAACATCACAACACCAACAATAAATATGGTACTTGAAGTTGTTAATCCCATAATCAAAAAAGAACCAATAAAAAGTACAATAGATAGCAAAAATATCTGTTTTGGTTTATTGTGTTTTTCACCAAAGACGGCTGCAGGACCCATTGCTACTAAACCAAATATCATAGCTGGAAGGTAAGCCATATAAAGGTCTGACTTTTGCCATGCAAAATCAGCACTGGTTAAAATGATAGGTATAAGCACAAATGCAACAGTCATTAAACCTTTTTGCATAGCATTGATTATTATCATATTAAGTAGATTTGAGTCTTTTAAGATATCAGCAGTTTTGCTAGTTGCGTGATATATATGTTTGATTCTAGGAGGTGTAGGGACTTTCGTAAACAATAAAATCATTGCTAAAACAGCTAAAACAGCTGTGATTACAAATAGCATATCAACACCGTAGGCAGCACCGATTACAGGACCAAGCCCCATAGCTAGAGCAAAACTAAGTGCTATTGAAGCACCCATGATAGCCATAGCTTTGCCTCGAATCTCTTCTTCAACCAAATCAGAAATCATTGCGGTAATAACTGAACCTATTGCTCCGGCACCTTGTAAAAAACGACCAAGCATAAGAGTATATATATCTGTAGAGTATGCACAGATGATAGAACCTATTAAGAAGATAATCAATCCTACAAGCAGAGTCGGTTTTCTACCGATTTTATCACTCATAGAACCAAACGGAACTTGAAATATCGCTTGTGTCAGAGCATAACCACCAACAACAACACCTACTAAAAGAGGAGTAGAATTTTCTAAACCTAGTGCGTAAACCGAAATAACCGGTAAAACTAAAAATAGACCTAAGAACCTGAGTGAAAGAATTGCTGAGAGTGGTAATACTTTTTTAAACATTTTATACCTTAAATATTATATAATACGTATTGTATAAAAAAAATCATTTATATATACTATAAGGAATTAAATTTGAAATTAGTTTTAGCTACGTCTAATAAAGGAAAAGTAAGAGAGATACAGGCTCTTTGTAAAGATTATAAAGTTATTCCATACAGCGAATTAATTGATGAGTTTGAGATTATAGAAGATGGCGATACATTTGCTGAAAATGCTCTTATAAAGGCACGGGCTGTTTTTAATGTACTAAAGCAAGATGATGTTATAGTATTGGCGGATGACAGCGGTATTAGTGTAGATGTCCTTGATGGTGAACCTGGTATATACAGTGCCAGACACGCAGGAGTAAATGCGAGCGACAAAGACAACTTACATAAACTGATACAAGATATTAAAGATAAAGGTGTTGAAAGCTCACCTGCTTTTTATACAGCAGCTATAGCTATAGTCACAAAAACAAGTGAATATACCGTTCATGGTTGGATGTATGGGACTTCTTTAAATAAAGCTGTAGGTGATGGCGGTTTTGGATATGACCCTATGTTTATACCTTTGGGTTATGAAAAGACTCTTGGTGAGTTGAATGATGAAGTAAAGAAAAACTTGTCTCATAGAGCAAAAGCTTTAAGACTTGCTAGAACTATTTTGCGTACATTATAAAACTGTCAGTAATAGTATGCCAAATAAGATTCTATAAACTCCAAAAGCTACAAAGGTGAACTTTTCCAAGAATTTTAAAAATAGTTTAATTGTAATATATGCGACAATAAATGAGACAATAAAGCCTATTGATAAAGTTAAAAAGTTTGCATCACTAAACTCTTTGTAATGCTTTGCGAGGTCGTAAAGTGTCACTGCACTTATCACAGGAAAAGCGAGTAAAAAACTAAATTCAGCACTAGCTTTTCTTGTAAGTCCGCCAAGAAGAGCACCTATTATAGTAGAACCTGCCCTGCTTGTTCCAGGTATAAGTGCAAATATTTGTGCAAACCCAATAATCATTGATTGTTTTAAGTTTACTTTTTCAACATCATCAATCAAGGATGAATTGTCTGCTTTGATAAAAAACTTCTCAACAACCAGAAAGACAAGACCACCTATGATAAACATTATTGCCACGACCTTAATAGAGAAAAGTTCTTTTATCTGTGAAGAGAAGATAAAACCGACAGTTCCAATCGGAAGAAAAGCAAGAAATACTTTAGTCCATAAGTCTATCTTTTGTATAACAAATTTGTCTTTATAGTTTAGTATTACAGCTAAAATAGCTCCAAATTGGATTATAACTTCGTAAGCCTTAGTAACACTTGTCTGTTTTATACCTAAGTATTCGCTTGCAACGATAAGATGTCCAGTTGAGGAGATTGGTAAAAACTCTGTAAAACCCTCAATTATTCCTAATATAGTCGAATCATATATAGTCATTAAATCCCTTGCATAAAAATGATATTAGTATAGTTAGTAGTTGGATTTTGTTTGAAATACTAACATACAAGTAGATAACAATCAGTATATTTTATGGAGATTTACTAAAGAAATAATTGCAGTGAATTTCACTTTCAACTTATTTCGATATAATACGAGGTTTTAATAAAATATAAACTCGTAGGAATTTTTACATGTTACTTTTTACACCTGGACCGACTCCAGTACCTCAAAATGTTCGTAATGCAATGAGTGATGAAAGTATTCATCACCGTACACCTGAATTTGAGGCAATCTTTGAAAAAACAAGAAAACATCTTTTTAAGCTTTTTAATACAGATGAAGTGATTATGCTATCATCAAGTGGTACAGGTGCTATGGAGGCAGCGGTTATAAACTTATGTCATAACACTCTTTTAAATGTCAATTCCGGAAAGTTTGGAGAGCGTTTTGGAAAAATTGCTCTTGCTCATGGCTTAGGTAATGTAGAGATTAAAAATGAATGGGACACTCCTGTTAGCATTGATGCCATTATAGAAGTAATCAAGTCTAATTCAGACATTGATGCTATTGCAGTTCAAGTATCAGAATCTGCAGGCGGACTTCGTCATCCAGTAGAAGATATTGCAAAGGCTGTAAAGGAGATAAATCCTAATATTATGATAATTGCCGATGGTATAACAGCTGTAGGTGTTGAGAAAATAAACGTTACAAATATTGACTGTTTGATCGCAGGTTCTCAAAAAGCTCTTATGCTTCCTCCGGGACTTTCTATTTTGGGACTTAGCAATGATGCAATAGTTAAAATTGGAAACGGTAAAGGGTATTATTTAAACCTTGCTTCTGAAATCAAAAAGCAAAAGCAAAATACAACTGCTTACACTGCAGCTACAACTTTAATCATTGGTCTTTTAGAGGTTTTAGAGACTATACAAAGAAACGGTGGTCTAGATAGGTTATATAGGGAAACTGCCTGTAGATCAAAAGCTGTAAAGCATGCACTAGAAGCTATTGGACTTCACTCTTATCCAAAGACTCCGGCTAAGTCTATGACAACTATTGATGATGAAAATGCCTCAGAGATACGTAAACTTTTAAAAGAAGAGTTTGATATTAACGTAGCCGGAGGACAAGACCATTTAAAAGGGAAGATATTTAGAATTAATCAAATGGGACTTATTCCGATTTATGAAATGATATGGGTTGTAAATGCTGTAGAATTATGTTTAGCTAGACTAGGACGCCGTACATATGATGGAACAGCAAATAAAGTTTTCAATGAAGCTTTTTTTGGAGTGGAGGCTTAAATGATATTAGAAGTATTTTCACAGCAGTCTATAAAGGTTGGTAACTAAATGATCTTAGAACACGAGATCCCTAACGGGAGCAAACTTTACTTCGGTAAGTCTGCTAAGGTTAAAAGAGAGATAGAGAACGTAGCTTCAACTATTTTAGATTCTAATGGTTATGAAGAGATTGTAACTCCGGTATTTTCTTATCATCAGCATTTAAGTATAGCAGATGAAAAAGAGCTTATCCGTGTAAACGATTCTAAAAACAACTCCATCTCGCTTCGCGCAGATTCTACAATTGATGTTGTTCGTTTAATAGAGAAAAGACTTGGAAGAAATACTGAGCAGAAAAAATGGTTTTATATTCAGCCTGTACTTCGTTACCCTACTGAAGAACAGTATCAAGTAGGTGTTGAGTTTATGGGTGAGAAAAAACTTTCATCAGTTTTAAATATAGCCATAAATATTTTTGACAAACTTGATGTGAAACCGCTTATACAGATTTCTAATATGAAAATTCCTCATATTTTAAGTTCATTGTTTGATGAATTAAGTTTAGATGACTTTAGGCACGTGAACATAGAAAAGTTTTTAAACTTAAAAATTGAATGGTTGTCAAAACTTGTATATCTTCAACATGTGGAACAAATAGATGAGTTACTTGAAATTGTTCCTGATGAGTTAAAAGTAGAACTTGTAAAGATGAAAGAGTTATGTGAAGAGATAGCTTGCAAAAATAGTGTTTTAGCACCGATGTATTATGCAAAAATGCTTTACTATGATGAGCTGTTTTTTAGAGTAATACAAGGTAATGAAGTCTATGCTCGTGGTGGAAGATATAAAAATAATGATGTGGGTTCTGTGGGATTTGCAATATATACTGATACAATAATCGAAGAGAAAGTGCAGTAGAAATCTATTTTTTGTTTGGCTACACATTTTTTAAAGTGTGTGCTCGTCAAAAAGATTTTGTACTATAAAAGGAAAATAATGAAAGCAGATTTAATAGTTGGAATCCAATGGGGTGACGAAGGTAAAGGCAAGATAGTCGATAGACTGGCTTGTGAATATGATATGGTATGTAGAAGTCAGGGTGGACATAATGCCGGACATACTATATGGGTAGATGGCGTAAAGTATGCACTTCACCTTATCCCCTCAGGTGTATTAAATCCTAAGGCTATAAATGTAGTTGGAAACGGTGTTGTTCTTTCTCCAGAATCAATTATTAAAGAGATGGAACAGTTTGAAGGTTTACAAGGTCGTCTTTATATCTCTGATAAAGCACACCTAAACTTACCCTACCATGCTTTGATTGATCAAGCTAAAGAGAGACTAAAAGGTGATAAAGCCATTGGGACTACAGGTAAAGGAATTGGACCTGCTTATTCTGATAAGATAAATCGTGTCGGTTTTAGAGTCGGAGAGCTTTTAGATCCTGTAAAGTTATGTTCATCTATCTTGGAGTACTTTGCTCAAAACAGACCTATTTTTGATGTATTTGATATTCAAACACCAAGTGCTTCTGAGCTTCTTAAAGAACTAGAAGAATATAGCGAAAAACTAGCACCTTTTATCACAGATACAACTCAAATGGTATGGCGTGCTTTAGATGAAGAAAATAAAAGAGTATTACTTGAAGGTGCTCAGGGTACACTTCTTGACATTGATCATGGTACATATCCATATGTGACTTCATCTGCAACTGTATCTGCAGGTGCATGTACAGGTCTTGGTATAAACCCAAAAGACATAGGAAAAGTCATCGGTATTGTAAAAGCATATTGTACGCGTGTCGGTAATGGGCCGTTTCCTAGTGAAGATTTTGGTGTAGACGGAAAGCGTTTAGGTGAACAGGGTCATGAGTTTGGAACTACTACTGGTCGTGCTCGTCGTTGCGGTTGGTTTGATGCAGTAGCTACTCGTCATGCTTGTCGTTTAAACGGTGTAGATGAACTTTCACTTATGAAATTAGATGTGTTAGACGGTTTTGATGAAGTTAAGCTTTGTGTAGCTTATGAATATAATGGACAAGAGATTGACTATATGCCTGCTGACTTGGATAATGTGAAACCTGTTTATAAGACTTTTAAAGGTTGGAATAACTCAGTCGGTGCAAGAACTTTTGATGAGCTTCCGACAGATGCACAAGACTTTGTAAAAGAGATTGAAAAGATTTCTAAAACAAAAGTCGGTATAATTTCTACATCACCTGAAAGAGATGATACAATAATACTTTAACTTTAAACTTTCTCGCCGAGAGGCGTAGCTCTAGTGACTGAATTACAAATGGACTTGTTCAATAGTAATGAGAAGGAATAATATGCAGACACGCTTTACTTCATTGGTAAAACTTAAAAAGAGTACAATGCAAAAGAGTGAGCGAATTGTTCAAAAGGCAAATGCTAATTTAAACAGTGCATCAACAGCATTAGAAGTTTCATATAACTCTTTAAAAGACATAGAAGTACCAACTATAGGTTCTGTTGGGGATATGTTGGCATCAAGAGCTCTTTTAAACTCACAAAGAGATATAATACAGCATAATAAAGAGTGGGTTGGATTTGCTAAAGAACAGGTACTTCAGGCAAAAGAAAAACTCAAGAGTGATATGATAGATTTTGAAAAGTTCAAATATCTAGAGCTTCAAGAGATTAACAAAGAGATAAAGAGACAAAAAATTCAAGAAGCTAAAAACCTTGATGAGGTAGCATTAATGACTTTTAGCAACAATAACGAAAAAGGTATTTAAATTGAAACTATTCATCTTAAGTATGTTTACATTTATGTCCCTGAGTGCACTTGAGACAAGTGATAAACTTTTTGAATGTACGGAAATTTTCAAAGCCAGAAAAAGTGAGTTACTAGTTGAACTTGAAAGAATAGATGAACAAAGACAGGCTCTAAATGCTTTAAAAACTGCTACAGAAGAGTTGTTACGAAAAAAAGAAGTAAAAGTTTCACAAAATGAAGAAGTTGTTAATAATAAATTAAATGAGATAACTCAAAAAGAAAACTCTATAAAAAAAATGCTTAAAAAAAATGAAGACATATTAAAAAAGATTCAAGATATAAAAATGGATAAGATCGCTCAAACTTTTGCAAAGATGAAAGCTGCCTCTGCTGCTAATATACTTACTGATATGGATGCTAAGGAAGCAGGAGGAATTTTATCTTCGCTAAAACCAAAAACAGTTGGAAAAATTTTATCAAAAATGGATGCGAAAAAAGCATCAGAACTGACACTGCTATTATCAAAATAGATATTTTTTTGTTTAACTATTGTACTTAGTTAAGTTAAGTTTAGTTACAATTAATAGCATAATGGTAGTGGAGGGTATTATAATGTTAGATAATATGAACTTTTATAAGTTTATGCATAAACAAATTCTGATTTTATTGGCATTATTTGCAGGTACATCTACTTCATATGTCTTTTTTGGCTTCATTTACTCTACAAACCATATAGAGATTTTATGGTACTTGTTTGTTCTACTTGTGTCATATTGGGGATATCGATTATATCAACAATACTCTGATAGTACAATGACAATTGATGAAAAGGAAAAGTGGTTAAGCAAGCTACGGTATTTCATATTTTTTTATTTTTCAACATGGACAATCATGTTCGTTGTTTATGTCTCAAGTTCAAATATAGAGCTTCATTATTTAGCGATATTTACGCAGATAGGCGTAGCAGTTGTCGCATCAACCATTCTCGTTTCAGAAAAAAGACTAGCTGTTTTCATCTTAATCTCTTCTATGTCACCTGTAACCATTTACTTGATACTCATAGGAGAGTTTTTCTCTTATGTAATAGCCTTTTTAACAGTAGTACTTAGTTGGGTACTTTTATATGGTTCAAGAAATACATTTAATTATTTGCAAAAAAGTCAATTTCAGGCATATCATGATTATTTAACAAAGCTAGGTAACAGACGTTACTTTATTGAACTGTTAAAAGATGCGATAAAGATTCAAAAATACGACAACAAATATAAATACCTTTTATTGATAGACTTAGATCATTTTAAAACTATAAATGATACTTTAGGTCATGATATTGGAGATGTCTTACTTATAAAAGTTGCAGCTAGGATGAGTAAGTTAGCTAAGACGTGTAACAATAGTGTATCCAGACTTGGAGGAGATGAATTCTGTATCTTAAGTTCATCATGTGAGAATCAAGAAGAGTGTCTAAACAGAGCTGTTGAGTTTGCAGATAAATTACTTGATTCTATAAAAGAAACCTATATCATTGATGAACATCATCTGTATATAAGTGCAAGTATTGGGGTAAGTATAATTGATAACCCAAAAATGACAGCAAATACATTTATAAAAGAAGCAGATATTGCCATGTATGAAGCAAAATCTAGGGGACGTGACGGTGTAATAATCTTTAATGATGAACTCTCAAAAAGGGTAGAAAGAAGATTGGAAATAGAAAAGTTATTACATTTTGCTATAGAGAGTAATGAAATCACACTTAAGTATCAGCCTCAGTTAGATACGAAAAGTAAGGTTATAGGATGTGAGGTTTTAGTCCGCTGGAATAGTAAGGAGTTAGGTTCTGTAAGACCGGATGAGTTTATCCCCATCGCGGAACAAACCGGAATCATTGTAGAACTAGGTTACTATATATTAGAAGAATCCTTTAAAACATTTAGCAACTGGTATGGAAAAGGGATAGTATTAGAACAGTTGTCCATAAATATAAGCATGAGACAAATATTTCATAATACGTTTATAGATGATGTCTCAAAACTTTGTAAAAAGTATTTAAACCATGAACTAAGCACAAGTCTTATTTTTGAGATGACTGAAACAAGTGTAGCAGAAGATATTGACAGACTTATCAGTATCATGAATACAATTAAAGAATGTGGGATTAGATTCTCAATGGATGATTTTGGTACAGGTTACTCCTCTTTAAGTTATCTTCGTCAAATCCCTATAGATGAATTAAAAATAGATAAATCTTTTATATCTGAGTTACAAGATACAAAAGATGATGCCAAATTAGTAAAAACTATTCTTAATATTGCAAAAAACTTAAATATAAGCATTGTGGCAGAGGGTGTAGAAACTAAAGTGCAAAAAGATTTTTTAATAAATGAAGAGTGCGATAAACTACAAGGTTTTTTCTTTTCAAGACCAGTGAAAAAAGATGAGTTTGAAAACTATTTAATAGAACAGTTGGCAAAATAATCTTTTTCTAATTATAAACTAACCTAAGTTATAGTAAAATTCACAAATTTATTTTATTACACTAAGGCTTATCAATGAAAATATCATTAAAAACAATACCTCATATATCTAATAAAGTTGCAATAGACTTAAATAAAAGCGGTGTTGTTACAATGACAAAGGGTCTTGAAGCTATAGCTGCGGAAGCAGAAAAAATATTAGTGCAAAATGTAAAACAAGAGATGGCTTTAGAAGATAAGGTCAATATCATTTGTGATGATAATGAAGAAGAGATAGAGTTTAACCTGGTTGATGAGCGTCAACTTTTTTTCATGATAAAGAAAAAGCTTGCTCCTGAGTTTGGAGTTATCTTAAACTATGAAGAACGATACTCTGATATTTCACACAAAATATTGGATGAATTATACGAAGAGGATTTAATTCATTTTGATGTAACCGAAAATCGTATTAAAAATATTATTTATAATGCAATTACATCTTTTATCTCTGAAGCTTCAGAGATTGATGATGCAGTTATGGATAAAATCCGTACATATAAAAAGCGCTACATTCCAGGTACAGATGAATTTGATATTTTATATGAGAAACTTTATCGTGAAGAACTAACAAAAAAAGGTATGGAATAATGAGCATGAAAAAAGTGTTTTTATATCTTGAAAATGGCACCTTTATGCAAGCCAATAGTTTTGGTTCTGAAAATACGGTGGTTGGAGAGATAGTTTTTAATACATCTATGAGTGGATATCAAGAGATTATGTCTGATCCGTCATATGCAGGGCAGTTTATCACATTTACATGTCCGGAGATAGGAAATGTCGGTACAAACACTCAAGACATGGAAAGCAAAGGTGCTCATGCAAAAGGTATGATAGTTAGAAAATATCAAAAAAGGTATTCAAACTTTCGTGCTGAGAACTCATTGGGTACATTTTTAAAAAAACATAATGTTATGGGTATCTGTGACATTGATACAAGGTTTTTAACTAAGATGCTTAGAAGCGAAGGCTCTATGATGATGATAGCTTCTACTGAGATTAGCGATAAGGATGAACTTAAAAAAATCCTCGAAAGCTCACCACGTATAGAAGAGGTAAATTATATAGAGCAGGTAAGTACTAAGGTCTTATATAAACATACTCAGTCTACTTATTCAAAAAGTGTATATAAATATGAAGAAGCTCCAAAGGCACAAGCAAATATAGTAGCTATAGATTTTGGAGTTAAAACAAATATATTAAATGAGATAGTAAGTGCGGGGATAGGTGTTGAAGTTATACCTAATGACTTTTCTGCTGACACTCTTATTGATCGTTATAGCTCTAAAGAGATTGACGGAGTGTTTTTATCAAACGGACCCGGTGATCCGCTTGTACTTAAAAAAGAGCAAGAACAGATAAAAAAGCTTATATCTGCTAAGGTTCCTATATTTGGAATTTGTCTTGGTCATCAACTACTTTCAATATCTCACGGTTATGATACTTTCAAGTTGAAGTTTGGACACCATGGTGGTAATCATCCTGTAAAAAATGTAAAAACAGGTTTAGTTGAGATTACGGCGCAAAACCATAATTATAATGTACCTGATAATATAGTAGAGATAGCGGAAGTTACTCATGAAAATCTTTTTGATAATACAATAGAAGGTTTAAAATACAAAGATTCACCGATTTTCTCTGTTCAACATCATCCAGAAGCCTCTCCCGGTCCAAAAGAAAGCAGATATATCTTCAATGAGTTTTTATCTTTAATAAAAAGATAAGGCCTCTCTCCCCCGTAACATTTTTTTGTTACTTAATTGTTAAATTAAGATAAAAAATTAATAAAATTTTCAAATTTGTCATAAATTTGTCAATGTTTAAGATATCTTAAACATTTATATTGATACTATGCTAGAGTTAATTAGTCTATAAAATTAATTTTAATTTAACTAGGCTTAATTGCTTTGAATCTTTAAGGAGGCTATATATGGAGAATCGTCCATTAGAGTACGACTATACAGTTGCAAAGATGTTCATGTTCACAACAGTTATTTTAGGAATTGTTGGCATGCTTGTCGGTGTAATTTTAGCATTTGAACTTGCTTTTCCAGAACTAAACTTAGTTCTAGGTGAAGGTTTTGCTGAATATACTAACTTTAGTCGTCTTCGTCCACTGCATACGGATGCAGTAATATTTGGTTTTACTTTAAGTGGTATCTTTGCTACTTGGTATTATGTTGGTCAACGTGTTTTAAAAGTATCTATGGCAGAATCAAAACTGTTGATGTTTTTGGGGAAACTACACTTTTGGTTATATTTATTAGTTGTTGCTTCAGTTGTAGTTTCACTTTTTGCTGGTGTTACAACTTCTAAAGAGTATGCTGAATTCGAATGGCCTATAGATATTGCTGTAGTAGTTGTATGGGTTATATTTGGTATCGGTATGTTCGGTCTTATCGGTATACGCCGTGAGAAGTCACTATATATCTCTATTTGGTACTATATTGCTACATTCTTAGGTATAGCTATGCTTTATTTGTTTAACAATATGGAAATTCCAACAATGTTAGCAAGTTCTGATGCGGGTGAGACAGGAATCGGTGCTTGGTATCATTCAGTATCAATGTATGCCGGAACAAATGACGCTCTTGTCCAGTGGTGGTATGGTCATAATGCTGTTGCATTTGGTTTTACTGTTCCTATTGTTGCAATGGTGTATTATTTCTTACCAAAAGAATCAGGTCAAGCAATTTATTCATATAAACTTTCTTTACTTTCTTTTTGGGGATTGATGTTTGTTTATTTATGGGCTGGTGGACATCACCTGTTATATTCAACTGTTCCTGACTGGATGCAGACTATGGGATCTATATTCTCTGTTATCTTGATTTTACCATCATGGGGTTCAGCTATTAATATGCTTCTTACGATGAAGGGTGAGTGGCAACAAGTTGCAGCTTCTCCGCTGATCAAGTTTATGGTACTAGGTTCAACTTTCTATATGTTCTCTACTTTAGAAGGTCCGATTCAAGCAATTAAATCTGTTAATGCTATTGCACACTTTACTGACTGGATTATTGGTCACGTACATGATGGTGTTCTTGGTTGGGTTGGCTTTATGATTATGGCTGCACTTTTCCATATGGCTCCACGTGTGTTTAAACGTGAGTTATACTCTAAGTCTTTAATGGCTGCACAATTCTGGATTCAAACAGTAGGTGTTGTTTTATACTTCACTTCAATGTGGATTGCAGGTATTACTCAGGGTATGATGTGGCGTGCTCACGATGAATTTGGTAACCTTGCTTACTCATTCATTGATACAGTTACTGTACTTCATCCTTATTATGCTATACGTGGTATAGGTGGTTTATTATACCTTGTTGGTTTCTTGATGTTTGCTTATAACATCTATAAAACTATGTCTGCTCGTCCTGTTGAGGAATCTGAGCTACAAAATGCATCGCCTATGGGCGCTTAATAAGAAAAGGATTATAAAATGTTTCATTGGTTAGAAAAACATCCGTTCTTTTTTGCGGTAGGTGTATTTTTAGTGATTTCTTTTGCTGGTTTAGTTGAAATTCTTCCAAATTTTGCACAACAATCTCGTCCTGTAATCGGTACAACTCCATACTCAACTTTAGAGTTGGCGGGTCGTCACGTTTATATTAAAAATAGTTGTAATGCTTGTCATTCACAACTTATTCGTCCATTTAAATCTGAGACTGATCGTTACGGTCATTACTCTTTAAGTGGTGAGTATGCATATGATCGTCCTTTTCTTTGGGGGTCTAAAAGAACTGGACCGGACTTGATGCGTGTAGGTAACTACCGTACTACAGACTGGCATGAAAATCATATGAAAAATCCAGCTTCTGTTGTACCGGGTTCTATTATGCCTGCATACGGTTGGATGTTTACAAATGATGCAGATATTGATACTGCATTTGCAGAGCAATTAACATTATCTCAATTTTTCTCAGTTCCTTACAATAAAGAAGTTCCTATGAAAGATGGTTCTAAAAAAGTTGTAAAAATGGGTGGAAGTATTGCTGATGCACATACTTTAGCATTAGATGAAGCTAAAGTAATTGCGGCAGACATGAAAGATCAAGATGTTAAAGATAAAGTTGCACATGGTGAGATCCCAGAGATTGTAGCTTTAATCGCTTACTTAAATAGTTTAAAATAGAGGTGTGAGGTGGATATTGCACAACTTCAATCTTATGGGTACTTCGCATTAATAACGATTTTAGTTATTAGTCTTTATGCATATATATACCATTTATATAATGCTAAGAAAAATGCTGATGGAGTCGACTATGAGAGTTATAGCAATATGGCACTAAAAGATGATATAGATGATACTCCGGTAGCACCTATGTCTGATGATAAAGAGAAATAGGAGAGATATATGAATAAGCTTTATCTTTGGGGAATTATTATTGCGACATCAATGTTACTTTTCACATACGTATCTGTGACTGGTTCAAAAGGTGGTTTAAATGATGATATCGTCAATATGCTTGCAGTTACCGGTGCTGTTGCACTTGTAATAATTACAGTTTTTGTTGTAATTAAGTATGTTCGCCAAATGCAAACAGATACTGCAACTGGTGAATTAGCAGAAGAAAATTGGGATGGAATTCGTGAATATGAAAATGAGGTACCTACTGGTTGGGCTATCGTTTTTTTATTAACTATGGTTTGGGGTGTATGGTACTGGACAGTTGGTTATCCGGTTAATTCATATTCTCAAATAGGTGAGTACAACGAAGATACTACAGCTCATAATACTAAGTTTGAAGCACAATATAAAGATATTAAAGGTGACAGACTTGTAGAGATGGGTGAATCGGTATTTTTAGCTGAATGTAAAGTTTGTCACGGTATTAGTGCTGACGGTATTGACGGTAAAGCTGCTAACCTTAATGTTAGAATCGAAGAAAAAAGTGTTAAGCACGTAGTTATTAACGGTTCAAACAATCAGTTAATGGGTATGGAAATGCCTATGCCAGATCGTAACGGTCTATTTAATGCCACTACTGGTGCATTAATAACTGACGCAGAGATTACAAAAGTTTCTGCATATGTTGCTAATGGTATGAAGGGTGAAGGTGCTGATATTTTTGCAGGTACTTGTTCATCATGTCATGGACCTGATGGTAAGGGTATGGAGTTTGTAGCTCCAAATCTTAAATCTTTCACACCTGTACTTGTTAATAATATTTTAGCTCACGGTAAAAAAGGTGTTATTGGTCAGATGCCAGCATTTAAAAGACTTAATGCTAAGCAAAAAGAAGCTGTTGGTGCATATATCAGCAGTTTAAGCGAATAAGGAGTCAGGTATGAATGAAAATAGAAGTATATTTGCTCTTGATGGTATTACAGGTATGTTAATAGCAACTGTATTGTTATTGAGTATCCTTGCTGGTCTTACAGTTTGGAGTCTTAATGTACAAAATACAAATATGACAAACTTTTATGATGTTAAAGATGAGCAATCAATTAGAATGTTTGGTTCTAAAGCTGAAGATCATATAGTAACTGTAGGGAGTAAATAATGGAAAAAATTATTGCATGGGGTCTAGTACTTATGGCCGCTTATACAGCTTACGCGGTTTTAACGCCAAATCACCTCTACATAGGTTAGGAAGTTTCGTTGAAATTTTCACTTAGAGGGCTTTATGCCCTCATCCTTACGCTATCTTTTCAAACAAATCTAACAGCAGAATATTTATATAAAGATGAGTTGATTTTTAACCCATTATTCTCTAAACAGGTTGAGAAACTAGGTTATGAACTTCATCAAAAAACAGGAATATCTTTAAAACTAATTATGCTTAAAGAGTTACCAAATAAAATGAATATAGTTGATTATGAAAAATCTTTAATGAAAGATTTTAATGAACCGACAATTCTTTTGACATTTTCAGAGATGGATTCTAAGGTGGATATCTTAGCTAGTGAGTCATCTTTATATGATTATTTTGATAAAAAACAGGTTTTAAGTCCAATATCATCTCCGGTTCAAGCATTTGTAATCGGCTTATTAAACATGGACTTTAGTGATATGACAAGCGGTGGTACAATTTTACCATTGCTGGCTCAAAAAGCCAAAAAAGGCGAAGTTCTAGGAAAATATAGCGGTTCGATGTTTAATGGATATGCAGATATTGCGGAACAAATAGCAGGCAATAAGAACGTTGTACTTGAGAATGCGGTAGGAAATGCAAACCAGATAAGTATAATGTTTGTGAAGATATTCTTTTACGGTTTCATTATTTATGCTATATTTTTATATATTAAAAGAAAACTATATATAAGAAGGCAAAATAGTGAGCAAAAATAAAGGTAGAATCTGGCCATATGGGATAGGTGTATCTATAATACTGGTGTTTGGAGCGTGCGTAGCTACTATAGTTGTTACAAACAAACTACCGGTTCAAAATAGTGATACTTATATGATGGGTTATCATGAGGCTGATGACAAAGCTAATGAACTAATAGAAGCTAGAATTGAATTTAACAAAAAATATAAGATAGAGTATATCACTGATGGACTAAGTACAAAGGGTTCAGTTATTAAGTACAAGGTCACAGATATAAAATCAAATCCCGTGAACGATGCAACTATAAAAATAGTGATAACTAGACCCAACATTCATAAATATGATCAAGAACTAAAAAATCCATCAATTAAAGACGGCATATATACATTTGACAAAACCATATTGGAAAAAGAAGGAAGATGGGATATCATGGCTAAGATAAATATAGCTGATTCTCATAGATTTTTTAATGTAAAAGCCGATACCAGGCAGAAAGAAGCATACGAGTATTAAGCTTTGACAGGTACAATTAGTCTATGCAAGAAACTATAGATACAGGTACAATAATTTTGCCATCTGCTCGTGCCATTCGGCATGAACAACTCTCAATAGAGAGTTCCACTTTATTTCTTCCAAATCATATCACGATGAGTGAATTTATTTCCAAACTTTGTATAGTAAAAAATTTCAAGACTGCTGATATGGACAGCAGAGTTTTATTGCTACTTGAAGCAAGTGATTTTAATGAGTTTTCTTCACTTCAAATTCAGAGAAACTTTTTTACATTTACAAAAAATTCTTCATACATCTTTAAGTTTTTCGAAGAGCTTAGTGCTGAACTTTATGATATAAATGAATTAGATACAGCAGATGTATATGGTGAGTATGAAGAACATATAAGTATACTTCAAGAGTTATATAAAAGATATGAAACGCTATGTCTTGAAAAAAAGATACTCGATAAAATATTTTTGCCGAAGCTTTACACATTTAATGAAGTATATGCCCTAAGTCACAAGGATATAGTCTTATACGTAGATGGTCATCTAACCAACTTCGAGTTAAAACTACTTGTAAAGTGTAGCGAGTATAGTGATGTTTGTATAATATTTACTACATCAGACTTTAATTTAAAGATGCAAAAAAAGTTTTTAGAGCTTGGTTTTGATTTAGAGATAAATTATGAATATAAATTATCTTTAAGCTCAAGGGCGGTGTTATCAAAGACAAAAATAAAGCAAGATACCAAGATAAGTTGTGAATCTTTTAGTGAATCTATACTGCAAGTCGCTTTTGTTCAAAAAAAGATTTATGATTATATAAAACAGGGACATAAGAGTGAAAATATAGTAGTTGTACTACCAGATGAAAAGATGGCAGAGATGTTGATGAGTTTTGATGAGAAATCTAACTTTAACTTTGCGATGGGTAGTTCATTTACCCGCTCAAAGATATATGAGAAACTCAACTCAACATCCAAGATGATAGACCAAGACAGCGTGGAAAATGAAGCCAGACTAAACCGTGTAGGTGACAATATATATATGAATCTGTTAAAGATTTACTATGAAAAAAGTCAAGACGTAGATGTATTGGCTTTTTTAGATATATATAAAGAGGGTTTTACAAGTAAGCGTGAATTGAAAATATTTAATGAAGAACTCTATAACTTTAAATATATTTTACCATACATGAAAGATATGAGCGTAAAATCACTTTTAAGCGTATTTCTGCAAAGATTGGCATCAAGAACAATAGATGACGTGCGTGGTGGAAAAATAACTGTCATGGGAGTTCTAGAGACTAGAAATGTTCATTTTGACGGAGTAATCATAGTTGACTTCAGCGACTCTAATGTTCCAAAGAAGAGTGACAAGGATATGTTTTTAAATACGCAGATACGGGAGATGTCAAATCTACCAACTATGAGTGATAGAGAAAACCTTCAAAAACATTACTACGAGATGTTAATAAGACGTAGTAAAGATGTAGCTATCTCGTTTGTTAAATCAAAAGATAGTGGTGAATCCAGATTTTTAAAACAGCTTGGCATAAAAGAGAAAAATATATATTCAGAACCTGATTATGCAAGTATGATTTTTCATAAAAAAGACTACCTTGTTAAAAGTGATGAAGAAATAGTCTTGGAGTACAACTTTAAAGATACAAAATTATCTGCAACGAGACTAAAGACTTTTTTAACATGTAAGAGAAAGTATTATCATAAATATGTACAAAAAATAAAACAGCATGAAGTCCCAAAAGATATGCCGCCTGAGTATAAGATAGGACTAGATGTACATGAGGCATTAAAAGAGTTATATAGTAAAAAAGACTCTTATGAGAGTTCTGAGCTTTTGAAAAAAGACTTATATAAGGAGTTAGATAAAGCAACAGGAAAAAGTGAGTTTGAAAAATACCTAATAGAGATTCAAAAAAGAAATCTAGCAAAGTTTTGTGAAATAGAGATAAGTAGGTTTGAAGATAACTGGAGCGTACATAGATGTGAAGAGACATTGGAATGTAGGTACTCAGGCATAACTTTAACAGGTCAGATAGACAGAGTTGACAAAAGAAATAATGAGATATTTGTACTTGATTATAAAACAGGAAAGTATCCTATATACACAGCAAAAAATGTGCATGAAGCTACTGACTTTCAGCTAGAGTTTTATTATCTATTAGCAGGTGGATTTGGTAATGTGGTTGGTTGTGGATATTATGATTTAAAAGAATCAAAGATAATCCAAGAGAGTTTTTTAGAAGAAAAACTGGCAGTACTGCAGTCAACGATCAAAGACTTACTGAATATAGAAGAAGTAAATTTTGAGATGTGTGAAGATGAGAAGAATTGTCTTTTTTGTGAATATAAGATTATGTGTGGTAGATAGTATCAATACATAAGGGTTTTGAGTATAATGATGTTGAAGAAATGGATAGATGAACGATGAAGCTATTTCAGTACTTGCTATAATTATAAGTGTATTAACATATAGTACTTACTACTTTATAGTCAATTTTAAGAAAATAATAAAAATGATAGACATAAAAATACAAAAACTTCTTAAGATATTTTCTATTATTTTGTTATTCATTGTACTGATGAGTATATTTATAAGTATAGGAATCCTATTACTTGATGATTTTAGTTTATAGATATATTTAGTATAAGTAAGGGAGTAGTGTGACAGCATCGGTTGTACAATATAACAATGTTAGATTAAACAGACTTTCTCCTATACTAAAGTGGGTTGGAGGTAAAGAAAAAGAACTAAAGCATATTCATCCACATATGCCTAAAAGGATAACTAACTATTATGAACCGTTTATCGGCGGCGGTGCCGTATATTTTTCTTTAAAAACCAAGAAGATGTTCATCAATGATAAATCAGATGAGCTCGTTGACCTATATAAGACCATAGCTGTAAAAGACAAAAGTTTTTTTAATATCATAGATGAGATGACAAGAAACTGGGATTTACTGGAAAAAATCATAAAAAATAATAAAGAAGACTTTGTTAGTCTATATGAAAAATATTCAAACAATAATATCAATGAAGTTAAATTGAAAGATTGGATATATGCATTTGCATTAAAGCATTCCTCTGAATTTAAGAGCATGTTTAAAACATCATTCAATGTTAATAGTGAAAATTTTTTAAAAGAGATTAAAAAAAATATCGTCTCAAAAATAAAACGTATGAAAAAGATAGAATTAGAACGTGGTAAGCTTTCAGATTCTGCAATGCTAGATAATATGGAAGCTTCTTTAAAATCTGCCTTTTATATGCACTTTAGACACCTTTACAACAATATAAAAAAGTATGAAATAAAGCCTAGTTTTGCAACTGCAATATTTTTCTTTATAAGAAACTATGCTTACAGCGGTATGTTTAGGTATAACAATGACGGTGTTTTCAATGTTCCGTACGGTGGAATCGGATACAACAAAAAGAACTTATCCAAAAAAGTCGAGTATCTTCAATCGTCTGAACTTATAAAACATCTTAGTAAAACAAGTATAGATAATTTGGACTTTGAAGAGTTCTTTATGAAAAATAAACCACAAAAGGATGATTTCATCTTTCTTGACCCGCCTTATGACAGTGAATTCAGTACTTATACGCAAAATGAATTCACTAAACATGACCAGACAAGACTGGCTAACTACCTTGTTAAAGACTGTGAAGCTAACTGGATGATGATAATCAAGTATACAGATTTTATATATGACTTGTATAATAAGCCAAACATTAGAATCAGTTCTTTTGATAAAAAGTATCTAGTCAGTTTTAAAAACAGAAATGACAAAGATGTGCAGCATTTAATGATAACAAATTATTCCATGGATATTAGATAGTGAAGTTTATAAACAATCTGGCATATGAGGCAAGTGCAGGAAGCGGTAAGACTTTCATGCTTGTTGTGCGTTATCTCTCTTTACTTTTTAACGGTGCATCACCGACTAAGATTCTAGCCCTTACTTTTACAAACAAGGCTGCATCAGAGATGCAAGAGAGGATTATACTTACACTAGAGGAGTTAGAATCTCGTGGGGAACTTGATGAGATAGTCAGTGTTACCGGTTTATCAAAAGAGCATCTGCTTCTTCATAGAAGTAGAATCTTAAAAGAGTTCTTGAATTCACATACAAAGATAATGACTATAGATAGTTTTTTTACCCAGATTCTACGTAAGTTCTCTTTATATGCTTCTTTGATGCCGGACTTTTCAACATTTTCTTCCCAACATGAACTTAAACTTCTTTCACGTTTTTTAAAAGAGGTAAGTGTAGCTGGAAAAAAAGATACCCTTATAACTCTGTCTTTACAATCTAAAAAAAGATTGGGAGATATTTTTACACTTCTTGACGAGTTTTACATAAAAAGCCAAGAGTTAAAACATATAGAGTTTGTAAAGCAAGAGTACAAGCAGTTTGAAGAGATAGCTATGGGTAATTTATCTGAATTGAAAAAGATAGTTGATGGCTGTAAAGAGGCTTCTGCAACTGTAAAAAAAGCAGTTGAAGCAGAGGACTTTGATGAGCTAAGTGCAAAGTCCTGGATGGGTAGAGAGAGTTTGGACTATAGGACTTTTTCAAAATGTTTTACTCCTGAGATGGACGGCTATTTACAAAATATACAAGAGGCTGTTAAAAATCAAAACAGCGCGCGTGAGCAAAACTTTTTTTATGCACTAAAAGAGCTGCTTGATATATATACCAGGAGTAAAAAAGCTCTGTATATGGACGATAGTGAACTTAGTTTTTCAGATGTCACTTCACTGACATACGAGATTCTAAATCTTATTGATGATAGTGAATTTTTATATTTTAGACTAGATTCACAGATAGAGCATATGCTCTTAGACGAGTTTCAAGATACAAGTATTTTACAGTATGAGATTTTAAAACCTCTTATCTCTGAGATAACATCCGGTAGCGGGATTTTTGAAAATGGAAGTTTCTTTTTTGTCGGAGATGTAAAGCAGTCTATATATAGGTTTCGTGGTGGAGTAAGTGCACTTTTTTCTACGGTCAAAGAGCAAAATAACACCTATGTTGAAAAACTACTTACAAATTACCGTTCGCAAAAAGAGGTTGTAGAGTTTGTAAACACTGCTTTTATTAATAGAATTAAGGATTACACAAATCAGCTAGTAAGATCTGATGCTACTGGTGGATATGTTGAAGTTATACAAAATGATGAACTCTTGGGTGAGGTTATAACTCAGGTAAAACGTTTGATTGTAGAGGGTGCTGACATTGATGAGATAGCCGTACTTTGTGCAACAAATGGTGATGGAGAGGAAGTAAAACAGTTTCTAAACAAAGAAAATATCCAAGTCGTGACTGAGACCACTACAAAACTTATAAATCAAAAATCGGTCAAGGCTCTTTTGGAGTACCTGAAATATCAGTACTTCAATGAAGATATATATAAACGAAACTTTTTTTCGCTTCTTTCGTTGGAATATGGAGATGTTAAAAAGATAGACTTTAACAAGGTAAATATTTTAGATGCACTTATAGGTGTTATAGAAGAGTTTGGGCTTTTTGAAAATGACTTTAACATCATTAGATTCTTGGACACCTTATCAAAATATAAAGACATAGAAAGCCTGTTATTTGAATATGAAAGACTTGATGTGAGTGCGGCTGCCTCAGAGCTAAGAGGTGTTAGGGTTTTAACCGTTCATAAGTCCAAAGGCTTAGAATATAAACATGTTATAGTTATGGACAGGATAAAAAAAGCCCCTCCGGCTCGTGATGCTATTATCTATGAGTATGAAGATATAGGTCTAAAAAATATATATCTTAGAATCAAAGGGCGTGATGCTATAGATCCTCAATATGCAAATGCCTTGGAAAAAGAAAAGACTTTAGTTCTTGAAGATAGTTTAAACGCTTTGTACGTTGCCTTTACCAGAGCCAGAGACAATCTCTTTGTTATCTTAAAATCTAAAGATTCTATGTTTGATATATTGGATCTTTGTGTAGGCTCTAAGGGTAAACTTATATGTGAAAATACAAAGAACAATGAAGTCAAAGAGAGTTTTGAGCATTTGGAGTATACTGCATTTTGTTATGGTGTACAAAATAATATACTAGAACTTGAAAAACATAATGAAGATGATTTTAAATCTATTAACTTTGGTTTAGCTATGCATTACATGTTAGAGATGCTTGGTGAGTTTATCTCCCTCGTACCTGATACAAAGTCAAAAAATATTGAGTATGCTAAAGATATGATGATAAATAAATACGGCTCTGTACTTGAAGAAGAAGATATACTTGACATAAGTAAAAGAGTTGAGAGACTACTGTGCGATGAAAAGTTTTTGACTTTAAGCGATGGGGATTGCTACAAGGAAAAGGCAATCAGGTATAAAAATAATCTTCGTTATATAGACTTGTTGGTTAGAAAAAAAGACAATACTTGGAATGTTATAGATTATAAAAGTTCTATCTCTTATGGTGAGCACCATTTAAAACAAGTGGGGTTTTACATAAATGCCATAAAAGAGATAACTAAAAATCAAGTTGATGGTTATATATGTTATTTATTAAAAGATGAAATAAAGCTGGTAAGAGTATAGTGAGATAGAAGAGAGGATACTTTCACTTTTTGCATTGAGTAACAGTTATTCTCAAATCTAAAAGCATATAGAATATTTTTACTGTGAATGATAGCTTGTTTAAACTATTCTATTCACTTTGAAGGAAGACTAGATAAAGCTTTAACTTTATGGTAGGCAGTTTTAAATACTAAAAATTAGAGTTTAGTTTGCCACTACATCATCGAAAAACAGCTCTCTATTTGATTCAAAATTTTCAACTAGGGTGCTAAAACATTCTCCAAGTTCATGAATAGTTGCAATATTTGGCTCTATATATATTTTATTGCCTTTTTTCTCCATAGTAATTATTTCAGCTTCTCTCAACTCTTTTAAATGTTTCGAAATAGTTGGAAGTGAAAAATCAAAATGCTCTGCAACTGTGCTTACGCAGGTAGCATGAGGGCTTACTTTAACTTTAGAATTTTTTTTATCAATAGAACAAGTATACCCACCAGTAAATACATTTTTAAAAATTAAAAAACGGGTTTCATTCCCAAGAGCCTTAAAAATTTTTATCTTCTGCTTCATATCTAACATTTAGTTCCTTGACATTTTAATTTTAATATTATATCATACTGCTATCTATTTAGTTAAATGCCTAATTATGCATTTAGTTATTATATTAAAGGAGTTAAAATGAATACGAAACTTACAAACATAGTACTGGTAGCTATGCTATCTATATCTACATCACTATTTGCAAAAAAAGATGAGGCATTTTTTAAAGTGTTAAAAGAGGCTCAAAAAGCAGCAGGAGAAATTGAGCCAATAAAGGTTGTAGAGATGCTAGAGGATGATGAAGATGTTATTGTTATTGATGTACGAGAAAAAGAACAACGTGCAGAAGGTCTTCTATTTGTTAATGAAATCACACCCTTGACAATTTATCAAATTACTCGTGGTAATTTAGAATGGAATATAAGTGATAAGGTAACAGATAAAAATGCTTTTATAGTTACATATTGTCGTAGTGGTGGTCGTGGAGCTATGGCTGCTCAAAGGCTTAGAGAATTAGGGTACAAAAATGCTACAAACTTAAAAGGCGGACTTAAAGGCTGGGTAAAAGCTGGTTATCCAGTTAAAACAGGTTTCGGAATTACTAAAATAACTAAGGAGTAAGTCATGACAACTATAATATTAAATCACCAGCCCTATGATGGGACTGACTTTACGTGGAATGCTCTACGTTTAGCTACAACACTTCGTAAAAATGGAGAAGATTTAAATATATTTTTGATGAATGATGGGGTTGATCTAGCTAGAGATAAAACTATTAAACCAGATAATTACGATAATGACTTAGTAGCTATGCTAAAAAAACTATATAACGATGGGGTAAAACTTCAAGCATGTGGAACGTGTAACGCAAGATGTGGAATCTTTAAAAATGAACCTTATTTTGATGAGAAAATATCTTCAACTATGCAGGTTTTATCTGATTGGGTAATTAAAAGTGATAAGATTCTTACATTTTGAATAAAATAGTATTATTTATATTTTGTATCCTTACAATTGGATTTTCAAATGGTTTTGCTAAAGAAAAATCTAAAGATGGTGTTACATTTAGTATAAATCAAATCAATTCACCTGCTGTAAATGCTTTTTTTCTTGCTAGGGGTTTTAGCATGGAACAAATCAAGCCTTACTCTGATACTTGTGTTTATACAACTATTTTAAGAAATGATAATAAAGAAGATAATATACATTATCTTAGAAAAAATTGGTTTGCTAAAAAAAATACCATCTCATATAGTGTAAAAACAAATGATTATTGGTTAAAAGCAACTAAAGCTAATCCATCTTCATGGATAGCTTTTAGACTCTCACAGATGCCAGAAGAACAAATATATGAAGCAAAAGGTGATTGGAATCAAGGGATGTTGTCTATAGATTTACTTCTTGGTAATACATTTGACATTACAATAGTTTGGGATACAAATGGTAAACCACATGAACTAACCATAGAAGGAATTAACTGTGCTAAATAATCTATATAAATCAGTAATCATAATAAGCTTGTTGAGTATATCAAACTTACAGGCTTCTCAATCAGGATTGACAAAACACTTAACAGAAGTATCTCCACAAGCTATTGCACCAAAATTAAAACTAGAAGATACTGATGAAGAGCTAATTGACATTAAGAGTCTAAAAGGAAAAGTTGTATTAGTAAATTTTTGGGCTACATGGTGTCCACCATGTAGAAGAGAAATTAATTCACTAGAGAGATTATACTCTACTCTAAAAAATAAAGGGGTTGTTGTATTAGCAGTTAATGTTGGTGAAGATGATGCTACTGTATTGTCATTTATGAATGATGTAGAACCTGAACTTACTTTTAGCGTACTGTTTGACAAAGATTCTAAAACTATGGAAAAATGGGGTGCTATTGGACTTCCAAGTACGTTTATTGTTAATAAAAAAGGGAAAATAGTATATAAAGCTATTGGTGGAAGAGATTTTGATAATAAAAATATTTTAGATAAAATCGTCTTTCTAACAAAGGAGAAATAAAATGAGTGTATTATTATAATTTAGCATGTTTTCCAAAGAAAATATTGTAAAAATCACAATATCTCAAGGTGCGTTTACAAATGAGAATAGCTTGCCACTACATCATCAAAAAATAGCACTCTATTTGATTGAAAATTTTTAACTAGAGTGCTAAAACATCCTCCAATTTTACTAATAGTTTCAATATTTGGCTCTATATATATTTTTTATTTCCTTTTTTTTCCATTGTAATAATATTTACTTCTCTGAGCTTGATGAGATTCTTGCTGATTGATAGTGATAAGGTAGTTACTTTTAAGGGAGATAACCATCCTCTATTCATTGAAGATAGACTGGATAAAGCTTTAATTTTATGATACAATTTTAGTAATTACTCGATACTGACACAGATTATTGGACACTATTATAATCAAAGATCAAGAGTCCTTATGAGTTTTAGTACCCCATACTTTAGTTTTTTAAATGTTTTTTTATCTTCTTTTTCTAACTTATAAATCATACGGTCTAAATCTTTATCTTTTCCAATAAAGGGAACAAGCTTTTTAAAGAAATCTTCTTGTATATGAACTTTTTTTAAATCTGTATATAGCTTTGATCTTTTAGTATAAACATTTAAAGAGATTATTTTGCTATAGAGATAGATTAGTAATAATGTTATCAGCGCACCTGTAAAAAAATAGATTGTTTTTTCTGCCACTGTTGTATCCTCTTGTTTAGTTTTTTCTTCAATTTTTGTAAGTCTGTCTGTTTGCTTTTTTGCTTTTGATACTTTGTCGTTTTTTTGCATGTTTTTTACATCGCCGACCTGTATTTTATAAGATGGACTTTTAAGTTCAACAAGTCTTTGTTTGTTTGTATCAAAATATCTCAAGTTCAAAGATGGTATCTTGTAGTTCTCATCGGATATGATCTCAAAACTCTTGTGTAAAGTATTATTGCTGTCATTTTTACTGTATACGGTAGCATTTGGTATCTCAAATATAAAAGATTCCAGATTGTTTATATTTCCTTCACCTTCAAGAATCAGCTGCAGCTTAATAGCTTCACCTTTTTTGACTTTTTGCTTATTTATCGTTGTCGACATCTTATACTCACCTACAACAGACACGTTCTTTGGAAGACCTAAGACATCGACTTCTAAAGTGTTTGAGTAGAGTGTTGATTTTTCAATATGTGTCCTTCTAAATCCATTGCCTTGCTTTTTAAGTATTACTTCTATTTTTGAAGCGGGTAAAATAAAAAATCCCTCTTTTTTTGAAAAAAGGTAGTATTCAACGACTTCAATATATTCGCCATTTTGTTTTTTCCATGTTTTTTCCGACTTGTGTTGTAGTCTGAAATTATCAAGTTTAGGCTTGATTATCTCATAGTCTTCAAGCTTTCTATCTTTATAGCTAAAGATAACCTTCAGTACTAGTCTTTCTCCAAGATGGCTTTTATGTTTATCAATCTGCATCTGAAGGTCATAATCAGATGAAATTGTTTTAGTGCTTTTTCTGACATTGACTTTTTTTTCTTTTGTTTTGAGTATTTTTCCATCTATCGTTATGCTGTAAGACGGGATTGAAAATGTTTTCAAAGCTTTTATTTTGTAAGTCTTTGTTGTTTGAGTAGCTTTAAGCGTATTGATGATATATGCTTCGCTTACGCTTGATAGCTCCTCAACCAACTCAGAGCCTATAAAATCTATTTTTGGAAAGCTAATGTCAAATCCACGTGCCACTATCTTAAATGTAACATCCTCATCTTTGATAGATTCGCTTGGAGCGATAAGTTTGACAGAAGATGACAAAGGTATACTTAATAGCAGGAGTATAAATATCTTACCAAGGATATGAAGCATTTTTACTCCTTTTATCTGTTTTCATTTTTTGTAAAAAGGTCGGTGTCTTCATGTTTTGTAAACGTTTTAGCCATAGTTCTTCTTCTGTTAGTGTCAAGTTCTTTATCTGCACATTATAAGTTGAATCTCTGCCATAATCTAAATCAGCCAAAGAGCCATATTTTAGTTGTACTTTTTTAGACATGCCATAGTCCTTCTTAGTCTTTGGTTTTTTACGTTTACTTAAAGCCTTTATGACTTCATCTAAGTTTTTTTTACTTAGGCTGTTTTTATTTATTTGTAAAGATTTTTCGTAATACTGTTTAGCTAAAACAAGCTTATCAAGTTGTACATAAGCATTTGCGATATTATGTAGAATCTTAAATTTTATTTTCTTCTTAGAATCTAGATTTTTTTTGTACTCAAGTATAGATTCTTCATAACGACCGGATTTGTATAAAGCATTTGCCAGATTATAAGACAGATAGTCTTTGTTATCGAGAGTTTTAAAAACCTTTAGGGCTTCTTGATAGTTTTTATCCTTGTAAAGAGTATTTGCTTGATGATGGTAATAAAAATCAAATAGCCCTGCTTGAAGAGGCATAGAAAATATATTAAGTATCGTATATACGATAAAAATCGTACTTTTTGTGGGTAAAACCATAATTAGTCTTTCGTTAAAGAGTAGAAAAAGTACAAGAACAGCTAGAGTCAAAGGATAAACGAAAAGTTGCGTATAATGATTGATCTTCTTCTCTTTTACCTGCTTCTTTTTTGAATTGTTTTTTATGTGACTAATCAATGTTTGTATATCTTTTTCACCCCATGAAAAGTCTTTGTAAATACCACCGCTTTTTTGTACAAGTGTTTCTAAGCCTTTGTGAGTATTTGGTGATATATTAATCGCATATAGATTGATGTTCTTTTCTTTAAGGTAGGATAATTCTTGACTCATATCTGGACTGTTACCTCCATCTCCAAGAAGCAGTATATTTTTATCTTTGGTCTGAGATAACATCAATTCTCCTGCCTGTAAGGCTGAGAAAATATTTGAACCTTGACCTAAACTACTGTTAAAGTCGGTGTTTTTTATCATATATGATAAGGCATCCATGTCATCACTGAGTGGAAAAAGACTATAGGCATCTTGTGTAAAAAGTATTAAGCCTATATTCATAGACTTGTTTTGTTGTACGATGAAGTTTAATTTTTGTTTTGCTAAATTAAGGCGACTTGGATATACATCTGTCTTATACATAGACTTTGAAATATCTAGTGCAATGAGCAAAGATGTCTGTAATCCTTGCTTCAGGGAGATTTCTTCTTTTATAACAGGGCGTGCCAAGGCAATGATAAATAAGGCACTAATTATGCTTAAAAGTCTGTAATGTAAGCCATTTAAAGGAGTGTCAGAAGATATACGAAGTTTATTTATAATGTCTTTTGAAAAAACAGAACTAATATCTTTTTTGTCTTTTTTAAACGAGAATATAAAAGCAAGAATAGGTATAATTAAAAGATAGAGCAGTTGTTCGTGTAAAAATATCATCTATATCTTCTCTCTAGGGTGTATCATCGCTAAAAGTAAAAAACTGCATATTAGGCTAAAAGAAATAAAGTAAAATGAATAATATTTTATCATATTCATATTTTTATCAGCTATCGTACTTCGTTCCAAAGTGTCGATTGTCTTATAGATTTCATATAAATCCTCTTTGTTGTTGGCATGAAAACTTTTAGCATTATTTTCTTGGGAGATCAGTTTTAGGGTATTACTGTTTGTTTTATCAATATTTACTGTGTAGATTCTAACATTGTGCTTTTTGGCAAACTTTAAGGCAATGCTTAAAGGAGTTTTACTTGAAGTGTCTTCGCCATCACTTAAAAGTACAATGACTTTTGAGCTTTTTTTACTATTTTTTAGTAAATTTACGGAACTTGTCAAACCGTCGATAAGTGCCGTGCTTTTACCGAGAACACCGATTTTTATCCCATCTATGATATTTAATTGTACAAGTTTACTGTAACTTAAAGCAGATGCTACAGATGTGCTAGTTCCAAAAACGACTAAACCAACCCTATCATGTTCACGTTTTTTTATGAAATCCTTAACTACATCTTGTACAACACTCCAACGACTCTGCTCGTAATTTAAAGGATTAAACCCTGTCATACTCATAGACCCGCTGGTATCCAAAGCTAAGACTATATCTATACTCTTATTTTCTTGCAGTTTTTTTCCATTCATTGTTATTGGTGATGATAGTGCTATCAAAGAACTGATAAGCATAAGCCATTTCAATACTGATTTTATATGATTTTTCTGATTCGTATGAGGCATTGTTTCATAAAAATGGGGAATATAATAAGAGATAGCCTGTGTTTTAAAGTATATGTGAAAAATGATAAAAGGAAGTATCAGTAATAAAATATAAGGGTTTTCAAAACTAAGGTTTTCAAACATAACGTGATTCTACCTCGGCAATAAAGTCTTTTAACAAACATTGCACTTTTGGACTTATATCAGGCGCATGTTTTTGATATTTATAAATATCCAGGCTTTCATTTAGCTCTTGAAATATATTTTTCTCTCTGTTTGTCTTTGCTATGATACTTCCATAATAACTAATGCGGTATGCGGTAGTTCTTGATGATGAAGAGTTGTTTTGTTTTAATATGTCTACACAATATCTTAATTCTTTGTTTTTCTTATGTTTATGGTTTATTATTGACCATCTTAAAAGTATAAATATTAAAAATGATACAAGCACCACTAAACTAATCAGGTAGTACAGTGAAGTGTCTGTTACAACTTCTAAAGGATAAATGTCATTTATAAGCAGTTGTCTCATCTACGACTCATTAAGTTAAATATCTTGTTAGCTGGGCTTTCATCATTATAAATCTTTGTAAACCTTATATCTGACTTTTTTAATTTTTGAAAAAACTCTTTTTCTTCTTCTTGAAGTTTTTTTCTGTAATTATCAAGAGCTTGATTGCTTGGTCTTATATCAGCAGTTTTTTTGTTTATCGGGTCAGTTATCATCAAGTTATTTAGCTTTGGGGGATTTTCTTCAAAACGCTCTCTGACTATGATTATAACTATCTCATGTTTTAGGCTTAAAGCTTTAAGGTTTAGATGCTTAGTGTTAAAAAAATCCCCTATAAGGAAAATCATAGATTTTTGTTTTATCATAGTATATAAGTTGTTGACTAGTTTTTTATAGTCTACATCTTTACCTATAGTGTCATATTCTAAAACAGTTTGAACCAAATGTCTTACACCAAAAAGCTGTTTATTCTTTTGACTGACTAAGGAAAAGTTTTCATTGGCTATATAAGCTGAGTATGGATCTCCTTGCTTAACAGAACTAAAAGCTATGAGGGCAGTGATTTCAGTAAGAACTTCTTGCTTTAGACGTTTAGTGCCAAAGTGTAAAGAACCTGTTAATATCGGTACTATAGTAACATTAAGTTCTTTTTGTTGAAAAAATACTTTTACATGGGGCTTGTCTAGTTTTGAACTTATAATCCAGTCGATATGTTTGATGTCGTCACCGGTCTCATATGGTCTTAACTCTGCAAAATCATATCCGTCCCCTTTATGCTTTGTTATATGGTTTCCAAGAACAGAACTAAAAACTTCTTTTTGAGCTTTAATGAGCACCATAGCAAGAGGTTTATTTGTATGAAGAAGTTTTTTAAATATCATGAGGATTAAGGAATAGGCACAGTTTCTAATACTTTTTGAATAAGCATATCACTATCCATACCTTCAGAAATAGCTTCAAAAGATAAAATAATCCTATGTCGTAAAAGATCTTTAATGCATAAAGCAATATCTATAGGAGATACTGAGGAGTTGCCTCGTAAGTAAGCTCTTGCTTTAACAGCTTTTAGCATATCAATAGTTGCACGCGGACTAGCACCAAATTCGATATAATCTTCTAATTCACTGAGACCATATTTAGCTGGTTCACGCGTTGCAAAGATAAGCCTGACTATATAGGCTTTTAGCTCATCATCTATGTGGATATCTTTTATCTCTTGTTTTATTTGGCTTAAATCCTCTTTTGTTAAAACAGTATTAATAGTCTCAAAACTATCCATTGCAGCTTTTTGGGCAATTTCCAACTCTTCAAGCTCACTATTATATCCTACCACAATCTTAAACATAAATCTGTCTAGTTGTGCTTCTGGAAGATTGTACGCACCTTCTTGTTCGATTGGATTTTGTGTAGCTAAGACTAAAAAAGGTTGCTCAATTTCAAATGAGCTGTCACCAATTGTTACCTGTCTTTCTTGCATCACTTCTAATAAGGCTGATTGTACTTTTGAAGGGGCTCTGTTAATTTCGTCGGCGAGTAAAAGATTAGTGAAGATAGGACCATGCTTTATTTTAAAGTTTCCAGATTTTACATCGTAAATCTCTGCTCCTATTATATCTGAGGGAAGTAGATCTGGAGTGAACTGCACCCTTTTAAAATTTAAATTCAAAGCTTTAGAAAGTGCATTAACTGCAGTTGTTTTTGCTAAACCAGGCACCCCCTCTAAAAGAATATGTCCATTTGTAAAAAGACCAATCAACAGAATGTCAATCATATCTTTATGACCAATAACCTGCTTAGAAATCTCTTGTTTAAGTAAATCTAGTTTTGTTTTCATGAACGAACTTTAACTAAAGAGTGTTAATTTTGTATAAAAACTATGATTAAGACTAAGCAATTGTATAGTATAAAATGAACTTACATAATAGTAAGAATTTTTATGTCATAATCATGTTTAAAAAAGCAAAGGAAGTGGATTGAAGTTTCTTGAAAAATCATTATTTTTGTTATTGATTTTGGGAACTTTTATGTTGACTACAGCTGATTTAAGTATAGATCAGCAAATTGAAAATATAAAAAATGCTCCCGCTAAAAAGCGCGTAGAGATGATGAATCAATTTAAACTTAAAATGGCAGAAATGAATCAGCAAGAACGATCAAATGCCATAAGTAAACTTCAAGAGAAAATACAAAATCAACAAAACAATACTCAAGAAACAGACAAGAAAACATTGCATCAAAAACTAGATGCAAACATAGATAGTCCATTTCGAAACAGTCAATACGATCACTATAATGATCTGATTTTAAATCAGCCAAATATAATAAATAAATGATTAGAATGGAAAGAAATTGAAATATATAATAATTTTACTCTTAGTACTTAGCACAAATATTTTTGCATATAATGATAAAGATATGGATGGGGTTGATAACCTTTTAGATAGATGTCCCGGTACAGCTATTATAGATTTAGTAGATTTTAATGGTTGTAGTATAAAAAGTTTAGCTACTAACCATCACTACGATATCATACTTGGTATATCATATTCTCAAGCAGATTATTTAGTTTCAGATACTATCGATACTTATATAAGCTCCCTACAAATAGATTATTTTTATAAAGACTTTTCATTACAAATATATAGCTCTTATTATAAGGCAAGTAATAAGTCTTTTTCTAAAAGTGCTGTAAATGATACTGTAGTATCCGGATATTATAGATATAAATTAGATGATAATTTGCTTTTAAACTTGGGCGTCGGTGTTATCTTGCCAACTTATAATTCTGTTTTAAATAATAATAATACTGATTATATTGGATCTTTAAATCTAAACTATACTATAAATGTTGATGTAAATATATTTGCAGGTTATAAACATACTATAGTTAATGATAATGATGTAGCGGGTATTGTAAAATATCAAAATACGAATTCATTTAACCTAGGTATAGGATATTATCTTACACAAAAAGTGTATATGTCTACTTCATATAACAACTCTCAAAGTATATATTCAAATATACCAAATATTCAAAGTGCTTCTATATACATGTATTACGGTATAGATCAGCATTGGTTTACAAATTTCTCTTATGTTTATGGATTAAGTGATACTGCAAATACTAACTATACGTCCTTTCGTATAGGATATTATTTTTAGGATGAGTTATGGCAAAAAAAATATTACTTCTTGAAGATGATTCAGACTTAGGTTTAACTATAAAAGACTTACTTGAATATGAAAACTATGATGTAACTTTAGTTATGGATGGTGAAGAAGCTGCAGAAAAATCTTATGATGAAAATTTTGATTTATATATATTTGATATAAATGTACCCGAGATAAATGGCTTAGACCTTTTAGAGGCTCTTCGTAATGCTAAAGATAAGACGCCAGCTATATTTATATCTGCATTAGTTGATTTAGATAGTATATATAAAGGTTTTGAAGTTGGGGCAGCTGATTATATTAAAAAACCATTTTTTCCTGAAGAGTTACTTATCCGCGTAAATGCCAAATTTGTAAATGACACTAAGGAAATAGTTTATAAGAATATAAACTATGATATTCAAAAAAAATTAATACGTAAAAATGGAGAACTTGTATCATTAGGTGAAGTTCAAGAGCGTCTTTTTGATATTTTTATAAATAATATTGCTCAAGTGCTTGATAAATCAATATTAATGGATTGTTTAGAAACTCCGTCTCCGGCTGCACTTAGAGTAGCTCTTAGTAAATTAAAACAAACAACAGGCTTAGATATAAAAAATATCCGTGGTGTAGGATATATACTTGAATAAGGTAGAGGTAGAATCGTATTTAAAGAGTTTTTTTCTTTTTTTCTTCTCTATATCTATTTTAATTACAACAATTTTTTACATAAACTATACTAAAGAGGAACTTTCATTAAAAGAAAATATTTTGTCAGATATGCGTATATGTAACTTTGATTTAAAATGTGAAAAATTTAAAATTGATTTTGTTCCAGCTGGTCAAAAAAGTTATTTGAAACTATATCAAAATGAAAATCACTTATATACACAGTTCCCTATAAGTGGAGCAAAAAAAAATGTCTTAGAAGTTAGATTTTTAAAAAAAGACTACGAGAAGGCACTTTGGGAAATAAAAAGTTTTCTTTTGTTAGAATATATAGTTGTTATACTTGTCGTTATGCTTTTTGCTGCTGCTTTTTCATACTTTTCACTTGCACCTTTACGTAATTCTTTACGCTTAACTCAAGAGTTTGTTAAAGATATATTACATGATTTTAATACCCCCTTGTCAACTCTTAGACTAAATGCCTCTATGTTAAAGAGGGAGATACCAAATAATGACAAATTACAAAGAATTGAAAAAAGTATTTTTTCTGTATTACAACTGCAATCACATCTCAGATCTTATTTAAATAATGACAAAAGCAAAAAAGAATTTTTTAAGCTAAGGGAGATATTAAAAGAGAATATATCTATCCTTGAGAAAAATTATCCAAACCTACAGTTTTATGTAGACTTAGATGAGTGTGATGTAAATACACATAAAGATGCCTTACTTAGAATCATAGATAATCTTATCTCAAATGCTGTTAAGTACAATAAGAAAGATGGAAGTATTAGGATTATCTACAAAAAAAATCAAAAAATATTAGAGATAAAAGATACAGGTAGGGGTATAAAAAATCCAAGTAAAATTTTTGACCGTTTCTATAAAGAACAAGAACGTGGAATTGGTATAGGTCTAAATATAGTAAAAAAACTTTGCGAGGAACTGGGCATAAGCGTAAGTGTAGAGAGTAAGCTAGGGGAAGGTAGTACTTTTTATCTAAATATAAAACCAATTATAGTTTAGACCTTACACTTCGCTAACACTCTTATATTATAATTTTCTTACCAAATAAAGGAGGTACATGAAGTTTACAGAAGAAGAAATTACACAGATATATGTAGCTACATTTAATCGCGCACCAGATGCAGCCGGTTTAAATTATTGGATGAATGAATCTGCTTTTGAGAACATAGAGGATGTAGCTGAGAGTTTTTTTGATTCAGCTGAAGCACAAGATATTTACTCAAATGCAAATACATCAGCTGAGATGGTTCAATCTGCATACCAAAACTTATTTGGACGTAACGCTGATTCTGAAGGTTTAGATTATTGGACTAACCAGCTTGATAGTGGCTCTTTTTCACAAAGCTTAATGCTTCAAGCTTTGATAAATGGTGCTGTTGATGAGGATGCCTTACTGATTCAAAACAAAACAACTGTAGGTATTGACTATGCAAATAGAGGTATAAACAATGCAGATACTGCTTTAAGTATTATGCAAAATGTAACTTATGACGAGGCAAGCGTTGAAGATGCTTATACTTATATGAGTTCTATGGGTTTTGAACGTATATATGATTTTAGCAATGAAATGGATACTGGGTTTGAAGATTTTGAAATCGATAATTTCAGCAATGAAAATGAAATAGATATTGAAATCGAAAACTTTAATAATGTAAATCATGATAACCTAGGTGGCTTCACTGGAGGCTCCTTTGGTGGTATGATGGCTTATGAGTATAATGATTTAGATACACAAATCAATGCAAGCATAGATATAAATCTTGTTGGTGTTGAAGATACTACGACTACAGCTACTGTTGATACAATAGCATAATTAAAGAATAAAGGCCTTCTTAGCATGCGAGGCTTTTATTTTTTTTATTAATCCCCCTCTTTTTTTCTTAACATATTTGTAACATATTTTTTTTATACTTTGATTAATTTTAAGGAGTATTATTATGATAAAAAAAATAGCTACATTATTAGCATTTTCCGCTGTCAGTCTTTTAGCTGAAAATAGCGTAGTTGAAATAAAACCTATCAGTGTAACAGCGACTGGTATTGAAGAAAGTGTATTATCACAACCTCTAAGTATAGCTACCAAGGGTGAAAATGAGATTAAGCTCGATCAGGTTATCTTTCAAAAAGATTTACTAAATTCACTAGCAGGCGTACGTATTGAACAAACCGGTTCGGTGATAGGACATATGACATCAATTCGTATGCCTATCAATACAAGTTCTTATTATTTATTTATGCAAGATGGGATTGCTGTACAGTCTTCAGGATTTTTTAATCATAACGGCTTAGCATATACGACTTTTCAGTCTTCTAGTTCAGTTGAGGTACTAAAGGGGGCTGGAACTGCACTTTATGGTTCAGATGCAGTTGCAGCGGTAGTAAATGTAGAGTCCCTAAAAAAACCATCTAAAGACAAAGAGATTATCATTAAAGGTATGGGTGGTAGTAACAGCTATGGTTCTGGTTCTATTGAGATGAGTGATACTATTGATGAGAATAATGCCTATAGAGCAAGTATCGGTTATATGCGTACAAATGGTTGGCGTGATCATACTAGAAGTGAGAGGTTTGAAGCAAACATCCGTTATGACCATACTGTAGACGATAACAATGATTTGAAAATAATATTTAATACAAGTATTACAGATGCAGAACAAGCGGATAGTTTTAACGACTATGAGAATATTGATAACGGTTCTAGTGCAGCCAGTGATGATGATGGATATTTCTTTGCCTTGCAAAACACTGACGTAAAAAGAAAGTTTGATTATGCACGTTTAAGTGCAGAATGGAGCAATTATTCATATGAGAACCTTGAAATTGCTCTTACTCCATATATTCGTTATAATAGAAATAGATACGTTGCTACCTGGGAAGGTAATCTACCTAACAATGATAATGAGATAATGACAGTGGGATTTTTACAAAAAAATACATATGATGCTTCTTGGGGTCGTATGATTTTTGGTTTTGATTCTGAATATACACAGTCATCTTTAAAATATAATCAAGGTTTCGATTATACTGTTTCAGGATGGGGCGGTGCTACTTATTCTAAGGGTGCTCTTTATGATTATGATGTTGATTATATGGCAATTGCTCCATACCTGCATACTGAAATAAATCTAAATAGTAAAATAATGCTAACAGCCGGTCTACGTTATGATTATAATCACTTTGATTATACAAACAACCTTGAAGCAGATTCTACAGATTCTTCTGGTAAGTATTTTCGTACAGCTGACAGAACTGACAGTTTTTCACATCTAAGTCCAAAACTGTCATTAAGTTATCAGCCGGATGAAGATATGAATATATATGTACGTTATGCAAATGGTTTTCGTATACCGCAGGCAACTCGTTTGTATTCTATGAAAGCAGGTTACGAGGATGTTAATCTAGATCCAGAGACTTCAAATACTTATGAAATAGGCTTGAAAAAGTACTTTACAGGAAAAAGTTATACAGAACTAGCTGCATACTATATGACAATTGATGATACAATCACTAGATATACAAATGCTACTACAAGTGATTATTACTATGACAATGGCGGCAGTACGATTCATAAAGGTATAGAGTTTAGTGCACAAGCTCAAGCAACTGATGATTTCTCGGTACGTTTAGCTTACTCGTATTCAAAACACAACTATGATAATGATGCTAAATACGGAGATGATGAGATATCTGCCGCTCCAAACAATACAGCAAATGTACGTTTGATTTATACACCTACATATTTAAACGGACTACGTATAATGGGTGAGTATATTTATGTGGGATCTTATTGGATGGATGATAATCATAAGGTTGACAAGTATGAAGGTTATGATATAGGAAATTTAAAGCTTGATTATACATACAACAAAAAGATGCGTATATTTGCAAAGATAACAAATATCACAGATGAACGCTATGCAGTAAGTGCGAGATATGCATATGGAAGGTCTGATTATACACCAGGAGATCCGAGACAGTATTATATGGGTTTAGAATATAGATGGTAAAACTTTTTAAACTCCATAAGTTTTTTGGTCTAGCGGCAGGTCTAGTATTGCTGATACTTGGTATCAGTGGTTTTTTCCTGGACCATAAACAGTGGAGTTTTCTCTACACTACAACTTTCTCAAACCTTCCCGATTCAGCTACAGAAGCAGACAAAAAGCTTTTTGATGCGTATTGGATAGATTCTAGCAATAATGCTCACAGAATAGTAGGCGGTAAACGCGGTATATTTGAAACATTTGACGGTGGTGATAGTTTTAAAAAGATGTCAGACCTTCAATGTTCAGGTATCAGAGCTGATTCAAACGGTGTATATATGGCAACTTCAGATGGAGTTTATCAACTGATAAACGGCTCTTGGAATAACCTCTCTTTAAAAGGGAGATATGTAACCTCAATATCCATATCAAACAAGAATATAACAGCTGTCATTCAAAAACACAGCTTAGTACAAATTCAAAGAGAGAGTGGGATAATACTAGCAGAGAGCATAGTAGAGATGGACCAGTCACAGTTACAAGATTCTATAAAACTTTCACGTTTTGTTAGAGATTTACATTATGGACGTGGACTTCTCGAGGGTGATGTTTCATTATTTATTAATGATTATGGCGCAATCGTTGTAAGTCTCTTAGCAATGAGTGGGTATCTGGTCTGGTTGTTGATTCGTAAAAGGTCTTTACCAAAAATAAGTAGAAAACTAATCAGATGGCATGCAAACTGGTTTGCTGTATTAGCCTTGATACCGCTTAGTATCTTGGCTGTTACTGGAATATTCTTAGATCATTCCGGAGGACTTGCAAAATTTATGAGATCAGTTACAATCCCAAATACTGTTTTACCGCCTGTTTATTCTACTTTAAAGCATGATATCTGGTCAGTTGACTTTGATGATGAAACTTATCGAATTGGAAACCGGTATGGTGTTTATAAAAGCCGAGATTTAAAAAAATGGGAACAAGAAAGTAAGGGTTTTGCTTTTCGTATGATTAGAAAAGAAGACATTTTGTACGTCAGTGGTATGGGTGCTCCAAATCGTACCTATGACGGTAATTGGCATATGTTAAGGGGTGCACCGCATATGTTTCGAGATGTAGTAGAAGCAGATGATTCTATAAAATTTTTTTCAACTCATAAGAGTAGTTTCAAAATCCCCAAATTTGAAGATGCTACACTTTATGCGTTTATATTGACACTACATGATGGTACCTTCTTTACGCCCTTGTGGGTTTGGATAAATGATTTTGCAGCAATCTCATTATTAATACTAGGTATTACTGGTACAGTACGTTGGCAATATAAAAAAAGAATAAGAAGATTCTGATTTTATAAAGCCTGCTTAAACCTTAAAAGAACCAAAAATTAAGCAATATGTAAGCTTAATTAGCTATACTTCCACCACTAAATAATAACGAAAGGTTCTTGAATGAAATTTACACAAATTGCAACTCCAGAACAAATCGATCAGAAATGGGTTCTGATTGATGCAGAGGGTAAAACTTTTGGTCGTATGATTACTGAAGTAGCTACTATACTTCGTGGTAAGAATAAACCATGTTTTACTCCAAATATTGATTGTGGTGACTATGTAGTTATCATCAATGCGTCTAAGGCTAAATTTAACGGTCTTGGTAAAGTTGCTAATAAAGAATATTTTTCTCACTCTGGTTACTTCGGTAGCACTAAGAGTGTTAAAATGACTGAGCTTTTAGAGAAAAATCCTGAGAAACTATATAAATTAGCTACTCGTGGTATGCTTCCTAAAACTAAGCTTGGTGCTAAAATGCTTAAAAAACTAAAAATTTATGCAGCTGCTGAGCATCCTCACACTGCACAACTTGCTAAGTAAGGATTGACTAATGGCAAATAAAATATATGCAACAGGTCGTCGTAAAGCGTCTATAGCAAAAGTATGGTTAACTCCAGGTACTGGTAACATCACAATCAATGGTCTTTCTATAGATGCATGGTTAGGTGGACTAGAAGCTAAAAAACTACGTGTTAAGCAACCACTTGCTTTAACTAAACAAGATACATCAGTTGATATTGTTGCTACTACTTTAGGTGGTGGTTTCGGTGGTCAAGCAGATGCACTACGTCACGGTATATCTCGTGCACTAGTTGCTTTTGATCCTGCATTAAAAGCAATACTTAAACCTGAGGGTATGATGACTCGTGATTCACGTGTTGTTGAACGTAAGAAACCAGGTAAGCGTAAAGCTCGTCGTTCTCGTCAGTTCTCAAAACGTTAGTATACTTGTGGAACTTTTTGTTCTGCTAGCGTTTATTTAAAAAGCTTAATCTTTTTAACACTTTCTTGTTTTCATCAGCACTTTTTTAGTGCTGATGATACTTCTTTTTCTTAATTTGGTGTTTATGTATATTTTGTTAGAATCGTTAAAATAATTATATATATTATGAGGCTTTTATGCAAACTGGAAAAAGAAAAAAAAGATCCGCAATACTGATTCTGTTATTTATAATATCAATATTTATAGGAATAACGGTATATAACCAGTATTCTGCACTTCAAGACAAACTTTTTGAAAACACCTCCAAAGTAAATAAAAATATAAATACCTTATACACAGTACTTCTAAAGACTTTAAATGAAAACCTGTCTATAGAAACAGACTATATCTTACAAAGCAAAGATATCGCAAATTTATTAAAAGATAAAAACAAAGAGAAGCTTTTAGAGATGATAAAACCACTGTATGACAAAATGGTTGTGGCAAATCCATATCTTAAAGTTATGACATTTAGATCATCAGACGGTATTACGGTTTTAAGAGTTCATAAGCCAGCACTGTTTGGTGATAAAATATCTACCAACAGAAAAATAATCATAGATGTCAATAAGCAAAGAAAGCGAATGAGTGGTTTTGAGATTGGTAAGTTGAAAATGGCATACAGGGTTGTTACTCCAATTTTTCGTAATAAAGAGTATGTTGGATCTTTAGAAATAGGAGTTGAACCTGAATACATAACTGATGTTATAAATAATATATTTGAAATCAAATATGCACTTTTTGTAAGAAAAAACAATCAGTTTTGGTTTGCAAGAGGGGACAATCTTTTAAAATCTAGAAGAAGTAGTTTGGAGATATATGGTATGGAGACAATTATTGACAACAATAAACATCATTATGTGCTTAATCATAATCTGCATCTATTTAATCATAAAGGTGAGATTTTTGCAAAGATACTTGTAGCATATAATGTAGATGATTATTATAAAGATAGGAATACAGCATTAAGAAAAACCTTTCTAAATGCTATAGTTTTGTTAATTGCAATGTTTTTAATTCTAAACTACTACATGAGGTATTTTTTTAAAAAGACAAATATACTAAACAATGAGTTGATTGAAAAAACAAGACAGTTAAAAAAGGTAAACAATAGTCTTGAAGATAAAGTTAATGATGGAGTTAAAAAAAATAGAGAAAAAGACAAGCATATGTTATATCAGTCAAGATTGGCGCAGATGGGTGAGATGATAAGTATGATTGCTCATCAATGGCGACAGCCATTATCCACTATTTCGTCAACATCTATAGACTTAAGTATGCAGTTTCATTTTGATGTGTTTGATCTATCTACTGAAGAAGGCAAAGAGAAGCAAGAAAAATACTTTCTTAAAGAATTGAAAAATATAGACAACTATATCCAAAGCTTAACAACTACAATAAATGACTTTAGAAACTTTTATAAACATGATAAGAAGACAATTAAGATAAATATAAATGAACCAATACAAAAAGCGTTGGATATAATAGAAAAAAGTTTAATCTCTGATAATATAAAAATTATACAAGAATATAACTCTCATAATGAGATTGAGATATTTGACAGTGAGGTTATGCAAGTCTTTTTAAGCATATTGAAAAATGCGCAAGACCATTTTTCAGATTCGGATTTAATAAATAAAGCTATCTGTATCAAAACAGAAGATATTGCTAGCGGTGTAATAGTAAAAATTAGTAATAATGGTGGGAAAATAAAAGAAGATATCCTTCCTTTTATATTTGACCCGTATTTTTCAACTAAATTAAATAAAAATGGAACAGGGTTAGGGCTATATATGTCAAAGATAATTATAGAAGAACATCATGGGGGAGTGATTACTGCAGATAATGATGCTAATTGGGCTGTCTTTACAATGACTTTTAATGAAGCCCCCTCAAGTGAATAAGCTAGTGTTTTTACATTTTATCATATATATATTTTTATCTATAAGCCTTTTTGCTTCTACCCTTCATTTGGCAACGTCTTCGAATCCATCAAGATTAAATCCAATTTTGGCTACTGATTCCGGATCATCTAATATATCAAGGTTTTTATTTAACGGGCTTGTAAAGTACGATAAGGACAACACTACTATAATAGGTGATTTAGCCGATAAGTTTTACTATGAAAACGATACTACACTTATTTTTAAACTCAAACAGAATGTTAAATGGCATGATGGAGAAAGATTTACGGCACAAGATGTTGTATTTACATATCAGGTATTAATCTCACCAAAAATTTCTTCACCCTACAGCGCACAGTTTAGATTTGTAAAGAGTGTAGAAGCAGTAGATAAATTTACGCTAAAGGTTATATATAAAAAGGCGTACTTTAAAGCTTTAGAGACTTGGATGATGGGAATACTTCCACAGCATATTTTAAAAGATGAAAAAAATTTAATGAGTTCAGCTTTTAATACTAATCCAATTGGAACAGGTGCATACAAACTTTTTCAGTTAGAGTATTCAAAAAATATAATTTTAACTGCCTTTGATGATTATTTTGAAGGGCGTGCGAAGATAGATAGAATCTCATTTCATGTTATCGCAGATCCAATGACAAGGTTTTTAATGTTAAAATCATCAGCATTGGATGTAGGAAGTGTTGAACCAATACAATACGAAAGACAACTGGATAAGAGTTTTTTTTCAAAATTCAATATTTTTGAGGAGACAGGTGATTCATATACATACTTAGGTTTTAATCTTCGCTTAGATAAGTTTAAAAATCCAAAAGTAAGGGAAGCTTTATCTTTGGCTCTAGATAGAGAGGAAATAGTCAAGATTCTGTTTTTCAATCATGCAAAAGTTTGTACAGGACCATTTTTGCCAGGTACAAAAGCTTTTAACCCCAATGTAAAGGCACCTGTAAAAAATATAGAAAAAGCAAAACGACTATTACGTGATGCAGGGTATGATGAATCAAACCCTTTTGAGTTTGAGATAGTCACATCAAATTCCAGCCCGATTAGACCATATGCAGCACAGATTTTACAACATCAACTAAAAAAAGCTGGGGTGATTGTAAAGCTAAGGGTGATGGAGTGGCAAGCATTTTTAAATATGGTAGTGTTTCCGCATAAGTTTGATTCTGTTTTACTTGCTTGGGGCTTGTCTCCAACTCCAGATCCTTACATGTTTTGGCATAGTGATAATGATAAAGAAGGTGGCTTTAATTTTATAGGATATAAAAATGAAAAGCTTAATAGGCTGATAGAAAAATCTCAGAGTATAATTGACAGGGATAAATTATCTGCTATGTGGAAAAAGATGTTTAAAATGGTAACAGATGATAATCCATATTTATTTCTATATATACCAACCTCGTTAACAACAGTGAATAAAAATATAAAAAATATAGAGCTAAGTCCAAGTGGGATTTGGCATAATAATATAAAGTGGGAAAAATGATAATACTTTTTGATTTAGACGGAACACTGATAGATTCTACGGATGCAATAGTCTCTACATTTCATCATTCGTTCAATGTTCACAACACTTCATCACCAAAGGATGAGGATATAACTGCACTTATAGGATACCCACTAGATATAATGTACTCTAAACTTGGAGTAGATGAAAATAAAGTGTGGGATTTCGTAACAACCTATAAAGAAGAGTACAGAAAAATATCAATAATTAAGACAGAATTGCTGCCAAATGCAATAGATGCAATAAAAAAAGCAAGTGAATTTGCTACACTTGGAATCGTTACAACTAAAACCGGTAAATACTCTAAAGAGTTGATGGAGCATTTTGATTTGATGAGGTACTTTGAAGTTCTTATAGGTAGAGAAGATGTACAAAAGCCAAAACCTGATGCAGAACCAATATTAAAGGCTTTAGAGTGCTTTGATACCGAAAATAAAGAGATATGGATGATTGGCGACACTAAACTGGACCTGATATCAGCTAAAAATGCGAAGATTAATTCTATAGGCGTACTATGTGGATACGGTGAGGAATACACCCTGAAAAAGTTTACAAATGTTATTTTAGATGATGCACTTCAAGCTTGCCAATATTTGGAAGATAGGAAAAAACAACACACTTCCTTTAGTTAATTATAAAGTATATAATTCCAAGCTATTTTTAAGAGCAAGTTGTCTAAAATAAGGAATAATTTAGAATATATCATTCTTATAATAATTAAAAGGAGAGTTTATGCTAGAGATTAGATGGCATAGTCGTGCTGGACAAGGTGCAGTAACTGGTGCGAAGGGTTTAGCGGATGTTATTTCTACAACTGGTAAGCATGTACAGGCGTTTGCATTTTACGGATCAGCGAAGCGTGGTGCTGCAATGACAGCATACAATCGTGTTGCTGATGAGACAATTATGAATCATGAAAAATATATGGAGCCTGATTTTGTTTTTGTAATAGATCCGGCATTAGTTTACACGAGTGATGTTACAATCAATCACAAAGATAATACAAAATATATTATTACTACTCATATGACTACAGAAGAGTTAGTTGAATCTCAACCTAAGTTAGAAGGTAAAGAGATTTATACAGTAGACTGTATTAAGATTGCTCAAGAAACTATTGGACGTCCTATTCCAAATACACCAATGCTTGGTGCATTTATGAAAATATCAGGAATGTATGATATAGATTTTTTTAAAGAAAGTATGCAAAGAATTCTTGCAAAATTACCACAAAAGATTGTTGATGCTAATATGATAGCTATTCAACGTGCTTTTGATGAAGTAAAATAAGGAGCTAATGATGGCAAACAAAGGATGGGATGAATTTGAAATCGGAGCTATGCTTCGCTCATTTGACGGTGTTGCAGCAACAGAAATAGCTACAACTCACCAAGAGGATCGTAAGTATTCTCCAAGTAATTCTTTTACAGCTAGTGTAGCTGACTGGAGAATAGAAAAGCCAATTTTTAATAAAGACTACTGTATTGATTGTCAGTTTTGTTGGATTTATTGTCCGGATATGTCAATTATAGCAAGAGATAAAAAACTAATTGGTGTAGACATGGATCACTGTAAAGGGTGTGGTATATGTGTTGAGGTGTGTCCTACAAACCCTAAATCACTTTTAATGTTCGATGAACATACAGATGAAGAAACAGAGTTGGCACAATGGCCTGCTAAAGATGAGAAGGAAGCGTAATGGCATTTGATAAAATGGAATTAAGAGATATTGAAGTATGGGATGGAAACTTTGCAGCTGCTCAAGCAATGAGACAGTGTCAAATTGATGTTGTTGCTGCTTATCCGATTACACCTTCTACTCCAATTGTTGAAGGTTATGCAAAATTTCAAGCTGATAACTATGTTGAAGGTGAGTATGTAATGGTTGAATCTGAACATGCTGCTATGTCTGCATGTATCGGAGCTGCTGCTGCTGGTGGTCGTGTTGCAACTGCTACATCATCACAAGGTTTTGCTTTAATGGTTGAAACACTTTATCAATCATCTGGTATGCGTCTGCCAATCGTTTTAAATGTTGTTAATCGTGCATTGGCTGCTCCTCTAAATGTTAATGGTGATCACTCAGACATGTACCTTGGTCGTGATTCTGGTTGGATTCAGCTTGACGCTTATTGTCCGCAAGATGCATATGATTTAAACTTTATCGCATTTAAAGTTTCAGAAGACCATGGTGTAAGACTTCCTTGTATGGTTCATCAAGATGGTTTTATGACTTCTCATACGGCACAGGGTGTAAAAACTTTAACTGATGATGAAGGTTATGGCTTTGTTGGTGATTTTAAACCAATGAATGATATGCTTGATTTTGAACATCCCGTAACACATGGTGTACAAACTGAAGAAGATTGGCACTTTGAGCATAAAGCTCGTCAACATAATGACCTAATGACTAAAGTATTTCCAAAAATTCAGGCTGCATTTGATGACTTTGAAAAACTTTCAGGTCGTAAATATAACATAGTTGAAAGCTATGATATGGATGATGCTGATGTAGCAGTTATTTGTATGGGTACATCTGTTGAAACTGCACGTGAAGTTGCAACTGAGATGAGAGAAAAAGGGATAAAGGCTGGCGTAGTTGGTTTACGTGTAATACGTCCATTCCCATTTATGCAAATTCAAGAAGCATTAAAAGATGTAAAAGCTATTGCTACACTTGATCGTTCAAATCCAAATGGTGCTCCAGGAATGTTGTTTAATGAAATGGCAGGATGTATGTACAACCTAGAAACTAGACCAATGCTTTGTGGTAAAGTTTATGGTCTTGGTGGTCGTGACTTAACTAAGGCACACTTAGTAGAGTTATATACTGAGCTTCAGGCAAATGTTGATGCGGGTAAAATCACTACTCCATTACAACAGTTCATCGGTGTTCGTGGACCGAAATTATCATTTTTATAGGAGGAAACTATGAGTGAAATGAAAAAAATAAAAAACTTAAAAGAGTTTTCAACATCAGCGGATCGTTTTGAAGGTGCAAATCTTTTATGTCCTGGTTGTGCGCACTCTATTATTGTTCGTGAAGTTTTAAATGCAACTAACGATGATTTAGTACTTTCAGCATCAACTGGCTGTCTTGAAGTATGTACTGCCGTTTATCCATATACATCATGGGATGCTTCTTGGATTCATATTGGTTTTGAAAATGGCTCAACTGCAGTTGCCGGTGCTGAATCAATGTATAAAGCTCTAAAAACTAAAGGTCGTCTAAAGCAACCTGAGAGAAACCCTAAGTTTGTTTCTTTTGCAGGTGACGGTGCTTCTTACGATATCGGTTTTCAGTGGATTTCTGGTTGTATGGAACGTGGTCATAATATAATGCACGTTGTACTTGATAATGAAGTATATGCAAATACTGGTGGACAAAGATCATCTTCTACGCCAATTGGTGGTAGTAATACTACTACACCTGCCGGTACACATAGTTATGGTGAAAAACAAAACAAAAAAGACATGGTATCTATCATGGCGTCTCATCATATTCCATATTCAGCACAAGTTGCTCCAAATAAATGGAAAGATATGGTTAAAAAAATCCAAAAAGGTTTTGAGATGGATGGTCCGGTATTTATAAATGCTGTTTCTCCATGTACAACTGAGTGGAAATTTGATCCTAAAGATACTATGCATTTAACTGACTTATCGACTGATTCATTGGTGTTCCCTTTATATGAAATCATTCACGGTAGAGAGTTAAACATCACTTATCGCCCTAAAAATGTTATCCCTGTTGAAGAATATTTAGCTGCTCAAGGTCGTTTTAAACACCTATTTAAAGATGAGTACAAATACTTAATCAAAGAATGGCAAGATAGAGTAGATGACAACTGGTCATACCTACAACGCCGTGAAGAAGCAAAAGTTTAGTAAAACTTCTAAGCTTTACAGCATCTTGCGTCTAACTCAGGCACGGCAGGCTTTAAGCCTAGCCTTAATCTGAGTTAAACACAATCTACAGCAAATCTAAAATTTTTTCATTTTTTTAACTTACAAAAATATTCTTTATATCTTATTTCAATAAATCTAAATCCTAATTCGCTACAATAGCCTAATTAAAATATGTGATACAAAAATATTAAACTTTAGTAGTCACAGCGGAGTAAAGGGAGTTGTTCCTTTACGAGAATAATAAATGAAGGTTTTCTTCATTTTATACAATAAAATTAAGGAATAATTATTATGCCATTATTAGATTCATTTACAGTAGATCACACAATTATGCCAGCACCGGCAGTTCGCCGTGCTAAAGGTATGAAGACTCCAAGCGGAGACGATATTACGGTTTTTGATTTACGTTTTGTACAACCAAATAAAGATATTTTATCATCAGAGGGTATTCATACGCTGGAACATCTTTTTGCAGGTTTTATGAGAGAACATTTAAATTCAGACAAGGTTGAAATAATAGACCTTTCACCTATGGGATGTCGTACAGGCTTTTATATGTCACTATTGGGTTCGCCAGATGAAAAAACCGTAGCAAAAGCTTGGAAAGAATCAATGCAAGACGTTCTTGGAGTTAAAGAACAAAAAGATATTCCTGAACTAAACCTTTATCAGTGCGGAACTTATAAAATGCATTCACTTGATGATGCAAAGGGTATAGCCTCTGCTGTATTAAGTAATGAAATTGGTGTAATGGACAATGATTCTTTAGCACTGGATTTATCAAAGGTGGAGAGTTAAATGTACGTATTAATCCCTATGGATAGTGATGAAGTGCAAGAAGCAAAGCTAACTAAGGCATTAGAGGCTAAGGTTTGGGCGCAAGTACAGATAGAAGAGGGAGAGGTTGTAGAGATCTTTCATAATGAAACTTATGATGGTTTTGAAAACTTTTCTGAAGCTGTTGTTTTGATAGATGCAGGTGAAAACACTATGCCATTTATTGAACTAAGTATGATGCCTTTAATTGCACCTATGCAAAGAACTATTGATGAAATTGTAGAAGCCTACTTATTTAGAGAGTTGCACGATTTTCCATATTAAATAAAGGTCTAGTTTTGTCAGATTTAAAGCAGTTTAAAGAACTTTTCAATCCACTACCTGGGAATCATTATATACAGGTGACTACAAATGTAGATAACACTACAAGTGCTTTATCTGACTTAATGAATAGTGTTGGAGGTGAATTACGTATAGCTATTTATGGAGATGAAAATGTAGATGATATACAAAAACAATACCCTGATGCCAAAGTACAGCATATAAAAAACTTTACAATTCCATTTAGAGCTTTACCTAGGGATAATGACTTAGTTATATTAAAAGATGTATTTCATCTTCACCAAAAACAAACTCAATTATTAAAAGTAGCATATACAACTTTAGCTAATACTGCAAATATTATTATTATGCAGAAAAAAGGCACGATGGACATTCAAGCTATGATAGAGATTCTAAGTGAGCATGAATATAGGTCGCCAAACTATATAGATATTCTTCCTGAATATGACTTAGTTATAGCAAAAAAAATGCATATGTGGGGTAATGGGCTTTAATGTCATTTGATTCTACACTACACACAATGACTTTAAGTGAAGATGGGACATATACAGCATATTCTTCTGAGTATGATGAACATTATCACTCTACAAAAGACGGTGCTTTAAATGAATCATTATATAAACATGTGAATCCTACTCTTGAGCTAAAGAAGATAAAAAATGAGATTAATATTTTGGACATCTGTTTTGGTTTAGGTTTTAATACATTAGCAACTCTTTATTACTACAAAAAAAATTCTATGACTTCAAAATTAAATATATATTCTCCAGAACTAGATGAAAAATTAGTAAAATCTTTAAATGAGTTCACATATCCAAAAGAGTTTGATGAGTTTAAACATATAATATATGAGTTGTGTGAGAATGGAATATATAGTGATGGGAATTTTCATATAGAACTTTTTTTTGGCGATGCGAGGGAATATGTTAGATCTTTTGAGAATCAATTTGACATAGTATACCAGGATGCTTTTTCACCATCTGTAAATCCAACTCTATGGACTAAAGAATATTTTAGTGATATTAAAAAGTCTATAAAAAATGATGGAATTCTAAGTACATATTCAACAGCTTTAAGAACAAGGTTGGCACTTTTTGAAAATGACTTTAATATCTATGTAAATAGCGGAAATGATTTTAGAAATGCCACCATAGCATCTCTTTGTGAGTTAGATGATTTTAGTGATGTGGATATTAAACATAAAATATCATGCAATCCTGATGTTGAACCTTTAAGGGACTAAAGGGAATTAATATCTAGCAGAGATATAATCAACCTCATTCCAAGATAAAGAAGTGTTTTTTTGATGAGAGACAATATGTGCTACGTAACGGGCAAACATATCTGTCTCAATGTTAACTTTCGTGCCTTTTTTATAGTTTTTAAATAATGTTTCTTTCATTGTAATAGGAATTATTGTCAGTCTAAAATTATCAGTACCGACATCATTTACAGTCAGACTTACACCATCTATTGTAATGGATCCTTTAGGAATTATATAAGGTATAAATTTTTTATCTACTGATATATACACATCAAATGAGTTGCCACTGTTTTTTATATTTTGTATATCTCCTATACAGTCAATATGACCTTGAACAATATGTCCTTCAAATCTATCACCCATTTTCATAGCAGGCTCTATATGGACTTGATTTTTATAGTTTTTTATAGCTAGTACCTTTTGTGATTCAGGAGACAACTCTACACTGAAACCATCGTTTGATATTTTTACAACGCTAAGACAAGCTCCATTTATCGAGATAGAATCACCAAGTTTTGGTCTGTGGGTTGATCTTATGCTTAGTTCGCTTCCTGAGAAGTTCTTAACAGTAGCGATTTCTCTTATTAATCCGGTAAAGATAGGAACTCCTTTTATTTTTCTCTCAAAGAGAGATGTTTTATTGCCTTATAGGCTGATGTGAAATTGGATTTATTACAATCAATATGTTGAATTTAAAATACTATTTTCCCATCTTCTTGTAAACCTTTTATAATATCTTTGGCTTTTTGATGACCTTGATAAGCAGCTTTTCTACATAAGTCAAGTGCCTTGTCATGATCTTGTTCGCAACCAAGACCTTGGTCGTAAAGTTGACCTAGGTTGTAAAGTCCCTCAGCTAAACCACCTTCGGCAGCCTTAGAAAAACAGATGAAGGTTCTAGCCTCATCTTTATGAACACCATGCCCTTCTTTATATAAAACACCGAGGTTATTAAAAGATTCTAAATGTCCTCTTTTTGCACCTTCTTCATACCAAAAAGCAGCTTCACTGTAATTTTGAAGACAGCCAAGACCACGTTCAAGCATAAGTGCTACTTCATACATTGCTGGCGGTACTTCTCTTTGAGCTGCCTCTAAATGAAGTTCATGTGCTTTAAACTGATCATGCTGAACTCCACCAAGACCGTTCATATATAAAATAGCTAGATTAAATAGTGCATATGGTTGTTTTAGTTCTGCAGCACGCTCATAAAACTCAAATGCTTTTATCTCATCTTTTTCGCAACCTTGAGCATTTTGGTACATAAAACCAAGTGAAGTCTGTGCATCTGCATTATCTTCATCTGCTAGCTTGACATATAAGTCAAACGCAGTTTTAAAATCGCCTTTGTTATAAGCTTCATGTGCTTTTTCTATCATAATTATTAAAAACCTTGTTTAATTTTCTTTATCTTATGCAAATTATACTTAAAAATGATAAAATTCGATTAATAAAAGGTCAAAATATTTAATCTCGCGTAGGCGAAGTTTAAGTGACCAAATAAAACTGGACTAATTCAGATTTAATAGTAGGTTTAATATATGAACTATGATGTAATAATTATTGGTGGTGGTCATGCTGGTGTTGAAGCAGCTTTGTCTTGCGCAAGAATGGGACATGAGACGCTTATGATTTCAATGCTTGCTGAAAATGTGGGTGCTACATCTTGTAATCCTGCTGTAGGCGGTTTGGCTAAGGGACATCTTGTTCGTGAGCTAGATGCTCTTGGTGGTGAGATGGGTCTTATAACTGATGAAGCAGGGATACAGTTTCGTATACTTAACCAGACAAAAGGTCCTGCAGTTCGAGGCAGTCGTGCCCAAATAGATATGGATAAATACCGTGTAATTGCTAGAAATAAGATACTTAATACTCCAAATCTTGATTTAGTGCAGGAGATGGCAGAAAGTTTAGTCATAGAAGATTCTGAGGTCAAAGGTGTAAAAACAAACCTTTTAAATGAGTATAAAGCCAAAAAAGTTATTATAACTAGTGGAACATTTTTAAAAGGTGTGATTCACATTGGTGAGATAAAACAAGAGGGTGGTCGTTTTGGTGAGCAGACAAGTGTAGGACTTAGTGATTCTCTTAAAAGTTGTGGTTTTCTTATGGATAGACTAAAGACTGGTACATGTGCAAGAATAGATAGTTCAACAATAGACTTTTCTGTTATGGAAGAACAAGATGGCGATGATATTCCAAGTCCGTTTAGCTTTAGAACATCTAGAGAAGAGTTTAGAAAAAATAAAAAGCAAATACCGTGCTTTATAGCTTATACAAATGAAAATACGCATAACATAATTGAGAGTAATTTTTATCGTGCGCCACTTTTTACTGGGCAGATTGAAGGTACAGGACCAAGATATTGTCCCAGTATAGAAGATAAGGTAAACAGGTTTCGCGATAAAGACAGACATCATCTTTTTATAGAACCGCAAACTATGGAGAATACAGAATGTTATGTAAACGGTATGAGTACATCCCTTCCTCCTGAAGTTCAACAGCAGATGATTCACTCGGTTGAAGGTATGGAAAATGCGAAGATTGTCCGTTACGGATACGCAATAGAATATGATTTTGTTGATCCAAGAGAACTTAAACATTCACTCGAAACCAAGAAAATAAAGTCTCTTTATCTAGCAGGACAGATAAATGGAACAACTGGTTATGAAGAGGCAGCTGCACAAGGCTTGATGGCAGGGATTAACGCTTCGCTTTCGCTTGAGGGTAAAGAACCTTTAGTTTTAAGAAGGGATGAGGCGTATATTGGAGTGCTAATAGATGACTTGGTAACCAAAGGAACTAAAGAGCCTTACCGGATGTTTACATCACGTGCTGAATACAGACTACTTCTGCGAGAAGAATCAGCAGATACCAGACTTGGTCATTATGGTTTTGAACTTGGTCTAATCAGTGAGCAGGAAAATGAGAGAATAAAGCTAAAAGATAAGCAGATAAAAGATGGGTTAAAATTGTTAATAGAGACTAAATATACTCCAAATAAAGAATTTATAGCTTTCTTAGAATCAATGGATGAAGAAAAAATAAAAGATAATATCACTGCTCAGCAAATAGTTGCCAGAAAAACCTTTAATGTTGAGAAGATGATAAAACTACTTCCAGAACTAGATAAATATGATGACTATATCAAAGAAGAGATATTGGTAGAGGGAAAATACTATCGTTATATTATAAAGCAGAGTGAAGAGATAGAGAAAATGAAGAAGTATCTTAAGATAAAGATACCCAAAGAATTTGATTTCAAAGGTGTAAGCGGTTTGTCTACAGAGATAGTTGAAAAACTAGATAGCTTTAACCCGCCAACTCTTCAAGCTGCTTCTATGATAAGTGGCATTACACCTGCGGCTATAGAAATATTGCATATATATATAAAAATGCAGAGTAGAAAAAATAGATAATTTTTTATCTTTTAAAAAATAAAAGCTTGAAGTAAAAGCTATTTATTACTTTTATGAAATAACTAAGGAAAAAAATAATGAAACTTTATTATTATGTTCATACCGGTCATAGAATAGGACTGGACAGATTTAGACGAGCTTGTACAGTCATAAGAGCTTTAGGTAATGTAGATATTACACTTTTATGTTCAGATTTTCGTATAGCTAATGAGGCAAAACATTTTGGAGTAGAAAAAAGTGTAGGCATAGACGTAGTAAGAAATATTCCGCATATCGCAAATCACGGTGACAAGATAATTTTTGATTCTGATGAAGCAAATCCAATTATGCTCGATGATATGAGAGAGTTTTTTTCCACATTTATTCGTATTAGTGATGATAAAGATGATAAAAAAGAGGGTTCAGAGTTATTAATCTCTCCGTACCTAGAAGGTGATGATATTTTTAATGCTTATGTTGTTGATGATAAGTATTTTGAACAAATTCCAAAAACTATCAAACTGTCTTTTTTCTTTGGTGATGACGATTATGAAAAGGATTTAGAGAAAAACCTTTCGATGATAGAAGAACTAAATCCTGATCTACTTTTAGGTTTTTACTACTTTTTTGATTATGAAGATATGCTAAAAGAAAAATTTAAAAATCATCATGAATTTGAAGATTATGATGAGGTTATTAGAAAATCAGAGGTGCTAGTTACATCTTCACCGCAAGCAGTCTTAGAAAGTCTAGCCTCAGGTGCCAAGCCAATATATCTTCAAAGAGCCGACTATACAAGGAACTTCATACAGCTTTTTACAGATTTAAAGATACCAGTAATTGAGAATTATAATAAAAAAGATTTTTTAGAGACATTATTCTCTATAGAAAATCACAAATATTCCAAAATGAAACAAAATAGTAACAAATTAGTGGAATTTATAAAAGAAAACTTAAATTTATAAATAATTAAAAGTAATTTAGTATATAATCAGCGTTTAAAATTCACACAAAAGTGAGCAGAGATGAAAGACAATGGCCGTAGAGGTTTTATGGGTAAAGCATTTGGCGCTGTAGCCGGTGTAGGTGCTGTAGGTTCATTGGTAGCAATGAAAAAATCTTGGGATCCGCTTCCAAGTGTTAAAGCTGCTGGTTTTACAACCCTTGATATGACTATATATCCTGAGGGAGAACTGATTACAGAAAAATGGAGAGGGAAACCAATTTTTGTTCTGAAAAAAACTGCAGACATGATAGCTAGCCAAACTGATAAGCAAAAATCAAGAGACATTAAAGTTGGAGATTCTCACTTTATGCTTTGTATTGGTCTATGTACACACTTAGGCTGTATTCCTGGTTATAATGCTTCAGAGAAGGCATTTTTATGTGCATGTCACGGTGGTCAATTTGATTGGTCGGGTAATGTAACAAAAACACCGCCACCTCGTGGTTTTGACATTCCTCCATTTAAAATTGAGGGTAACAAGATGATTTTAGGTGAAGTTGGACCTGAATACCAAGCTATGAAAGATAGCGGCATAACGCTTTAAGAGGAGGAAATATGGCACATTTTACAAAAGCAACAAGTGTTAAAGATTGGTTAAACCAACGTTTAGCAATTGAAAAAGTTGAAAAAGTTATGGCATCTGAGTACTGGATTCCAAAAAATATTAACTTCTTGTGGGCAATGGGTATGATTCTAGCAATCACATTCGCACTACTTTTAGTTTCAGGGATATTCTTACTTATGTATTATCAACCACATGTTGATACGGCATTTTACAGTGTAAACTTCACTATTATGAGAGAAGTAGGATTTGGCTGGTTATGGAGACATGTTCATGGTGTGGCTGCTTCGGTAGTATTTTTAATTATATACATACATATGTTTACAGGTATCTATTACGGTTCTTATAAAAAAGGTCGTGAGATGATCTGGATCTCAGGTATGCTTTTATTTGTAACTTTTTCTGCTGAGGCATTCTCTGGTTATATGCTTCCATGGGGACAAATGTCTTACTGGGCAGGTATGGTTATTACTAACATATTTAGTCTTGGTGGATTACATGTGGATGGTTTAGTTGAATGGATTCGTGGGGATTATGTTCCTGCTCAAGCTTTCTTAAACAGATTCTTTATGCTTCACGTACTTTTATTACCATTAGCAATCATGGGATTAATTGGACTTCACTTTGCAGCTCTACGTATCCCACATGTTAATAATCAAGATGGCGAAGAAGTTGACTTTGACGTTGAAGCTAAAAAATATTTAGACGGTGATAAAGCCGGTTCAAAAGTTATTCGTTTTGCTAATGACTTTATGTCTAAGGATATGATGGTTGTCGGTGTATACTTGATATTCTTTTTCTACCTAGTATTTTTTCACTATGAATTTGCTCTGGATCCTGTTAACTTTGATCCTGCTGATGGTCTTAAGACTCCGGCACATATTTATCCTGAGTGGTACTTCTTATGGTCGTACGAGATTCTTCGTCCATTTTCTGTAAATATCGGACTAATAGCATTTGGTTTTGCACAAGTTATTTTTATGCTTTTACCATGGTTAGACAGAAGCCCAAATACTATCCCTGCGTCTCGTCGTGGTTTATTTAATATTTGGTTCTGGTTATTGTTAATCGACATGATCGTATTGACAGCTATGGGTAAATTACCTCCAGCAGGTATATTTAGTACTATTGGTTTAGTAGCAGCATTGGCATTTATTGCTTTATGGGTTGTACTTCCGTTTATTACTAAAAATGAAAAAAAAGTATAAGGAGAAAAGAATGAAAAACAAAGAACCTTTAATATTAGTTGTTGTTGTTGCTTTTACTCTTCTGACATACTGGTTGGTTGAGCCATTTGCACATTCTCAGATGCATAAACATGTAGAGAGTGAACATTTTGAATATAAAGACTTACCTGCAGTTACTAAAACAGGTAATGCCGCTAACGGTAAGGCTTTAGTTACGGGAGCTGCTGCTTGTACTGGTTGTCACTCTATTAATAAAGAGAGTATGCCTGCAGGTATGGATGCTGTTATGGCTGCACAAAGCTATGGTGTCAACCCACCTGATTTAAGTAATGTTGGAGCTATATTTGATACTAGATTTTTATCTGATCTAATCAAAAACCCTGCACATGCTTTAAAAGTTGAACATAAGTTTGATGCAGCAAAAGGTAAAATGCACCCAATGGTTGCTTTTTACGGTGCTGGCGGTGATATAGACCAAGAAGTTGCAGATATGGTAGCTTACTTACAGTCTATAGCTGTTAAACCTGAGAATTTAACTCCTAAAATGGCATTTGAAAATGCTTGTGGTAGATGTCACGCTATGAGTTATGAGAACTGGACACAAATTGGTGAGAAACCAAGCTTTAAACATAAAAAAGATTCTTTAGCATTTGATATTAAAGTATTAGAGTATCAAGACAGTTTAAAAGCTTATATGGGTAAATTACCACCTGATTTGAGTATGTATTATCGTTCAAGAAGTACACATTTCTTAGAGACTTTTATTGAGAATCCTCAAAGTCAACTAGAAGGTACTGCAATGCCAAGGGTTGGTGTTACGGCTCATGCTGCTGAAAAAGTTATAGAGCATATGGCTGATTCTGCTGATACTAAAAGACATGAAAGAGAAGAAGTTGGTACGAATGTAATGTGGTACACATTAATTTTTGCTATCTTTGCTTTTCTTTGGAAAAGATCAGTTTGGAGAGACTTACATTAGTTAGTGCGTAAAGTGGAATAATCCACTTTACTTCGCTTGGACCGCTCTGGTCACTAAAGTTAGTGCGTAAAGTGGAATAATCTATTTTATTTCAATTGGATTACTCTGGTCACTAAAGTTAGTGCGTAAAGTGGAATAATCTATTTTATTTCAATTGGATTACTCTGGTCACTAAAGTTAGTGCGTAAAGTGGAATAATCTATTTTATTTCAATTGGATTACTCTGGTCACTAAAGTTAGTGCGTAAAGTGGAATAATCTATTTTATTTTAATTGGATTACTCTGATCACTAAAGTTAGTGTCTAAAGAGAAAGTAATTTTACTTCATTTAAACTACTCTGATTACTGCACTTAGTATGTAAAGAAAAGAAACCTACCTTACCGCACTTGAACTGCACATTAATTACTAAAACTACCGCTTAATGTAGAGAAGTCATTTTAGTGTCTGTCTCATCTTCTGTATAGATTAAAGCTTAGCTCTTTTGTGTGCTAGACTTTTAGCCTCAAGATAATTTTATTAATTTTTATTCTTTGATTTTTACGACTAATGTTGAACAAACTAAATCATGTAAGGCTTTTTTGTCTTTTCTGTAAAATGGCAGAACTAAACCTAGAAGTGTAGTAGCTGTAAACAAAAACATTACAAATCTTAGTAAAGCTCTAAAGAATCCTATATTATTCCCTGTTCTGTCATCTACAACTTTTAGGTCATAAGCTTTTTTACCCGGTGTTTGACCAAACTTTGAAATCAACAGTGCATAAATAAACCCATATAAACTAACAGCAAATAAAGGTGCAAGTTGGGAATTTTGAAACTCTTCCTTTGAACCAAGTACCAAGTAAGTGATAATATATAGAATTGGTGCATAGATCATAAACATATCTGTAATGAATGATTTAATCCTGTCTCTATACAGAGCATATGTATATTTAGGTTTAACTTCTTTTTCTTGTTTCATCTGTTTTTTTATATTTCTAAATCTCATAATGGCATTATATCAGATAAAAATACTTTCAATATTTACTTAATAAGATAAAATAGGTCTTAATTTAAACAATTAGTATAAAATGTAAACAAATTGCAAATGAAAATGTATAATTTAAACTAAATTTAAAAATTTCGAAGTAGAATATGTGATGTAGTAATAAATTACATAATTTTAAGTGATAGTGGAATGACAGTTGCTGTCACTCCACTATCACTTTAAAAGGGTGGTTTATTTAACAAAACAGGAGAGAATAATGAAAAAAATCGTAAGAATGTCAATAGCTGCGGCTATGATGATGGGTGTAAGTTCAGTATCTGCTCAGGCAGATGGAATTTCAATAGCGGATAATATAAAAGTAAAGGGTGAAATACGTCCTCGTTATGAGAATGTAGACCAAGATGGTAAAGATAATGCCAATGCTTTTACTAACCGTTTAACTGTTGGTGTTAGTGCTGATATGTTTGGTACGGATTGGTTAAGTGCATATGCTGAGATGACTGATGTTCGTAACATCAATGATAATTACAATAGTACTGACAATGGTCAAACAACTCGTGCAGTTGTTGCTGATCCAGAACAAACTCGCTTAACTCAAGCTTACTTAGATTTAAAGTACAAAAAAACTAAGTTACGTGTAGGTCGTCAAGTTATTAATCTTGATAACCAAAGATTTATTGGTTCTGTTGGTTGGAGACAAATGTTCCAAACAATGGATGCATATACTGTAACTGATAGTACAATTAAAAATCTTAATATCTTTGCTTCATATATAACTCAAAGAAATACAGTTAAGATTTCTAGTAAAGATACTAGAGATGTTCTTGTAAATGTTTCATATAAAGTTATGCCAGAGTTAAAAGTAACTGCATATTCTTATATGTTAGGTTCTGAACATGATACTTATGGTTTATCATTAACTGGTAAAGTAGCTTTAGACGATGCTTTAAAACTATCATACCGTGCAGAGTATGCTACTCAAGATGATTCTTCTATAGATGATTCAGGTAAAGGTGAAGCTAAAGCTGATGCTGATTACTATAATCTTGCACTTGGTGTAAACTATAGCGGTATTCTTGTTGGTGCAGGATATGAATCTTTAAGCGGTACAAACCTTACAGATGGTAATACTGCATTTAAAACTCCATATGCAACATTACATGCACATAATGGTTGGGCTGATATGTTCCTTGGAACTGGTGGTGCTCCAACAAGCGGTCTTGAAGATATGAGCGGATATATAGGTTACAAAGCTAAAGGTTTCGGTCTAATTAAAGTTGTTTACCATGACTTCCAAAGTGAAGTTGGAAGTACTGATTACGGTACAGAGGTTGATGCTGTTTATAAAAACAAAATTCCTGGCGTTAAAGGTCTTAGCGGTATGATTAAAGCTGCTGACTATAATGCAGACAACTATGCAGTAGATACAACTAAAGTATGGGTAATGTTAGATTATAAATTTGCTAGCAAATAAGTCTTTATGATTTTCAAGTCACAGTCTGTGACTTGAAAGCCATCTTCTTTTCCAACTTTCAAAATTCAACTTAATTTTTACCTCCAAAAGATATACTGCATAAATCTAACTTTTTTAATTTGATTTTATAACTCAAATTGATATAATTCACTTATAATAATATTTAGGAAATATAATGCTAATAGATAGCTACGATAGGGTAGTTGATTATCTCCGTGTCTCAGTTACCGAGAGATGTAACTTTAGATGTCAATACTGTATGCCGGAGAAGCCTTTTTCATGGGTGCCAAAAGAAAATCTACTAAGTTTTGAAGAACTGTTTGAGTTTATGAAAATAGCTATTGACGAAGGTGTTAAAAAGATAAGAATCACAGGTGGAGAACCGCTTCTTCGTGAAGACTTGGATAAGTTTATCGAGATGATTTATGATTATGAACCAAAAATTGACTTGGCGATGACTACCAATGCTTTTTTACTAAAGGGCACAGCCCAAAGACTTAAAGATGCAGGACTTAAGCGTATAAATGTCAGTATTGATACCTTAAAGCCGGAAGTTGCTCAAAGTATTGCAGGAAAAGATGTCTTGAAAAATGTCCTTGAAGGTGTTGAAGAAGCATTAAAAGTAGGCTTAAAAGTAAAAGTAAATATGGTACCTATGAAAAATATGAATGCTGATGAAATCATTGATGTTTTAGAGTATTGTAAAGAGCGTAACATGAGCATAAGATTTATCGAGTATATGGAAAACCAATTTGCAGCCGCAGATATAAGTGGTCTAAAATCACCGGAGCTTTTAAGAGTGTTAAAAGAGAAGTATGAGTTTAGCGATGATGGTTTTGACGGTTCATCACCGTCACATTATTATACTATGAAAGACGGTTATAGATTTGGGATAATTGAGCCATATGAAGATGACTTTTGCAAAAAGTGTAACCGTATTAGACTAACAGCTGAGGGCAACTTAATACCATGTCTTTATTTTGATGAGGCGCTTAGTATTGGTAAGGCTATCAAGGCTGGAGATATAAAAGCAGCCGCTGAAGTTTTAAGAGAAGTTGTTCGTACTAAACCTGAGAAGAATCGTTGGGGTGGAGAAGATGGAGAAGTATCATCTCGTGCTTTTTATGAGACCGGTGGGTGATAATGCCTTTTTATAAGTTACATGAACAGACACCATGTAATTACGATAACACCATATTGATTTCAGTACTTGGCTTGAAAAGTCTTGCTTGTTTGGATAGCTAATGCTATATTTAGTAGAACATTTTTATAGCATACAGGGTGAAGGACGTTATACTGGTACACCAAGCCTTTTCTTTCGTTTTGGCGGATGTAATATGAAGTGTGAGGGCTTTGGATGCAGGGAAGAAACATCTACGGGTATTGAAGTCTTAGGTTGTGATACCGTGTATGCTGTAAATAAAGAATATTTCTCACAAAACTGGATACCTATTACAAAATCAAATGAACTTTTAAATGTATTGAACCAGTACGAGTTGCCAGATGGCGTAGATGTAGTTTTAACAGGTGGTGAACCCTTAATATATGCAAATGATGAGATTTTTATAGAGTTTTTACAAGAGTTGCACACAAAAGGACATAAAATAACTTTTGAGACTAATGCTTCTTTAGCTATTGATTTTGAAAAGTATCCTGTATATAAAGAGTGTATATTTGCCTTGTCTGTAAAACTCTCAAACTCTGGCGAACCTTTAAACAAAAGAGTAAGGGGTGATGTTATATATTCACTATCATCGAACTCAAAGGAAGCTTTTTTTAAATTCAGTATTGATGCTGATTCTATCAATCTCGGTCTAGAAGAAGAAATATCTAGTATAATATCATATTCATCAAACACACAAGTCTATTGTATGCCTCTTGGCGGTGATAAAGAAGAAGTTGAATCTAATACAGAGCCGTTGATAGAGTTTTGTAAAGTAAAGGGCTATAACTTTAGCGATAGGCTTCATATAAGAATATGGAATCAAAATAAGGGTGTATAGTAGTTATGATTATTAGAAAACTTTTTAAATTTGAAAATGCTCACATAGTCAGAGGTTGCTCCAGTGTAATGTGTAGAAGTTCTGTTCATGGACATTCTTATAAAATTGAACTTTTATTTCAATCGAACTTTCTGGATAACGGTCAAATGGTTTATGATTTTGGGCTTATGAAGAAAAATATGAAGGCTTTAGTTGAGAGTTTTGATCACTCCATAACACTATGGAATGAAGATAACATAGAATATGTTGAAGATATGAAAAAATACTCTCTAAGATGGGTTGAACTTCCTGTTTCTCCATCAGCAGAACAGTTCTCACGTGTCATATTTTTAATGATAGACAGGTTACTACATCTAACTTCAAGTGTAAATGGTGAGAAAGAAGTAAAACTAAACAGTGTTATAGTACATGAAACAGCTACGGGATATGCACAAGCTTTCAAGGAAGATGCTTATTCAAAAAACATGGGTGAGATTGATTTAGATAAAATCGTATTTAGCGATGAGATTAAAAATTCATGGACTGATAACGGCTTATGGGAAAAAGTAAAAAAAGGTGAGAGTTTTTTAAACCCTCACGATGTTTAAAAAGAATTAACCAAGTTTACATTTTTATCTGATGTAAAACAAAATCTTGTGGGGATTATTTTTACTTCAGTATCTTTTTTAATAAAATCACAATCCTCATCTAGTATTATATAGGCATTTGAAGTAGCTAAGGGAGAGATCATACCTGGTGAGAATTTTTTGTAAGGCTCAAACGAAAATCCGTTAAAAAAACCAGGGACTAAAGTTCTTCTTCCTTTTTTTAGCTTATAATCATTTGCCATTTTTGTAGATATGACATTTAAATACTTTTCATTTTCACCGCTTAAGGCAAGTATGATACTTTGACCGAACAATTCAAAGTTAAGTGCAGCAGCCAGAGGGTTGCCAGGAAGATTTAACACATAAGTATCTCCAATTTGTCCAAATGTAGTCGGTTTACCAGGTTTTATCTCTATTTTGTCAAAATGAATATCATATCCAAAAGCTCCAAAAGCTTCTTTAGTAAAGTCGGCATCACCGACACTGACTCCACCAGATGTAATTATTAGATCGCAGTCGAGTGCACTTTTTATATGTTCGTGAATATTTTCAAGTGTATCATGCGCGGTACCGATAAACTCAACCTCGCATCCAAGTTCAATAGCACGTGAATAAAAAGTTGGAGTGTTGGTATTGTATAATTGGTAGTTAGTTACATTTTCAAAATGCATTTTTAGCTCGTTACCACTTGCAAAGATGGCAACTTTTGGTTTTTTATAGACTTTTACATGACTTATACCCTGTGAAGCCAAAAGTGTAATATGATGAGCGTGAAGCTTTTGTCCAGATTCTAGAAGTTTTGTACCGCTTTTTATATCTTCACCACAAAAACGTAGATGCCTGTCTTTAGAAAGGTCATTTGGCAATATAACACCATCTTGTGTTTCTTTTATATCCTCTATAGGTACTATGCACTCACAGCCGTTTGGTATTTTTGCCCCTGTCATTATCTTTATGCCATAACCGCATTCTAGTTCCTCTTTTGAATCATCACCTGCAAAAATAGTATGGGTTACTTTTACTGGTTTCTCGGCATCACAAAGTTTAACAGCGTAACCATCCATTGCAGAATTATCGTAAGGTGGAAGATTATGAGAAGCCGTAATATCTTCGCATAAGACCATGTCTAAAACTGATTCAATCGGTAAAATTTTTAATGATTTTTTAGTAATATTTTCATAAATTAGTTCAAGTGCTTTTTCAATACTTATAGCCATCTAATGCCTTTTAGCAAAAATTATAATAATTATAGTAAAATTCCATTATGAATGAAATGTATAATATGGGTATTGTAACACATTACTATGGTGTGCTGGCTGTTTTAGGTGCGATTTTGCTAAATTTAATTATGATAATTAAAGCAGATAATATAGACAAATATAAAAGATTTAACACTCTTTTCAACCCTATAGTGGGAACTTTCATTGGGATAGTAGTTTTTACTGGTATAGTGATGATGGCTTCAAAGCATTTAGATTTTACACTTGAAAATATCATTATGATAGTTATTGCTGTTTACATGATTGTTTTAGAGGTAAAAAGGAGTAAGGGACTTAGATTTGTAAAAGACGATTATCACTCAGGTTTTCAACTTTACAAGCTATTTTCAATTCGTATGTTGGCGATAGAGCTCTTGCTTTTACTTAGTATATCTATTTGGATGTTGATTTGACATACATATTTCATGATGATGCTGGTAATAAATCATTAAAGATCAAGGCTGACCTGTTTAAATACTTGGTAAAAGTTAGAAGACATGTTAATGGTGATAAGATTGACTTTAGATCAAGGCAAAAGTTATCACAACTATATACTTATGAAGTAGTAAGTGTAGAACCAAGAAGCATAGAGTTAAATTTAGTATCTTCAAGTATTAAAGAGGTGAAAAGTAAGAAATCATTACATATAGGCTGGTGTTTGATAGACTCAAAATCAATTGAAAAAGTATTACCCTCTCTGTGTGAAGTAGGGGTGAAAAAAATCTCATTTATTTACTGTGATAGAAGTCAGAAAAACTTTAAAGTTGATTTTAATAGGTTTGAGAGAATCCTTGAAGCTTCTATGCAGCAATCAGGTAGAAGTGATTATATAGAGTTTAATACATATAAAGATATAAAAGAATTTATAATAGAGTTTCCAGATACAAAAGTGTTTGATTTTTGTGATAAAATCTTAGAAGATACAGTTGAGCTTAAAACTGTATTGATAGGTTGTGAGGGTGGTTTTTCATCAAATGAGAGAATGGTATTAAGTGAACAAGACACCTTTAGATTAGACACAGCTATGATTCTTCGTTCTGAGAGTGCAGTTATAGCTGTAGCGAGCAAGCTTTTACTCTAATTAACCATATTGCATAAAATAATAGGATACAATATCTGATATTAATATTTTTAAGGTTTATTTGTGAAAATCATTATATGTTTTCTGGTTGTTTTTGTATTTTTTTTAAGAGCAGATGAATATCAACTAGGTCATGGAGTAAGGCTTAGTGATGAACTACATATAGGTGGTTACTTTTCTTTTGATTATTTAGATAGTGATGTAAAGAGACAATTCAGACTAGATGATGTTGCTTTATTGGCATATGGAAGCCTTTCTTCAAAATTTTCTTACTTAGTAGAGTTGGAAGCTGCCCCGTTTTATGTGAAAAACTACACTACAGACATATCAACAACTGATACAACCTTTCATTATGAGAGGATATATCTGAACTATACTCATTCCGAGATGTTTAACATTCGTATAGGTAAACAGATTACGCCGATAGGCTACTGGAATCTTGAGGCTATAAATGTACTACGCGATACAAGTTCAAATCCACTCTACAGCAATAAAATGTTTCCAAAGTTATTGACAGGGATAGATGTACACGGTTTTTTAGATGATGAAAATACTTTACAATACCATCTCTTTATACAAAATAATGATGACTTGGACCAAGATTATATAAATATCAATAACGACTATTTTGTCGGAGCTTCTGTTGAGTATGAAGTTATGCCGGAATTTGAATTTGGTGGGTCTATTGGTAACTATATAACCAAGGAAGATAATAAAAATGTAAAATTTTTGCAATTAGATGCGAAGTACGATAGTTATCCATTTTTATTTCAAACAGAGTTTGCATATAATTATGTTAATCATAAAAATATAGACTCGAAAAGTCATCAATCTGCAGGATATACTCAAGGTTTATATCATCTTAATACTCAACATGCTGTCATAGGACGTTATGAGTATTATGATGATAAAGCAAGAGGGGATACAAACCATATAGGAGTTATTGGCTATAGTTACAGACCAATGTACTCTATATCAATAAAAGCAGAATATCAAATAAATTCAGACTCAAAATTTAGTAAATCTATTATCTCTTTTTCGGTGCTGTTCTGATGAATATAAGGATTTTGATTGTACTAATTTTATTAGAATTGTCATTGTTTTCAGGTGAATATGCTGTTGTCATAAATAGTAATAGTGAAATATCAAAACTTTCATTAAAGCAGATAAAGGATTTATTTAAAATCAAAAGACACTTTATAGAAAGTGTTAAAATGGTGCCTGTAAATATGCCGGCAACCTCAATGTTACGAAATGAGTTTGAAAGAAAAGTATTAAGAATAACCAGGGATAAATTAAATAGATACTGGATAAAACAACACTATCAAGGTATAAGTCCACCAATAATACAGTCATCAGGTAGTTCAATGAAACTTTTTATCAAAAACGTTAATGGGGCTATAGGTTACCTTCCAATATCATCAGTAGATAGTGATTTAAGAATACTTTATGAGTTTTAAGGTAAAGATTGTATCTTTGATACTTTCAGTCAGTCTTATTCCCTATATATTGATAATGATATATGCAGGTAATACACTTCGAGATAAGTACTACCAAAATACGCAAGAAGAGATGAATACTCAATTAAAACTTAGTATAGAAAGTATTGAACGATATTTATCGATGTTAAAAAGAGATATGTTATTTATAAGTCATCTTGATATAATGAATGATATATTTTCCCAAGATCTAGATCGTAGAATTTCAAACTTATTGGAAAAAAAGAAGCAAGAGCTAAATTTAGATGGTAATTTTTATGTAATTGATACAAAGAGAATGATAATAGCTTCTAGTGATACTGAAACTATCTTTAAAAAATATGAAAAAAATCCGTTTTTTTCACAAGAGATAAAATCACCTTTTGATAATTCTAAGATAGGAACATTGATTCTAGAATTTTCTTTAAAAAACATTACAATGTTGTTTAAAAATTCCAGAGAACGACACTATTATATTATTTTAGATAAGTCTAAAGTATTATATAAAACAGATGCCTTTTTAGAAGAGATACATGTTAGTAAACCTCTTCGTACAAAACAAAATATAGAAATAGTCTTAGAGCAAAATCAAGATTATTTTTTAAAACTGCTACAAAAATATGAACGATGGTTTATCTTAGCCATAGTTGTTGGTACTTTTATCATTGGGATTATAGCTATATTTTTTATAAATAGATTGATAAAACCTATCATAGAGTTATCAAAAATAACCGAAGAAGTGACTAGAAAACAGGATTATTCATACCAGGTTAAAGTATATTCAAATGATGAGATTGGTAAGTTGTCTGGTTCATTTAACCAAATGATTAAAGGTATGCATGATGCTCTCGTAGAGTTAAAAGCAGAATCTAAAAACCGTGAAAATCTCATAGAAGAAAAGGGTAAAAATGAGATGCTTGAACAGCTTTCGACTAAACTCTCAAGATATCTATCTCCTCAGGTGTACGAATCAATTTTCTCCGGTGAACAAGATGTTACATTAACATCAAAGCGTAAAAAATTAACGATATTTTTTTCAGATATAGTCGGATTTACTGATACCACTGACACAATGGAGTCGGAAGATCTAAGTGAATTGCTAAATGACTATTTAAATGAGATGACATTAACGGCCTTAGAATATGGAGCTACTATAGACAAATATATAGGTGATTCAATCATGTTGTTTTTTGGTGATCCGCATTCTCTAGGAGTAAAGGAAGATGCGGTCTCTTGTGTCAGTATGGCTTTAGAAATGCATAACAAGCTCGATGCCTTACATGAGAAATGGAAAAACAAAGGTTTTACAAAACCTTTTAAAGTACGGATTGGTATTCATACAGGTTATTGTACGGTTGGTAACTTTGGAAGTAATGATCGTTTAGAGTACACTATAATTGGTTCTTCTGTTAACTTAGCTAGTAGAATAGAGTCTTCTGCAAATCCCAATGAGATACTAGTTTCGCAAGAAACACAACTCCTAGTCTCAGACTATTTTAGATGCCTTAAGTCAAAAGAAATTACACTTAAGGGATTTAAGCGACCGGTAGCTTTGTATAGAGTTGAAAAAAAACAAGAAGATAAAAAAAATATCTTAGATGTAAAAAAGAAGGGGTTTGAACTATCTTGTAATATGGAAGAGTTGTCCATAAAAGACAAGCAAAATCTAAAGGATGAATTGTCAGATTTATTAAAAAAGCTTTAGTCTTTGTTTTATTGATAAAAAAAATTAATTTAGATATAATTCCAATTGAAAAAATCCGCACCCATACGGATTTAAAAAATATATAGATATTCGCACAAGTGAACCAAGGGCATATCTGCTATAGATGCAGTTAAGACCTTAGTTTATAACCGAGTGTCAAAAGGCAAAAAAATGAAAAAAGATTTACACCCTAATTTAGTGACTTGTACAGTAAGTTGTGCATGTGGAAACAGTTTTGAGACCAAAAGCCAAGACGAAACTATGAGAATTGATATTTGTAATGAATGTCACCCATTCTTTACAGGCTCTGAGCGTATGGTAGATACTGCCGGTAGAATCGAAAAATTCAACGCACGTTACGCTAAAAAATAGTAACCTTAATGCATTTTCTCGCCAAAGGCGAAGCTTTAGTGACTAGGCATGGTCTGGATTTATTCAGATTAGGTGAGAGATGTTAACATTAGTTCCTACTCCCATAGGTAACATAGGCGATATATCACTTCGTGCTATTGATGCACTTAGTGAGGCCGATATACTTCTATGCGAAGATACCCGCGTTACAAAAAAGCTTATTCATATTTTAAAAGAACGCTACAACACTGTTTTTAAAGAAAATCAAAACTTTATATCACTTCATTCTCATAATGAAAAAGATTTTTTAAAGCAACTTGAAGTATCTTTCTTTGAAAAGAATGTTGTATATGCCTCTGATGCAGGTATGCCAGGTATTAGCGATCCTGGTCAGGCTTTGGTAAAATATGCTCAAGAAAACGGTGTTGCTTATGATGTCTTTCCTGGAGCAAATGCTTTGCTTACAGCCTTTGTGGCCAGTGGATTTGTTGATACACAAATGCTGTTTTGGGGTTTTTTACCACATAAGGGTAAAGACAGAGCTTCTTCACTTCAAGGAGCATTAAATAGTGGACACACTACTATAGTATATGAATCTCCACACAGGTTAGAGAAGTTCTTAAATGAAGTAGACAAAGAGGAAAGTACAAGAAAAATTTTCTTAGCCAAAGAGTTGAGTAAAAAATATCAGAACTACTTTTTTGGAACAGCTAAAGATATTTTAGAAAAGCTAGATGGTAATTTTCGTGGTGAATGGGTAGTTGTAATTGAAGCTTCACAAAAACATAACTTGAGTGCTATAAGCCAAAATGATATACTAGAACTTGATTTACCAAAAAAGGTGCAGGCTAAACTTATTGGCAAAATAACAGGTGAGAATACAAAAGCTTGTTATGAAAGACTATTAAAACTACAATAAAAACCATAAACTAATGCTATAGTCACTTTTTTTAGATAAAATGTCTCTATGTTAATTTATGCAAAACAACCAATCAATTATATTATCAATAAGCATCCTCAAAAGATTAAGACTCTTTATCTTGCTAAAGAGATAGAAAAAAAAGAATACTCTCGTCTTATGAAAATGGGCTTTGAACTTAAGCGTATTCCATCTGATGCGGCAGGTAAGATGTGTAAAAATGCTTCTCATCAAGGGTTTTTAGCAGAGGTTGAAGACTACGAACTTCAAAGTTATAAAAACTTTTTAAGCTTTGATTTTGTCCTTATATTGTCAGGACTTACCGATGTTGGAAACATTGGCGCAATAATGAGAACGGCATATGCTTTAGGAATAGATGGTGTGATAGCATGCGGAGTAAAAAAACTCCCTTTAGAAGCCATTACAAGGACTAGTACCGGAGCTTTGTTTGATATGCCTTTTGCTATTGAAACAAATACACATAATGTTATGAATGATTTAAAGACATCAGGTTTTACCACCTATGGTGCGGATATGGGTGGTTCTGACATACGAGAAGTTAAAGTTAAGCCAAAAAGAGCTTTATTTTTAGGAAATGAAGGTGAGGGTTTAAGTAGTCGTATTGTTTCAAAGCTCGATGAGATTGTCTCTATTGAGATGTCACATGAGTTTGATTCTTTAAATGTTAGTGCTGCAGGGGCTATTTTGATGGACAGGATGAGGGTATGAATCTGAGACTATTGTTGAAGAAAAAGCTTAAAATATGGGGTATATAACATGAATTACAGACAGGTACTGATAGCTTTGTTTGATATAACCAGAGGTGTTTCATGAGTATAGGACATGAGAAACTAAAAAGTATAGGTGCTCAAAAAATACATGAGGACACTCATATATCAAGACAGCATGTACAAGCTGTGATCTATGAAAGCTACGATGATATGACTAAAATCCAGTTTTTAGGATTTATATCAATTATTGAGAGAGAATACAACCTAGACCTATCCGAATTAAGGAAAAATGGCTTAGAACACTTTAATGAGATTATAATATCAAGGGATGAGGAAGATAAACTATTTCTCACTTCTAAGAAGAAGAAAAATTTTACATTAGTCTATATAGTATTATTATTTTTTGTTTTTATCGTTGTGTCTTATTTTAGTTTAAATATTTCAGATTCTTCTGATACAAAGGTTGATAATACAAGTATTGAAAATGCCACTTCAAACATAGATACTATACAAGTTATGGAAGAGAGCAACCTTGGTGTTGACGTAAATTCTAATATAGAGGTAAACAATACCTTTGAGGATAAAAGTATAGCTATTGTTAAGACACTTGTAATCAAGCCTGATGCTGATGTCTGGCTAGGATACATAGATTTGAAAACGCATAAAAAATATCAAACTATTATTAGTGATGAACTTATTTTAGACGCAAACAAAACTTGGCTTTTAACTTTTGGGCATGGCTATTTCAGTATTAATATTAATGGGGTTAAGCAAAGTTATAGCGACAAGAAAACAGTAAGATTTTTATATAAAGATTCCAATATGACAAAAATAAACTATACAGAGTTTAAAAAACTCAATAAAGGTGTCGGATGGTAAAAATAGTTTTACTTTTTTTATTACTCTTCTCTTTTTCTTTCGCAGATAAATACGATAACTTAGTTCATGGTAAGATTAAAACACTTCTTGACACTTCAACATATAATGAAAATAGTGCGTATATTAAGATTATTTTCTCTCCAACTTCAGAATATGTAGAAAATGAAAAAGTAGATTCTGTTAAAGTTATTGCAATGCTTAAAGAACATGGTTTACTCAAGCTTTTCTTTAAAAAACCTCGTGAATTGAAGCTTAATTTTGAGACCAATGGTGCACCTATGTTTTTTGTTAAGATTATGAGTGATTCTCTTAGAAATATTGGTTACTATAGATACGTTACAAAAGAATCAAACCTTTTAGATTCTAAGTTCACCTGGAAGATCAGTTTAAATTCTGAATACGTAACTGACCCTATAATTCTTCAAAGAGAACTTTTAAAAAGCGGTTGCAGGATTGTTGATATAAAAAGAAACTCATCTGCAAACTGGACTTATGTTATTGATATGAAAGATGCTTATATCAATACTAAAAAATTATTAGACGGAGTAGAGGTAAAATTAAAGAGATCACTTTATGCATATTGGTTAGACGTGTCACAAATAAATAAACTCAAGATAAAAAGCTCACATAGAAATAATTGGTATCCTTATATTGCTTATTATGATAAATCATTAAAGCTATTACAGGTTATAAAAAGAAATACTAAAAGACGAATACTTACTTTAAATATTAAAGAGGATACTAAATATATTAAGATTTCTGACATTTATACTCTTAAAAATATAAAAGATTCTCTTGTTTTAGAACCTACAGGAACAAGATAAGAAAGATTTGTAAACATACCCTAAATATTTTTCGCTAAAATACCGTTTATAATTTAAAATGAATGACAGAAGAAACTTAATGTTTATAGAGATACATTTTCATAAATGAAAATATATTCCTTAAAACAGTTTCAGCTGTACGAAGGGAACCTTCTTGTTTGATGAGATAAAATTTAACAGAGTTGAAAGACTTCCAAAGTATGTTTTTGCAGAAGTAAATGATATAAAAATGGCTGAGCGTAGAGCAGGCAAAGATGTTATTGACTTCTCAATGGGTAATCCTGATGGTGATACACCTGAACACATAAGAGAAAAACTTGTAGAATCAGCCCAAAAAACCAAGACTCATGGTTACTCAACATCAAAAGGTATCCCTAAGCTTTTACAAGCAATAGCAGACTGGTATGAGCGTAGATACGACTGTATACTTAACCCTGAAACTGAATGTGTTGCTACTATGGGTTCAAAAGAGGGTTATGCACATCTTACATATGCTATTACAAATCCAGGTGATTTAGCTGTTGTCCCTGATCCGACTTATCCAATACATGAATATTCTTTTATTTTAGCCGGTGGCAGTGTAGTTAAATTCGGTATTGAGTTTGACGAAGATTACAAGGTAGACGAAGATAAGTTCTTTGAGGACTTGGATAGAATGTTCAAAGAAAATTCTCCAAAACCAAAGTATGTATTAGTGAACTTCCCACATAATCCATCAACTGCAACGGTAACACCGGAGTTCTATGTTCGTTTAGTTGCGATGGCCAAAGAGAAAAGATTTTATATTATCTCTGATATTGCCTATGGAGATATAACTTTTGGTGGATATAAAACTCCCTCTATTATGAGTGTACCCGGTGCAAAAGATGTAGCTGTTGAATCTTTTACACTTTCAAAGTCATATAATATGGCAGGTTGGCGTGTAGGTTTCTTTGTTGGAAACGAAAAACTAATAGGTGCTCTTCAAAAAATAAAGTCTTGGTTGGATTATGGTATGTTTACCCCTATTCAAGTGGCTGCTACAGTAGCTTTAAATGGTGATCAGCAGTGTGTAAAAGATATCACGGACAAATATGATCATCGTCAAGATGTACTAATAGAAGCTTTTGAGAGAGCTGGCTGGCCTATACGTAAAAATCAGGCGTCTATGTTTTCATGGGCTAAAATTCCGGAATGCGCTACACATTTAGGTTCACTAGAGTTTTCAAAAAGACTTTTAACAGAAGCCGGTGTTGCTGTAGCACCAGGGATTGGTTTTGGCGCTTACGGTGAGGGTTATGTACGTATTGCATTGATTGAAAACGACAACAGAATCCGTCAAGCAGCTAGAAATATAAAAGAGTTTTTAAAACAGTTTCAAGATGAGGAAAATAAGTAATGATAAAAGTTGGAATAATCGGTGTTGGAACTGTTGGAACTAGTGTAGCTCAGATTTTAAAGGACAATGCTGATGTAATTTCTGCTCGTGCCGGTCAAGATATTGAAGTTAAATCAGGTGTAGTTAAAAACCTAAACAAAGATAGAGGTTTAGATATAAAACTAACCGATAATGTAGATGACATTTTAAATGACAGCGAGATTGACATAGTCGTGGAGCTTATGGGTGGGGTTGATGAGCCGTTTGAAGTTGTAAAACGTGCCCTTAAAAGTGGAAAAGCAGTTGTAACTGCAAATAAAGCACTTTTAGCTTATCATCGTTATGAACTAGCTGATATAGCTAAAGATATAGCTTTTGAGTATGAAGCTGCAGTTGCGGGTGGTATCCCTATTATTAATGCACTTCGTGATGGTCTGTCTGCTAATCATATAGAATCCATTATGGGTATTATGAACGGTACTTGTAACTACATGATGACAGAGATGACAAACAATGGTGTTGATTATGATTCTATTTTAAAAGAATCACAAGACTTGGGTTATGCTGAAGCTGATCCGACTTTTGATGTTGGCGGGTTTGATGCTGCTCATAAACTTCTAATACTCGCTTCTATCGCTTATGGTATTGATGCAAAACCAGAAGATATACTGATAGAAGGTATTGATAATGTAACTCAAGATGACATAGCATTTGCTAAAGAGTTTGGATATGCAATAAAACTTCTAGGTATTGCTAAAAAAGATGAAAATGAAGTCGAACTTCGTGTCCATGCATGTTTAATTAAGCAAGATGAGATGATAGCAAAAATAGATGGTGTAATGAATGGTATTTCTGTTGTTGGTGATAAAGTTGGCGAAACACTTTATTATGGACCTGGTGCAGGTGGGGATGCTACAGCATCCGCTGTTGTAGCCAATATTATAGATATTGCCAGAAGTGGAAAATCAACACCAATGCTTGGGTTTGATAAGCCTATGGAAGGTAGTTTGACACTCAAATCTATAGCAAATATTAAGTCGAAGTATTATCTTCGTATCAACGTGTCAGATAAAACAGGTGTTTTAGCACAAATAACTAAAATATTTGAAGAACATAACATTTCGGTTGAGACTATGTTACAACGTCCTGTTTCAGAGACAGATGCAAACCTGCTTATCTCTACTCATACGGCATTAGAGAGTGACATACAAAATATGATAAAAGAGATAGAAGGTTTGAGCTTTGTAAATAACACACCGGTGATGATAAGAATAGTTTAAAACAAGACAAATAACCTTATGTAAAATAAAGACTTATTTTTACCCGTATTGAAAAAATGAACAAAAAATAAGAAACTCTTTTTAAGAGTTAAAACTGTAAAATCCAAATATTGATTTATAAGCCAAAAACGAGAAAGTCGCATTGACTTTAGTAGTCATTTTGGAACCGTAATAGCCTTTAAAAAGGCATAAATAAGATTAATTTACTAGGGTTTTTTATGGAAAATACACAAACAATAGATAGTGTCTGTACTTACTGTGGTGTGGGTTGTGATATTGCTGCTCATGTTAAAGATAACAAAATTCAAAAGATTTTTGCTCATCCAGACGGAGTGGTTTCTCAAGGAAAACTCTGTATCAAAGGTAAGTACGGTTACGATTTTGTTGATTCGGATGAGAGATTACGTATCCCTAGAATCAGAAAAAGTTTTTTAGATAAAAACCCAGAAGTAAAAAAAGTAATTGTAAGTTCATTAGTTGATTTTGATGATACTTGGTATGAAACTGATTTAGAATCTGCTACAACTGCTGCAAGTATTAAATTAAAAGAGATACAAAAAGAGTATGGTCGTAAAAGTATAGCTTCTATAGGCGGTGCAAGAACTAACTGTGAATCAGTATATCTTTTTCAAAAATTCACACGTCATACTTTAAATTCCCCACATGTAGACAACTGTGCTAGAGTTTGTCACTCTCCATCACTTAAGGGTATGAAAACTACTATTGGTGAAGGTGCAGCGACTAATCCGTATAACGATATATACAATACTGAGTTTATGATTGTGATAGGTTCAAACACTACAGAAGCTCATCCAATCATCTCTAACCGTATCATTGATGTTGCACAAAAACATGATAACTTGGCAGTTTTTGATGTGCGAGAGATTAAACTTCATCGTTTTTCAAAGTACAAAGCTATTATGCCCCATGAAGCAAACTTACTTGTTTTGAATATGTTGGCTTATGTAATAATAGATGAAGAGCTATATTCAGAAGATTTCATAGTAGATAGAACAAAAGGTTTTGCCGATTTTAAAGAAAAAATTTTAAATGACCCATATGCAAACCCTAAGTACTTTGAAGAGGTAGAGGGTTATGAATACCTATCTAAGATGATTCCAAAAGTTGCACGTGAATATGCACTTAAAAAATCTATGATTTTCTGGGGACTAGGTATTACGGAACATACTGATGGTTCTTGGGCAGTTATGGCTATCACACACTTAGCACTAATGACTGGAAATATCGGTAAAGAGGGTGCTGGACTTATGCCACTGCGTGGTCAGAACAATGTTCAAGGTGCTTGTGATATGGGGATGCTTCCATATTTCGATCCTGATTATCAAGAGCCAAAAGAGATTGGTCTTATGACACCTCAGTTAGTTGATGAGATGCTAGAAGATAGACTAAAAGCAGTTATTAATATTGGTGAGGACTTAACTCATATACATCCAAATCTAAACAAAGTTGAACGCGCAATGGAACACCTTGAGTTTGTAATGGTTCAAGAACTCTTTATGACGGATGTTACAAAAGTAGCGGACATAGTTATTGGTGTAAGGTCAGCATACGAGAAAACTGGTGTATATGTTAATGCTATGAGAAGGTTACACTTGTCTCAACCACTAGTAAAGTCTGATTTACCGGACGATTGGGAAGTGCTACAACTGCTAGATCAAAAAATGGGTGGAAGTGCCAATTATAAATCTTCAAAAGAGGTTTGGGATGAGGTAAGACAAACAGCATATAGACGTTTTAGCGGTGCAGATTACCACAGACTTGAAAAACATCGTAAACGTGGACTGCAATGGCCAGTTCACACTGAAGATACACCAATCCTTCATCAACTAGACTTTAGAACTGATGATGGTTACGGTCATTTTAAATACCATCAGTATAACCTTCGTGGTATGATAGAAGAGATTACGAAGAAAAGTTTAACCGGTTATCATTTAAGTACAGGTAGGACTATTGCACATTACAACAATGCCGCTCAAACAAATAAAACAGAGAGTCTTATGAAGCGTCATGATGAAGATGTACTACTTGTAAATGAAGGTGATGGGAGTGACTTTACATCTGACACGGTAATACTAAAAACAGAGTTTGGAGAGAGTACACCACTTAGAATCAAACTTACAGATAAGGTTCAGCCAAAAACTTTGTTTGTCACTTTTCATCATGCTAAAAGTAGAATCAATGCTCTTTTTGGAGACAAAAGTGACGAACTTATCTTAACAGCTGCTTTTAAATCTATAAAAGTTGAAGTGATTAACTGTTAGATGTCTAGGGCCAAGGGGAATATTGCTGAACAAAAGGCTAAGGAATTTCTCTTAAAACAGGGCTTTTTTGTAGTGGAGCAAAATTTTTACTCAAAATTTGGGGAGATAGATATTATCGCTATAAAAGATGAAGTGTTACACTTTATAGAAGTTAAAAGCGGGCTTGATTATGAATCTGCCGTGCAAAACATAACACCAAGCAAAATATCACGTCTTGTTAAAACAGGATACGTTTATATAAAAAAGAACTCGCTAAAACTTGATTTTGTCTATGATGCAGTCATTATCACACCAAAAAAAATGCAACTACTTGAAAACATCACTCTATAAAAAGAGCGTCAGTGATTAGTGTGTCTCAATTTTTATGGTTGAGGTTGGATTATCCATAGTCGGAAGTTCAGGAAATGTGACTGCTTCTGTATTAATAGGTGCTTTTTCAGTTACAGTCTGGGAAGAAAAGCTTTTTTCTTCCTCTCCACATCCTATAAATAGAGTCGCTAGGACTGATAGCATAATCACATTTAAGTATTTATTCATTTTCAAACCTTTGGATATATTGTATCAAAATTATATATAATTACCATAGATGGTAGATATTATTAATAGATATAAAATAACTACAATAGAATTATTATGGTACAATTATTAAAATGGGGTGAGGGGGTTTATCTTGTTTTTTTTGAAACTATTCATTATTAGCACCTTTGTTATGGTGTTGTCAGCTACCGCAATTGAAAATAAGACAAAAGTTGATGATGTTAAAAGCGAAAAGCTGTTTGATGCTGAATTTAATGCTGCGAAAAAGTTATTTTTAAATAAAAAGTATGAGAGTGCTTACGAAAAATTTTATACGATTTTTTTAAATAACCTAGGAAATCCAAATGTAAATTTCTATCTTGGTCAATCTGCGTTTATGTTAAAACAATACGATGAGGCTATTAGTGCATATGAAAGAGTACTTTTCGTAGATGAAAATGCTACACGTGTCAAACTTGAATTAGCAAGATGCTTTATGGCTAATGGCTCATACGAACAGGCAAAAGAGATTTTTTTAGAGACTCTAAAGAAAGATATTCCGCCAAATGTTAGAGAAAATGTAAAAAAATACCTTCAAGCCTTAAATGATAGAGATATTAAAAATACTCTAAACGGTGTTTTTATAGTAGGCTTTGGTTGGGATGATAATGTTGAAGCTTTATCCACAGGTTACGTATCTGAAGTCTCAGAAGGTGGGTTGATAAGTACGAACTCATTAGTCTCAGCCTGGACTCATCAAGAGGTTCTAGCAGCAAATCATGCTTATAAGTACTCTGACGATGTATACTTTAAGAATGACGGTTTATTCTTTGCTAAGACTTTTCTTGGGCTTTCGCGAAGAAATATACAGTTTATGCAATATACCCCTGCATTATCCGTTATATATAACCCTAAGTTTAGTGTAGATTACTCTTTACTTTACAGTCGTGTATGGTTAGATATGAAATCCTTGGTGACAAACTATGCAATATTTCCAAAGATAAAATACATGTACTCAAAGTCATTTATTCTTAGTGCATCTCTAAGGTATCAGCAAAAATTCAATGATGATTCAAACAACAGGGGAAGGGATGCTAAATACTCAGAGGTTTTTCTAAGTGCTCAGACGATTCATACAGATAAAATAAGTTCATTGACAGAGATACAGGTCTCAACTGAGAGAAAAATAAGAGGTGCTTTGACAGATGTTGACTATAATTTATATAACCTTACTTCTGCAGTAATTTATAAACACTCAAAAGAATTAAGTTTGTCACTAAAAGCAAAAGCATATCATAAGCCATATCTTGATGATTATCTGCCGGGGCAAGATAGACGTATCGATGATGAGTATCAGGCATATATGGGGGCTACATATATATTAAATAAAAAGTATGTATTGCAAGCAGAATATATTTATACAGACCATCAATCAAACTATAATGATTTTGAGTTTAAAAAAAATACGTTTACTCTGAATTTTATAAGTCTATTTTAAAGGGTTGGCATGAAGATTTTAATTTTAATCTCACTTTTAGCATCTATAGTATTTGCTAGCATAGGACAGGTGACAGGAATAAAAGGAAAGGCTACACTTCTTAGAGAAACAAAAAGTAGTATTCTTACCATTGGTTTTAAACTAGAAAAATCTGATATTATCAAAACAGGGGAGAAGGCAAAAGTTCAGATTATATTTGAAGATAAAACTATCGTGACTATAGGTAAAAAATCGACTTTAGATATAGAAGAATACCTGTTTGACGAAGCAGCTCCAAGTAAATCAAAAGTTAAACTAAAGTTTTTCAGAGGGGCATTTAAGTCAATAACAGGGAAGATAGGTAAGGTTGCACCATCAAGGTTTAAGTTAAAAACAAAAAATGCGACTATTGGTATACGCGGTACAGTACTTGCAGGAAACCAAAATAGAGTTATATGTGAACGAGGTGCTATTACGGTAACTTCACAAGGTGTCACCCAAGTGGTACCCGCCGGTATGATGACAATAACAGCAGTAGGTGCTCCACCAACTCCAGCGGTAGCTTTTAAAGCCGGTTCAATCTCACTAGAGGATGAGGCGGAACAAGAAGAGAAAAAAGAGAAAGAAAAAGTAAAAAAAGAGGAAAAAAAGAAAGAAAAAGTAAAAAAAGAAGATAAGAAAGATAAAAAGTCTGAACAAAAGCAAAAGAGTAAGGCATCGACAAAAAAATCAGACAATAAAGAAGTACAAGAGGAACAAAAGCAAGAGACTGTAGTTGAAAATACCAATGCTCCAAAGCCTGCTAGTGAAGAAGCACCGGTAGCCACTCCTCAAGCGACTCAAACCCCTGTTAAGGCTCCTAAACTTGTTGTTCCTGTAGATACACCTCCTTTAAATATTGAGCCAGTTGCTGTACCAGACCCTGTTATCCCACAGGTACCTATCATTCCAGATGATGATCTTAAACCTTTAGACAAAGATTTGCCAGATGTTTTGGCTCACGGTGGTGGAGAAACAGATCCTAATGCAAAACCAGGTGAAACACCTGAAGAAGAAGCCAAACGAATAGCAGCTGAAGAAGAAGCAGCAAAAATAGCAGCTGAGGAAGAAGCAGCAAAAATAGCAGCTGAGGAAGAAGCAGCAAAAATAGCGGCTGAGGAAGAAGCAGCAAAAATAGCAGCTGAGGAAGAAGCAGCAAAAATAGCGGCTGAGGAAGAAGCAGCAAAAATAGCAGCTGAGGAAGAAGCAGCAAAAATAGCAGCTGAGGAAGAAGCAGCAAAAATAGCAGCTGAGGAAGAAGCAGCAAAAATAGCAGCAGAAGAAGAAGCAGCAAAAATAGCGGCTGATGAAGCAGCAGCAAAGATAGCAGCCGAAGAAGAAGCGGCGGCATTATTAGCTCAGCAAGAAGCAGCCGCAGCGGCGGCTGGAGCAGCTCAGGCAGCGGCAATAGCAGAAGGGGAAAAGCTTCTTAGCACTTTTACTATACCAAACAGTTCAACAGTCAGTACAACTACAAGTGCTAGTAATAGTTATTTGGAATACGGTACTTGGGATGACAGTACTGTTACAGGTGCTGTAGATGGACTGTATATTGTCGGCTCAATAACACCTGCTGATGTTGTCGCTCAGGTACAACCCAATCAAACTTACTCAGGTACTTTAGCAGGTTTAAAAACAGTAAATTCAGTGGCTAGCGGACAGGTAGCGGGAACGATAGATTTAAATATAAATTACGCTGCTCAAACCTTAACGGGTAATATAGGCATACTAGATGGTACTCAGCAGTGGAATGCTAGTATTGCTTCTGGGGCTATCAGTAAATATGGTTTTGCTTCAACAGATATAAGCGGTACCGTATATGATAGTTCCATATCAGCAAATACAAGTACGAATGTCACAGGTTTGGTTCAGGGAGATTTTTACGGTACAGCCGCCCAGTCCGTTGGAGGAACCTTTAAGCTTGAGGATAACGTAGTAAGTTCACCAACGGTAATAAAAGGTGTATATGGTACACCTATCCAACAGCCATAGTATCAGAGAATATATTATGAAGTATCTGTTTTACAGTCTTGAGCCGTATATACTTAGGATGGCTTTTTTTCAAAAGCCTTTAAGAAGTAAGTTTAGCAGGAGCTAGTTATGAATCACTTAAACTTAACACTCGATGAGGCTATTGGATATCATCAAAGCGGAGAGCTTACTAAAGCACAGAGTATTTACGAAAATATTATAAAAAAAGAGAAAACTAATCCTGATGCATGGCACCTTCTTGGTGTGCTTTCATACCAGATGAATCATTTCGACCTATGTGTGCAAAATATTGAAAAAGCTATAAGGCTAAACCCTAATGTCTCTAGTTTTTACTCAAATATAGGTCTCGCATATCATAAAAAGAATCAATTTGAAAACGCAATAGAGAGTTTTAAAAAAGCAATAAACTTAAATCCGAATTATCCTGAAGCCTTCAATAACCTTGCGAACTCTTTAAGAGATAGTTCAAAAGACAAATCACAAGAAGCACTGAAATGTTACAAAAGAGCACTTGAGTTAAGAGCAAACTATCCTGAAGCCTTAAACAACTTGGGTAACTTACTGGTAGAAAATAATAACTATGAAGATGCGATTAAATACTATGACTTAGCAGTTAACTATAATCCGAATTACGGAGATGCTTATTACAATATAGGTTATTTATACAAAAAAATAGGCAAACTTGATAGAGCATTGGAGTTCTTTCAAAAAGCACTGTCTTTACCCAATCTTACAAATGAGTATGTATTGAATTCTATTTTTGATGTTAAACGTGAGATGTGTGATTGGGATGAAATCGATAACTTACAAAACACTTTAGTAAAAGAGACTCTTGATAGTTCTAGCGATACCTTGATAGATCCTTTTAGCGTAGTCGCAAGGCTTAGTGACTGTACGCAAAAAATACAATATGAGCTGATAAAAAAACATACAGATAAGATTGTTTTTAAAAACAATCATAAAAGATTTACACATAAGGTCAAAAAGATTGAAAAAATAAGAGTTGCTTATGTGACGGCAGGTCTGTATGATCATCCGATAATGCAAAACACTCAAGGAATGTTTCCTCATCATGACAAGGATAAATTTGAGATTTATATATGTAGTCTTAATCATGAGAAGGATAGTAACTACTTTAAAAATGCCCTTAGAGACGTTGATGGCTTTATGGATCTCTCACACATGGATGATGAAGAAGCTGCACAGAAAATATATGATAGTCATATTGATATCTTGGTTGATATGCAAGGGTATAATGCCCAGGGGCGAGTAAATATTTTTTCATATAGACCTGCTCCCGTGCAATTACAGTTTCATGCTTATCCAGGTACTATGGGCTGTGACTTTATTGATTATATAGTGACTGATGAGATTGTGACTCCAAAAGAGGAAGAAAAATCATTTGGTGAGAAGTTTCTGTATATGCCTGATTGTTATTTTCCGACTTACGATAAACAAGAGGTCTCTAAACTTATACCCTCAAAAAAAGAGTGTGGGCTGAGTGAGGATGCTTTTGTCTTTTGTTGTTTTAATACAGCGTATAAGATAGAGGAAAAAATATTTTCTCTTTGGATGAGTATCTTAAAGGAGCTTCCCGATAGTGTGTTATGGTTATACAGCACTAATGAGTTTGTCATAGCTAACTTAAGGAAAAAGGCAAAAGAACTAGGTGTTAATCCAAAACGTTTAGTCTTTGCCTCTTTACTTCCAAAAGCACAACACATCAGCAGAATAAAGAATGCGGACATATTTCTAGACACATACTATTGTAATGCTCACACAACAGCTATAGATGCACTTCATGCAGACTTGCCGATAATCACACGTAAAGGTTACAGCCTTGCTTCAAGGACAGCCTCTAGTATGCTTTTAACACTAGGTTTACCGGAGTTGGTTGTAGATGACTTTGACGCTTATAAGAAGTTGGCAGTATCTCTTGCAAATAACAAGACAGTGTTTGAAAAAATCAATACAAAGTTGAAAGAAAATAAAAAAACCACTAACTTATTTAACACTAAATTATTTGTTAAGAATCTAGAAAAAGGCTTTGAAATGATTTACTCAAACTATCAAAACAATAAAAAACCTAAGATGATAAAAATCAAAAGTGAGGTGTGTCATGAAGATTAACACTATGGAAAAAGGACTCATTTCCATCGCCGCAGCAATGGTACTAAGTAGTTCGGTATATGGAGCAGTCCTTAGTGTAACAACTTTAGTAAACGAAGTTGATAATAACTGTACAGATACCGCTAGTATGTCACTTAGTGACGCTATGTTTTGTTCAGCAAACGGGGATGTTATAGATTTTAACTTGACCGGTGTTATTGCACCTCCTTCAAGTGGTTTAAGTATTGATAAAAATATAACTATTTCAGGTCCCGGTCATAAAAGTATAAGTTTTACTAGTATTATTAATCCTATTTTTACTATACCGGCAACTACAACAGCGACTATTTCTGGAATGACTATAAACAATGTGGTTGACAGTGTTGCGATAAATAATGCCGGAAATCTAACAATATCAGATTCTAATGTTAGCAATAATACCAATACATGTAATGGTGATGCAGCAGGTGTTATAAATACCGGTTCATTGACTATATCACAATCAACTCTTAGTAACAATACTTCAAATTATAGTAATGCAGCTGCTATAAACAATACCGGAATTTTAACAATTTCTGATTCCAACATTAGTAATAATACTAATCTTAATCCTACTACGGTTGTCTCTGAAGGTGGTTCTGCAGGTGTAACGAACACCGGTTCTTTAACTATCACTAATTCAAACTTCTATAATAATAAGACATATAATAGTGGTGCCGCAATACATAATAGTTCGACACTTGAGCTTAAAGATACAAGCTTTTTTGATAACAATGCTACAATCGACGGTGGTGCGATTTTTGCGAGTTTTGGTTCAAACATAAGACTCTTTAACACAACTATCTCAGGAAATGGTGCAATTGATAGTGGTGGTGGTATCTATACACTCTCTGGAGATGTAAATATATCAGATTCAACAATTGCTTATAATACTTCAGGCTCAGGAGCGTTAATGGCTTCTGGTGGAGGTATTTACAATTCAGGTGGAAATGTCAATATAAAAAATACTATTATTGCTAAAAACATAGATTATCAAAATGATGGACCGGATATTTTCGGTACTATAACTTCCTATGGATACAATTTAATCACTACAGATCAAAATGCCAGTATCACTTATCTTGGCACGGATATTAATGGAAGTGATCCTCTTCTTAACCCTCTTGGTTTAGGAAATTCTACATATTTTCATACATTACAGTCCTCATCTCCGGTGATAGATGCCGGTATTTGTACAGACTTAAACGGCAACACAATAACAGCAGATCAAAATTCAGTTATGCGCCCACAAGGAAGTACCTGTGAAATCGGTGCGATAGAGTACATCCCATTATATATATACTTAAACCTTTCAAATGTAAGTCTGATAGATCATAATATTACATCTATAAACGTTGTCGGTGTGGATGGAAATAGTGAAAATCTTGTCATAAATCCCGGTTATACTTATATAGACGGAGATAACAATATAAGTTCACCAATATATAATGTAGATCAAAATATTTCTATAAGAGTAGATACAAATAGTTCAGGCTTACTAAAAAACTGGTGGGTAAACTTTAGCGATGGTAAACTGTATCAAATCAATAATTCAAGTAATAATTTTAAAGTAACCATTGGAAATGGATTGCATATATTTAATTTTGATGCAATAAACACAAATTTTATAGCAAATAATGCTCCTACAATAACACAGATATATGACCAACATATTAGACCTGGATATGGAACATACAGCATCTCATTTGATATAAATGATACAGAAAGTGATGATGTTAGTCTGAGTATAAGCACGACAAACACAGATGTTAACCTCTCGTCTGTCGGTATTGCAGGTGGTAACGGTACTGCAAGTATTACAATTACGACATCAAACACTATAAGCAATAACCATGTGTCAATATCTGCTAACGATGGAACAAGTACGACTACAAGAGGTTTTAACCTAAGAGTAAGTAACAATTATGATATTATATCCACTCAAGAGGCAGTTGGTAGTGTGGCTGATTTTAACGGAACTCTTTATTTTATAGATTCATACCTAGACCATACTACTTCACAAGAGCTTGAGGTAAGTAAGCTAGAAATAGTAAACTCAACAAATTCTGTTTATACAGAGATAAAAGATATAAACGGTACAGTCACAGTCTCAACACAGACACAGACTATGCCTGCCACATTCCAATATGATGTTGCAACGATAAACAACTCAACGCTTACATCCATGTATAGTGCTAACGGTACACCATTTAGCTTTGCAGACGCAAATTCAACAGCCCGTAAAGTATATGTTACATATACGTCAGATTATCTAGACCCTCACCATATAGAATATGGACCAAACGGCACATATACGACATTAGATACTTTTATGGCTAATCAGGTTAAGGGTAAGACAACATATGGGATTATGAGAAACTACGCCGAGGATAAATTACTTTTATTGGATGATACGGATTTAACCGGTGATATAGCTAATGGATATGGAAACCTTATAGAAGTAAATGCTACATCAGGACTTGCAACCGGTAACACAGGTAAATGGTCAATACATACCGTAAATACAATAGAGATATTAGACTTGAATACATCTTTATTAAGTGGATATAATCAAAATGAAGCTTATATGATTGATGCTAGTATTGTAAAAGGGGGAGACTATGCGCCTAGCGGTAGTACGTATAGCTATGCGCTCTTAAATAAGACAGCAAAAGATGAGATATACTACTCCGTATCTCCAAATCCAAAAATAGCAGTGCCGTTAGTCAGCGGTTATACTTATGTGTCACTAGCAAATACTAAGTCATTATGTAATACTGCTATACAATCATTATACACGTCATTATGTGACCAGAACAATACCCTTGAATCAACATTTGGTTCAAATTCAGATATTTCTGCAGTGGTAAAATATGAAGAGGGTTGGACATATTGGGATTCCAATGCAAGTATAAATACATCATACCTTATGAATAAGTTTTTAGCTATTAATACGTTAAATGGAATGGTTGTTAAGACTTCAGCAGCTACAATCTTATTGTTGCCGTATGATGATGATGCCAAACAAGTAAATGACTACGTAGGTATGTCTTCCGCTCAATGGTATCTTTTGTCAAACAACAAAACTCAAACACTAACCGAGTTAATAGCATCTGTTAGTGCAGCAGGAAAAGCTATAGAGTATATTGCCGTATTTAGAGCAGGTGTATGGCATATATACGCACCATTAGTAGATTCGAGTATAGATTCTACTATACCTAGAATCACAGAGATTAAAAGACATGAAAGTTATTGGATAACTTTTCAGTAATTTTTGATAAAATTATAAAAATAGTTTAGGTTGGATTATGAATGCGAAGGTATTTTTTGGCTCTAAAGAGGCTAATAAAGAAAGATTAAGTGAGAGAAAGAGTCCGTATGACGGTAGAGTTGTTTCAACTGCTCCTGTCTGTGATGCCAATGATGTAAAAAAAGCTTTAGAAATAGCAAAAGATGCGTCTGTTTATGCAAGAAAATCAACTCTAGCGCAAAGATGTAGTTGGCTTGTAGATGTAGCTTCAAAACTTAAAGAGAATAAAGAAGATATAGCTAAAACCATTACTGACGAGGTTGGAAAACCTATATATTTTGCAAGGATAGAGGTTGAGAGGTGTATAGAAACTGTAACACTGTCTGCTGAGACTATGCGTACTATGCACGGTGAGACGATTAATACAGATGCCATGGATAGCGGTAAAAAGACCTTGAGTTATTTCTCAAGAGTTCCGGTAGGAGTAGTTGTTGCAATCACACCGTTTAATTTTCCTCTGAACCTTGTTGCACATAAACTTGCACCGGCTCTAGTCGCAGGTAATACGGTTGTGTTAAAACCTACTCCTGAAGCCCCATTGACTTCTTATAAATTTGCTAAGCTTTTCATTGAAAGTGAGTATGCCATAAAAGATGCCTTAAGTGTAGTTTACGGTGATGCTGAGGTCGGCAGTGCTTTGATAACAAGTGAGATACCAAGAGTTATCAGTTTTACGGGTTCCGTACCAGTTGGTGAGATCATCACTAAAAATGCAGGGATAAAAAAAATATCGCTAGAACTAGGCGGAAATGCAGCTACTTATATCGATAAAAGTGCTGATTTAGACTTAGCTGCCGAGCGTTGTACCTTAGGTGCCTTTGTAAATTCAGGTCAGGTTTGTATATCTTTACAACGTATCTATGTAAATGCAGAGATATATGATGAGTTTGCCGATAAGATGGCAGCTGAGACTAAAAAGTTAGTTATTGGCTCTCCCTATGATGAAGATACATTTTTAGGACCTGTGATAGATGATGAATCTGCGATTCGTGCTATGGGATGGGTTGAGAGTGCGATAGAAGAGGGTGCTAAAGCATTACTTCCTCCACATAGGGAAGGAAGAATGTTCCACCCTTGTGTAATGGCAGATGTAAGAGATGACATGGCTATAGTCTGCGAAGAGGTCTTTGCTCCCATCGTATCACTCGTAAAAGTACAAGATTTTGATGATGCTTTTCCTCGTATGAACAATTCGCCTTACGGTTTACAGTTCTCAGTTTTTACAAATGACTTAGATCTTACAAAAAGAGCTATATCTGAGCTTGATGCAGGTGGTATTGTCATAAATGATATGCCGACTCTTCGTTTTGACATTCAGCCATATGGTGGTGTAAAACTTAGCGGTGTTGGACGTGAAGGTCCAAAGTTTGCTATTGAAGAGATGACGGAAATAAAGAGTGTTATTATCTGCTAATGGTTAAGAAAAAGGTAATAATCTCTGCTTGTTTACTTGGAGAATACTGTCGTTATGATGGTAAGACAAAAAAGATAAACGAGATTTTAAAAGCTTATAAAGACTATGAGATTATCCCTTTTTGTCCTGAAGCACCTATTTTTGGAACACCAAGACAAAGAATAAGTGTTCTTAAAATTGACGACACAACAAAAATTGTTACCGATGAGACTAATGAAGATGTAACAATAGCACTTGATAATGAGATAAACTCTTTTATAGCTAATAACAAAGAAGTAGATTCTATAATCTTAAAGTCTAAAAGTCCAAGTTGTGGCTTAGGCACTACTCCTGTTTTAAATAATAAAAAAGAAGTGCTAGGATTCGGGAACGGAATAGCTGCAGAAATATTTTTAAAAAAATATCCAAATGCAAAGATAAGTGATGAGTCAGAATATCTATTCTGATGTACTTAGCCGTTAGGCTTTGGTGAAGTAATTATGATACGTAATCTAGTCTTTGTAGGTTTACATACCAATCTTCTCTGTAATAACTTCTTGATTTTGTTAAAGATACTTTAAAAGCATCATCGTAACATTCTATACTTTTTATGTAACCTGATGGAATTTCAAGAGTGTTTTCACAAATACTCTGCGCACACTCATCATCTAAATGATGAAAAAACTCTAACTCTTCATTATATGCATCTATTACAAATTCTCTCTCAAGCATTTATATACCTTTATGTTTAATTATTGTATTTTAGTGTAGAAAAGACACGAAAATATTACATAATTTATTCATTTTGGTTACTGTGTGTTTTAATGTACCTTTCTTGCTGAGCTATTTTAATCTTTGAAATATCAACAATAATGAAACTATCCACACAAGATGCAAAATCTTCATCCAGATTATAAGCACAAAACTTTATACCACCGTCTTCGCAAAGATCGGCATACTGCTTATATAAAACAGGTACGGTACTGTCAAAGTTCTTTAGTAATTTCTTAACTGTTCTAAAGTCAGAGGTATAGTCATTTTTAACTAACTCATGATCTAGCATACTTAGTAAAGATACATCAGATTTAAAGTTATACGGAAGTTTTGAAGTGACAAGCTTAGTGTTATCAGCAAAATATGTATCAAAGAAGTTAAAGATGATATCTTTTGCAACCTGTGGATAAGATGCGCTTAGCGATACTGGCCCAAACATATACTTTATTTGTGGGTTTTTATTTAAATAAGCACCTATACCATACCAAAGATAGTCTAATGCTCTTGTTCCCCAGTACCTTGGTTGAACAAAGCTTCTCCCCATCTCTATTGAATCATCTAAAATAGACTCAAACTCCTGAGAAAAGTTAAAAAGAGTACTGTTATAAAGTCCGCTGCTACCGTGTTGTTTTAGAATCTGCTTGCATTCACCAATTCTATATGAACCGACTATCTCCAAATCATTCTCATCCCATAAGACTATATGTTTGTAATACTTGTCGTATTTATCTAAGTCCCTTCTCTCATTTGCTCCTTCTCCGACTTTTCTAAAAGCAACTTCTCTAAGCCTTCCTATCTCTTTTAAAACTATAGATTCTCTGGTGTTTTCGTAAAGGTAGATTAGTTTTCCATCCTTCGTTTTACCTAAAAGTTCAGAACTTTTTAACTCTTTTTTTATAGCTCTGGGATTTTCAGGATGTGCTATTGCCTTTTGAGTAATAAATAATTTTTTACCTTTTTTTAATCCATATACCTGCTCTTTATATAACTCAATTGCACCGTCAACACTTAAAGCACTAGGATGTATGTTTGTGTTTGGTATCAAGCCACCTATTTTTATATGTAGGGTTCTGTTTTTTTGTTTGAACATTTCATGAGATAGTAGTAAGGTAGACACTTTTTTATTTATAGCAGAAACAGAATAAAAGACTTTAGAATTTTTCCCGCTGACATGGATTGGAAGTATTGGACTCATTGTCCTTTTTGCAAATTTTAAAAAACCTTTTTGCCATTTGGAATCTCTTACTCCTTTAGGAGTCATTCTACTTACTTCTCCGGCAGGAAAAATTATAAGAGCATTCTCAGATTCCAAGGCATTGTATATATTGGTTATAGATTCTTTAGTTTGTTGATTTTTGAAGTTATTGATAGTAATGAGAAGAGATTCAAGAGGTTCAAATGAGCCTAAAAAATCATTTGCTATTATTTTTACGTCTTTTCGTATTTTACCGATAAGTTTGAGTAAAACAAAAGCATCCAATGAACCTAATGGATGGTTGGATATGATGACTACTCTTCCGCTACTTGGAATGTTTTCAAGTTCATTGTCAGAGACTATGAAATCAAAATTAAAATATTCCAGTACAGCATCTACAAATTCGAATCCGACAAGATGAGAGTTGACTTTTAAAAAATCATTTATTGAATCTTGATGGATAATGGTTTTTGCAAATTTTGAGAGTGAGAGATTTATTAGTTTGTTATTTTTTAGCTTTGGATATTTTGCATAAATCTCTTTTTCAATGTCTATCATAATGAAACTCCTTATTGATTATAAAATATTATAAAGATATGGTTACAAAAAGATTTCAAAGAGGTGTCATGGTAGAATTAAATCAAAATATAGACATATTTTGGTATAATCGCGCAATTTTATAACGTGACGGAGAAAACATCATATTATAAGGGCTGTATTTTTATAGTCCTTATAGATAGTTTTCACTACTTAGGAAGCATAACTATGGATATCAGAGAAGAGTATTTAAAATATTTTGAATCAAAAAAACACGACAGGATAGCTAGCGCACCGCTTGTACCGGATGATGCTACATTACTTTTTAACAATGCAGGTATGGTTCCTTTTAAGTCCATTTTTACAGGTGAAATCCCTAGACCTTCCAATCCTCGTGCTACTTCTTGTCAGACATGTTTAAGAGCAGGTGGAAAACATAATGATTTAGAAAATGTCGGACACACAGCCAGACATCATACATTTTTTGAGATGCTTGGTAACTTTAGTTTTGGAGATTATTTCAAAGAAGATGCAATTGATTACTCTTGGGAATTCATTACTAAAGTTTTAGAATTGCCAATAGACAAACTATGGGTGACAGTTCATGACAGCGATGATGAGGCTGAGAAACTTTGGCAAAAACATGTCCCTCTAGATAGAATCAAAAGACTTGGTGATGAAGATAACTTTTGGGCTATGGGTGATACAGGTGCTTGTGGACCGTGTTCGGAGATTTTTTATGATCAGGGACACGAGAATTTTTCAGGTGAAGAAGATTACCTTGGTGGTGAAGGTGATAGATTTTTAGAGATATGGAATCTTGTTTTCATGCAGTATGACAGACAAAAAAATGGTGACTTAATTCCACTTCCAAAGCCTTCAATCGATACAGGTATGGGTTTAGAACGTGTAGTGGCTATTAAAGAGGGGGCACTTTCTAACTACGGTTCATCATTGTTTATGCCTATAATCAATGAGGTTGAAAAGCTTATTGCTAAGACTTACAAATATGAGAGCGGTGCATCTTACAGAGTTATAGCTGATCATATCAGAACCTCTTTATTTCTATTGGCTCAGGGTATTAACTTCTCAAACGAGGGTCGTGGGTATGTACTTCGCCGTATCCTTCGTCGTGCTGTAAGACATGGGTACTTACTTGGCTTTAGAGAAGCATTTATGTACAAGTTAGTGGATATCGTTGTAAGTATTATGGGCGGTGAGTATGAATACCTAAAAGAAAAAGCTGATGTTGTAAAAGAACAGATTCAACTAGAAGAAGCAAGGTTTTTTAAGACTATAGAATCAGGAATTGCACTTTTTGATGAAGAGTTGAAAAATACAAAAGATATATTCTCAGGTGAGGTTGCATTTAAACTTTACGATACTTTTGGCTTCCCGCTTGACCTTACAGAAGATATGTTGAAAAGTCATAATATGAAGCTTGATTCAGCCAAGTTTGAAGAGCTTATGTTAGAACAACGTACACGTGCAAAGGCTGCTTGGAAAGGTAGTGGAGATGCTCAAACACATGGAGATTTTAAAGAGCTTCTAGAAAAATTTGGTGAAAATACTTTTGTCGGTTATGAATTTTTAAATCATAGTGGAGAAGTATTAGCACTACTAGATGAAGATTTTAAACATTCTGATTCCTTATCTGCTAACACTAATGGATGGGTACTTTTAGATACTACTCCTTTTTATGCAGAATCAGGTGGGCAGACCGGTGATACGGGATTACTCGAAGGTTTTGCTACAGTGCAAGATACTAAAAAGTTCTTCGGACTTAACCTTTCACAAATCTCTGTGACAAAAGAACTTAAAGTCGGTGCTGTAGTTGAAGGTCAAGTTGATATATCAAGAAATGAGATTATAAAACATCATTCTGCAACTCACCTTTTACATGCTGTTCTTTTTGACGTACTCGGTGACCATATATCTCAAGCAGGTTCTCTTGTTGAAACTACTAAACTAAGGTTTGACTTTTCTCATCCAAAAGCTTTAAGCAATGAGGAACTACTTGAGATTGAGACTAGGGTAAATAACGATATTTTAAGAGCTATAAGCGGTAAAACGGAAGTTATGAGTATTGAGATGGCTAAAAAGTCAGGAGCAAAAGCTCAATTTGGTGAAAAATACGGTGATGAAGTTCGCGTGGTTAGCTTTGGTGATGCCAGCATTGAGTTTTGCGGTGGTGTACACGTGGACAATACTGCAAATATCGGTTCATTTATCATAACAAAAGAGAGTGGTGTATCTGCCGGTGTTAGAAGAATCGAAGCTGTTTGTGGAAATGCTGCTTATAGATACTTTACACAACAAAGAGCACTTGTAAAACAAGTTGAAACTGAAGTTAAAAACTTGGATGTAGTTGCCGGAATCTCAAGATTAAAGTCAAATATTGTAGAGTTGAAAACAGAGTTAAAACAAGCACAAGAAAGCTCAAAAGTTGAGATAACTTCAAATGAGATAAACGGTGTTGCAGTAGTCGTTGAAGAGTTGGCAAACGGTGATATTAAAGAAAAAATTGATGAGTTAAAAAACAAAAACGAGAAATTATGTGCCATATTATTTCAAGTAAAGGGTGATAAGGTTTTAATCGCTGCAGGTGTTAAAGAGGCATCTGCCAAGGCAGGTGACTGGATTAAAAAAATCGCTCCAATCCTTGGTGGTGGTGGCGGTGGTCGTCCAGACTTTGCTCAAGCCGGTGGAAAAGATATAACAAAATTAGCTCAAGCAAAAGATGAAGCTATGAAATATATAACAGAGGTACTATCATAATGCAAGATATATTTTTAGAGAATAAGACAATTATAGTTTTCTTACATGTGATTTCTGCCGTAGTGTGGGTTGGTGGTATGATAGCAATGCGATATGCCGCACATCCTTCATTTGTCAATATAGAATCACCTCAAAAAAGATTGGCACATATAGCGCATGCTCTTAAAAGACTTTTTACAATCGTTATGCCTTTTGTGATAATCTTAATCATAACAGCCGTATTTATGATAAAGGGTTATGGACTTTCTGCTACAGAGTTCAGTCCTTTATCTCATGCTAAAGAGGGTATATGGTCTTTTATGTTTATTAATCTGCTTGTGATGATCAAAAGAAGAAACAGGGGTGAGAAACTACTAGATGAAGGTGACTTCGTTGGTGCAAAGAACCAGCTTGAACTTATAGGAAAATATATGGTTCCCTTAAATATCTTGCTTGGAGTTACTGCCATATTTTTAGGGACATACCTCTCTAGCAATATTTAATGATAAGACTAGCTTCAAGCTCAATAACCCGTGCCAAACTTCTACACAAAGCGGGTATAGAGTTTATTCAAGAAAGTGTTGATTTTGATGAAGATTCTATAATAGCAACAGATCCCAAAAACTTTGTCTATCAAGCTACACTCGGAAAATACGAGGCTAATCTTAAAGCTTTTGGCTATGATGATTTCCCATTATTAGTAGCAGACACTGTGGTGACCGCAAAAAATCAAATTCTCAGAAAAGCAAAATGCTTAGATGATGCCCGTAATATTTTAATGACTCAAAGCGGAAGTATTACTAGCATAATTACCTGTATGATTTATCAAAGTAAGAAAGAAAAAATTATTGACATATCAAAAACAGATTATATATTTGATAAGTTTGACCTTGATGATTTGGATAGATATTTAAGCAGCGGAGAATGGAGAGGTAAAGCAGGAGCCTGTATGGTTGAGGGTTTTTGCCAGACTTATATAAAAGATGTACATGGAAATGAGAGTACTGCCATGGGACTAAACATAGAAGTTTTGGAGAAATTTATTTAAATACAATATAATTAGTGATAAAATCTATCCATAAAAAAGGATTAATATTTTAAAACAGTATAAATTATATTTATTTTTGATTATTATTATTTCAGCTTTATTGTATGTTAGCATTACCTATATGGATATGCTAAAATCAAACAAAACAGCACTAGAGCAGTCCATATACAAAGAAACAGCTTTTTCTATGCACAAGAGAATTCAGAGTATGATTTTAGATAAACAAAAATCTGCTGTTGCTATTGCTTTGAGTATTGCCAATAGTGGAAGTTTAATACAAAACATAGAAAATAGAACTATATTAAAAGAAAACTACGACGCATTAATAAAAAATTTCAAAGACAATACCCTTTATAAAAACATTTGGATACATATATTAGACAGGAATGCAATATCATTATATAGAAGCTGGAGTGATAAAAAAGGCGATAATATACTTAAAATAAGAAGAGATATATTGGAAGTAATTTTATCTAAAAAAGTTGTCCATTCTATAAGTATAGGCATGTATAACATGTCTATGAAGGCTATAGTCCCAGTAATGAAAGGAAGTGAGCTTGTAGGTATTATTGAGGTTATATCTCACTTTAACTCCATCGCAAAAAATTTAAAAAAATTTAAAATAGATTCTGTTGTAGTATCCGAGAAAGAGTATAAAAGTCAGTTGAAGTATCCATTTACTGGGCTTTTTATAGATGATTATTATGTTGCGAACTTTAATGCTAAACCTAGTTTGATGAAATATTTAAAAGACAACAGTATAAGAAACTATTTTAATGACAGTTTCAAGATTGAAAATGGGTTTGTAATATCTTCACATACACTCCTTGATATAAGAAATAAACCTATAGGGTATTTCATAATGTTTAAAAAGACAGATGATATATCAAATGTAGATTTAGATTTTTTTACATTTAAATGGTTTATGATTGGTGTTATTCTTTTTATGAGTATTGTGATTTTTATAAGTGTCATACTGTTTTATATTTATATAAGAGATAAAAAATATTATGAAAAAATCATAGACACATCAAACAACATAATTATCATCAATGATACAGAAGAAGGTATAAGGGAAGTAAATAGAACTTTTTTTAGGTATTTTGATATGTATATAACATTAAAAGAATTTAAATTGAATCATAGCGGTATATGTGATTTTTTCACAGAAGATAGCGGTTATTTGAAAAAAGAAAATAATGGTGTGAGATGGATTGAATATATGGTTCAACATACCAATGATAACCATAAAATAAAGATGAAAATAGGTGCTGATTATTATTATTTTTCGGCAAGTGCTTCCGTTGTAAATGATAAAAATAATCTTTATGCAATCATAATGTCTGATATTACTAAACAAGAAAAGTATAAAAATGAACTAGAACGTTTAAGTATTACAGATACGTTGACAGACATAGGTAACCGTAGATTTTTTCAGCAGAAAATAGATGAAGAACTAGCAAGAGCTAAACGTTATGGTGAAGCGTTATCTTTAATTATATGTGATGTAGATTATTTTAAAAATGTTAATGATAAGTATGGGCATAATGTAGGAGACGAAGTACTTATAGAGTATACTAAGTTGATTTCTTCAAACCTTAGGATAAATGATGTTTTTTGCAGAGTTGGAGGGGAGGAGTTCATTATGATACTTCCTCATACAAAAAAAGATGCTGCGTATAAACTAGCTGAGAAGATTAGACATGATATAGAAGTTAGCAAAAAGGTTGTGTCCATTACGATGAGTTTTGGAGTTGTTGAATATATTAACGCAGAAGATAGTGAGGCTATATTTAAAAGAGCTGATAAAGCACTTTACATGGCTAAAAACTCTGGAAGGAACATTGTAGTTGTCTTATAAAAATTTATATTATGACAATGAGTTAAAAGCACTGAAAAAATCAGGTAGATATAGAACTAGGGAAGTTGTAGATAACAAGATGTTAGACTTTGCTTCAAATGACTACCTTGGTTTATCACACAATAAAAACATACACTTATCAACCTGTAATACTATTATAGAACTTCCAATAAACAGTTCAAAAGCATCACTACTGGTAAATGGATATCATCAGATTCATAAAGATTTTGAAGATGCCTTATGCCTAGCTAACGGTTTTGAATCAGGTATAATACTTGGTAGCGGGTTTAATGCCAATATTGCACTTATAGATTCGCTGGTACGAAAGGGTGATGAACTTTTTATGGATGAAAAATATCATGCATCAGGAGTTTTAGCCTCTCAAATAAATGGAATAAGGGTTAGATTTTTTAAACATAATGATATGAATGAACTTAAAGAGTTTTTAAGTATATCTGATGCAAAAAGAAAGATAGTCGCTGTTGAGGGAATTTACTCAATGGACGGTGATTTGCTTAAAAGGGAAGTATTTGATATCTGTGAAGATGAAAATACTATACTTATAGTTGATGAGGCTCATAGTAGTGGTGTTATTGGCGATAACTTGATGGGAATTTTTGATTATTACAATATCTCTATAAAACCAAATCATATAAAAATGGGCACCCTTGGAAAAGCATATGGAAGCTTTGGCGCATTTATTTTAGCATCTGAGCATATAGTAGAGTACTTGATAAATAGAGCAAGACCAATCATCTATGCTACATCTTTATCCTTATACGATACCTTATTGGCGCATAATGCTCTTATATATATGCAACAAAACAAGCTTATGATAAAAGAAGCGATTAAACTTCGCCAAAAAATAATATATGAAGAACTTAATATACACATAGACGGTTTAATAGTCCCTGTTTTGATTAATGATAATAAAAAGGTAATAGATATAAAAAATGAATTGCAAAGACTTGGTTATGCAGTTGGTGGAATTAGGCAACCTACTGTTGAAAAAGCTATCATACGCATAATAGCAAGACTTGGACAAACTCCTGATGAATTAAGAGATCTTTGTAAAAATTTAGATAAAATAATTTAATGAAAATATCCAGACTTAAAATATTGCTAGAAGAAAAGATTCTTGTTGATATACATTTTAATATAAGATCTTCACTAGCTCTTGTAGGACAAAGCGGAAGTGGAAAAAGCTTGACTCTTAAGGCTCTTCTTGGGATGTTACCAGAAAGTATGGTGTGTGAAATAGACAGTGATATTGATTTTGAACTAAAGGCAGGTGATACCTTAGCCTTTGTTCCTCAAAACCCGTTTACAGCATTATCTCCATTGACAAAAATAAAACAACAGTTTTTTATAGAGCACTCAAAAGTACAAGAGCTATTTGTAAGTGTCGGTTTGGATAGCAATCTGCTTGATAGATTTCCACCAGAACTTTCAGGTGGGCAGTTGCAAAGAGTTATTATTGCAATGGCATTAGAATCTAACCCAAAGCTATTGCTACTTGATGAACCAACAACAGCACTGGATCCAAAGACAAGGGTTTTGATTTTAGACTTACTTAAGAGCTTACAAAAAGAGTTTGCTTTTAAGATACTCTTTGTAACACATGATATGAATTCAGCAAAGAGTTTGTGTGAGGATATATGTGTAATCAGGTCAGGGACAATAGTGGAAAATGGAGAGATGAGTGAAGTCATTAACAATCCTAAAGAACCATACACAAAAACATTAATAGATGCCAATTTTGCAAACAGGGAATTTAGATTATGATTTTTTTTAAGATTATTAAAAATATGATTTTCACGCTCTTGTTTATTGGTTTAGTATCACCCTTTTTAGTCTTGGGTTATTACTTAAATCAAAGTGATTATGACATATCTTCGTTAGTTGATTATAAGCCGGATATGACCACTAGGATTTATGATAAATACGGAGAGAAGATAGCAAATATATTTTACAAGAAGCATAGATATTATGCTTCTTTTGATGAGATACCTCCAAGGGCTATAGAAGCACTTCTTGCCATAGAAGATACGACTTTTTTTGAACATCCAGGGATTAACGTTGATGCTATTTTTCGTGCAATTATAAAGGATGTTAAAGCAGGCAAGATGGTTGAAGGAGCAAGTACAATTACTCAACAACTTGTAAAAAACAGATTGTTAACAAGAGAAAAGAAACTCTCAAGAAAGGTAAAGGAGTTGATATATTCTTTAAAGCTTGAACAACAACTTACCAAAGAGCAGATTCTAGAGAGATATCTAAATGAGATTTATTTTGGACATGGTTATTATGGGATTAAAACAGCTGCAGATGGATATTTTCATAAAAAATTAAGTGACTTGACTTTAAAAGAGATAGCTATATTAGTCGGTCTACCAAAGGCTCCTAGCTCGTATGCACCAACAAAGAACTACGAGATTTCCATGGGTAGAGCTAATAGAGTTGTAAAAAGAATGTACACTTTGGGTTGGATAGACAATACAGCTTATAATCAGGCACTATATGAAACCCCAAAAGTTTACAATGAAACATTGACTCAGAACCTAGCACCATTTATAGTTGATGAGGTTGCACGAAGAGTCTATAAAATTGGTATAGATGACTTTAAAACAGGTGGTTATGAAATATATACAAGTATAGATATGAGATTGCAAAATGCAGCAAGAGAATCTATAAAAAGTGCTTATGATAAATCAATAAAAAGAATTGAAGGATATAAAAAATACGAAGAAAGTTTATTGAAAAAAAATAAAAATTATAAAGTTAGTGATGATGTAAATACAAGTTTATTAAACGGTGCCTTAGTTTCTTTAGATTCAAAAACAGGGGACATTTTAGCACTAGTAGGAAGTGTTGATTATAAGAAATCTTCATATAATCGTGCTACACAAGGGCGTCGTCAACCAGGTTCGGCTTTTAAACCATTTATCTATCAGGTTGCCGTTGATTTGGGTTACTCAGGAGCTACAGAGCTTGTAGATATAGCAAGAACCTATGAGTACAAAAAAAATGGTGAAGTTTTGAAATGGCAACCTAAGAACTATGAGAAAAACTATAAGGGATTAGTTAGTCTTAGAGAAGCTTTGATACATTCAAGAAACTTGGCAACTATCAATCTTGTTAATGAGATCGGACTTGGGGAACTTTTATATGAATTTAGAAAATTTGGTATAAAGAACCTTCCTAATGATCTTTCTATAGCTCTTGGAACTATCTCACTTTCTCCACTTGAATTGGCTAAATACTATACATCTTTTGCAAATGGCGGGATACAGGTTGAACCACATCTAATACAGTATATTAATCAAAATACAGAAAAAGTATATGAAAAGCAAGAACGTACACGTTTTATAACTGAACCTACACAAGCTTTTATTATGACAACTATACTAAGAGATGTTGTAAAGAGAGGTACTGGTAGAAGAGCAAAGGTTAAGGGAATAGAGTTAGCCGGAAAAACAGGTACTACAAACAATAACATTGATGGTTGGTTCGCAGGTTTTTCACCTACAGTTGAGACAGTGGTCTGGTTTGGAACTGATGATAACAAGCCTATGCACAGATGGGAGACAGGTGGAAAGATTTCAGGTCCTGCTTTTGCAGAGTACTATAAAAATATACTAAAGTTTTATCCTCAAATCCAAAGAAAATTTGAGGTTCCAAAAGGGATAATAGAAGTTGATATAAATGGTCAAAAAGAATATTTTAGTGATATATCAAAACCACCTGTACTCAATAATGAAGCTAGTGCCGGTGAGGAACTTTTATTTTGAATCAGGTTTCTTCTTAAGAGCTTTTATATTAATAGTACGTCCTGTTTTTTTAGGAGTCTCATGTTTATCTCTAGGTGTACCATCATAACGATGGTTTCTATCCCCTGACTTTCCTGAAAATATTGCTTTTCCATTCTCATCTTTACCTAAAAATTTATTAGATTCTTTCTTTTTTTTATCCCATCTCTCGTCTTTTGACTTAGTTTTATCATAAGGCTTTTTTTCAGCCTCTTGAGTACTGTCTTCATAACGTTTTTTAGCTACTTCTTTTATTTGGTCTTTTGTTAATGGTTTTTTTGCAGGATATTTTTCAGTTTTGACTTCATCACTTTCATACTCAAAACCTTCTACTATATCTTGTTTTATAGCACGGCCTAAAAGAGTCTCAATTGGGTATAGTAAGTTTTGCTCACTTTTATTAAGTAGTAAGATAGCATGAGAAGTCGTATGTGCTATCCTTGCCATATATATAACTGCTTTTGAAGGTAAATCAAAACTGATAAGTAGTTCACATTTCAAGGTGTCGTCTTTAATAAGGCTTTTGTCATCTAATACTTTTACTCCGTCTATACTTTCAATCGAATCTTCAATTGTTTTTGTATCACCTGATGTAACGATAATTATATCTTTATTTATATTTTTGGATATCAACTCTTTAACTAAAGAGAGTTTTTTATCATTTGGACATGGATGTATACGATGATTGTTTGGTTTTAAGTCTAGTAAAGTTGATGACATTTTGAATCCTAAAAAGTATTTATGAAATTGTATCTAAGATAGCCATAAATTATGCTATTATGAAACAATATATGTAATCGCACTATTGCAAAGGACTCTATATATAAGAGAAGATAGCGCACCCTGAAGAAAGTACTTTTTGGTGTTAGTGTAGGTAGCCGATTTTTTCGGATATCATTATAAATTAAAGGAAATAATGAATGTCATTTAGTAATCTAGGTTTATCAGCACCAATACTCAAGGCAATAAAAGAGCAGGGCTATACACAACCGACACCAATCCAGCAACAAGCTATACCGATAATCTTAAACAAAAAAGATATCTTAGCTGGAGCGCAGACAGGAACAGGAAAGACGGCGGGTTTTACTCTTCCACTTTTACAGTTGCTATCTCAAGTAAAACATCAAGACAGAAAATCTCACCATGTAAGAGCACTAGTGCTAACTCCAACAAGAGAGTTGGCTACTCAAGTACAAGAGAGTGTGGATAATTACGGAAAATATCTTCCGTATAAATCGTGTGTAATCTTTGGAGGGGTGAAAATAAATCCTCAAATTGCTAAGCTGAGAAAGGGTATAGATATAGTTGTAGCAACTCCAGGACGACTTTTAGACCATATTTCGCAAAAGACTATAAATCTATCAAAGGTTGAGTTTCTTATCCTTGATGAAGCAGATAGGATGCTGGATATGGGTTTTATTAATGATATAAAGAAAATACTTTTAAAATTACCAAAAAACAAACAGACACTACTGTTTTCTGCTACTTACTCAAATGAGATAAAAAAATTATCTGATTCACTTCTAAATTCTCCCCAACTTATAGAGGTAGCACGTACTAATGCATCTTCTGAACAGATTAAACAAGCAATATATCACGTCGACAAGACAAGAAAACGAGAGCTTTTGACGCATCTTATAAAAGATGGAAATTGGAATCAAGTTCTTGTGTTCACAAGAACAAAGCATGGAGCTAATCGTCTTACTGGACAACTTGAGAGTGATGGAATTTCAGCTGTCGCTATTCATGGGAATAAAAGTCAAAATTCAAGAACAAAAGCTCTCTCTGATTTTAAAGAGGGTAAGGTTAAGGTACTTGTAGCTACTGATATTGCTGCGCGTGGTATAGATATTGACCAGCTTCCTCATGTGGTAAACTACGAACTTCCAAATGTCAGTGAGGATTATGTTCATCGTATTGGCAGGACTGGTCGTGCGGGTAATGAAGGTGAAGCTGTTTCTTTGGTATGTGTAGATGAACATGAATATTTGGAAAATATACAAAAGCTTATCAAAAAAGATATTCCAAAAGTATGGCTAAAGACCTTTAAACCTGACCCATCTATCAAAGCCGAACCGATTAATCAAGGTGGGGGAAGAGGTGCTAGAGGTGGTAATGCTAACAGAAACTCAAACTCAAGAAACAGACCTAGAAATAAACCGTCATCCTCATCATCAAGAGCTTCCGGCTCTAGAAGAAGGTAAAACCCTACTGGTTGTCACGGACTATATTGTGACATCTAAAACAAGCGTGTTCTATGTATGTATATGCACGCTGAGCTTCTTCACGACGCCTTTTACCCGAATGGTTGTGTTTGTTTTCTATCTCATCTAAGATGATTTTAACATTATGATCAATAATTTGTGCAGCCATAACGGCTTCATTTGCCTTACTCTTTTTCTCTTTAGGAAGCATTGCGGCAAATTTTTCTTTATTTCCAAGTAACTCCTGAGCCTGAGCAGAAAAACGGGTGATAGATTCTTTAACACCCTCTTGATTACTTGTGATAAAACTTCTTTGAACTTCACTAAGATTTGCGTTTAGCAGTAACATATTTGATTTTAAATCGTAGGCTGATAAAGATGTAAATGATAAGACTAGAGTGAAAAAGCTTGTAAGTAGTGATTTTTTTATCATAATATAACCCCTTATATTTTTATGCTTCCATTGTATCTAAATATTTTCAATTATCGATTGTCGCGAATCAAAGAGCTGTTTAAAATACTATAATTTATAATAAAGACTATTAATAGTAGAATTACTTATGTCCCAATGGAGATGTAAGCATGAATAAGATTATAGCATCTATATTTTTAATGACAAGCTTCCTATTTTCGGATGAAGCAAGTGATATAATAGCTAAGTTAGACGAGAATATGCGTGGTAAAAATATTTATATGAAGATATATATGAAGGTAAGTTCACTTTCTCATGAGAGAATAATGAGGATGCAAAGTTATTCTCAAGGTACCAAGAAAAGTTTTGTAAAGATATTATATCCTCCAAGAGACAGAGGTATCACTTTTTTAAGTTTAAATAACCAGATGTGGCAATATGTACCAAAAATAGAAAGAATAATAAAAATTCCACCGTCAATGATGCTTCAAAAATGGATGGGTAGTGATATTACCAATGACGATATGGTAAAACAAAGCTCAATAGTTGAAGACTATAACCCTAGGATTATCAAGCGTGAAGGTAGTGTCGTTACTATTGAGTTGATTCCTAAAGAAGATGCTGCCGTGGTATGGGGTAAGATCATCACAAACATAGACACGTCAACATATACTTCAAATAAAGATATATTTTACGACGAAGATGAAAAAGAGGTTAGATACTTTATATATGACAAGGTAAAGAAATTTGATAAATATTATTTACCAACTCATTGGAGAATTCAGTCAAGTGATAAAAAGAACCGGTTTACGGAGATAATTTTAGAAGAAGTTGAGTACGATAAAGGTATATCTCAGAGGTACTTCAAAAAAAGTGCACTAAAGAGATTCTCTAGATAAGGGATAAAATGTTTGCTTTAGCCATAAAAAACATCTTTTTTTATAAGGGTCGTTCTATTACGACTTTTATACTTACGTTTGTATCTGCCATGCTTTTTATTGTGTTTGTATCATGGCAAGACGGCTCACACAACTCAATGCTTGAAAACTCTCTTAAGATATATACGGGAGCTATAGAGATATATCATAAAGGTTATCGTGATATCGGTGGTAATGAGTATCTTATACGAGATGTAAAAAACATCACGGATAAACTATCACATATCAAAGGTGTTGAAGCTTTTAGTACGAGATATGAGACTTTTGGTTTACTCTCGAGCAGAGAATATTCATCGGCTTCTATGGTTGCTGGAATTAAACCGGAAAAAGAGATGGGTATTAGTTCCTTGTATGAAGCACTCAGAGACGGAGACTTTTTATCTGAGAGTTCAGCCAATTGTATCTATATGGGTACAGGGTTAGTTAAAAAACTTCGTCTAAAGATGAGGGATGAAGTAAGTTTTGTAGGTTCAGCCAGTGATGATTCTTTTGCAGCCGATATCTTTAAATTATGCGGGACATTTAAAACCGGCTCATTTGAGTTTGATTCTAGTGCTTCTTTTGTCAACAGGTCATACTTTGATGAGTTGATGTATGCCAAGAACATGGCTTCATATATAACTGTAAAGGTTGATAATCTGGATGAAGTGCAAAGAATTAATGATGATATTACAAAAGTTCTTAATGATGAAAATCTGGAATCACTTACATGGAAGACTTTGATGAAGACCATGGTTGAAGCGATGGAGGTTGATAATGTATTTGGATATATATCCTTGTCTTTGTTTTTAGTGGTGATATCTTTTGTGATAATGATATATGGTTTTATAAATGTAAGTTCTCGTATAAAGGAGTTTGGGGTTCTTAGATGTATAGGCTTGTCAAAGCAAAATATATTATCACTTTTATTTTACGAGATATTTATACTTTCATCTGTAGCATTTATGGTCGCTGTTCCGATTGCTACATATATCTGCTATTACTACAGTATAAATCCAGTTGTAATAGAAGGGATAGCCGAGATGTATAAGGATTATGGATTAGTCTCGGATGAGATACCTTTTGACTTTAATCTCTTCACTATATTTTGGAATATCGGACTTATATATATATTGAATTTTTTGAGTATTGTGTACCCATATATATACATAAACTCTTTTGAACCTATAGAGGCAAGTAGACATGTATAAACTAATACTAAAAATGGCTTGGAAAAACTCTTTTTTAAGACCAGCCCGTACGATTCTTGTGATAACCATGATAGCAGTAAGCATGAGTATGATGTTGGCTATTCAAGGACTCTATGACGGCATGGTGAAAAATATGATAGATAAAAATAAAAGAAGCGATAGCGGAGATATTAGTATATATGCAAAAGATTATAGAGTTCAAAAGGATATAAAGTACAGAATAAAAGATGCAAAAACAATAAAAGAGGATATTCAAAAGATAGACGGTATCAAAGCTGTTGTGCTTCGCTTACAGGCACAAGGACTTTTGTCAACTGCTAGAAAATCATCCTTTGCCTCTATTCACGGGATAGACTTAAAAGAGGAAGAAGACTTTGGAAAGTTTAGTGAGTTTTTAAAAGAGGGTGAGATAAGCCTTGAAAAAAGAAGTGCGATTATTGGAGTAGAGTTGGCAAAAACTCTTAAAGTTCGTATCGGCTCAAAGCTTATATTTTCTACACAAGATAGTTCAGGGGAGATAAACTCTATCGCTTTAAGGGTTAGAGCTATTATACAAACTACAAATATTGGACTAGACAATAATGCAATATTTGTAGATATTAAAAAACTTCATGAATTTTTAGGTGTCAATCATAAGCATGCTACACAGATTGCTATTATGATTGAAGATAATAGATTGATAAGCAAAATTAAACAAATGTATCCGAATTTTGATGTTAAAAGCTTTTTAGAGTTACAACCGATGATAAAACAGATGAAAGATATGATGGTTATATTTAATTCTATAACTTTTTTTATAGTCATGAGTGTTGTATTTATAGGTATATTCGGTGTGGTATATGTATCTATACTAGATAGAATCCGTGAGTTTGGTATTATTATAGGCATTGGTATGCAATATAAATATATAAGGGCACAGATTTTTTTAGAATCTATAATCGTTGGTCTTATTGGCTACATAAGTGGAGCATTTCTCGGATTGATACTGCTTATATATCTTAGAGATTATGGACTTGATTTAAGCTCTTTTTCCGATGCCTTAGAGATGTGGGGTTATGAGGCAGTAATAACAGGTACCATAAAAGTGTCATACTTTACTAGTACGTTTGGAGCGATAATAACTGCATCCGCACTTAGTGTGTTGATACCGCTTAGAAAGATAAAAAAATTAAATCCAATTGAAGTGATTAAGGCTGAAAAATGATAAAACTACAAAATGTAAATAAGTATTTTTATAAGAACGATCCAAGAGAGGTTCATGCCCTTTGTGATATTAATTTAAAAATTGAAGATGGAGAGTTTAGCCTTTTTAGTGGATCTTCGGGATGTGGAAAGACAACACTTTTAAATGCTATTGGTGCATTAGACAGCTGTGATAGCGGAGAAATATATATTGATGATACAGAGATAACAACCTTGAGTGAGAGTGAACGGACTGAACTTAGACTAAATGAGCTTGGTTTTGTGTTTCAATCTTATAATCTTGTTCCCGTACTTAATGTGGAAGAAAATATAGGTTTTATAATGAAGCTTAGAGGTTTTAGTAATAAAGAGATTAAAGAAAGAGTTTTAGAGATAGCTTCACTCTTGGAGATAGACAACAAGTTGAAGCTACTTCCAAATGCACTAAGTGGAGGACAGCAGCAGCGTGTAGCAGTAGCAAGAGCAGTTGCTGCAAAACCTAAGATAATTTTAGCGGACGAGCCAACGGCAAATCTAGATTCTGCTAACTCTGAGATTCTGATAAATATGATGAGGGAACTTAATGAAAAAGAGGGTGTATGTATTTTATTCGCCTCACATGATGAACTTATAAGAGAAAATACAAAAAGAGTTATAGAACTTAGTGACGGTGCATTGGTAAATGATTATAAATATTAAAATATTTTTGCTTATATTTTTATTTACAGAATGTATATTTGCAGATTTTGAGTATAAGGTTGACAATACAAATATCACTACATTAGAAGATACAAACATAAATAATAAAGATGAGAGCTATTTGTATAACTATAACAGGCTTAGATTTCGTACTGATTATAATGAGGATAGTTATTTTGCTAGTATAATTGTTGACGGTGTGAATTATCTGGGACATAACTATATAAATTCAAACAGGTTTGAATATTTGAAACTCGTGAGTTCAGATACCCCGTTTAAAACGCAGTCTAATTTTAAAGACTATAGAGATGGTTCTATTTATACAAAAATATATAGATTTTACGCTGGTTATGAAGACAGATACAACAAACTTGTCATAGGACTTCAAGCTATTTCAATGGGTGTTGGACGAATATGGACTCCTACAAATATATTTAATCCCAAAAATGTATATGCTCTTGAACCTGATGAGGTTTTTGGAAGTACGGCTATCTCCTATACAAGGTATATAGATGACACCTCCCATCTAACAGCAGTAGTAAGTAAAAAAGCAGACCACAGTTTTAAATATGCACTTAGGTATAAGACCTTTTTAAATATTGCAGACTTTGCCGTGAACTTTGTAAGCTCAAATAATACAAAAATGCTTGGATATGAATTAGAAGGAAATTTGGCTGATACCGGAGTTGAGCTTAGAAGTGAAGGTGCATATATTAAAGCAGATATGAAAACCATATCAGGTGAGTTTGAAAAAGAGTTTTTCCAAGGAATATTTGGAGCAGACTACGGTTTTGAAAATGGAGTGAGTCTTGCGTGTGAAGTATTATATAGCACAAAAGAGTTTTCATACGAGGATGTGATTTTAAACTATAAATCTGAAATATTATCAAACATGCTTAACTCAAAACTCTATTCAGGTGCCACTTTAAATTATAGTTTTAACATCTTTTTAGATGCATCATTATTATATATTGAAAGCTTTAATGATAAAAATTCACGTTTTGTATCACCTAGTATGAAATATACACTCAATGATATTAACTCTTTCAGTCTGGGGGCAATGTTACAGTATGGTGATAGTTCAAGTCAGTTTACTAATAAAGACAAGAGATACTATTTTAAATGGTCTTTATCATTTTAATATACTTTGTAATACTTTGTCTTAAAATCAGTTTTGTTAAAGCTTAAGAAGATAAAATTCTCTTTTATTTTTGCTGACATAGCTCAGTTGGCTAGAGCAGTTGATTTGTAATCAACAGGCCCGGGGTTCAAATCCTCGTGTCAGCACCACCACACAATATTTCCAAAAATGTAATTTTTATGTCTAATTTATGAAGTTAATTATTTCCCACATGCCATGCATATGGAAATTTTTTAGTTAAATGCTCTATTAACAGCACAAAAAAGTGCTTTAATAGATGCTGTAGCTATATCGTTATCAGAACCAATGCCAAAGCATGAAAGCGTTTGTTCATTTTGTATCTCTATATAAGCTATTGCTCTTGCAGAGCTTTTATCTCCACAAGAATGCTCAGAATAAGAACTTATTGTAAACTCGTTCTTATAGTCTTTCATAAGTGCGTTTTTACATGCATCTACAGGACCGTTACCCTCACCCTCTGCTACCATTTTTTTACCGTTATATGTATAAGTAAGTATACATTTTGACGTACCTTTAAGTGAAGTCAAGGTGAAGTCTATTAAAGATATATGCTCTTTTATCTCAAAGTAGTTTTTGTTAAATATCTTTAAGATTTCATCAGTACTAAGTTCTTCACCTTTTTCATCACTTACGCTTTGGACAAGTTTACCTATCTCAGGATGCATTGCTTTAGGTAGTTGATAACCAAAGTTTTTTTCCAGTATATAAGCTACACCGCCTTTTCCGGATTGTGAATTGATTCTAATGATGCTCTCGTAAGTCCTTCCTACATCTTCAGGGTCTATAGGTAAATATGGTACTTCCCAAAAGTCATCATCACTAACTTCTCTATGAGCTAAACCTTTGTTAATTGCATCCTGATGAGAACCTGAAAATGCCGTATAAACAAGTTCTCCAACATATGGATGTCGGTAATGTGTATCTATCTCGGTACACCTCTCTACAACATTAAGCACTTCATTTATATCTGAAAAATCAAGAGTTGAATCTATACCTTGAGTTGTCATATTTAATGCTAAAGTTATAATATCAACATTTCCTGTACGCTCACCATTACTTAAAAGTGTACCCTCAACCCTGTCAGCTCCTGCTAAAAGTGCAAGTTCAGTTGCAGCTATTGATGTGCCCCTGTCATTGTGTGTGTGAGTAGAAATTATTACATTTTCTCTGTTATTTAAGTGTTTAGCCATCCACTCTATTTGGTCGGCATATACATTCGGAGTTGACATCTCTACAGTAGCAGGTAAGTTGATTATAACCTTTCTGTCATATGAAATACCCCAACGCTCTGTTATTGCATTACATATATCTGATGCAAAATCAAGTTCTGTTCCTGTAAAGCTCTCAGGAGAGTATTCTAAGAAAACTTTTCCATCAAAGTCTTTTTCATACTTTTTAATCAAGTCAACACCCTCTAAAGCAAGTGTGATAATCTCCTCACGAGACTTATCAAAGACTATTTTTCTTTGAGCAGTGGAAGTTGAATTGTAAAGATGTACAGTTGCTCTTTTAACACCTTTTAAAGAATCGAAAGTTTTAGCTATAAGGTGTTCTCTAGCTTGTACCAATACTTGTATAGTCACATCATCTGGAATTAGCTTGTCATCAACTAAACGACGTAAAAAATCAAATTCTACCTTTGAAGCAGAAGGAAACCCTACTTCTATTTCTTTGAAACCGAGTTTTAATAAGAGTGCAAAAAGTTCAAGTTTTTTATTTATATCCATTGGGTTGATAAGTGCTTGATTACCATCACGTAAATCTACACTACACCACTTAGGAGCTTTATTTATTGTATTGTTAGGCCATTGTCTAGAAGGCAAATCTATTTGTGGATAAGGGCGATATTTACCCTGTTTAATTTGATTCATAATTGAACCCTTTACTTGAATTATTGATAATACACTCTTACATTTATTATCAAGTTTGAAATTATAGCAAATTTTGAGTTAGGAAGATATTTTTTAAGATGAGTATTTATATGAATAAAGATAGATTAATGATTTCGCAGACAGCGAAATTGTACTTTAGAGACCACGCGTCGAATGAGCGTAGATAAGATGGGCTTTGCTCATTTTATCGTATAAATAAAATAAGTGCCTCAGTGACTAATGCGTTAGCATTAGCACTGATATGTTGTTTTAAACTCGTAAGCAGTTGGACGACCTTCATCTGGCCATACGTCACGCTCAAATCTATAGTGTTGGTAAGTGTTAATAAAGTCCTGAGAAAATACAGGTTTTAAGAAATCATTATCAGAGATAAGACCTTCTAATGCTTCACGTAATGTGTGTGGCATCTGTTGGATACCTCTTTCACGAATTTCGTCTAATGAAAGCTCAAATAAATCTTCATCCATTGGACCAACAGGGATAGTTGAGTGTTTGATACCGTCAAGCCCAGCCATCATCATTACAGCAAATGCTAAGTAAGGACAAGCAGTAGAATCTGGGAATCTCATCTCAATACGAGTAGCTTTCTCACCAGCACCATAAGGGATACGACAAGCTGCTGAACGGTTTTGAGAAGAATAAGTTAAGATACTTGGAGCTTCAAAACCTGGGATAAGTCTTTTATATGAGTTAGTTGAAGCATTAGTAAACGCAGCAACTGCAGCAGCATGTTTAAATATACCACCTGCATAGTGAAGAGCCATCTCTGATAGGTTACCGTATTCACCCTCTTTATAGAAAAGGTTTTTACCATCTTTCCATAGTGATTGGTGAACGTGCATACCATTACCGTTATCACCAAATAGAGGTTTAGGCATGAATGTAGCAGTCTTCCCGTTAAGGTGAGCTATCATCTTAACTACGTATTTATATTTTTGAACATTATCAGCAGCACCGATTATGTCAGAGAAAACGATTCCTATTTCACCTTGACCTTGTGCAACTTCGTGGTGACCAAGAATAACTTCAAGACCTACTTGCTCTAGTACTAACATCATCTCTGCACGTAAATCTACCATAGAATCAGTAGGTTGAACTGGGAAGTATCCACCTTTTGTTCCTGGTCTGTGAGCTGTATTATACATATCATCATAAGAAGTGTTTGAATTCCAGTCACCCTCTTCAGTATCTACTTTGTAACCAGCTTCATTTATATTGTCTACGAACTGAACGTTATCAAAGATAAAGAACTCATTCTCAGGTCCAAAGTATGCAGCATCTGCTATACCTAACTCATCAGCATGTTTAAGTGCTTTTTTAGCGATTGAACGGGGACATTTCTCATATAACTCATTTTTATAGATATCGTAAACATCACAAAATAAGATAACTGTAGGATCCGCAGTAAAAGGATCTAAAAAAGCTGTAGTCGGGTCAGCTTTTAAAAGCATATCTGACTTATTGATCGGTTGCCAAGCTTCTACCGATGAACCGTCAAATGGGAAACCACCACTTAGATTGTCTGTATTTACCGCACTCATACGGTAAGTTAGGTGATGCCATGCACCTTTAATATCTGTAAACCTTAAATCTACAAATTGAACATCATTCTCTTCACAAAAAGTAAAAAACTCTTCTGTACTGTTAACAAATTTTCCCATTCATTTCTCCTGAATTTAAATTGACAACAGTATATCTCAAATACATTTAACTAAAAGACAATGTTTGTCTAAATTTTAATCAAGATATTGTTATTGTTTCGTAAAGTTATATATTGAAGTGGATGATGAAGATTTTAATAAGAAAATAAGGTGTATACTTTATGGACTAGGAGAGAAAATGGAAGAAAGAAGAAAAGAAAAATTAGACAGAAGAACAAAAAGCGAAGACGGTAAAGTGAAAATATGGGTAAAAGAAGAAAAGTTACTATATGAAAAAGAGTTGATCAAATTACAAGTCGAACTTTTGAAATTTCAAAATCATGTCAAAGAGAGCGGTCTTAAGGTCTTAATGATATTTGAAGGTAGGGATGCCGCAGGTAAGGGTGGAACTATAAAAAGAATAACTGAGCATTTAAATCCAAGGGGTGCTAGAGTTGTAGCCTTGGAAAAACCAAGTGATACCGAAATCTCTCAATGGTATTTTCAAAGATATGTAAAACACCTGCCTTCTGCGGGAGAGATAGTATTGTTTGACAGAAGCTGGTACAATAGAGCAATGGTTGAACCGGTTATGGGGTTTTGTACAGAAAGGCAACATCATAAATTTTTAAAAGATGCACCTGAATTTGAGCAGATGATAATCGATGAAGAAATAAATATATTTAAATTTTATTTCTCAGTATCCAAAGAGGAACAGGCTAGAAGGTTTAAAGAAAGAGAAAATGACCCTTTAAAACAGTATAAACTTTCAAATGTGGATAAAAAGGCACAAAAACTTTGGGATGAGTACTCTTTAGCTAAGTTTATGATGTTAAGTTCTACTCATACAGAATCTGCTCCCTGGACAATAGTTAAAAGTGATAATAAGAAAAAAGCTAGAATAAATACTATTAAACATATTCTTAACTTTGTAGATTATCCGGACAAAATAGACTCACAAGAGATAGAAGTAGATGATGAGATTATTATTTTTGGTAGTGATGAATCTATAGAGATGGAAAAGAAGTTTAAGTTCTCTTTGAAATAATTTAGGGAGAGCGTGAAGAGTAACCTTTAGTTAAAAAGGTTCATATCTCCGCCTTCTTCCGCATACATCATAAGATTTGCAATGTTAACACTTCTGTCGCAAGAACGTTCCAGTTTTCTAAGACTTCCCAATACTTTAACGTACTCTATAGCAAGCTCTTTTTCATCGATTATCAGAGTCATTATCTCTTTTTCTAGGACAGAAAACAGATCGTCATTCATGCTTTCTTCTACCAGTATTTTACGGTAATTGTCTTCAAAGTCACAAGAATCACTATTGTGAAAACATTTTAATATATAGCTTATAGCATTAATAGAACTTTTATGTAGAAGAACTATACTTGATTTTAAAGGCTCTAAATCACAGTCACTTTTTGCATGCTCATTCATACGACGGGCATACTTTTTAACACCTTCACCTATTCTGACTATTTCATTTGTCATCTTTAGATAACTTACTAAAAAGCGAAGTTCTTTTGCCTCCGGACCAAACAGAGCAAAGGTCTTGATAATCTCATTATCAATAATATCACCCTGTAGACCAATCTTGTCAAGGATGTTTTGAACCTCTTTAAATTTTACATCATCATCTTCTTTGAAAGCTTCTAATGAGAGCATATTTGCATTATGAATGTTACTTAAAAGAGTAAAAATATTTTCTCGTATATCATCAATTTTATTATCGTATTTTGTTGGCATATTTTGTCCTTATCAACCGAATTTTCCAGTAATATATTCTTCTGTTAGCTTTTCTTTAGGTGTTACAAAAAGCTCCTCTGTACGTCCTAACTCTATCAACTCACCCATGTACATAAAGCCTGTATAGTCACTAACTCTTGCTGCTTGTTGCATATTATGAGTAACAATAATGATAGAAACTTGCTCTCTTAGTTCAACTATTAGCTCTTCAATCCCTGATGTAGAGATAGGGTCAAGTGCAGATGTCGGTTCATCAAAAAGTAGAACCTCAGGCTCTACAGCAACAGCACGTGCTATACAAAGTCTTTGTTGCTGACCACCAGATAGTCCGTTTGCATCATGCTTAAGTCTGTCTTTTACCTCATTGAAAATTGCAGCATCTTTCAATGCTTTTTCAACTCTGTCTTTAAGTTCGGTTCTGTTTTTAATACCCTGAAGTCTCATACCGTAAGCTACATTATCGAATATACTCATTGGAAAAGCAGTCGGTTTTTGAAAAATCATCCCTATTTGGATTCTAAGGTTTATCAAATCTTCATTTTTAGTTAGAATATTTTTATTCTTAAATAATATCTCTCCCGCATATTCATTACCTGGATATAGATCATGCATACGATTAAAACTTCTTAAGAGAGTAGTTTTACCACATCCTGATGGTCCAATTAGTGCAGTTATATTGTTTTTTGCAATAGGCATATTAAGTGTTTTAATACTTGCTTCATCCGCTCCTGCATATGTAAATTCGAAGTTTCTAACTTCAAGTGATTTTTCTTCAGTTATATCTACAATAGTAGCCATTATTTGCCTTTCTTTTTCATAATAAATAATCTTCCTAGAATGTTTAAGGATAATATAAACATACTGAGTATAAATGCGGCTGCCCAGCCTAGTTTTTGCCAGTCTTCATAAGGAGAAGTAGCATAGTTATACATTGTAACAGTCAGTGAAGCCATAGGCTCTGACATGTCGGTGTTTAAAAAGTTGTCATTAAATGATGTAAATAAAAGTGGAGCAGTCTCACCCGCAACACGTGCAACACCAAGTAAAATCCCTGTTAATATACCGGCTTTTGCACCGCGATATACTACCTGAACTATAACTTTATATTTTGGAGCTCCAAGAGCAAATGCAGCTTCACGAAGAGTTGATGGAACAAGTTGAAGCATATCATCAGTAGTTCTTAAAATAATCGGTAACATAATTATAGTAAGGGCGATTGAACCGGCCCAACCACTGAAGTGTCCCATAGGGGCTACTACAATCGCATAAACAAAAGCTCCAATAACAATACTTGGAGCTGACATCATAATATCTGATATATCGCGAACAGATTCTGCTATTTTTGACTTACCCGCATATTCACTTAGGTATGTTCCTGCTAATACTCCAAGAGGAACACCGAAAAACGTTGCGTATGACACAATATATAATTGTCCTATTAGAGCATGTTTTAAACCAGAGTCTTCATAACCAGGAGGTGAGCCTTCTTCTGTAAATATAGTTAAACTAAGAGCATCTAAACCATTAGTTACAAGTATAGTTAGTATCCAAAGTAAGAAACCGATACCAAGTAAGGCAGATAAAGCTGATAAAGTCATTATAATTTTATTTATAATAATTCTTTTTTTAGTTTGAGTCATTACGCCATTCTCCCTCTTCTAAGAAAGTAAAATTTAGCTACAGAGATAATCGTAAAGCTTATTATTAATAATAAAAGTGATAATTCGAATAAAGATGAATAGTATATATCACTATCAGCTTCAGTGAACTCATTTGCCAGTGTTACAGGTATAGAGGTTGCCGGTGCTGTTAAGTCAAGGGATATATTATGAACATTACCCATAACAAATGTTACAGCCATAGTTTCACCTATTGCACGACCTAGAGCTAGTATGAAAGAACCAATAATTCCTGCTTTAGCATATGGGATTACAATATCTTTTATAACATCCCATTTTGTGCCGCCAAGTGCATAGGCTGATTCTTTTAAAATGTCTGGAGTAGTGTCCATAGCATCTCTCGTAACTGCAGCCATAAATGGAAGAATCATGATTGATAGCACTATTCCGGCAGTTAGCATACTGATACCGATACCTCCAACAGTTTCTCTAACTATAGGTACAAAATAAAACAGTCCCCACATACCGTATATTACAGATGGTATGGCAGCTAAAAGCTCTATTGATACGCCAACAGGTGCTTTCATTTTTACAGGTGCCAATTCACTTAAAAATATTGCAACACCTATAGCTAAAGGTACTGCCAGTATCATAGCAAGAAATGTAGAAACAACTGAACCGTATATTGCAGGTAAAGCACCAAATTTTTCTAAGTTTGGTGCCCATTTTGTTTCAGTTATAAAATCAAAACCAAAGGTTTGAATGGATGTCATAGAATTTTGAAATAGAGTTGTGAAAATCCACGCAACTAGCAGCAATATGCCTATAGCAATAAGTTTAGTTGAGTTAGAAAATATTTTATCTAAGGTATTATTCAAAAGTTCCCTCCTTGTTGTAAATTTCCGAAATTCTAAAAGATAAATATTACACAAAGGTTACATTAAAATAGCAAGATGGTAATCTATTTGTAACATAGGACTTTTATAATTGCGTTTCTTAATAAAATTTAAAAGGTTAGAAGAATGTTAAAAAAAATAGCTTTAGCAATTATAATTACATCGGCAACCATAACTTCATCGTTTGCCTCAGACAGGATTAATGGTGCTGGTGCTTCATTTCCTGCTCCTTTATACTATGGTTGGGCATACGATTATAAAAAAAGTACACGAAATCGTGTGAACTATCAGTCTATAGGTTCCGGTGGCGGAATTAAACAAATCAGTAAAAGGGTGGTGGACTTTGGTGCATCAGATAAACCTCTTACTTCAAATAATCTATCTGATGCTAAATTATTACAGTTTCCGGCAGTTATAGGTTCTATTGTATTAGTATTTAATGTTGATTCTATAGCAGATGAGACTTTAAAACTTTCAAATGAGGTTGTTGCTGATATTTATGCAGGAAAGATTACTAAATGGAATGATCCTAAAATTGCTGCAAATAACAAAGGCTTAAAACTTCCAAATAAAAAAATAGTAGTAGTTCACCGTTCAGATGGAAGTGGTACTACATATAATTTTACATATTATCTAAGTGGTAGTTCTAAAAACTGGAAAGAAAGTTTTGGTACAGGTAAGGCTGTTGATTGGGCTACAGGAATTGGTGGTAAGGGTAATGAAGGAGTAGCTAATCTTGTTAAACAGACACCTTATTCTATCGGTTATGTTGAAAATGCTTATAAGGAAAAAAATCATCTATCTGCTGCAGTTCTTAAAACAGCAAGCGGTAAATGGGTAGCTGCAAAAGATGAAAACTTTCAAGCTGCGGCAAAATACGCTAAATGGAGTATAGAAAATGATTTTTATGCAATGTTGTCACTTCAGTCAGGTGATACTTCGTATCCTATTGTTGCTGCTACATTTATATTGCTTCCAAAAGAAAAACTTAAATCTAATAAAAAAGTTATAAAATTTTATGAGTATGCATTTGAAAATGGGGATAAACAAGCAATAAAGTTAGGGTATATACCACTACCTGAGGTTACAAAGAATATGATTAGAAAATATTGGACTAGTATTGTTAAATAAGTTCTTCATTACTGTTTAACAAGCGAAGTGACACTTCTGTATTCCCACTATGGGAATCTATCTTAATCCTTCCATCTTGGTGAAGCTCTATAATCTGTTTACAATTATGGAGCCCAAGCCCTTTTCCATTTTTCTCATTCTTGGTACTAAAATAAGGGTCAAATACTTTTGTTAGTGATGAGGAATCTATCCCTCCTGCATTATCTAAAATAGTTATTGTTGTATATATCTCATCCTGTGATGTTGATATAATGACTTTATTGTCGTTATGTTTTGGTTTATTACGTATAAAAGCTTCTTGAGAGTTTATAAGTATATTTAATATAACACGAGTTAATTCATTTGGATATATAAGAATTTTTTTAAGTTCTTGTTCTTGTAATTGTATAGATATTTTATTGTTCTCATACCCTATATCGATTATGTTTATTACATACTTGATAAGCTTGTTTATATCAATACTAGAGGCTTTAAAATCAACTTTTGAAATTTCCCTTATATCATCTATGGTAGTGGATAATTCTTGAACATAATTACTTATTTCTTGTAGTTGCCCATTTAGAGTTTCTTTATTTATATCATTTAATTCATAAGATATACCGATATTCATAGCTGTAGCGCTAATAGCAGACAGAGGCTGCCTCCATTGATGAGCTAGGGCATCTATTATATCATTTATAGCAGCTGACCTTGTTTGATTTAAAATTAGCTCATCTTTTTCTTTATGTATAAAAACATTTTGCATTCTGCTATTTAAGTTGACAAAGTTTACCGGTTTGACTGTGAAGTCGTCAGCACCTGCATCAAAACTAGCTTTTAAGGTTTCATCACTATCATCGGCAGTTACCATTATGATTGGAGTATGTGAGTGTTTTGGCATTTGTTTGATGGTTCGGCATGCTTCTATACCGTCAATATCAGGCATCATAACATCAAGTAAGATAAGGTCAACTTTTTCTTTTTCTAAATATTTATAAGCTTCTTTTGCTGAATTTACATCAAATATTGATGTATATCCATCTTCTGTCAGCATACTTTTTAATAATAAAATATTTGTATAGTTATCATCAACTAGAAGTATCTTTTTGTCTTTAAATGTATGAGTTGTTTCCATTACTAATACCCCTTTATATAAACACATTATCAAGAATTATAATACATACTTTCTTATTAAAGTTTAAAATTATATGTTAGTTTTAGTGTGATAAGAAAGAATAATATTTATTTGTTTTGTTATATTGAGAGTTATAAGGTGTATTGGAGTTCTGATTGATACTATTATGCTAAAAGATAACCTACACCACGAATTGTTTTAATATACTCTTTGTCTTTATTTGGATCTATTTTTTCTTTTAATCTTTTAATGGCAACATTGACTGTTTTTTGATTTATATTTGCGGAGCCTTTCCAAATATGTTTTAGTAAGTACTCTCTGTCAAGTACTCTGCCTTTATTTTTTATCATAGTTTGAAGTAGGGCAGTCTCTAGTTTTGTCAAATCAATATTTATGGAATCTATATTAACTTGATGCATATTTAAATCAAGTTTCATATCCTGATATTGTAGTGTGTCAATCATCTCTTTAGATTCATGATTATATCTTTTTAGTACAGCTTTAATCCTAAGTATTAACTCCTGCATGTCAAAAGGTTTTGTGATGTAGTCATCAGCACCTTTTAAAAGACCGTCTTTTATATCTTCGGTGCTATCTTTTGCTGAGATAAATATAACTGGAGTATCTATATTTTTACTTCTAAGCATTTCAATATATAGACTTCCTTCAATATCAGGCAAGTTTCTGTCCATAAGAATTAAGTCGATTTTTTCTTCCAACAGTACCTGTCTGACATTTTTAGTACTTAAAAATCCAAGTGTATCATAACCGGCAGAATTTAGAGAATATTCAAGTAATTCCAATATATCGTTATCATCATCTACTATTAGTATTTGTTCTTTCATTTTTAGATAATCTTTCATATAGTTTTAATTATTATAAAATATTTTTATATCATATTGGTTACATACTAGTTACATTATTTTATATTAATGTAACTAATTTGTAATGTAGGGTTTAATACTTGTAAGATAAAGTGAAGCTATAGTTTGAACCTTTTTTAAATTGATTTGTTATATTGCTTTTACTGCCTTGGTACCAGATAGTTTTTTCATCAAATATATTTCCAAACTTAATTCTAAATGATAGGTTGTTTTTGAATTTTTCAATCCATATAAAGTCTAGTACGGCAGCTGGATCTTCCATATAATCTGGGAAACGACTCTCACTATCTGTACCGACATCTTCAATCAAACCGACTTTTCTTATTCTTTCGCCCATTTTATTGTAAGCAAGGGAAACTGATCTGTCTTTTACCTCGTAACTTAAAGCAAGGTTTATAACTAGTTGAGAAAGACCTTGTAATTGTCTGTCATGACTTGTATATAAAGCTTCTTGCTCCTCTCTTAGTGTTACAGCTGAATCACTGTAAGTAAGGTTACCTGATAAGTAGTAGTCTTTCATCTTAGAGTAGATAAAGCTAAGGTTCTTTCTTCCATCAAACTCTATACCATATATGACTGCAGTTTCACTATTGTCAAAAGAGTATCTAGGAAGAGAGGATGTAGGTAACATGATGTTTTCTATAGGTTTGTCAAGATTCTTATAATATAGCCCAATTTTTACATTTTCACTATCTGAATAATAATGACTGTATTTTAGATCATAATTACTTATCTCTGTATTTTGAAGATTTGGATTACCTACAACGTCTGCAACATCGTATGGGTGCGTATAAGTACCATCTGAAGCTTCTATAAGGTCCGGCATTATATATGTTGTAGAATAAGCAAAGTCCACATGGTTATTGTCATTAACTTTATATTTAATACTCATACTTGGATAAAATTGATTAACTATCAAGTCATTTGATTCTTTAATCACAAGTTTTCTTTTTGCAAAGTCAGGATTATCGCTGTCTAGCTTATATAAGAACATAGTTTGTGTTAAGTTGACTTGTCTTCCACCAAATAGAATTTCTATATTTTCTTGCGGTTTAATAAATGTACTTAGATATAAGTTTTTTTCTTTAACAGTTGCATCAAAATAGTCTTTTGGTGATGAAAGTGTTTGAACTCTTAAAGTTCTGTCTCTATATTCCAAATCTGGACGAAGTAACTCATCATATACTGCTTCAACATCAGCAGTCATCTCTGTGTCTGGAGTAAGTCTAGAACCTTTTGCATAACTAAGGTAAAATTTATCCTGTCTGTACTCTCTGTCTTTGTTACTGTTTGAATATCCAAGGTCTATGTAGTCATCTTTACTTAATAAATCAAAATGAAATTTATTTTTCAAATAAAATGCCGTAAGTTTATCACCAGAAGATATTTTTGTTGATATATGGTTTGATATTTGACTAGTTAAAAATGCTACATCATTGTCTACATTTACATCATCCAAATAAGAATAAGCATAGTTGTTAGGTTGTTTTAGCATAGCAGTAGCTTTTTCACCACCAAATCTAAAGTTAACCTCTTGATTAAACAGTTGATAGTCAAAACTACCATTAATCTGGTCTGCTCGTAGTATTCTTTCTTGCCAGTCTAAATAGTATTTTGTATAGTGGTCGTCAGGATTAGAACCAAATACACCCTCTGTAAGTCTTGTTGCTTTTGCTCCCTCGAGAGTAGAAAGTTTAGTGTACTTTATTTTAAACAGATCTTTATAGCTATATCCAATATTAATCATCATGGCTTGAGAGAAGTTAGAGTATGATTTTTCTGTTGTCCCTGTCGTATTTGCTACTGGATTAAGTTCATTTGTGTCAAAGTCCATTGAGTACGAACTCCACTCCTCTTTTCTAGAAGTATGTTCTTGAGCATATCTATAGTTACCAAATATAGTTATCTTATGGTCATCATTAATTTCGAAGTTCGCAGCACCTTCTAAACCTATACTTCCACCTAAAGGAAGTTTTTTATTAGTTACATTATAGTTTCTGTTTTTTGTATAATCCTTGGCAAAGGCTGATAGTTCATCTTTAGATAGATATCTTGTAGTAAATGGTTTTTGTGACTGTCCAACTATAATCTCAGAGTTTTTTAATATATCAGGATTTATGTCCCTATACCCATCATCAGAACCTAAATAATCATTTCCGCTACCTTGATATGATAGTGAATCTTTACCTGTGTTAGAATTTGCTTTTAAGCCAATAGATACTTTTGCATAATCATTTTTAGAGCTGTCTTTTGTACGTATATCAACATATCCACCACCAAAACTACTTGGTATATCAGGAGTTGCACTTTTTTGTACTTTCATAGAATCAATAACGCCAGATGGAAATATATCAAGTGGTACTACTCTTTTTGTCGGATTTGGAGATGGTAATGGCATAGAATTCATCTCTATATTTGAATATCTGCCACCTAACCCACGAACATATATGTCCTTACCATCTACAATTGTAACTCCAGTTACCCTTTTTAGAGCACTAGCAGCATCACTGTCACCCTTTTTTGAAAATTGTTCAGAACCTATGATATTTGATATTGAGTTACTGTTTTTTTCTTCCGCCATAACACTTGCTATACTTCCCTCGACTTTTGGAGCTAGGACTATAAATTCTTCAAGCTCCATACTAGCAGGTGTCAGTTTTACTTTTTTACTAATAGAACCGTCTTTTTTAACGAGTATGTCATTTACAGTTTGTGCGCTATATTCAGAATGAACTATAGATATACTGACATTTACATCAGATGGTATATTTATGCTGAATTTTCCATCCTTGTCTGTTCTGGCATCAATAGATGTCCCCTTAACAAATATTCTGGCATTTAATATTGGCAAGCTTTTATCTGAGGTTAGTACTGTACCATTAAGAATTCCGGTACCTGTTGAGTTGGCATATGCAGATTGAGCTTGAGTACCCTTACCTAGGGGAGTGTCCACATTAATATACGGAGTTACAGAATCAGACTTAAAAGTTACTATTACCTGTGTATCTCTTGCTTCTTTAATAAGGATGGATTTTTTTGCATATCCTAAGTTTTTTCCTTTATCATCTTTACCGATTACTTGTATCTGGTGTTTTCCTGTACTTAGCATTATGTTGACACTACCATCAGAATCTGTTAGTAGCTTTTTGTCAGAATCTATGATTACTTCATTGTTCTCTAGTGCTATACCGTTATGAAATACAAATACTGAAGCACTACCTACCATATCTGCATAAAGCATAGATGAAAACATCACTAGGGCAGATATTAACTTAAATAGATTTTTCATCTTATATACACTCCATTGTATCATTTTTACATTTTTCTATATTTTTTCTAATGACAGTTGCTTTATTGAATAGCTCATTATCATTTATCTTTTTAAGATGAAGCTCAGATTTTTCATAATCTCCAGCCATGTAGTATGAGTAAGCAAGTGCATATCTTAAGTTATCGTCATCAAGCATTTTATATCTTTGTAGAGCTTTTTTCAGACCTATTACTTTTCTAAACTCTTGGGCATTTATATAAATAGCTATTTTTTGTTTTAGTTTTTCCTGCTTATCAATGTTTTGAGAATTTAGATATAAAGCATGTAGATTATTTCCAGATCTTCGATGCATTTCAACTGCATCTTTTAAGTACTTTTTGTCATAGTATGAACTATTTTCAAATAAACTAGCTGTAGTATGCTTCATATCCTTTTTTAAGTACATATGTCCAAGTAATAGACTTACTTTAGGTTCTTTTGGAAACTTTAACTTTGTATTTTCAAGAAAAAGTATCGCATCGTCTGTTTGATTACCTGCGATTAACATCTGAGCTAATGCTATGTATTCGTTAACACCGCTTCCAGCTTTTTTCATATACAGTTTTGCCGTCTCTATAGCTGTCTGATAGAGTTTTAAATCAGCGTAATAGTAGAATTTTTGTTTTAAAAGTGTAGTGTCATCATTAAATGTCTCTATACCGATATTAATAGCTGATATAGCTTCTGGATATTTTTTTAGCTTCCAAAAACACTCAGCTCTAAGAGTGTAAAGGGCAGCCTTACTTCTACCTTGTTCACCGGCATTATCAAGAGATATAACTGTATTTTCATAGTCTTTTATCTTATAGTATTCTTGAGATAAATGCATATATAATTTATCAATTTTTTCTTGTTTGACTTTTTTTGCATCAAATTTAACTATAGTTTTTTTCTTGGCATCACTTCCAACAGAAAATAGGTATTTTTCTTTATTGCGTATTTTTGGTGCTTTAAATACTTTTACCTTTGTAGCCTCTACTGCTTTATGAAAGTTCAAGATTGCTTTATTTGACTTGTTTTGTTTTGAATACATTACACCGCTGATAGTATAAAACTTTGAAGCATCAAACTTTGGAGATTTTTTGTCCACTAAGTTAAGCTCCTCATTCGCTTTATCATACTTTGCATCATATATCATTAAAGTTGCCAGTGCTAAATGGTTTATCTCATTATCAGCTTTAGCATTTAGTGATATATTTAGGCTTAAAAGTATGCTTAATATATATAATAATTTTTTCACGAACTTATCCTCTATTGAAAACGAATTTTTTGTTTAGCCCATAGTTTTACAGGCTTACCTTTGTATTTAGCAGGGCTAAATCTCCAAGATCTAACAGCGTTTAATGCCGCATTGTCAAATACACTGCTAGGTTGAGATTCTAAAACCTTAGCTAGTTCTACACTTCCGTCTTTATCAATAAGAAGATTAATGATTACGTAACCTTTTATGCCATCTTTAAGTGCCGATTCCGGATACTCCAACGGTGGTCTTGATAAAATTTTTGGTTTTGAATCTACCGTATTCTCATTCATTATCGTATCTTCTACTATATCACTTAGTAAGTCAGATGCATCTCCGGCTATATCTCCACTTGCAAATTCAGGTATATTCATTGCTAATCCACCTAAGAGTGAATTCATATTTGGAAGAGGAGCTTTAGGTGTAGCTTTTTTTGGCTTTGGCTTCGGCTTTGGTTTTGGCTTTGTTGTCTTTTTTTGAGTTTTTTTAGCATTTATATGCCTAACTTCTTTTTTTACAACATCTTCTTTCTTCTTTACACTTTTATTAAATGAAACTACCAAGATAACCATTAATAATCCACCAAAGAGCATAAATAAAAAAGCGTAAAAACCTTTTCCTTTGGTGCTGTATTCTTTATAAGGCATATTCTTTATTGTCCTATCTCTTTAGTAGTTGATACAGCTACATCTTTAGCACCACTCATTCTACACTCATCTATAACATCAATTAGATTACTTACGGGAATATCCGAATCTGTAACTACTAGCACAGATTTTTCACTAGCAGTTCTTAATAGATCTCTTAGTTTACTCTGAATAGCCCATAATTTAACAGGCTGATTGTCTATATATATCTCCCCTGTGTTGTCAATATATACGCGAATTACCTTTGCTGATGAGAGTGATGCAGATGATGCTGAGGGACGATTTAATTCTAGTTTCATATCTTTTACAAATGTTGTAGTAACCATGAAAAAAATTAATAATATGAATACCATGTCTATCAGTGGCGATACATCTATACTGTCAACATTCTGACTTTTTTGTCTAAATCTCATTTGAGTCCTTTGTACTGATTATGTCTATTATTTGTTCAAATTCAAGAGAAAACTGTTCCTCTTTTTTATCTAGTATTTTTCCGACAATAAGTCCCGGAACTGCCACGACTAGTCCTAACTCAGTAGTAAACAGTGCTTTAGATATACCACCTGATATACTATCGCCTTGTGAGAACATAGAACTTGATTGAAGTGCATCAAAAGTTTCTATCATACCCATAACTGTCCCTAGTAGTCCTACTAGTGGAGCTAGCATTACAATTGTTTTAACTAAGGTTGAATATTTACCTAAAGACATAAGATAAGGAAAAACTGCATCTTGCATATATTCCCTAGGATTCTTAGAAATATTTCTTGCTTCTTGTGCTGCTTTCATAGTGTCGCTTATCACATAGTCTAGTAGACCTACGTACACCTTACCTTCGCCTCTTTCTTCATGCTTTTGTATAAGTCTTCTGATAGTACCGCGAGTTCCACGCTTTAGAGTAAGGTATCTATATCCTAGACCGTACCATAACACCAAGTTAAGAGCAAATAGTACCCACATGACTATCCCACCTGAACTCATAAAGTGTACAAAGAGATCCCAATAGGCTACAGTTGATGCTATCATTACGCTTTTTGTTTTTCAAATATATTTACTATGTGAAGAGCACTTCTTTCCATAGAATCTTTAATATTTTGAGCCCAACCACTCAGTAAGTTACCAAGTAAAAGTAGTGGAATAGCAACAACAAGACCTAGCATTGTAGTAACAAGAGCTTCTGAGATACCACCTGAAAGTAATTTTGGATCACCTGTTCCAAATTCTGTAATAATATCAAACGTAGCAATCATACCCGTTACTGTACCTAAAAGACCAAGTAATGGGGCAACAGCTGCTAATACAAGTACAAAGTTACCAAACCTGTCTATATTGCTACTTTCGTTTAAAAGGTTTTCCATTACTATATCTTCAATATGTGCTCTTTCTTTATTGATATTTCTAAGTGTAGCTCTGATAACCCTAGCAGTAGAACCTTTAAAGTTTAATATAGCGTCATAAGCTTCATCTGCTTTTCCGCTTTCAACTTTGTTTACAACTATTTCAGTTATCAGTTTCACATTTGAACCAGATTTTGTAAGTAATATAACTCTAATTATAAGAAGAATCACTCCAAATAAGCCAAGAGCTAAAATGATGTAACCGATTGTACCACCGCCGTCAAGTGTGTCTTGTAGTGTTTTTTCTTTGGCATATTCTATATCTTTGTCTAAATTCTCATATACGAATATTTTCAAGTCTTTAAAATGGTCATTGTTTTTAAAAGCTTTAGCATCAGCAGTTGTTTCTACATTCCATGCTTTGTATTCACCGTTACCTGCTGGAGCAAGTGCTGCTGATACTTTATCTGAAATACCGTATGCAGCAACATTTCCAACTTTTATTATTTCACCTTTTGCAGTTGTTCCATCTACTAAGTAAAATTTGCCTTTAGTAGTATTTATAGATGATAAATCTTTATAAAGCTTTGAAGCATCTGTAAATGCTTTTCTCATCACATCAATGTCTACAGCCTTCTCACTTTCATCAACATTTATATTATAATCACCTAAAAGAGACTTTGCTTGAATAACCACACTATGTGTAATCTCTTTATTACTAGTCTTACTGTTAAGAGTCTCATTAGATTTTTCTATCTTTGTTTCATAAGTTTTTACTGTTTCAGATAAGTTTACATATTTAGTCTGAAGAGTTGAAACTTTTTTTTGTACCTTTGTAATCTCTTTGTTTTGAAACATCTTTTCTTTAATTTGTCTTTTTGTTAACTCATCTTTTTGAGCTTTTAAAAACGTATACTCTTTTTGATAAGCATCAGACAGCTCATCTGCCATCAAGTTTGTTACACTACTAAGTGCAATCATTAACGATAAGATAAAAAATTTCATTATTTACTCCCTTGTAATACTAAGGCATTTGGAAGTTCAAAATAACCTGTTTTGATTTGTTTTTGTAGTGCATCAAATAGTGAAACTATTTTTTTAATATCTTTTGGATCAGTTATTTGCTTGTAACTATATGTATTGTTTTCTTTTACTACATAACCGACTTCATTATTTGGAGTTGAGAAAAACATCATTACTGAACCAATCTTAGCAATTTTTGCTAAGACTAATTTTCCGTCTATATCTATCTTTTGTTTGAATAGACCGATTTCTTTTGTTATTCTTATTGTATCATCATAACTAGCCCAAGTTAGAGCAAGAGCTTTTTCTGAAGTTATAATTCCCTCATTTAAGTCTGCAGTGATTTTTTCTAAGCTTTTAACTCTGTCTTCAACCATAAATGGAATACCATCTTTAATACTTTGAGTTAAAAGATTTAAGGCCTCAATAACCATAGGCTTGATTTTGTCATTAGTAGGTGCTGCTTTTTTTATTTTTACTTTTATCTTGTCTAATTCAGATTTAGCCAGCTTCAAAGATGTAGACTGTCTGTTTATTTGAGCTTCTAAATCAGTAGCCTGCATAGATAAAGACTTCATCTTAGTTTTATATCTAAGTTCATTCTCTTTAATTCCAGTATATAAACTTTCAACATCTCCTCTGAGTTGCATTATCGAGTTAACAATGTCTTTAGTGTTTTGTGCATTAAGTGAGGATACCAGCATTATAGTCCATAACATCAATGAAACTATTTTCTTTTTTTGAACAAAAATCATTTTGTCTCCGTATAAGGTAAAATTTTGACGAGATAATATCTGTTGTCAATTGCATGTTGGTTACTCTTAAGTTACAGTTTGGTTACAAAAAAATAGAATAAATATGCTATGGTAGTTTTATTAAAAAGTGGATAAATAAGCTTTAAATGCTTTACGTGTTTACATACATATAAGCTATATGCTTATATGTATGTATTTAGAAAATAGATTATTATTTTGTATTACCCGTACCAGCGTTAAATAGACCTTCAATAGTAGTAGCTGAAGTACCAGATATTCTAGCACCAGTAGAAGTACCGTTAAGAGTTACATTAAGAAATGAGATGTTAGCTTGATCAACAGTATCAGAAGTTCCATCAGCACTTTTAGAATAAAGAGCACCATAAGAATCATCTACATTATCAGTTACAGTACCATTTTTAAAGTGACCACCTATACTGTCTTTTTTGAAGTAGATACCACCTTCTTTAGCAGAACCATTTTGAGTGATAGTGAAAGTATCGAATGTCGCAGCTGTTGTACCTGACATCTCAATACCAGCATTACCAGTAGTTTGAGTTACAGTAAGATTAGTTACAGTACCAGCATATCCATCGTCAATATCAAAATGATCATCAGTACATTCAGAAACATCTACATTAGTAAGGTTAACTGTACCACCCCAGATTTCTACACAGTCATCATCAGATTTGTTAACAGTAATGTTTTCAACAACAGTACCAGAACCTACACCAACCATAGAAAGACCATTGATCTCTTTATCTTGTTCCATAGTGATACCAGAGTTAAGAATTTTTACATATTTTAGACTACCTGAACTATCAGCTAAGTTAGTGTCATCAGCTGCGTAAGCTGCATTTACTTCATAAGGGTTAACTTGTGAGTTACCAGCATGACCAATGATAGTTAAACCACCCCATTGACCAACTTCAGCATCTTCAGCTTCTACAATAGCTTTAGTAGAAGTAAATGTAATTGGCTTAGCAGCAGTACCGTTAGCAATTATTTTAGAACCTTTATCAATAATCATGTATGATGTATTAGCACCAGTACCTTCATAACCAGCTATTGTAGTACCAGCTTCGATTGTAAGCGTAGCACCGTCTTTAACTACAACTAAACCATCTAGTTTCCAAAGAGTATCAGCTGTTAAAGTCATATCTGTTGTGATATTACCAGTTAATTCAGCTGACTTTGCAGGTTCAGTAACAGGTTCAGCAACAGCTGCAGTAGATGTATTACCCGTACCAGCGTTAAATAGACCTTCAATAGTAGTAGCTGAAGTACCAGATATTCTAGCACCAGTAGAAGTACCGTTAAGAGTTACATTAAGAAATGAGATGTTAGCTTGATCAACAGTATCAGAAGTTCCATCAGCACTTTTAGAATAAAGAGCACCATAAGAATCATCTACATTATCAGTTACAGTACCATTTTTAAAGTGACCACCTATACTGTCTTTTTTGAAGTAGATACCACCTTCTTTAGCAGAACCATTTTGAGTGATAGTGAAAGTATCGAATGTCGCAGCTGTTGTACCTGACATCTCAATACCAGCATTACCAGTAGTTTGAGTTACAGTAAGATTAGTTACAGTACCAGCATATCCATCGTCAATATCAAAATGATCATCAGTACATTCAGAAACATCTACATTAGTAAGGTTAACTGTACCACCCCAGATTTCTACACAGTCATCATCAGATTTGTTAACAGTAATGTTTTCAACAACAGTACCAGAACCTACACCAACCATAGAAAGACCATTGATCTCTTTATCTTGTTCCATAGTGATACCAGAGTTAAGAATTTTTACATATTTTAGACTACCTGAACTATCAGCTAAGTTAGTGTCATCAGCTGCGTAAGCTGCATTTACTTCATAAGGGTTAACTTGTGAGTTACCAGCATGACCAATGATAGTTAAACCACCCCATTGACCAACTTCAGCATCTTCAGCTTCTACAATAGCTTTAGTAGAAGTAAATGTAATTGGCTTAGCAGCAGTACCGTTAGCAATTATTTTAGAACCTTTATCAATAATCATGTATGATGTATTAGCACCAGTACCTTCATAACCAGCTATTGTAGTACCAGCTTCGATTGTAAGCGTAGCACCGTCTTTAACTACAACTAAACCATCTAGTTTCCAAAGAGTATCAGCTGTTAAAGTCATATCTGTTGTAATATTACCAGTTAAGTCTGTTGATTTTGTAGGGATGTTATGAGCAGCGTATGCACTAGTAACAGTATCGTTATCATCAGATACATTTTCCAAAATACTTTTTGCATCTGTTGTGTCGCTAAATCCATAATTAGCAAAGTTTAATCCAACTGCTGCTTTATTTGTTAGTATAGAAGCATCATTTCCATCTGCACTATCAAGAGCACCATCAATTACTGCTTGAATGAAACTATTCTTAGTAAATGCACCCGTGCTTAATTGATTATCCCAATAAGATAAACCTGCTGCATCTGCTACACGATTAAAAAGGTTTTGATATACAGAAGTAATGAAGGCTGTATTAGCTGTACCAGCTGGATAAAGAGTTTGTGTTTCTGGTTGATCAAAGAAACTTTGAGCTATTTCTTCAAGGTTTAATCCTGAAGTTTTTACCCAATAATCAAGACCTGCAGAATCAGGCGCTCTGTTAAATGTAGCGACATATAGCTTAGCAACATTTGCTCTAGTAGCTTGTGCTGCACTTAGTGAAGCTCCAACTAATAGTAATGATAGTAGTGTTTTTGTAAACATTTTTATACCTTTGTTGTATATATTTAATGTTAGCTTGTAAACTGCATGCTAAATTGAGTCTTCAAACTAAAATTTTCGAAGTTTATATTGTTTTTATTACTTAAGTATTTCTGCTAGGTTACAAAAAAGTTACAAAATAGATTTTTAATTAATAAAATGTATTTAAGATATTTATATGATTATATATGAAACCTATAGAATGTCACAGGTGTAGCGCTGCAACGCGCTTACTAATTAGTATATGATATAGTTATTCCGTTATCATATGTGGTTGTCCTTGTAGTCCCTTTGATTAAATCTGTATACTCCCAAACACCATGTTGTTTCCCATTTAACATATTGCCCTTACTTGTAGAACTAGTAAAAGTTAAAGATTTAAAACCATTTTCAATTCCATTAACATAAGTTATTAATTTTTCTAAACTTGAAGTTTTATATATCCATATTCCTTCTTTTTCATCACTAGAGTTATAACATCCTTGAGTACCATAGCCATCTGAATCAAACTCTTTACATGGGATAGAATAATCTATATCATATGAAGTACTATTGTCAGTCGTTGAACTAGTGTCAGTATTTGTTGGGTCATTTAAAACTGTATCTATTGGATTGTTTGAAGTAGAATCTATTGAATCATTGGGAGTAGAATCTGTACGGTTAATGTATTGAGCTTGAGAACTTGTATTGTTAAAATAATAATCTGCATAGCCTATCACCTCAGAAGCATTATCAAACACATTTTCCATACTACCAGCTAAACCACCTTGAAATGATTTTACTTTAGTTAACATTTCAGTGTGTTTTTCAGCAAAATAATCTTTTATAGTAGATGGTAAATCAGTAATATCACTATTTACTTGCTTAAGCTTGTCAATTATGGTTTCTCCACCCGTAGCAATTTTATTGGCTTCATCTAACATAAAATCAATTGTTTCAATCACAGCTCCAACACCTATCACGGCAACCCATAAAGGTAGTACCTTTTTCACATTTGATGCTGTGATATATTTCCTCTCTTCATAGGTAACTGTATGTAAAATAGAGTTATGAGTATAAACATCATAATAATCTTCATATACATCTATAATAGAGTTAGTAGTATCAGAATTAACTTCATAAATATACTTGACCTTATTATTTTTAATGGTAAATACTAATGCACCTCCATCTAAATCATCTGGAAACATAATAAAAGAATCATAGGTGCTGTTTTTAAATCTTCCATAAAGGACATCATTATCTCTGGTAATGATCTTGAAGTCAACGTCTGTGTTATAATCATTTTTCAAATATAAATATACACCGTTTACACCCTCAAGTATGTCAGTATTTTGATTACTTAAGTATAGTTTAGAATCAACAGACAAGTTAAGAGTGTAACTAGATATAGCTGAAGTAACAGTAGAGGTATCATTCGTAACTCCAGCCATAATGTCCTTAGCAGTAGTTTCATCATTTCTCCCAGAATCTGCAAAGGAGAGTCCAACATCAGTTTTATTAGTCAATATATCAGAATCAGAATCTTTAGCACCGTTAACAACAGCTAAAATAAATACAGATTTTGCAATAGTACCGGCATCAAGTTCTGCTTTCCAATAGTTAAACCCTGCTGTATCAGATGCTCTGTTAAAAAGGTTAGAGTATATTGCATCTATGAATGTTGAGTTAGTTGAACTATCAGGGTATTTCTGCTTAGCTTCTGGTTGGTCAAAAAAGCTTTGAGCAATATTTTCAAGATTTAGTCCTGAGTTGTTAACCCAGTAATCAAGTCCAGCTGAATCAGGTGCACGGTTAAAGGTAGCTACATACAACTTTGTGACGTTTTGTTTTGTTGCTGTTGTCGCATTAAGTGAAAGAGTTAATAATAGTAGTAATATGACCCTTCTTAGCATGTATTGTCCTTTTTTTAGCATAAAGTATTAGAGCAATTGTAGCACAATTATCCAAGTAGGGAGATTACAAAAAAGTATCATAATGTTTTTTAAATACAATTTTAGATAGAATAACAATAATTTTAAATGTAACAAAAATATGGAGATTTTAATGGACGCAGCCAAATATATTTGGATGAATGGAGAGTTTGTAGCTTGGGATGATGCAAAGATACATGTACTTTCACATACACTTCACTATGGAAATGGTGTAATTGAAGGTACAAAAGCTTACAAAACAGAAAAAGGCTATGCTATATTTCGTTTAAATGAGCATACAACTAGACTTAAAGAATCAGCTAAAATGACTCTTATCAACATCCCTTATTCGGTTGATGAGATGAATAAAGCACAGATTGAATTAGTTAGAAAAAATGACTTTACGCTTGATACAGTATATCTTCGCCCTTTTGCATTTTTAGGTTATGGTGTAATGGGTGTATATCATAAAGATGCTCCGGTTGAGACGGTAATGTCAGCTTGGCAATGGGGTGCTTATCTTGGTGAAGATGCTCTTAAACACGGAATTAAGCTTAAAATAGCATCTATGACAAGACCCGCTAACACCTCCAATATGGGCAAGGCTAAAGCATCTGCAAACTATTTAAATTCTCAAATGGCAAAGTATGAAGCTATTGACTGTGGATATGATGAAGCATTACTTCTTGATGATCAAGGTTATGTCGCAGAAGCTTCAGGTGCGTGTTTTTTTATGGTTAAAAATGGAGAGTTGATTACACCTCCAAACGACAATTCTTTAGCTTCAATCACTCAAAAGATGGTTATTGAGATGGCAGAAGACTTCGGAATTAAAGTTACACGCCGTCGTATCACAAGAGAAGAAGTTTATGTGGCTGATGAAGCATTTTTAACAGGCACTGCAGCTGAGATAACTCCTGTCGCACAGGTTGATGCGAGAGAGATTGGTTGTGGTTCTCGCGGTGAGATGACAGAAAAAATCCAATCAACATATTTCGACATTGTATTTGGCAGAAATGCTAAATATGAGCATTACTTAACGTATATTGATTAATAAAATTCAGCTCGTTTGAGCTTAAGCTTTAGTGACCTAAGCGGTCTCAGCACAGAAATCGGAAGTAATACCGACATTTTAAATATACAGACAAGAAGGAAATTTTTATGAAAGAAGAGAATATTATAATGGCATCAGATATGAATGATTATTTTAACAAGAAAAAAAGTGAAGGCGATGGATTTAAAAAAGCATCAGGCGGTGGAAATGGCGGTGGTAAAGGACCGGAATTTCCAAAAATAGACTTTAATTTTAGTGGTAAAGGCGGTATAGTTTATTTTTTAATTGCTGTAATCCTTTTACTTGTATTGGCTAAACCTTTTACAATTATCCAAGAGGGTGAACGTGGTATATTAAGTACGAATGGTAAGTACCAAGATCAAGCTCTTTTACCTGGACTTCATTTCATTATCCCTGTAATCCAAAAAGTATATATAGTAGATACTAAAGTTCGTATTATTAACTATGCTTCTCGTATTGAGGCAAGTGGCGGGAATGAAGCCGGTATAAATGTTAAGCCTGCTATTACAGTTCTAGATAAACGTGGTCTCCCTGTTTCTATTGAACTAACTGTTCAGTATAGACTTAACTCTCAGTTTGCAGCTCAGACTATATCTAATTGGGGATTTAGCTGGGAAGATAAAATAATTAATCCTGTTGTTCGTGATGTTGTTCGTAATGTTGTTGGTAAATATGATGCTGAATCACTCCCTCAACATAGAAATCAGATAGCACAAGAGATTGATAAAAGTGTTAGGGATAATGTCTCCGGTCTTAAGAATTCTCCTGCAGATCTTCAATCAGTTCAGCTTCGCGAAATTGGACTACCTCAAAAAGTAAAAGACCAGATTGAGCGTGTTCAGGTTGCAAAACAAGAGGTTCAAAAAGCTGAACAGGATGTTCAACGTGCTAAACAAGAAGCATTTAAACGTGCTGCTGAGGCAGAGGGTATAGCTCAGAAGAAAAGAATCGAAGCTCAAGGTATAGCTGATTCTGTTACTATTCAAGCTGATGCAAAAGCAAAAGCAAATATTCTTATCTCTAGATCATTAACAACTAAACTTCTACAACTAGAGCAGATGAAAGTTCAAGGTAAATTCAATGATGCACTTAGAGATAATAGAGATGCAAAAATATTCTTAACACCTGGCGGTTCAACTCCAAATATCTGGGTTGATACTAAAGATATTAAAAAAAGAACTACAGCGAACTAATTGATGCAAGAGATATTAAATAGAGTAGATTGGCAAAAGAGTGAACTCTTACCTGTAATAGTTCAAGACAGTTCAAACAATGAAGTTCTTATGATGGCTTATATGAATAAAGAAGCTTTAGAACTTTCATTGCAAACTAGAATTGCACACTATTTTTCACGTTCTAAACAGCGTATTTGGAAAAAAGGTGAAAGTAGCGGGCATACTCAGTCAATCCATTCATTTAATATAGACTGTGATAACGATACCTTACTTATAAAAGTGACTCAAACAGGAGTAGCTTGTCATACCGGTCGTCGTTCATGTTTTTTTACAGAGTTAGAATCTGGTGAAGCTAAAGGTAAAATAGAAGTAAGAAGTGAAGCTCTTTACGGGGTTATAGATACACTGTATCATACTATACAAGAGCGAAAAAACGCAGATCCTGCAAGCTCATGGACAGCTAAATTATTGCAAAAAGGTGATAATACAATTTTGAAAAAAGTTGTTGAAGAAGCCGGAGAGTTTTGTTTTGCATATAAAGATGATGATGAAGATGAGATGATATATGAGGCAGCTGATTTAACTTATCATATGCTAGTTGCACTGGCTGCTAAAAACATTTCACCAGATAGAGTTAAACAAGAACTGGCTCGTAGGTTTAACATGAGCGGAATAGCTGAAAAAGATTCAAGAAAAGATTAAATGAAACATCAAATTACCGCTTTTATTAAAGGTCTGATCAATTATGATTTTATACTCTTTGGCGGTATCTTTACACTTTTTATACTTCTTATTGTTTTAGGTATCTTGCTAAGAGAAAAAACTGTTTTATCAATAGTTATTATTCTCCTTGCATTCTTAGTATTATTTATAGGTCCAGTAGTTGGCTATATGAAAATGCATGAATATTTATTTAAAAACTCATGTGAACTTATTTCTCAAAAAAAGCTTACATTCACAAAGGCTGTTGTTGTCATCGGTACATTAAAAAATGAATCGAAATTTGATTTTAAAAGTTGTGATATAAAGGCAAGTTTCTATAAGGTTAGCGGTAATTCTGTAAAAGACTATATATTTAAATTCAATCCATTTAAAAATATGTCGATTGTAGAGAGTAATATATCTAAACAAGATACAAGAAACTTCAAGATGATCGTTGAACCTTTCACATATTCAAAAGATTATAACGTATCTGTAAAGGCTAGCTGTAAATGATAAGTACACTATTTAATTATTGGCATTATATATTTATATTTATAGTCTTATTGATTTTTTCTGCCGGTGTGTATGTAGCGATAAAGCAGCCAAAAAAGAAGTTGATATTTCCTATGATTTTATCTGTTTCACTTATATCAATGCTAATCTTTGGATTTGGTATGGTTACTATAGATAAATACACTAAGGTAGCTAAGCTTTATAAATTAGAAAATAAAAGAATGCTTAGTATAGAAAAAATAATATATACAGGTATAGTTAAAAATGAGGGCAATCATGAGATAGGTAAGATTGCACTAGAGATTAAACTTGTCAATAAAGGACATGCGACAGGGAATGTAAAAGGTGGTAACTTTTACAAACCTAGTGGTTTCTTCGATTTTTTCTCAGGTGGAGGTGCTGATCTATTATACAAAGAGCATAAACCACAAAACATAGTCAAAAAGTTTGTTGTAGCCAAAAACTTAAAGCCTGGAGAAGCAAAAGCATTTAGAGTTTATTTTGATTATCCGCCATACTTTAGAAGTGTTTCAGAGTTTACGAAACTTTATTCTCATTAACAAGATGTAAAATCAGTATTTCAATCCAATAGTTTTTAGTATTTTATTTATATTTTTTATTTGTATGTTTTTATCTCTACACCAATCAGGAGATAGTAAAGAACTGTCATTTATTCCTGCGGTTACTCTTTGAACACTTACATTATCAGGCTTCATTGAGATAGATTTAAGTAAAACATCAAGGTAATCATCTTCGCTTATTGGAGTGAATTTTCCTTTAACAAAGTCATTTGCTAAGGCTGTTTTTTTAACTACGTAAAGTGGATGATACTTTACAGAATCTATACCCCAGCTATATGCTTGTTTTGAAGTCTCTAGCATCATCTCTTTACTCTCTCCGGGCAAACCGAAGATAAGATGCCCACAAACGTTTAAACCATTCTCTTTTGACTTTAAAATCCATTTTTTTACATTTTGGCTGTCATGACCACGGTTTATTTTCTCTAGAGTTTCATCATAAACTGACTGGATTCCAAACTCTATCCATATCTCTTTGTCTTTACTTAATTCACTTAAATAAGCTAGTGTTTCTTCTGTTATACTATCTGAACGAGTACCAATGCTAAGCCCAAGCACATTATCAAATGAAAGTGCCTTGTCATAAAGTGCTTTTAGAGTATCAAAAGGAGCGTAAGTATTTGTAAAAGACTGAAAGTAAACTAAGAATTTTTCAGCACCATATTCTTCACGCTGTCTTTTACTAATAGCATTAAATTGTATTTCTAGTTGGTCTAATTGTCTTTGCAGGTTTGGATTTGAAGTAGAGTTCAGGTTTAAGTAAAAACCTTTTAACTCTTGAGCCTCTCCGGTACTAGCAGAGAATGAATCATTCTCACAAAAGGTGCACCCACCCTTTGCTACAGTTCCATCTATATTTGGACAGGTAAAACCAGATATATTAATACCGACCTTATAAACTTTTTTAGAAAATTTATTTTTTAAATAGTTTCCAAATGTATATACCTGTTCCATTAAACGATGTATTTTCCTGTAAAACAAGCTGTACAGTAGTTGTCCTCGTCTGTATTTACACTTCTTAAAAGTGATGCTTCATCTAGGTAAGCCAAAGAATCTGCCTCTATAAAATTACAAATTTCATCTGTAGACATATTAGCAGCAATAAGGTTTTCTTTGTCAGGCGTATCAACACCATAAAAACATGGATCAGTGGTAGGTGGAGAAGATACTCTCATATGAACTTCACTAGCACCTGCTTCTTTTAGCATTCTGATAATTCTTTTTGAAGTTGTCCCGCGAACAATAGAATCATCTATAACAATTACCTTTTTACCTTTAATAATACCAGTCATAGGTGAGAGTTTCATCTTAACTTTTAAGTCACGCATCTCTTGTGTCGGTTCTATAAAGGTACGACCAATATAATGGTTTCTCATAATACCCATTTCATAAGGGATGCCACTTTCTTGTGAGTATCCTATAGCTGCAGGAACTCCACCATCTGGAACAGGTATAACTACATCTGCTTCAATTGGTTTAATTCGTGCTAGTTCTTTACCCATATTTTTTCTAGTTTGATAAACAGATTGACCAAAAACTATAGAATCAGGTCTTGCAAAATACACATACTCGAATATACAGTGTTTAGGAGTAGGTTCAAATACTTTTATACTTTGAATCTCTTTACCCTCTTCAAATATTAGAAGTTCACCAGGTTCTACATCACGAATAAATTCAGCTCCAACAAGGTCAAAAGCACAGGTTTCAGACGCTACAATATAGCCGCCATTAGGAAGTTTACCGAGACTTAGCGGACGAAATCCAAATCTATCACGCATTGCAAACATTTTTTTTCTACTTAAAAACACAAGTGAAAAAGCACCTTCTATCCTTTGAACAGCATCTATAATTCTATCTAGTAGTTTTTCTTTTTCACTTTTAGCTATTAGGTGTATAAGGTTTTCAGTATCCATGAATGTCTGAAATATAGCACCTTTTTCAATCAGCTTGTTACGAACTTCTTCAGCATTTGTTAGATTGCCATTATGAACTATAGCCATTTCACCAAGGTCATATCTTGCAAATACAGGTTGTGCATCTAAAATAGAATCATCACCGGCAGTAGAGTATCTGGTGTGACCTATAGCACTTGTACCGCTAAGAGTACGTAACTTATCTTCATTAAAAACACGCATAACCAAACCACGATTTTTTATAGTATGGAGCTTCTTACCATCAGAAGAGCTTATACCAGCTGCCTCTTGACCACGGTGCTGAAGTGCATGAAGTGAAAAGTAGGCTAGTTTAGAAGCCTCTGGGTGACCATATATGCCGACTACTGCACATTTTTCATTTACATCTTCTAGCAATTTATTTCCTTTATGATAGAAATTTATTTTACGAGCATATATTTATTTTAAAATATATGTACGAGAAAGAACAAGATTTCTATTGTTATATCTTAATGAGTTAATTGTCGAATTATACTCGAATTGTCCTAAAAATTTTATAACTCTAAACAATCACTTATAGAGTATAAGCCAGCTTCTTTATTTGCTAACCATGAAGCAGCTCTGATTGCACCTTTAGAAAAAGTATTTCTAGAAGTAGCTGTATGATTTAACTCTATAAATTCACCGTCATTGTAGAAACCTACTGTATGACGACCAACTATATCACCGCCACGAAGTGCCATAACTGCTATTTCGTCTTCACTTCTTTCGCCTATATTTCCATCTCTACCGCTAACACGAACCTTGTCCAAGTCAAGACCCCTACCTGCTGCCGCTGATTCACCTAAGGTTAATGCAGTCCCGCTCGGTGCATCTTTTTTATGTTTATGATGCATTTCAACTATCTCAATGTCAAACCCATCGAGAGCCGCGGATGCCTGATACACAAGCTTGTTTAAAAGAGCAACTCCTAATGACATATTCGTAGCATATAAAATAGGCATTTTTTCGCTGGCTTGTTTTAATAGATTCAATTGATGTGTATTTAGGCCTGTAGTCCCTATAACTAATGGTTTTGGAGTTTTTATGGCAGCTTCAAGTAAGGCTTCACAAGCGTCGGGAAGTGAAAAGTCAATGACAATTTCACAGGCGTTTAAAAATGATTTTAAATCCGTAGAAACTAAAACAGAAGGGTCGATAGAAAAGTTTAAGGATTCTCTAACAAAAACCGAACCTAAGCTAATGTCATCAGTTGTTTTTAAATCATCGATAATTAACTTTCCTACTCTACCATTTGCTCCAAATACACCAACGCGTGTCATATATATTTCCTTTATTTTGAAGGGAGTCTTTCCCATTGTTTATTAGGACATCATAAGTTATTATAACACCTATACTGTCATAGCTTTATTGCTATGAGTTTAAAAGCTCATCCACATAGCTAATAACCTGTAGTGCTGCAACAGCACCGTCACCGGCAGCGCTTACAACTTGTTTTGGAGCAGCTATACGCATATCTCCCGTTGCATACAGACCTTCAACCGATGTCTTCATACTGATGTCTACTATAACTTGACCTTGATCGTTCATGTCACATAAAAAACTTCCGTTTTCTTGAATAAGAGTCTCGTTATTTACGTCATTACCTACAAAGGTAAAAACACCTGGAACTTTTATGTCTCTTATCTCACCGTCAGTATTTTTAACTTTTATTCCGGTAACACCCATATTGTCTCCATAGACTTCATCCGGTACGGAATTTAAAACCAGTTCTATGTTTTGTGTATTTTTTATTCTGTCGATAGTGTTTGGAGCTGAACGGAATGTATCTCGTCTGTGTATAAGATAAACCTTAGAACATATTTTCGCCAAGTAAAGAGCTTCTTCTAAAGCTGTGTCTCCACCGCCAATAACTGCAACTTCTTTTCCTTTATAGAAAAAACCATCACAGGTAGCACAGGTACTAACGCCTTTTCCAAATAGTATATCTTCACCGGCAAAGCCTGCACGTCTAGGAGATGAACCGGTCCCTATGATCACACTATGAGCTTGAGTAGTGGTTCCATCTTCTTTATGTATAGTAAAAATGTCTTCATCTTTAGTAACGCGAACAACATTAACCATTTCATGCTTAAGACCAAATCTTTGACATTGTTCGGGCCAAGGATTCATCAAATCCATACCCGTAATCTCTCCGGTTACACCGGGGTAATTTTCTATCTCTGAAGAGTTTGTTATTTGTCCTCCGGGCATGCCCTTTTCAAACATAACTACATTTTCCAAGCCACCGCGTGTCGTATAAAGTCCGGCGGTAAGTCCTGCAGGACCACCACCAATTATTGCGCAATCTAAAATCATATATCTTCCTTATTGATAGTTTATAAATTATTAACCTGTGTTGACAATTCTTTTAAATTATCTAATTTTCGTATCATACTATCTTGTTTATAAAGAGACTCTTTTATTTTCTTTATAAAAAAAATAGATGGTGAATTATAGATATTGAAACGATGTATAAATGCGAGAGAGTTTTTTGTACCACTTCTTATAAAAGTAATACTTTTCGTGTTCTTCTTAATCTCGTTATAATAATCAATAGCCAATATTGGAATATTTAAGTCTGTTTTTTTTAGTAGCTCAACAGTGTTTCTGTCTTTGGATGAGTAAAATATTACAATGTATTTATCATAAGAAGGATTGAAAATATCATTCTTTTCATAAAATACCCATTCTTTAAAATCGATAAATTTATATTCTGAAAATTTATAATTGAAGTATGCAAAGGCACCGGCTATCATAGCAGCACCAAAAAATGAGGAAAGAATTGTAGCTACAGAAAAGAGGCTTCTGCCTCCCTTTGCCACTACATCATCCTTTTATTATCTACGCTAAAAGAGCGTCTATTTTTTCTGATAGAGCTTGTTTTGATTGTGCTCCAACAACTTGGTCAACCATCTCTCCGTTTTTGAAAAACATGATAGTTGGAATAGAACGGATACCAAATTTTACAGCTATGTCTTGTTCTTCATCAGTATTAACTTTACAAATTTTAGCCTTACCATCGTAATCGTCAGCTAATTCTTCTATTACTGGAGCAATCATACGACAAGGTCCACACCATGGAGCCCAAAAGTCTACTAAAGATACACCCTCACCTAAAGTTGCTTCAAAATCAGCACCAGTTAATTCTATGTATTTACCCATTACTATTTCCTTTTAAAAAATTGATATATTGGCATTATACAGATGTAATTATTAATTAAGGCTTTGGTTCTTAAATAAGCTAACAGTTTTAAACATTACTGTTTCGTATTTAAGCCAGTACTTCATATATAACTGTTTTTTGAGTTTTGCCTTTTACTTGCACAGTATCTAGCTTTACAATTTTATAACTGTTTTTTAATAGTTTCTTTGTATGCTCTGTAATGATTATTTTAGCATTGTATAGTTTTGTCAAGTCTTCAACTCTCGAAGCAAGGTTAACACTATCGCCTATGAGAGTGTAATCACTTCGTCCACTGCTACCCATCTCCCCAACTATACATTCTCCACTGTTAATACCGATACCAATATCAAGTGTGATAGAAAATTCTTTTTTTAGTTCAATATTTAATTCATTTAATTTTTTTAATTGATCAAGCGCACTGCTAAGTGCTAAGTCTGCGTGATTGTCAGTTTTTATGGGAGCATTCCAGTATGCCATGATTGCATCACCAATAAACTTATCAACAGTGCCTTCGTGGTTTGTAATACTTTCTACCATAGGTTCCATATATTTATTTAAGATATTTATGAGTTTAAGAGGATCTTGTATGTTTTCACTAAGTGCTGTAAAGTTACGTATATCACTAAAAAATATAGTCACATCACTACGTTTTATGTTTAAGATTGAATCATCTGAATTTAGAATCTCCTTTGCGACCTTTACAGATACCTTGGAACTTAGTTTTTTAAAAACTTTTTTTCTTTGTTGGTTTTCATAATAGTAAGCTATGACAGTATAAATCCCTACAGTAATGAAAAGAGAAACTATAGGTATAAAATAGCTTATAACAATATGTTTTGAAAATATTAGATAATAATTAATATACAAGATTATCATCAAGGAGATTATAAAAGCAATAAATGAGTAAATTGGCGACAAAAAGTAAAGTATTGTTCCGACTGCGATTGTCGTAAAAAATATAATAAACATCCCGTAACTGTAAGAATCTAATGGTGTAAAGAAAAAATCACTGTTAAGTATGTTGTCTATTGTCGTAGCATGAACCTCTACACCAGGCATCTCTGCATCATAAAGAGTCGGTACTTTGTCATTTAATCCCATGTCACTTGTACCTATTAAGATAAACTTTCCTTCTACGTCCTCTTTGTTAAAGTTATTTGTGTAAACGTCAACAAACGGTATGTATTTAAAGGTAAAACCTTTACCTCTGAAGTTCAGTTTTATCTGAGCCAAATGATCTGTTGGTATAAATATATTTCCAAGTTCAAGCCCTATGACACCTAAATCAGAATTATGAACTATTATAGTTTCACTAGATGATGCGATTCGTAACATTTCAAAGGCTAAAGACGGATATAGTTTATTTTTAAACTCTATTAGTAAAGGTGTTTTATCGACAATCCCGTTTTGAATATCAGTAAGATTGAAAAATCCGCTTGAATATGCATTTGTCTTTAATATGTCTATATTATTGGTGACTCCAAGAGCATGGTTGAAATTGTTTAGCTTGTCTTCTCCAAGAATTGATATTTTTGCCTTATGGATTGGAGCTAGTTGTTTGTTCTGTGTAGTCATATTGAAAAAATATCCCAAAATACTTGGTGTTTGAAGAAGTGTATCAGATAGTAGAATGTCATTGTTTCTATATTTACCATCAACTTTTAAAATCTCAGCCATATGATGAGGTGAGAGTCTGTCTTTATCTGCAAACACAACATCGAAACCAATTATACCGGCTCCTCTATTGCTTAAGTTATACAATACTTGTGATATTTTGTCTCTTGAAAATGGCCATTGTCCTAATTCTTTTATACTTCTTGCATCTATATCAACAATGGTTATTTGCTCAGAATGAGGACTGGGCTCTCTTGCTTTTAAAAAGTATGAAGTTATTTTTTCATCTACAGATGAAGTCACATGTGGATATTTAACATAGGTAAATAGTGCTAATATAAACAATAATATAATTAGTGAAAAATAAATAATAACCTGCTTCATAAATTTATGTTATAATTATTTCACTATGTACCTACTGAAAAAGGGAAGAAAATGAAAAAGATTTTATTTATATTGTATTTAGCTGTATTATCACAGGCTCAAATAATTGAAAGTTCAGGTGATGTTTTAGTTAACGGTATGTTGCTAAAAAAGAGTAAAGAGATAAAACAAGGGGATGTTGTTGAGACAAAATCAAAATCAAGAGTTAGGTTTAATATTGGAAAAGATGCGTTTAGCGCACGTGCAAATACTAAGTTTAAGCTTGATAAAGTTGGTAAAACAAGAGTCTTGAACGTGGTAAATGGAGGTGTTATGGCTGTCTTTGGTAAGGGAAAACATGCTATAGCCACTCCCAACATGACAGCGGGAATAAGAGGAACAGGTACCTTTACTCTAGTACGCGACAATAAAACATATTTTTGTACCTGTTATGGACATACGGTTATAGATGCTCACGGTGAACAAAAAGAATTAAAAGCCACTTATCATAATATGGTTTGGGTAACACCTACTAAAATCAAACCGACAATGGACATGGAGAACCATACAGATATGGAACTAAGAAAACTAGAAGCAATGGTTGGACGTAAGGTTCCGTTTGATCATTAGAATTCTATAAATTCTCTTTTTCGATTCTTGTAATATGCGCATTGAGTATATCCTACTTTTCTTGCCATACTTGTAATCTCTTCATTAAATAAGCCAATTTGTTCCGGTTTGTGAGCATCAGAAGCAAAAGTTATCGGTATTTCTAGTCTATAGACCTCTTTTAAAAGTTCCAATGATGGGTAGGCTTCTTTTACTGGCTTTCTGAATCCTGCAACATTTAACTCTAATGTCATATCCGCTTTTTTGATTGCAAGTAAAGCTTTTTTTGCTATATCTGTGATACTTTTATTTGGCATAAACTTGAAAACCTTAATCAAATCAAGATGTCCAACAATATCAAAGAGTTTTGAGTTTGCCATATCTTCGATAGCGTCAAAGTATTTTTGCCAGATTATATCTATATCTTGATTTTCGTAATGACCGATGAACTCAGGATTGTCAAATCCCCACTCATCGATAAAGTGGACAGAGCCAATAAGATAGTCTACTTTTGCATTTAAAACTCTGTTATCCATATGACCTTTTAAAAAGTCAACTTCATAGCCGAGAAGAATTTCTATTTTATTTTTGTACTTGTCTTTAAACTCTGTAACATCCTTTTCATAGGTCTCCATCTGCTTAAAGCTCATTCGGTACTTTGGATCAAAGTCCATAGGGGCGTGGTCTGAAAATCCAAAATATTTTACACCATTATCTACAGCATTATCTATATACTGTGTCATTGTCCCTTGAGCATGATTGCAAAGAGTAGTATGGTTATGTAAATCAACTATCATAATTTCTCAATTTATATTTTTTATGATATTATAGTGATAATAAATTAATTAGGCGAATTTTATATAATTGGGAGATATTTATGACTCAAGAAGAACTGGATGCTTTAATGGGAACAGAGATAGATGATATTGATTCTATTGATGATGTGGATTTATCAGCAGTTGAATTGACTGAGGAACAAGATATTGATTCTAATGTAGAAGCTAGTGGAGACGAAAAGCCTTATGGTTACAACGATGAGAATTCTCATCATTGGCCTCTTCCTGCAACTGATGAACATAAGATGGTTCATCAACTCGATGATGTAACTAAAGAGAGCGAAGAAAAAGCAACAGAAATCTTTGATATTATAGAAAATATTTCAAATGAGCTTATGGAAAAAGAAACTAACGCAGGTGATGTTGCAGAAGTATTAACAAGCAATATAGAACTTTTTAAAACCTTAAGTGAAAAATTTCCTGATGTAGAAGCTTTTAAGGAACAATTACAAAAGAATGAAACAGCCTTATCTGATTCCAATACGGTAATAGAGATGCTTCAAACAAGCGGTGATGAAATAATGAATGTTATGGATATTATGCAGTATCAAGATATACACCGTCAAAAAATAGAACGTGTAATAAATGTGATGAGAGCATTATCAAGATACATGAATACCTTGTTTGAAGGTAAGATTGATGATGAGAAAAGAGTTTCTTCAGCACAACATATACCAGGTGACGATAATGATGATTTAGCCTCAACTGATGATATAGAAGCCTTATTGGCACAATTTGGGAATTAATGAAAAAAGTAGAACTACTATCCCCGGCGGGGACTCTAGAAAAATTAAAAATAGCACTTGACTTTGGTGCTGATGCTGTTTATGGTGGCGTAAGTCATTTTTCTCTTCGTATTCGATCTGGCAAAGAGTTTAGTATGCAAGAGTTTAAAGAGGGTATTGAATATGCTCACAAAAAAGGTAAAAAGGTTTATGCGACTATTAACGGCTTCCCGTTTAACTCACAGTTAAAACTTCTAAAAAAGCATATAGTTGCTATGGCTGAGTTAAAACCTGATGCTTTTATTGTAGCTACTCCGGGTGTTTTAAAACTTTGTAATGAGTTAGCTCCACAAATGCCACTTCATCTTTCAACACAAGCAAATGTCATGAATGTTTTAGATGCTCAGGTTTATGCTGACATGGGGGCTACTCGTATTATTACAGCTAGGGAAATATCATTAAAAGATCTTAAAGAGATAAAAAAAGAGTTACCGGATTTAGAACTTGAGGTCTTTGTACACGGCTCGATGTGTTTTGCATACAGTGGAAGGTGTCTTATCTCGACTCTTCAAAGTGGTCGAGTTCCAAACCGTGGTTCATGTGCCAATGATTGTCGTTTCCCTTATGAGATGTATGCAGCAAATCCTGAAACGGGCACACTCTTTAAGCTTGAAGAGGATGAAGGAGTAGGCACATATATAATGAATGCTAAAGATCTAAACCTTGCTTCGCATATGCAGGAGATTCTAGATAGCGAGGTTGTAGATTCTATAAAAGTAGAGGGTCGTACAAAAACATCTTATTATGCAGCTACAACAGCTAAAGCTTACAGAATGGCTATTGATGACTACTATGAAGGAAAGCTTGATAGTGAGAGATACCAATATGAACTTCAGTCCTTACAAAATCGTGGTTATACAGATGCCTATCTCGTGTCTCGTCCATTTGAAAGACATGATACACAAAGTTTGGATTTTACTATGCAATTAGGGACGCATCAGGTGTGTGGGCAGACAAACGAAGCAGGGACACATTTTTTATGTAAGTATAAAACTCTAGCCAATGATGAACTTGAAGTAATGTCACCTTTGGGTTCAGTAATCGATATAGTAGATAACGAGATAGGGTCAACTTATGAGCGTGATGGTAAAATCTATATGAAGTTTAAGCAGTTACTGGCTGAGAATAAAAAAATTTGGGATGAGGTTCATAGTGGGAATGTCAACCCTATAGTACTACCTACTAAATTTCCGTCATATACGTTTTTTAGAATACCGGCATCATTGGATATGGGAACTTACCCTAAAAAATGATGATGAAATACTTTTATGTTTTGACAATTATGATTACATCTTTGCATGCTGAGATAGCTCCTGAGAAACTACAGGATATTTATTTTGAGGCTGCACTTTTTGTTTTTGTAGGTATAGTTATGTCGGTCGTATCCTATAAGGTATCATCGAAAAATGCCGCTGCATATGCTATTAAAAATCAAAAAAATATAGAGGCTAAGGCTAAAGAAGATAAAGAAATAATAAAATCTAAAGAGGGTAGACTTGAAGAGCTTATGAAAATGCTTGATGACAATACTATAACAGAGGATGAATTTAGGATGTTAAAACAGAGGATGTATAACACAGAGGTATAATATATCTAATGATATGTTATAATTCTAAAAAATATAAAAAGTTCTATTATTATTTCAGAAATGGTTTATTTTTGAGAATAAGTAATTATGAACTTTATTAAAAAGGAAAATGGAAAAATGAAATTTGTTTCAATTGTAATAGGATCAAAAAGTGATTATGAGGTGATGAAGTCTTGTTCAGACACGTTAGAGGCATTTGGCGTTAGTTATGAGATGATAATATCTTCTGCTCACCGTTCACCTGAGAGAACAAAAGAATATATTGAAACTGCTGAGAGAAAAGGTGCTCAGCTATTTATAGCTGCTGCAGGTATGGCTGCACACCTTGCGGGTGTACTATCTTCAAAGACTGTTAAGCCAATTATAGGTGTGCCTATGAGCGCATCTGCTTTAAGTGGTATAGATGCACTTCTATCTACAGTTCAGATGCCTGCTGGAATGCCAGTTGCTACTGTTGCTATAGGAAAAGCGGGAGCTATCAATTCTGCATACTTGGCAATGCAAATATTAGCCCTAGGAAATGAAGAGTTAAGCATAAAACTAAAAGAAGACAGAATTGCAAAAGCTAAAAAAGTAGAAATGGATTCTATAGAGATAGAGACAATTATAGACTAAATTAAAGCGACACTAGTGTCGTGGGCTTCCTGCCGAAGGAAACTTAGCGTTAGCGTAGGTAGCGGAATTATTTCCGATACTGTACTCAATAAATGATAAGGTTCCATTAAATTTATGAAATAAATTAAAGGAATATATATGAAGTGGATGACTGATGATGAGTATATGGAACTTACGGGACTAGAATCCTCGGCTATAGATGATTTAGTTGAGCGAGGAAAACTTACTATTAAGATCGAAGATGGAATCAGATATATAGATCCATCTAAAGGCTCCGGAGATGTAGTTCCAGCTCAGTTAAAAGAGTTGTCCTCTATAAATACCAAAGAGATGTTAGTTCAACCGGAATTTGTTGAAAAAACTATAGGTACAATTATCAACTTACACGAAAAAGTACTTGATTCTAAAGATGAAACTATACAGGCTATTAGAGTAGAGAATGAATTTTTGAGAGAGGCTCTTGGGTCTTTGCAAGAGCTTTATGATGAAGATAGGAAAACTATAGCAACTTTAACAGAGCAGCTCAAGCTCTCACAACAAGAAGTTGAATTTATGAGAAGAAAGTATAAGTTGATGTGGAACAAAGCAATAGATGAACATACCGGTCAATAACTAATACATGACAATAGACGAGGCTTGTGTAAGCTGTATAATAAACCAAAGTGTAAGAGTGGCAGATTCCATCAATGCTTCTAAGTCATTAAAGAAAGAATTAACTTCTAGCGTTGAACGTATGAGCAAGGACTTTTCATATGATGATACCCCACCGGAAATAGCATCATATGTATATGAAAAAATGGCTCAAATTGCTAATAAAACAGATCTTTATGATGAGATTAAAGAAATATCAACAAAAAAAGCATTATCCTTTGTCCCTGCGTTAAAAGAAAAACTACATAAATCACCAAATAAACTTCTAACTGCCACAAAAATTGCAGTAGCTGGGAATGTCATAGACTTAGCTGCTCCGGTTGAATTTGACATAGAAAATGAGTTGGATAAAGTCTTTCATACTGAATTTGCTTATGATGATTTTTCATTACTTCAAGAGAGACTTTCATCTGCTAAAAAAGTATTAGTTATTGGCGATAATGTTGGTGAACATATTTTTGACTATATGTATATAGAGACTTTAAAAGAGTTATATCCGGATGTGAAATATTCATATATGGTTAGAGGAAAACCGATTATAAATGATGTTACTATTATTGAAGCAAAAGAGGCTGGTTTTGACAAGCTTTGCGAGTTAGTAGATAGTGGTGTAAATACCCCAGGGTTTACATATGGTCGTGCAAACACTTACTCAAAAGAACTCTTTGATAAGGTAGACTTAGTCATATCCAAAGGTATGGGTAACTACGAATGTATGAGCCAGTCTCACCGTGATAGTATCTGCTTTTTACTAAAAGTGAAGTGTAGTGTTGTCGCATCCTCCTTGGGTAAAGCTATAGGTGATATTATTTGTAAGTTAGTTTAATCGAACTATAGCCTTATTTTCTTCAATGTGAATATAACGGTCGAGTACAAAAATATGTTACATGTTTTTGTAGTCTTTTAAGTTCTACAATGGTATCTAAATCTCTGAAGTTTTCAAAGCTAAAAATCGGCAGAGATAACATATTTTCTTGCTATGATTTGTTATGTGTTTTGAACCCTAAAAGTGGATATTAATTACCCCTTTGTATTCATACTTTGTACAGTAAAAAAAATATTTATCTTCTATACTGATAAACTTAATACACTATGTTTATTTGACTGCTCAATCTCTCGTTGAAAACTTACATACTCACTAACTTGAGATTTTGTTTGAAGTTGATTAGAGTTTTCTGTAGAACTGGTTTTGTTTTTCTCGTCATAAATAAACTTATCTATTGCCTTAGATAAATATTTATTTGATTCATTTCCAATACTAGAGTTTTTCAAATCATTTTCTTGGATAGCATAAAGTACTTCGAGTACTTTCGTATTTGTATCACTTATACCACCATGCTTTTGTCCAAATTCAAGAGACCTTATATGGTTCTCAGTATAGTTGGATGGGCTCCAGCCTAGACTTTTAAAAGTTAACATCTTACCTTCTATTTTTGTTTTTATTTGATATATCTCTTCGTCTGAAGTAATCCCGATCTCATCAAGTTTGTTATTTAAAGCTTGATTTTGGCTTGGACTTAAACCCTCTATAAAATGATTTTTCCATCTTCCACCTTGCTGTTTATTTAATTCATCTTTAAACTCAGTGCTTGCGTTTTGTGTTTGATTTACACTTTTATCGTTGTGTGTATATTGTTGAGCAATAGATGTAACATTCATTTTAAGCTCCACTTTTTTAGATAATTAAAGTTAAGCAAGTTATATTCCATTTGCTGTATTTAAATGTAATATCTCTGTAACTAATTATATGTGAAATTTGACTTAATAGTAAATATGGGTGCTTACTTTTCTACTTTTTCTTATAGTTCACTAAATAATAATCTACTAAATTAAGCTTCATACTTTTACTAAGTCCACGATGTAAACTAATCATATTTTTCATGTGAGAGAATACTCCACCTTCGAGTGCATTTGTTGTGTTTGATATAGATAGGTTTTTATGATTTTTGCGGCATTATGTATCAAGCTCACCAAGAAAACGTCTGAATTAAGCACCTGAACGGCTATACAGCCATTCAGAAATAAATCTTGTTTTTGTTTTTATGAGGTTTTATTGGAGTGGAAAAGCCAAGGAGGGTTGGCTTTTAAGTAGACTTTTTATTGCGTTGTCTTTGGGTTGATTGTATATCTTCAATATTTAGCCTATTGTCTTGTTCAATTTCTACTTTAATCATTTCATACATTTGATCCAACTTTAATGAACATTGAATTCGCCTTTGAGTTTTAGAATCAACTTTAAAGTTGATTTGAAACTTTGTTTTCGCTTGATAAATATCTAGAATAGATTTGTACCATTCTTGGGCACTTGCATGATCTCCTTTTTTGTAAGAAGTTAAAACTTCATTTAACTTCTTTATATCTTCTAAAGACAATAATCCTTTTAGCTTAATAAGGTCTTCTTGCTTTATATATACGATATCTGAAAAAACCACCTTTTTAATATTCTTTATTTGTTCATAACCAATTAAGACAAGAAAAAAAGATTCTTCAATTTTAAACATATTCTCAATAGAACCAAATTCTATTCGATTTCTTTCAAACTGAAAAGATTTAACTGATACAGGCGGAATATCCCATTTATTCGTATATTTAATATCCTTCATTAGTTCTAAAAACTCATTAATCCTATTTTTCACTTGCTCCTCAAACATAAAGCCATGATTCTGAGATTCTGTTCTCATAGCCATTTCCCTTCTAAAGTGTGTGCTAATTCATATTTCGATAGAGAAGGGTTACCAGCACTATTACGAGCTAAACTTTGCAACTCAGCATAAGAATTTGTCAGCGTTTTAATCAGAGAAGTCTTATTTACTTTTGACTTAATGAAATAATGTGAAGAATCCTTATATGTTTCAAAATTTTTAATTACTTTTCCAGCTAACCCTCCAACTCTTCTAATGGCAAAATCTGCATATTCTCTACTTGTAAATTCAAAATAATCTGAAGAACTATCAGTAGATACTTTTTCTCGTTGAACGTCTGATTTCTTCCAGATTTGAAAAACACAAGGCACTGAGTATTCATTTTCTTCAAAAACAAAACTATTCAAAGGCAATTCATGCTCTGCGATCAATTCAAAGTTTAGATCTAGTTTATTTGTTAAGCTTACTTTCTTGAATGTTTTTGGAACAATGAAGGCAATGTACTTTGAGAATTCAGCAGCTTTATTAAAAAACTTTATTGCCAATGAAGAGTTCTTCCCAAAAGGAGGATTGCCTATTGTAAATACTTTGTTGTCTTTGAACAGACTATTGTCTAACTTAAGAAAGTCATTTTTCTGTATGTAGTCCTTTTTAGGATCAAGATCTACTGCAAGTGAGTTAGCATGAAATAGGTCAGAAAAAGATCCTGTTCCTGCACTAGGTTCAAATAAGAAATACTCTTCTAAGTTGTAATCTTTTTCTAAAGCATACATACATGCTTGTGATATTTTTGTGTTTGTATAAAACTGGTCTAACTTTTTACTTTCATTCATTTCCTTTCCCTCTTGATTTTTATTTTTTAAGTAAAAACCTAGAAGGAGACATGAAAAACAAGTTAATTATTCATTAATTTTCTGCCTTCTGTAAATTTTCAAAGTGCTTAAATAGATATAAAAATCTTTTATCTAAAAGTGCACTTTTTATATATAGATTACTAGTAATCTATATATAAACCTAATATGTAATAGGAGGAATTATCATTAATGTAATGATATAAAAAAGAATTATGAAATTTGTCTGTAAGTCCCTATTTTATGGGGTTTAAATTTTTACAATTTGGAGAAAAATGGGAAAAGCCAAGAGGATTGGCTTTTATATAGAATATCTTGAGATTATAGATTCAAGCTTTTCTTTTATATCAGATAGTCGTTTATATTCTGCATAGATTTCATTTTGAAGGTTTAGATCAATGTCTTCATTGTCTTTTATTGGCATTTCTATTTCAATGTTTGCCATTTGCTCTTCATATAGCATGCCTTGAGAATCTTTAGCCACAACATGTTTATATATTTCACTCTGAAAGTGAATTTTAAACCATTGAAGGTTAATATTGTCGTTTTTAGGAATTAAAACACCTGAATGATCATTTTGATAAAATGGGTAATCTCGATAAAAAAGTTTCCCTGCATTTCCGTCTTTAGACCATGTGACACACTCTTTCTCTACAACTACTTTCTCACCATTTTTTCTAAAGTCATTAAGCCATTTCTCACTTGCATACCATGCAATCCCTTCTTTTGTAGTCTTTGAAGTAACTACAGGAAAGGTTCCCGGATTTTGATAAACTTGTTCTTGTGTTATCCTTACACCAGAAGTGATTTGAAATAATTCTGATATTTTAAACTTTTTACTTGTGTAAGAAATGTTTACAGCTAATTGTTCACGTATATTTAATAACTTATCTTTTAAGCTATTAATAATTTTTTGATTTGTGTTGTTTTCATTAACAATTTCTTCTTGCTCGTCTAAATCAGGGATAACAACAGGAATATTTTTCATTTGAACAATTTCTAATTTACCATTACCCTCTTTTGCTACTACATACTTTTTAGTAATCGAATTTAAATAAATCTCAAGCCATTTAGGATTAACTTTTTCTTTATATTTACTTTTGATTGCGGCAACTCCACATTTTTCTGTAGGTAGAAAGTCAGACTCTCTATAGGTGACTTTCCCTGCATATCCATTAGTCACCCAGCTTAAATCACCACTCTTCCCAACTTTCTTATATAAACCCATGTGTTTTCTATCTATGTAGCCCATTATTCCACTGTTAAGTGTGCTAGAAGATATCACTGGAATTGACATTTCTATTTCTGAACACTTTAAATTATATATGTCAACTTCATTTATAGTTTGCCCTTTTCTCATAGTACAAAGTTCACTCATTAATAACTGAATCATAATACTAAACCTCTAGAGAAAAAGCTTCTAACAGGCTTTTTAAATCACTTACTAAACTTTTATTAGTTTCTTTGATTTTACTCAGTGATATACTAGTCACATTTTCCTGTCTAAAATACTTTTCAGGTGTCAAAACTAGGGTTTTCATTATGATCTTATTATCTAAGTCAAACCATTTTTTTTCATAAGAGTCATATTCTAAGTTAAAGTCATTTATCAAATCTTCATATTCTTCTTTTATCTCATTGTTTTCATTATCAATAACTTGAGAAATATTACTAAGTAAAAAGTAATCAGAAAATATTTTTTTGACCTTAGCCTCTAATGTATTATCTGCAACAGTTTTAAAAGTTATTTCACTTACATTCCAAAATTTCGGTGTTTTCTTTGAAAAATCAAAATCAATTCCTAGTGAAGACATTGCTTCATTATATTCAGGTTTTAGTTCTTTTGTATCTCCTGAAATATTTAGCATATCATTAGGGTGTTTTATTTTTAATTTCTCTTCAATTTCACTATTTATTAGTTCGCATAACTCTTTGTTTTTAATTCCTTGAGTTACAGGCTTATTCATGTCAATAAAAGAGTTTGAATTCTGATCATATACTATTTGATATTTTTCTTCTAGTTTTTCTAAAACGAACGATTTAATATTATTTTCTTCTTCCGTGAGTTTAACTCCTGTATTAAACAGTTTCAGAAGATCTATTTTAGATTCTATATTTCTATTTATTCTTTTTAAAACTTCACTTCCTGAGACAGTTGCATAACTAATAAATTCGTCTTCAAGTAACTCAGACATTTTTATATAGCCAAACTTATTACCCTCTATCTTTTCTCCCCATTCGTCAAAAAAATCTTCCTCAGGCAATTGAGTTTTTCTTTTATATCTTTCCACAATTAAGGAGTCGTTGGTGCTACCGTCGATACCTCTCCACTGACTAAATTCGTCATGTAGATATTTGCCTTGCTCGTCCATACGATCAGTTCTAAATCTTTTATCTGAGTTTGCAAAGCCGTCATTATCAATAATATACGTCCATACGTCTGAATCTAACTCTGCTTGTTTTATATCAGTTAAAGGTTCATATCTCTTTTCAAAAAAGATAGCATATGTTTTTTCATGGGTATATGGAGCAAACGCATGTTTAGGTAAGCTTACAACTTTTTCTAATCTACAATATTTTAAAAACCATTCTCTTAATGGTGATAATGTTGTCGCCTCTAAGATACCGTCTGGAATAATAACCATTGCCTTACCAGTAGGCTTAAGCATATCAACAATTTTTACAAGAAAGTTCACTTCTAATCTTTGGCTATTTACGACTGACTTGTAAACTTCTTCTTGACCAGCTTCTGTTTCTACTTCAAATGGATAATCAACTGTATAAGTGCCTTTTCCATAAGGAGGATTTGTAATGATATAATCAAACTTATTGTTATCATTTTTAATTTCTGTGTCTTGTAGTGTATCCGCTTTTCTAATCTCTGAAAAACCGTCACCAGCTAAATACATATTGATTTTAGTTCTTGTGACATTAGAATTATAAATGTCATAACCAAAAAATGATTCAGCAGCTAAGTCTGATAAGTTTAATTCTTTATATTTGTCTTTTACTTGTGCCATGCTCATAATATGTTTAAAAAACTCAGTTAAAAACCCGCCAGTTCCACAAGCTGGATCACATATAGTCTTGGGTGATTTCGCACTATAGACCACTTTCCCATTCTGTGCCTTTTCTTCTAGTTCTCCTACAAAAGTTTGTAAATCAACTTCCATAAGATCTATAAGAGATTTAATAATATGTCTTCTAGTAAAGTATTGGCCAAAAGCTTTTTTAGTATTTTTATCACCTAATGACTCATAGACTTCACCAAATAAGTCTATTTTAGAGTCATGTAAATCATGAAGCCTTGAGATTTCAATATAAATTTTTCTAAGACTTTTTAATTCATAATCTGTTTTAAAAGTTTCTAGCGTCTTTTTGAAATTAAATGTTTCAATATCCTCACTATCTTTACTAACAAATAAGTCAGTGTATTCATTTCCTATTCTGGATAAAATTTTACCTATTGAACTTATGATATTCTCTCTAAGATCTTCGTCATTGCCACTGTCATTATCATTTGGGTTAGGCTTTTCATTTAAATCTTCCCATGTTTTGAGTCTGTGTTGATTTTTGTATTTTTCAAATACTGATCTCAGTCCAATAAATGCAATTGTAAAATCTATAGTCTTTTGATTGTCATTTTGAAGATCAGTTGTTCTATATATAGTCTTTAAATTACCTATAATGTCTTGAATATTTATATCTTCTGATACTTCTTCAACTTTAATACCATGAATATCTTTTGCTGAATAAATTAGTTCTAGAAGCTCTTTCCCTACAAAACCTTTCAATTCCTTTCCATTGATATAAAATGGAACCCATTTATTTGAAGTATGATCTAACACTCTAACAAGTATTTCATACCCATTAAAACCTACAACCAATCTAATGTCTTCACCCTTAATGTTTAAGCCGTCTGCATAAACTATGGCCTCTTCTAAGGCTTTTTCAACTGACTCATTAGGTTCTTTATCTTCTATAATTACTCTTAGCTGATTATTAATGAATACAGCACAATCAATTTCTCCAGTTCCTGAAGCTTTAACTGTTTTACTTGGTATTCCAATTTCACTATTTCGGAGTTTAGTTACAGCTAGTTCAGCCTCAGTATCTTCATACCCAAGCTTAGTTAACAAGAGGTTGTGAACAAGAGAATCTACATTCTTTTCATTTACAGTTTTGTTTTTTACATAATCTATTCCAAAGTTTTTGATATATTTTTTAGACTCTAATGCTGGTATTAATGCTAGTTTGTTTTGTATTTTCATATTTTATTCTCCTATGTTTAGATCTATTTTATTTATTCTAAGTGCATACATACACTGTAGAAAGAAAGCAAAACTAAAAGTTCCCCTACTAAGTTTAGTAGCTATTGAGTTCTGGTTTTCTTCAACCCCTATCGCATTTAAAGCTCTTGCTAAATCGTGATACTTAATATTCTTTCGAGCTAAATGTGCTTTGAGAATACCTTTTGCTTGTTCATTCCAATCTTCTTCTGGCATTTCTAACCTCCCAGATATAATAAAATTTATTATATCCTATAAATTTATAATAATCTTTCATATATAACATTTAAATAATATTAACAAAATATATATAACTGTAATAGTAATAAAACAATATTTATAGTAGGAATATTTTATAAATGAAATAATAGTTATGATTTTACAATTAGTTATTTTTATTTAGTGTATATTAATGTCATATATGACATAATTATCCTACAAATAACTAGAAAGGTTCGATTATGGCTCAGCATTTTTTACTCTCTTCGATTGCTAGAAGTTTTAGTATTTATGAAATTGCTAAAATGACTGAAAAACAATCTGAAATGTTCTTTCGTAGAATTCGTTGGGCAGATACTAAAGGTAAACCAGTATGTCCAAATTGCGGATCTCTTAATCATTATAATCTATCAACTAGAAAAGTCTGGAAGTGTAAAGGCTGTGCTAAACAATTCTCCGTTACTTCTGGAACATTATTCGCAGGTCATAAGTTACCTCTAAAAACATATTTACTTGCTATTGCTATCTTTACTAATGAAGTAAAGGGTATGAGTGCTTTAAAGCTTACTCGTGAGCTGAACATACAATATAAGACAGCTTTCGTTCTTCTCCATAAGATCCGTGAAGCACTATTAGAAACAAGAGACGAAGAACCATTAACAGGTGTTTGTGAGATTGACGGTGCTTATGTAAACCACCATGTAAGACCAGCTAATAATATAGAGGATCGTATTGATCGTCGTCTTATCGAAAATCAAAACCCTAACAAGCGTTGTATTGTTGTTGTCCGCCAAAGACACGACGGTACAACTGAATATATCGGAAGTCAAAGAACACTTACTTATGTATTACATAATGAAAATCCGAATGATATTGCACAGGTAGCTAATGTAGCCATTGAAAGAGGAGCAGTAGTTCATGCTGACGAGGCTAACGCTTATGATAACTTACATGCTGTCTTTGATATGCAGCGTGTAAACCATTCAATAGAATATATGTCAGAAGACGGGGCTTGCTCTAATCAAGCTGAAAGCTATTTTGCTCGTTTTAGAAGATTTCAAGAAGGGCAAATACACCGAATGGGACAACTATATATATCTAACTATGCGAATGAAATTGCATATCGAGAAGATACCCGTCGAATGTCTAACGGGGATATATTCCAAGATATATTTAAAAAGTGTATGAAGACCATTCAATCGAATGAATGGACTGGATATTGGCAAGGTAATCACCGTATATCTGAAAGACTAGGAGCTTAGGCTAAGATCCAGTAGGTGCTATTGGACTTAGCTGTGTATGTCTTTTTGATAATCTCATTTCTCTCTTGGGTTCTTAATGTATATTGTATAGATTGTTGAACTGATTTAACTAGATCCTTCTCCGTATAGTCTAAGTTTTTCTTCTTCATAAGCTCAATAGCTATCTCTAGGTTCGTTAATGGTTCTTTGGCTACTCTTAGAGTGTCTAATATAAGCCTATGAGTCTCTCCACGCTTAAAGTATGACTGGTTTTTATTCTTTGTTCGGGTATATCTCTTAGCTTTGATTGTTTTGATATCAAAATTAGGATCAAATGCCTTTATAGCTATTTTAACACCATAAAGTAGTTCTGAAAGCTGCTCAGCTCTTTCTCTATGGTGCTTTAATTCCCCTTGTATACGCTTCTTCTTCTCTATTAATTGACTTAGTGCATGTTCCATAATTATATTCTCCTTTAATGGTAAGTTAAAGTAAAATTATATTATGATTATAGGTTTTTGTCCCTATTTTAGGGGCTTATGGACTGGTGAGTTTGCTACATAATGCCGGATTTTTGTAAGTAAAAAGATAAGGTAAATTTGTTTTGAGACTTCTGTATGCAGCTCTTATTCTTGGATGGGTATAATGAAGTTCTCCAGTAGTTAATGAAACACTTTTTTCATCAAGAAACTCTTTGTATATTTCATACCAACCATCTAACTTGTTGGTAAAATTTTTCTCTGTAGTTTGAGTAAGTCTAGAGACTATTTTCTTCAGTTCTTTAGAAGCTTCCAATTTTGTCGTATAGTAATATATCGCTGTATAATTTTCTTTTGATGAAAGTGACACATTTGTATTGGAATATCATGAAAAGCCTTTGTTAAGCCTCTCTTCCCATCTAAAGTTGCACTTTGGATAGTATCCAAGTTCAAGTAGTTCCTCTTTTAAGTATTTGTAGTCTTTTATAGTTTCACTCTCAATATGCTTCCAAATCAGAATTTCTTTTGATACAACATCTTTGAAAACTAAAGTACCTAATTTATCTTTTCTCTTGCCATAAAAAGTAGCATCACAAACTAAATTAACTGTTCTAGGATTATGCACTTTATAATCAACAATATATTCATCTCTTTGCTTTACTATCCAGCTAATTGATCTAGAATACTTTATTGAAAGTTGCTTGAGTGTTTGTCGTTTTAGAAAGTACTCTTCAAAAATAATCTGATGGAGTTGTTCAGGTCTTCTTTTTGAACTAAAAGAAGCTCTGCAATCTTTACAAAAGTATCTTTTAACTCCTCTTCTGGAACCCTTAGAAATAACATTTTTAGACCTGCAGTTTATACATATTTTAGAGCTTTTTTACAACCATTTGTAAATAAACCTTTGTTTACTCCTACTATACCATAGTTTGAGAGGTGTTTTAAGCACCCGTTTTTACTATTAAGTCTTATTTGGACATAATGTTCCGTTATTTTACAAGTAAACCATTAAAAGGACAAAATGTCACTTAATTGTAAGCTTGCTCCTTAAAGCTTGAATTTATTAAGATAAAAGTATCCTAAGATATAATTACACCAAAAGTACATTAGGTTCTATTATTGTAATTTTACGGGCATTATATTTTCTTTGAAAATAAGTGCTCCTGTAAATTACAAACCTAATGCAAAAATATAATTATATAGGTGCGCTTTATCATGATAACTTTCAGTGAAATGCTTTTAAAACTACAAGAATTTTGGATGAAACAAGGGTGTAATATTGTTCAGCCTTACGATATTCCTGCTGGAGCTGGAACTTTCCATCCTGCAACATTTTTACGCTCTTTAGATTCTACTCCTTGGGCAACTGCATATGTTGCACCATCTCGTCGTCCTACTGACGGAAGATATGGTGAAAATCCAAACAGACTTGGTTCTTACTACCAGTTTCAAGCACTTATTAAACCATCTCCTGACAATATTCAAGAACTTTACCTAAAATCACTAGAGTACCTTGGTCTTGATGTATCTCAGCATGATATACGTTTTGTTGAAGATAACTGGGAATCTCCGACACTTGGTGCATGGGGTCTTGGTTGGGAAGTCTGGTTAAACGGCATGGAAGTTACTCAATTTACTTACTTTCAACAGGTTGGTGGTATAGAGTGCAACCCTGTAGCTGTCGAGATAACTTACGGTACTGAGAGACTTGCTATGTATCTTCAAGGTGTTGATAATATCTTTGACATAGTTTGGGGTGAAAACGGGTCTGACACCACTTTATATAAGGATGTTCATAAAGAGAGTGAAATCCAGTTTTCAAAATATAACTTTGAGGTTGCAGATACTGATATATTATTTGCAGATTTTGATGCAAAATGCGATGAATGTTTACGTACACTTGAAGCTGGACTTCCTCTACCGGCATATGACTTATGCATGATGGCGTCAAACACTTTTAATGTACTAGATGCAAGAAAAGCAATCTCACAAACAGAACGTCAAAACTATATGCTTAAAATTCGTGAACTTTCAAAAGGTTGTGCTGAGTTATACAAAGCTCAAGAGCCAGAAAGAATAGAGAGAGTTAAGGCTTAATTTTTGTCTACTACACTCATCGGTCAAATTGACAAGGTTCTTTTTGAAGATGAGGGCTTTTTTATAGCAGTTTTAAAAACCGGTGAAAAAATTAGCGGCTCTTATCATGAGAGTGAAGTTAAACATCTTAAAGATTCAGCTATTACGCTTAGTGGATTCTGGGATGAACATAAAAAATACGGTAAGACCTTCAAGTTTGAATCTATCAAAGTAAATCAAAATCAACTATTTTTCTTTTTAAATAAAATCGTAAAAGGTTTTACCAAAAAACTATCATCCGAACTTATCGAACATTTTGGAAATGAAAAACTCATAGATATTTTAGATAATGACATAGAGAAGCTTTTAGAGTTTAACGGCATAAAAGAGAAGCGTCTAAAAAAGATTCAAATATCATGGAAAAAGTTTCGTTCAATGCGTGAACTTGGTGAGTTTCTTAGTCCTTATGACGTATCACAAGCACTTTTGACAACTATAGCTTCAGCTATGAAAGATGTAGATGAACCATGTACTAAAATAAAAAATAATCCATATATACTTACAAATATAAACTCCATAGGCTTTAAACGTGCAGATGAATTAGCACTAAAAATGGGTGTGCAGATAGAAGATGAGAACCGTATATCTTCAGCTATGGACTATGTACTTATGAACTACTGTGAACAACAGGGCAATAGTTGTGTAGCCAAAGAACTATTGTTTTCAGGTCTAAATGAACTTTTAGGATTTAGTGGCAAGAACAATCTATATGAAGCAGCCCTTGTAGAGAGGGTTAGTGAGCAAAGTATAGTGATTATGAAAAATGACAGAGTCTCACCTGCAAGACTGTATGATTCTGAAAAGTTTTTGTATGATAACTTTAAAGAACGTGCAAAAAAAGACAGTGGCGGTTTTGTTAAGAATTTAGATGAATTTTTAAAAGATAAAGAGTTAAAGCTTGGAGAGCAACAGCGCGAAGCAGTAGAGATGATAAATAAGGGTGCCTCTATACTTTTTTTAGTCGGTTATGCTGGAACTGGTAAGAGTACTACATCTAAGACTATTTTACAGCTTTTAAACACTAGATATGAGACACAAGAGATAATGACCTGTGCCCTAAGCGGTATAGCATCTCAACGTATAGCAGACACAACCGGTTACGAATCTGCTACTATACAGTCCCTTTTAGTAAAGTATGAAGATAGGGATCATTTTCCTTTCTCGGTTGTTTTAATAGATGAAGCCTCTATGATAAACTCTTCGCTTTTTGCAAGATTAGTTCGTAAGATTTCAAACAAAGCCATTTTAATCGTAGTTGGAGATGATGCTCAACTTCCACCAATTGGTGCTGGAAATGTTTTAAGTGATGTGCTTAGTCTAGAACTAGCTCCAATAGTAAAGCTAACTAAGATTTATCGTCAAAGTGAAGATCAGGCTATAACTTTGATAGCAAATGATATACGAAAAGGTATGGTACCTGAGTATAGAAAAACTTACGATGACTTTGAGTTTATGGATGTAAGTATACAAAACTATTATTCTCTTAAAAACCAACTCTCAACTACAGAGTTACAGGAGTTAAGAGAAAATAATGCCTTACAAATTGTCACGCAGATAGTTCATAAGGTAGTAGATTCTATAGAAAAAGCCAGACTGAGACTAAACAATAAAGAGATAAAAGAGTATCTAAACTATTTTCAAGTTATAACACCTATGAAGGGTGGAACTCTTGGTTCAAACAATCTAAACAAAGTACTCCAAGAGTACTTTAATCCAAACCCTAAAAAGTGTGTGAAAAAGGGTGGTGGAGAATTTAGACTTATGGACAAGGTAGTCCATACGAAAAATGAAAATATGACATCTTGGTCTAGTGATGGTTTTAAGATGGGAGAAGATTCAAGTCAGAGAAGAATTTTTAACGGTATGAGCGGACTACTTTTTAAGATAGAAGAGGATGATGAACAGGTGTTTGTTTTTTATCCGAATGAGGACATAGTAGTTGTATATGAATACGAAGAGATAAAGTCTCATCTCATGTTATCGTACGCTTTGACTATACATAAGGTTCAAGGTATGGAGTATGATATGGTTGTAATCCCTATGAGTTTCTCACACTTTATTATGCATAATACTAAACTTGTTTATACAGCAGTTACCAGAGCTAAACATAAGTGTACGATTATCGGAGAAAGTGGAGCTTTTGAGAGTGCATGTAAAAAGTTTGAAGCCACAAGTAGGGATACAGTACTTTTAGAATTATAAAAATAATTAGTATCATAACCAAAGCAGTAATTTATACCGATACTCCTATAATTTAGTAAGATATTAAACATAAAGGAAGTCAAATGCCCAGCGGATATAGAATGAAAATAGCTATCTGTGGGAAAAGTGGTTTAGTCGGTTCTAAGTTAGAAGAGATGTTTAAATCAAAACATAATGAAGTAATCGGTATCAGAGTTCGGGATAATTCCAGTGTTGAAGATATAAGTAAACAACTAGAAAAATGTGATATTTTAATAAACCTAAGCGGTACTACTATTTTAGCTTCTTGGAGTGAAAAGTATAAAAAGAGTCTTTATGACAGTCGTATTGACACTACTAAAAAACTTGTGGATGCTATGTCTTTATGTAGTGAAAAACCAAAACTTTTTTTATCTGCCTCAGCAGTAGGTATCTATGATTCTATACATAAACATGATGACAACTCAAATAGCTATGCAAATGATTTTTTATCAAAACTTTGTCAAGACTGGGAAGCAGAAGCTAAAAAGGCTGAAAAATTAAACGTTAGATGCGTACAAAGTAGATTTGGAGTCATATATGCTAAAGATGGCGGTGCTATGGCTAAGATGTTACCACCGTTTAAGATGGGTCTTGGAGGAAAACTGGGCAATGGAGAACAGATTGTCTCATGGATTCATATAGATGACCTTTTAAAGCTTATAGAGTTTATTATAAAAACACCGGATATAAGTGGTTCTGTAAATTGTACAACTCCATATCCACTATCAAACAAACAACAAACAGCAAAATTAGGTAAAATACTAAATCGTCCAACATTTTTTTCTGTACCCTCCTTTTTGTTGAGGTTGATTTTTGGAGATGGTTCTAGTGTTATGCTTGATTCTAAAGAAGTATATCCGACAAAATTATTGGAGCATCAATTTATATTTAATTATCCAAGGTTTGAAGATGCTTTAAAAGAGATAACAGGTTTATGAAAAATATAAAAAAAAATATTGCAATTATAAATAAATTGTATATATGAAAAGAGCATAATAAATGCAAACTTTATTTTATTTTGGTCTAATATTCGTAATTGGAGTTTTTACTGCTTGGGTTAGTCCAAAGTTAAAACTTCCTCGTGTGGTTGGATATTTATTGATCGGTTTACTTATTGGACCGGAGATACTTGGAATTATTCCACGTGAGTTTGTTGATAATTCATATATAATCACTGATATAGCACTCTCTATCATAGCCGTTCTTATAGGTTCAACATTAAAATTATCAACACTTAAGAAATTTGCTAAAGAAGTCATAAACATCACCTTGTTTCAATCTGTCTTTACTTTTATATTTGTCGCAAGCGGATATATAATAGTTGGTAGTTATTATGACTTCTTATATCATGATTCAGTTATGATAGCTCTTTTACTTGGGGCTATAGCGAGTGCCACTGCTCCGGCTACACCTTTGGCAATCGTTCATGAATTACGTTCAAGTGGAAATTTTACATCAACATTATTGGCTATAGTAGCTGCAGATGATGCTTTAGCCTTGATTATGTTTTCTTTAGCTTTAACAGTTGGTAGCACAATATCTGGAAATTCTGCTTTTGAGTGGTCCAATATGATAAATGCCGTAATGGTCATATTCTTCAGTTCAATTATTGGTATTATAGCAGCATTAACAAATACTATGGTTGAAAGACTTTTGATACATCAAAAAGGTATGGAGACGATTTTTACAATAGGATTGATATTTATAGTTTATAGCCTAAGTGAACATTGGAATCTTGAACCACTTTTAAGTGCAATGGTTATGGGTATAGTTATGGTTAACACTTCGGATAATTTTGACCTTGTTGAAAAAGAGATTGATGAACACCTCATAGATATTATTTTTATGTTGTTTTTTATTATCTCTGCAATGCATCTGAAAATAAGTTCTATGGTGATACTGCCTTTTGTGATTGAGTTGTATGTGATTTTGAGATTTTTCGGTAAAGTAATTGGAAGTTACTTAGGAGCAATCATATCCGGTAGCAGTGAAATTGTCAGAAAATATATGGGGATAGCCCTTATCCCACAAGCAGGTGTAGCAATCGGTCTTGCACTGTCAATACAAAACCATGAAGGCTTTGAAAACATAGGACCTATAGTGTTGAACATAGTCATCACTACGACCTTAATACATGAGTTGGTAGGACCATTCATGACAAAGTATGCTATTGAAAAAAGCGGAGAAAGTAATAAAAGTAAAATTTAGTGTTTTGTAAAGTGCAAAGTAGTAAAATAGCTAAGAACTAAACGGAGGTTAATATGTCTGATACAGTCTTACTTCAAATTGCTAAAATGGCAATACTTAGTCAATTTTCTAATGAACAGGTACTTGATAAAGATAGGATATTAAATGATTATCCATACCTTAAAGAAGATGCCGCTACCTTTGTTACATTAACATCTAATAATGACTTAAGGGGTTGTATAGGTTCTATTGCAGCATATCGTTCCTTGTATGATGACTTGGTCGGTAATGCAGTTTCTGCTGCTTTTAGTGATCCAAGATTCAACTCTTTGAATGAAGATGAACTTTCTCTCATAAACCTTGAGGTCTCTGTATTAAGTGAGGCAAAAATTATAGAATATGATGATTACGATGACTTATGTGCAAAAATCCACCCTTTTGTTGATGGACTTATTTTAAGACATGGAAGATACCAAGGTACTTTTTTACCGCAAGTTTGGGAGCAGCTTCCAAGCCCCCAACTTTTTTTAGAGCATCTTAGTATGAAAGCCGGTTCTGATTTGTCTATTTATCAAGAACATCCAAGTATTTACAGATATGGTGTTAAAAAAATAAAAAATAAATTTGATGAAATACAGTTATTGTAAACCTGAAAAATATACTTATATGACTACGAAACAGATGTAATAAGTTTAAAAGGAGTTTTATATGAAACGAGAGATGAGTGTAAACGGTAGTTTTTATCCTAAAGACAGGGAAGAGGTGCATAGATATTTTGAACATTTTTCTAAAGTTTATGATGAAACTCCTTATGTGACAAATAATATAGCTAAGGCTATAATTGTACCACATGCAGGTTATGTCTACTCTGGTTTCACCGCCAATATAGCATATAGAATTCTTATGAAATCTAATATAAAAAAATTTATTGTTATTGGTCCGTCACATAGAGTCGCATTTAATGGAGTTAGTATTTGTACGTCTACATCTTATGCAACCCCTTTTGGTGAAATAAAATCTTGTAAAAGTTTATCAGAGAAGTTAATAGAAAATTTTTCTTTAAACTACTACGAAGATGCTCACCATGAACATAGTACGGAGGTGCAGTTTCCATTTATCAAACATTATTTACCTGATGCACAAATAGTAGAGTTGGTGTACTCTAGTGTTGAACCAGCTTATATATCCAAGATAATAGATTTTGTACTTTCTCAAGAAGATTGCGGAGTTATCATAAGTACTGATTTGAGTCATTTTTACAGTTTAGATAAGGCTAAAAAACTTGATAATATATGTCTAAATGCCATAAATGAACTAGACTTGAAGTTATTACACAGCGGGTGTGAAGCCTGTGGAATGATAGGAGTAGAAGGTATGATGATGAGTGCGAAAAAAAATGGATATAAACATGAACTGCTTGATTATAGGACTAGTGCAGATTTTTCAAATGATGATACTAGAGTTGTTGGTTATATGAGTGGATATTTTTATGGATAAATCAAATATCTTTTCTCACATTCCAAGTGATTTAAAAGAAGAGTTTTTTCAAAACATAGTCTCAAAAGATAACTTTAAAATACAACGGATAGTTTCTTACGGACATACAACTAGTGAATTTGAATGGTATGACCAAGAAAAAGATGAGTGGGTGATTCTACTTAGTGGCGAAGCTGTATTGTCATTCTTAGATGAGGATGATATAAGCTTAAAAGCCGGAGATCATATAAATATACCTGCTCATAAAAAACATAGAGTATCATGGACAAAGTCTGATGAAGAAAGTGTTTGGTTAGCTGTGTATTACTGATTTTTGATTCTGTTTTTAAAACCGGTATTTATCCGTAAACGCAGTCCAAAATGATAGGCATATGTTATTGCTTTTTTAAGTAAAAAAGCTTTATAACCTTTGATTTTTATGTATTTAAACATCTCTCCAATAGCATAGTTTCCACCAAGAGCAATAAAAACACCTGTAGTGTTTGCTTTAAATGCTTGAGATTTTTTCCCATCTATCCTTTGTCTGATAGTTTTTGCAACATATTCTGCACTTTTTTCTGCTATTTGTGCAGTTGGAGGAAGTATATTATTATTAGAATCTTTTATCTCAATACAATCACCTAAAGCAAATACATTTTTTGTATTTTTGATATTGAGTTCTGCATCAGGAATAAGCTGATTTATTGAGTTTTTTTCATTTTCAATAGTATTATTAAGCTCACTTGCCTTAATACCTCCGGTGAAAACCATAAAAGAATAATTTAGTTTTTGACCATCTTTAAAATATATATATTTCTCATCCAAGTTGGTTATAAAACTGTTTGTTAGGATTTTAACATCAAGCTTTTTCAATCTTTTTTTTGTGTAAGTGATAGTATATTTACCCATCCCGGGCAAAATAGTCTCACTTGCATCAATAAGGTATATTTTTAAATCTTTCGCCGCATCACCGATAGTTTTAGAGTGTACCTGTATGACATGTGCCATTTCAGCAGCAATCTCGACACCGCTAAGTCCTGCGCCGCCTATGACAATATTAATTTCGTCTTTGCATAAAGATTGTGTATCAAGTAGTTTTTTATATATTAAATCTTCAAATTCTTTTCTAAATGAGTATGCTCTTTGTAAGTTCTTAACACCGTAACTATGTTTTTTAAGACCATCAATAAATGAAAAGAAGTTAGTTTCAGCACCTGTTGCAAGGATAAGATAGTCATAAGGTATATCTGATTTATTTAAACTTATGCTATGTTTTTCAAAGTCTATAAACCCTACTTCTTCGTGTATAAAATCGACCCTATTTTTAAAACCACTACACCAACTGCTTAAGTTAATAGCAATGTCGTGCATATCAAATCTTCCTGCAATATAGCCGTAAGCTTCTGTTTGAAGATAGTGATACGGGTTTTTATCTATTAGGGTTATATTTATATCTTCATACTTGTATAAAAATTCTATAGCACGTAGACCGCCATAGCCACCACCTACTACTATTATATGCTTAGTCAATATACTTTCCTATCTATGCTTAGTTATTAGAGGACTAAAGGCTTTTGTAGAAACAGTTAATGTATCGCCTATTTTAAGATCTTTAACTTCATCTTCATTTACAACAATTTCAACAAGTTGTTGACCGATAGATATAATGGCTATGAAAATTACATCAACCTTTTTTATCTCTAAAAGTTCACCGGAAAAAGAGAATTTTTGACTACCGTTTGTTTTTAAAAGAACTTTTTTCGGCGTACCGTCTTTAATGATTTTACCTTGTTCTAAAAGAACTATACGAGATGCAAGTCTATAAATCTCACTTGGATCGTGACTTACCATAATAGTAGTCGTATTAAACTCTTTATGTAGTATCAAAATCTCATTTTGGAGTTTTGTTCTCATAGCAGAATCAAGAGCAGATAATGGTTCATCAAGAAGTAAAAGTTTTGGTCTTTTCATCATAGCTCTACATAGACTCACCCTTTGTTTTTGTCCACCGCTTAGTGTTTTTGGCAATCGGTTTTTCAGCTCGGTAAGTTCCGTTATATTTAGTAAATGAGAAGCTAAATCAGTATCATTACACACATAGAGCAAGTTTTCTAACACACTCATGTTTTCAAATAAAGCATAGTCTTGAAACACAAAGCCTATACCTCTTTTTTGTGGGCTTAATGATGTTTTACCGCTTAGCCATACCTCATTGTTTACCTCTATAGTCCCATTGCTTTCTTCTAGTCCTGCCAAGATTCTCAAAAGTGTAGTCTTACCGCTTCCGCTTTTTCCGGAAAGTGCTAAAAAGTCGCCTTCTCTTATCTCTAAATCTACATCTAGAGACATATCCTTTGTAGTTCCATAAAGTTTTTTATCAATACGAATTTTAATCATTTAATAAATCCGGAAAATTTTTGTTTATGATTAAAAATATATACAGCCAGAAGTGTAAAAAAGCTCATCAAAACCATCAGTCCGCTATATATATGGGCTGATGAATAGTCCATAATCTCTACCATCTCATAGATTGCTACAGATGCCACCTTTGTCTCACCCGGTATACTGCCTCCAACCATAAGTACCACACCGAATTCTCCGACAGTATGAGCAAATGTTACTATTATAGCGGTAAGAAGGGCAGGTTTTATGTTCGGCAGTGCTACTTTAAAAATAGTTTGTAACTTACTTTTTCCACTTATGTATGAAGCTTCAAGCATGTTTTTATTGATACTCTCAAAGCCACTTTGAAGAGGTTGTACCATAAAGGGGAGGGAATAAAAACAGGAGGCTATTACAAGACCTGAGAAATTAAATATCAAGTCAACCCCAAAAGATTCTTTAAAAAAAGCACCTATTGGTGAGTTGTAAGAGAGCGTATAAAGTATGTAAAAACCTAATACTGATGGTGGTAATACAATAGGCAAGGCTGTTATCGCCTCAAGTATCGGTTTGGTCTTAGAACTAGTTTGAGATAAGTACCAAGCCAGAGGTAAGGCTAAGATAAACAGAATCATTGTTGTAATTCCTGCTAACTTAAAAGATAGTAAAAACGGTGTGTAGTTTATATTTTGAAGTATCTCAATCATTTTATAACTTTGGAAATAAAGAGTTCAGTGGATTTTATAAGTAAAGTAATCTTATCGCCGTTTTTTAAATTCATCTTTGAAGATGAGGCAGATGTGATAACTGATTCGAGCAAAGTATCTTCACCAATAGCTTTTATGCTGGATAAAAGCTGACCATTATTTACTTCAACAATGCTTGCTTTAATCTGATTTGAATAGCTTAGTTCACCGCTAAATTCTTTTGCTATAGCTATATGGGTAGACTTAGCGGACAACTCTACAATGGTGCCTATCTTAATCTCATTGTCTAAATCTAAACTGACCATACTCAAGGTTTGGTTGTTAAAATTAAAATTGACAATATTTAGATTTTCAACACTTTGAATATCCGATATGCTGGCTATTAACTTATTCAAAAACAGATTACCTACTATCGATTTTTTATAACTTGAATAATAACATAAAAATATAGTAAAATTACAAAATCAAAAATAACAGAGGAAACTTGTTGTTAAACTAGCTATATGTTTATAAGTGAAAATATAGCTATAGCAACAGTTTCTACACAAAAAGGATTATAATGGCATATGCAACAGCAAGACATATATTAGTTGAGAATGAAGAAACATGTAATGAGTTAAAAGCAGAGATAGACAATGGTGCGGATTTTGCAGATGTAGCGTCTAAAAACTCTCAGTGTCCTTCAAGTGCTCAGGGCGGAGACTTAGGTAAGTTTGGACCTGGACAAATGGTTCCAGAATTTGATAAAGCAGTATTTAGCGGTGATGTTGGTGTTGTTCAAGGTCCTATACAAACTCAGTTTGGTTACCATCTTTTAGAGGTTACAAGTAGAGGTTAGCAATTTTGATGGTAAAAGTATCTGCAATTCAGATGAGTATGAGTGAAAACAAGATAGCCAATGTAGATAAGGCTGAACAATTTGTTAAAGATTCAGCTCAAAACGGTGCAAAAATCATACTGTTACCTGAGCTATTTGAAAGTTTGTATTTTTGCAAGGATATGGACAGTAAATATTTTTCATGGGCTAAGCCCCTTGAAAATAACGAGTTAATAAAACGCTTTTGTGAACTGGCAAAAGATTTAGATGTAGTTATATTAGTTAGTTATTTTGAAAAAAGTGAAGATGATTATTTTAATTCATTGGTCGTTATAGATTCAAATGGAACAGTAATGGATAATTATCGTAAGACACATATACCTGACGGTCCAGGATATGAGGAAAAGTTTTATTTTAAAGCAGGAGACACAGGTTTTAAAGTTTATGATACGGCCTACGCAAAAATTGGTGTAGGTATCTGCTGGGATCAGTGGTTTTGTGAAACTGCAAGAGCCTTGACTTTAAAAGGAGCAGAAATTATTTTCTATCCTACAGCTATTGGAAGTGAACCTGAGATAGGACTAGATTCCAAGGAACATTGGCAAAGGGTACAGATGGGTCATGCGGCCACAAATACTGTTCCTGTAGTTGTCGCTAACAGGATAGGAAAAGAAGATGGGGAAACTTGCTCTTTGACATTTTACGGGTCTTCTTTTATAACTGACTATACAGGAGCAAAGATTGCTGAAGCTTCTAGGGCTAAAGAGGAAATCATATACGCAGAGTTCGACCTAGAAGAAAATCAAAAACAACGTGAATATTGGGGCTTGATTAGAGATAGAAAACCGACTATGTACAATGACCTACTTCAACAAATGTAGTCTTTAAAAGACAAGTTATCGGCAACAATTGATATGTTTTTGGAACTAGATTTGCTTTATATATAAAAAATAATGCATAAAGGTAGGATATATGGACATTGTATTGCGCAATAATCTTATTCTTATCCAAACTGATTTTGATACATTAAATACTGATTGGATGACAAACTTTTTAAACCATCACTCCCGTGGAATGCTTTTTTTACCAAAGGCGGTATTAGTATTTAGAAATGAGACTTTAACAGAAATTAGGGAAGAATTTTTACATGAGCTTAGCCAGTTCCATGCACGTAAACATGACTTTTCACATGAGTTCTTTCTTCGTTCAATGTTAAAATATGGAAATCAACCTATAAAAATTGAACTAGATAAGTTACAAGAACAAGAAACTGTAAAAGTACATCTTTATGCCTATGACAAAGATACAGTCTTAATATCTTTGGATTATCCAAACTCTTGGGTATTAAATTATATGCGTTCGCAGTTAGAAGTGTATGTTGAACGTGGAACAGACGTGTCTCTAGTTGTAGATGTATCTGATTATAGAGCAAAAACAAGACTCGAACGTGCTTTAAATAAGCGTCATATTTTGCATTATCAGATTCAGTACACATATGACAATCGTTTCATGAGTAAACTTTACAGTGATTTTGCATCATTTAGTTTCGGTGATCTTTGTAAAGATGAAGAGCAAGAGGTAAATAATCGTTTTTATACAGTACTTGAATGTCCAGTCGGAGCTTCCCAAGACGCACTTAAGAAAAGTTATAAGAAATTAGCCAAAGTTTATCATCCAGATAAGATTATTCATGAAGAGCCACATATGTTGACCCACTACACACAGAAGTTTCAACTACTCCAAGAAGCATATACAGCACTTCGTATAGTGAGTTGATGATTAGTTAAATAAATATTCAATTGATTTATTGCTTTTTGTACTTTTTACAAGCGCATCAAAATCAGGGGTTGAATATAGAGCCAAGTCTTTACCTTGGTTTTGCATAAGTTCTTTAGAAAAGCCTCTTTTGGAAAATAAAATGACCTGAGTCGGTTCAATATCGAGTTTTTTACACTTTTCTAGTACTTTATGCCACTCTTTTTTATTCACTTTATGGTTTGTCCATTTACACTCAGCTACATAAGTTCTTTCATCTTTGGTTATTGTCAATATATCTATTTCAACGTTTGCATCCCAATAGCTTCCACTACTTAAAATCTCGGCATCTCTTAGATTATAGTTCAATAACATTTCAGACAGTTCTTCAAAAACCAGACTTGTATAACTATTTTGTTTCTTTTCTAAATCTTTAAAAAAGTTTTCATATTGATTTGCTTGCAGTTCTTTAAAATGAGGTGCTATAAAGTAAAACCAAAACCGTATAAATGGATGTGTAAATAATACTTTGTGGGAGATTCTATGTCTTGAAACTTCTCTTTTTAGCTTTCCGTTGTCATTTAAACTTTTAGCTGGTTCTTCCCTTGAGTATTCTATTTGGATTAGTCCTTTTTCTTGAAGGTAGTTTAAGGCACTACCGCCATTTCCATTGTTTAACCCAGCTCGTCTAAACGCTGAAAATATTCGCCTATCTCCTATTGCCAAGGCTCTTAACAAGCGTTTGTTATTTTGATTGTCTAAGGTTAGTTCTCTTATATTTTTGCTAATCTTGTCAAAATTATTGAAGACTACTTCATGAAGTAAGTCAGGTATCGATTTTTGTGTGTCTATATCAAGGTCTAGTCCACCAAAGACAGAAAAGTACTCTATTTGTATTTCCATATCATCAGGATAGTTTCTTGCGTAAAAAGAGCGAAATTGTTCAAAAAGCTTCGTATTTGTCATAAAGAAATTCTAGCATAAAAATATTACTTATAGTTCACTAGCCCATTTCAACACGTCTATTCCATATTTTTCTCTTAATATTTGTGTTTGTTCTGTTAATATTCTCATTTTTTTTTCATCTTCAAATCCAATAAGTGAGAGCTCTTTTTTAGAATCTCTTGTAAAACTAGAACAGTTTATACTTAGCCTGATTATGTGAAGACGTTTATGTATATCTGCCTCATTAAAAAGGTTTAAAACTAAAGAATTGAATTTTTTTTCTGTAAATATTTCACTTAGACTTAAGTTCTTATGACTTCTTTGGTTCATCTCATACGATATACTAAGATGAAATACAGTTGGAATTACCTCTAGTTTTAGTAAAGCAAAACTCAGATGCCGTGCTAGAACATGCACCCTTCTTCTTAGTTCATTCCTTTGAAATAATGGATCAAAGGTTCTAGATATTCCTATAGATTTTCTTTTGTGTGTGCTAACTATAGGCGTATCTGCAGTTCCGACGACTCTTTTATACAACTCCTTTGCATAAGGACCCCAAGATTCTAGTGTACCCTGTCTGTTTTTTATGTCGCCCAATGTATGTATCTGTGCCGAGCTTAGTTTTTGTTTCATACTTTTACCTATACCTGCGAACTCGGCAACAGGAATGTTTTTTATAAACTCATTTAACTCATATGGGTGTATGATCTTACATCCAAAAGGTTTAGCAGAAGTTGTTGCCAGCTTTGCTATATATCTAGTTCTAGCAGCACCTATGGATACGGGTAGTTTTACTACATTTTTAATCTCATGTCTTAAGTTGTCTATAAATTGTGCTACATCATCATCTTCTATCCAACCGCTTAAATCTCCGTAAAACTCATCAATACTTGCTTGTTCTACTAATGGAATTTTTGTACATAAAAATTCATGTAATTCATGTGAAAGTTGTTGATACAGGGACATGTTTGGTGCTTTTATAATTAAGTCAGGACATAAGCCAAGCGCTTCTTTGATATTCATCGCAGTTTTCACTCCACAAGCTCTTGCTTCGTAGCTTGAGGTAGTTAAAATTCCTCGAATCTTTCCACTCTCATCTTTAAAAGCATCTAAGTCATCATCTTTTTCTTCGTAGGTCTTATAAAAAGTAGGAACAAAACTACCTGAGTTTTCAAGGTTCACGGTCTGCTTTTTCGCCTCTTTATTGAAAATCTTAGTATCACTTCTCCCACCAATAGCTACAGGCTTATGTTCCAGAGATGGATCTTTTATCCTAGCGGCACTTACAAAAAATGAGTCGATGTCAATGTGTATTTTCATTATGTATTTTACTGTATTAACAGATTCAATAATAAAAATATTGCAAATTGTCATGAAAATTAAAGGGGAAGTACGGCATTTTGGGTAGGATGAACAGTGTTCAGTTAAGTCTAAGACAGCCTTGCAGAGGGAACCGTAACCTCTTTATTATAGCCCATTCGTTTCTCACTCGGATAAACTATTAATAATATGATATAATGATTTCCTTTAAAAAAACTTTAAAAAGGTTTAGATGATGTCAAAAATTATTTTAGGTTTAGATTTAGGAATAACCTCAATTGGATGGGCTTTAGTTAATGTCGATGATAATATAAAAAATAATAAAATTATTGATAGTGGTGTTCGTATATTTACAATTGCTGAGCACCCTAAAGATGGTAAATCATTGGCACTTCCAAGGCGTGAAGCTAGAGGCTCTAGACGAACCACAAAAAGAAAAGCACAAAAACTACGGGCTATAAGACGACTTCTTCTTAAAAATAAGATTATTACTCAAGATGAATTAGATAGTCTCTTTATTGGAAATAAATGGCAAAAAGATGTTTGGGAATTGAGAAGAGACGCTTTGTACCGAGAACTAGATAACAAAGAATTATCACGCATTATGGTACATCTTGCAAAACATAGGGGTTATTTTTCAAATCGTAAAAGTGAAGATATAGTTAATAATGATGAACTTGTAAAAAACACAGATGATAAAGAGAGTAAAAAAGAGAAAGAGGGGATAAACTTTGGCATAAAAAATAATTTAAAAATTCTTGATACATCAAAATATTTAACTATTGGTGAGTATATATCAAGTAAAGATGAGAAACAAAAGGAGAAAAAAAGGAATTCAAAAGGTAATTATCAAAACACCGTTGCGCGGAGTATGCTTGTTGATGAAATAAATATTATATTTTCAAAACAAAAAGCATTTGGGAATGAACTTGTAAATGATGAACTATTACAAACTTATAAAGAGATCGCGTTTGAACAACGACCTTTAAAATCTATTGCTCACATGGTTGGTAAATGCCCTTTTGAAAAAGAAGAAGATAGAGCATCTAAAAGTTCTTATACATTTGAGTTATTTCGTGCCTTACAAAAACTAAAAAACCTAAGGATTATTACCCTTGATGGAGAAGTTTCACTATCAAAAGATGAGGTAAACCAAGCTATATATAAAGCGAAAACTGCAAAATTTACATACAAAACTCTAAAAAAATTATTTTCTTTAGAAGATGTACTATTTAAAGGTTTGACATATTTTGACCATAAAACAGGGGAAGTTATAAAAAAAGACCCAGAGAGTGAAGAGTTGATAAGTTTTACTTCTTATAGAAAAATACAAAAGAATATTCAAAGTACAGATAATCTTTACTGGCAAACTATAGAAAACAATAGTGATGTTTTAGATGCTATAGCAAAAATCTTAACAACTGAAAAAAATGACAAAGAATCTATAAAGCAATTGAAGACAATAGTTGAAAATGAAAAAGTGTGTGAAGCTTTAGTTTCTTTATCTTTTTCACAGTTTGGGCACTTAAGTAATAAGGCACTTAAAAAAATAATACCAGAATTGGAAAAAGGTTTTGATTATGATGTAGCTTGTAAAAATGTCGGATATGACTTTAAAGCTATTTTTAAAGGAAATAAAACAAAATTTCTTCCACCGTTGAGTAAATTAGAAAATTTAGAGATGACAAATCCAGTTGTAAAAAGAGCTATAGCACAAATGAGATTGGTTTATAATGCAATAGCACGAAAGTATGGTGAACTAGATGCTGTTCATGTAGAGTTTACAAGGGATATAAAGAATTCTCATGATGATAGAAGAAAGATAGAAAAAGCTCAAGGTGAGTTTAGAGATACAAAAGAAAAAGCTAGGGAACAAGCTATTGATAAGCTTGAAAAAGAACCAAATGCTAAAGAACTTTTAAAGTTTAGACTTTGGGAAGAACAAAATGGACACAGTATATATAGTGGAGAGTATATTAACCCTCATATGTTGGCGGATTCTTATGCTACTGAGGTTGATCATATACTTCCATATAGTCGTTCACTAGACGATAGTCTAAATAATAAAGTATTGTGCTTAACACAAGAGAACCAAGATAAAGGAAATAAAACTCCGTATGAATACATAGATAGTTCTAAATGGGATGAGTTTGTTGGTAAAATAGAAGGCTTGAAGAATCTTAAGTATGCTAAGAAGAATAGACTTACAAAAACCAATTTTGATGAAAATAGTGAGATAGCTTTTAAAGATAGAAATAAGAATGACACTTCATATATATCTAAATTTGTAAAAAACTATATAGAATCACATATAGAGTTTAAAGAATCTAGAATGAAACGGCATGTATTTACAATGAATGGTATGCTAACTTCACAACTTCGTTATAAATGGGGAGTAGGAGATAAAAATAGGGATAATCACCTGCATCATGCAGAAGATGCAATAATACTTGCGTTTTCAACTCAATCAATGGTTCAATCACTCTCAACAGTGTCAGCTAAAAGAGAGGGGTTTAGTTTTAAGAAAAGAGAGGAAAAATCTAAGGAGTTAAGGTTTGTAACGCCACTTGATGAATTCCACAAAAAAGTACAAGAGAGCTTAGCAGATATATTTGTTTCTCATATGCCAAGGAGAAAAGTTGGTGGAGCTGCTCATAAGGCTACAGTCTATAGTAATAAAACTTTAAGTATGAAAAAAGAGAATGGAAAAATTGATGTTTTAAAAGGTGGTAGTGTTACAAACAATGTAAAACTAAAACATGGGATAGCTTTAAATGATACTATGCCAAGAGTTGATTTATTTCAAAATAAAAAGACTAAAAAGTATTACCTTGTTCCAATTTATGTAAATGATTTTGTCAAAGATAAATTGCCAAATAAGGCGATAGTAGCTGGGAATAAACCTTGGATAGAGATGGATGATGAGTATGAGTTTAAATTTTCATTTTATAAGAGGGATTTGATAGAAATTAAAACTAAAAAAACTCCGACAAAAGAGTCTGTTCAAATATTGGGTTATTATGATTCTACACATAGTGGAACTGCAAACTTAACTATTAAATCTAATGATGGAGCTAGTGAGTATAGTTTTGGTTCACAGAATCTAGTATTTATAAGAAAATATCAAGTAGATGCTTTGGGGAACTATATTGAGGTAAAACATGAAAAGAGACAAGGAACTATAAAAGAGGGTAGGTTGAAAAGAAAAAAATAAGGAGAATATTATGAGTGCATGGCGGACAATTTTAGTTACAAAACCTTGCAGACTTAGTATGAAAAACCAGCAGTTTGTTTATGATCCAAAAGATGAGGCTACTGTTACAGTTCCCCTAGAAGATATAACTGTAATAGTGATAGAAAACAATCAAGCAAGTTTAACAACAGCACTACTTAGTATGTGTGCTGAGAAAAACATAGTACTATTTACATGTGATAACTTCCATATGCCAAATGGCTGTTTCACTCCCTTTCATCAACACTCAAGATTGTCTCAAATCTCTCATTTACAAAATGATGTGAAACTCCCTCTTAAAAAACAGATATGGCAAAAAATCATCACTCAAAAAATTATAAACCAGTCACAGCTTTTAGAGTATTTTGACAAAGATAATATGCAGTTAGAACTATTAACAAATAAAGTAAAATCAGGAGATAGTGAAAACTTGGAAGCACTGGCAGCTAGAAGATACTGGAGTGTGCTTTTTAATGATTTTACACGTGACCAAAAAAAAGGTGACCCAAGAAATGCAGCATTGAATTATGGTTATGCCATTGTTCGTGGTGCTGTTGCAAGGTCTTTGGTTTCTTATGGGTTATTACCAACTTTTGGAGTGTTTCATAACTCTGAATTAAACGCTTATAATCTAGCAGATGATATGATAGAGCCATTAAGACCTATGGTTGATATGGTAGTTAAAAAATTAGAGATAGAAGATGAATTAGATGTCCATTTAGGCATAAGTGTAAAGTCAGCACTTTTAAATGTGCTAGTTATGCAGATGAAGTTGGATGGAGAAAACATAACTGTTTTAAATATTTGTGACACAATGGCTCATAGTTTTGTAAAATCTATGAAACTAAACGATGTTGGTAGTTTGAAACTACCGTCTGTATTATGAGTGGTTCAAGATTTATGTGGATTTTTGTATTTTTCGACTTACCCACAAAAACAAAAAAAGAAAGAAAAAAGTACACTGATTTTAGAAGATTTTTACTAAAAGATGGTTTTATTATGATGCAGTTTTCTGTCTATGCCAGAATATGTAAAGGTGATGACAGCGTAGATACACATAAAAAAAGAGTAAAAGAGCATATACCGGCAAAAGGGCATATACGGATGCTATCAATTACTGACCTTCAATACTCCAAAATGGAAACATTAGTGGGTAGTAAAATAGAGGAAGAAAAATTGGAGAAAAAACAACTTTTACTTTTTTAGATAAAGCGTGTAAAAATGAAACAAAAAACTTTTTAATAATTATAAATAAAGTTATAAAAATACTCAAATTTAGAATTATTTATGCTTATTTATAGATTTTTTTAAAAAACAATCAGCTAAAACCACCTCTATAAGAGGGGTCTAAAGGTAAGGAGTATAGCACATCCGAGTGAGAAAGGGGGCTATAACGTGAAGAGTATATAAGCTTTAATGAGTTTGAGTATAGCACATCCGAGTGAGAAAGGGGGCTATAACGCAAAGATGCACGTTAATGTTGAGGTCGGTAGTATAGCACATCCGAGTGAGAAAGGGGGCTATAACAATAAAGCAATATAATCATTATCATATTCTAGTATAGCACATCCGAGTGAGAAAGGGGGCTATAACCCGACAGACTCTTGTATCTGAAAACTATTTAGTATAGCACATCCGAGTGAGAAAGGGGGCTATAACTAGTGATTAATTGACATTATAATTCCTTTAAGTATAGCACATCCGAGTGAGAAAGGGGGCTATAACTTCCACTAGAGCTACTATGTCAGCACCATAAGTATAGCACATCCGAGTGAGAAAGGGGGCTATAACTGCAGTAGCTGTTGAGAGTAAAGCTTTTGGAGTATAGCACATCCGAGTGAGAAAGGGGGCTATAACATAAAGTGTCCTTATGTGTAGTTTTGATTTAGTATAGCACATCCGAGTGAGAAAGGGGGCTATAACTGGAGTTTCGTTTCTCTATCTAATTGAGATAGTATAGCACATCCGAGTGAGAAAGGGGGCTATAACCTTTCAACAATCCTTTCTAATACTGATGTTAGTATAGCACATCCGAGTGAGAAAGGGGGCTATAACATTAAACAACTTATGTTGATTACTGGATACAGTATAGCACATCCGAGTGAGAAAGGGGGCTATAACGGAACTATATCAGCTACAAGTGCATACTTTAGTATAGCACATCCGAGTGAGAAAGGGGGCTATAACAGTTGTTCTTTTCGGTACAACAGAATACATAGTATAGCACATCCGAGTGAGAAAGGGGGCTATAACTGGGTTATAATCATACTCTATTGTATCCCCAGTATAGCACATCCGAGTGAGAAAGGGGGCTATAACTATGTTTTGGTTAAAACTCTTGGTGAAGAAAGTATAGCACATCCGAGTGAGAAAGGGGGCTATAACTGGTTAGCAGCTACTGCTTGAGCAAATAGCAGTATAGCACATCCGAGTGAGAAAGGGGGCTATAACTACATATTGATTTATCCTCTTAACCGTTGTAGTATAGCACATCCGAGTGAGAAAGGGGGCTATAACGTGTTCCATATCCACCTGTTAAGTTCAATTAGTATAGCACATCCGAGTGAGAAAGGGGGCTATAACACTAACAGACACATTATATCTTAACTGGCTAGTATAGCACATCCGAGTGAGAAAGGGGGCTATAACGTATCCTGACACTTCTACAATTATGAGTTAAGTATAGCACATCCGAGTGAGAAAGGGGGCTATAACGTTGTTCTCTGCCGTGTGCAAAAAATTTAAAGTATAGCACATCCGAGTGAGAAAGGGGGCTATAACAGTGATGACACAGAACAATCACATTGTATAGTATAGCACATCCGAGTGAGAAAGGGGGCTATAACGATTTTTGTGAAGCTATGCTTAAATTTTCAAGTATAGCACATCCGAGTGAGAAAGGGGGCTATAACCTCTTCCTCTTGCCTCAGATACAACAGTTCAGTATAGCACATCCGAGTGAGAAAGGGGGCTATAACAGGTGTAGGGACTACAACAAAATCACCTACAGTATAGCACATCCGAGTGAGAAAGGGGGCTATAAGACTTAATAGTAAATATTGATATAAACCTCTGAAAAATATTAAGTATACTTAATGAATCTTTTTAATTAGTTTTTGTTTTAATTTTTCAATATACCTTTGCATATTTCCTTTGTCGTCACCATCTATAAAATCTTTGGCTAAGATTTTTTTAACTTCTTTTATATTATCAGTGATAAAATCAGTTCCATTTTCATTATCAAAAGGTAAGTTAAAATTAACGCGATTAATAATTTCTGATATATCATTAACTCTTTTAATAATGTTAGATTTATATTTTTTAATGAACTTTTCCTCTAAGCTATGGATCTTTTCATCTATAAAATCAAATTTATTTAGAGCATTTTCAAGTTTTATTGTCAGCTTTTTAAATTCAATAAAATAATCATTTGTTGAAATCTCGTTTAGCTCAAAAAACTCTGTAAAGTCATACTCTTTTAAATTACGGAATTCAAACTCATCATCGATTGCCATAGCCATATCTTGCTCGTAATTATCATACATGGTAACATTTACAACATCATAAAATGGGGCGACCCTAAGACCTTTATTACTCACAAAAAAAGATATATTTTTTCCGTGAGCATCACTGTTGCCAAATATTAAATTCATCATGCTAAATAAGATGATTTGCTCTTTGAAGAGAGCAGGTATTTCTGCTTCTTGCGCAAGTGCAAATAGTTTTGGAAATGAAACGCCCTCTCTATGGCTAGGGACATTTTTACTTAAATTTCTTTCATACTTAAAAGAGACTGGAAGCCCTAGTGCTTGAACGCTATCGATAAGATGTGTTCTTTCAATATATGATTTGTTAATAATATTTCTATCAAACCTCTCTACAAAGAGCACATATTCTTCGCCCAGCTTAATATACTCGACTTTTGTGACATTAAATCCTAATCTTTTAGCAAGCCTCAATGATATATATTCATTAAGTACTACATTTTCACCTTTTTTATTAAACTTTATAATATGAGTAGAGCAAAGATCGCCTTCTCCAAATCCAAACTTATTATCTAAAAATATAATTGGAAGCTTCTCTTGAATACCGGCTACGCTGAGGCGAGGTTTATTATCCCAAACTTTTATATCATTATATTCTCTATTTGAAATTCTATTAATTAGCTCATCTAAAGGAACTTCTCTAAAATTTGTTTTTATTAAATAGTCTGCTGTATCACTAAATGTTAATGCACCTGTGGTCTCTAAACCAATTTCTTTTAGCATCGCATATTTGTTACTTTTTGATATTTGAAGAAATTGACTCAATTCTTCTAACCCATTACCTTCTGGCAATAAGTTTTCTACAAAAGACTTTATGGAACTATTAGTGATAATAGTATTAAACTTCATTGATGGAGATACTTCAAATCCATGATCAATCCAATCTTTAGAATAATCAAAAGAGTAAGTTTGCTCTGCAGTATCGTAAGTAAGAGTTCCTACTAATTGTTTTCTGTAGTGCACAAATAATTTATTCATAGTTATTTATCTCCCAAAGTCATTCTAAGTCCAAGCATTTTTATTACTTTTAGTACCGTTGATAATTTTGTCTCTTTTCCATCTTCAATGTTTCTTAGTGTCTTATCCCCAATTTTACAAAGTGCAGCAGCTTTTTTGCTCGATAAATTAAGGCTCGTTCTTTTATGCTTAATAATTGCACCAAGTATGCTAAGATCAATGATTACATCACTTTGAGGTTTCTCAGTTGCAACAACTTTTTTGCCCGTAGAAATATTTTTTACCCAATCCATAACTAAATCCTTAAATGGTTGTATATAACCATTATACATTATTTCTATCTATTTTTTACATATAGTGGTTGTATACAACCTTTTTAGATAAGAATGCTACAAACTTACACTTAAAATAGTCGTATACAACCTTTTTAGAAAAATCATAAAAACCTATCTATATCAAACACAACAAATGCACTCGAAGGTGGAGTATTCTCTCACATGAAAAATATGATTAGTTTACATCGTGGACTTAGTAAAAGTATGAAGCTTAATTTAGTAGATTATTATTTAGTGAACTATAAGAAAAAGTAGAAAAGTAAGCACCCATATTTACTATTAAGTCTTATATGCTATATTTGAATTCTAGTTAAAAAATAAGTATAAATTAAATAGTATCGCAAATTGAAATATTTATATATATGAGTTTTGGTCGATACTAGAGTAACGTAAAAGTGTATGATACTTTAGTGATTATAAAATTTATAAAAAATATCTTGCAATAAAGTTTGGATGAAGAATGAATTTAAAATATCTATTAGCAATAACAGCCTTGTTACTTTTAACAGCTTGTGGTGGTGGAAGCAGTAGTGGTAATAATTCCGCAGTTGCAAAAATTACAGGTCAGTTTATAGATGATAAGGTACAGGGGTTAAAATATACTTGTTCATCAGGTCGAATATCTACAACAACAGTAGATGGTGAGTACACTTGTAATGTAGGTGATAATGTTACATTTTCTATAAATAACGTAAGTATAGGAAGTAGTGTAGCTGCTCAAACTGATCCAATTAATCCATATACTCTTTTTCCAAATGATAATGATGCTGCTCTTAATCTTGCAAGACTTCTACAGTCACTAAATACGAAGGGTATTGTAGATGTTATTGATATAAACAGCACTTTAGAATCTAAAGTTCCAGCTGATACAGACTTTACAAGCCCAATATTTGAAACATCTTTAGAAACAGCACTCGGTATCACCTTGATTAGTTCATCTGTAGCTCAAGCTAGTATGAACAGTGCAATTGTAGCAGCCGGAGGTAGTATACCTGTGGATTTAAATACTATACCCACAGCAAATGCAGGTGAAGATATATTTGTGTTAACATCATCTAGTGTAACATTAAATGGTTCTAACAGTACAGATGCTGATTCTGATGTGCTTACTTATCTGTGGAACATAGTAACTACTCCTTCTACAAGTACAGCAACACTCTCTGATTCTACAGTGGTAAATCCTACATTTACAGCTGACTTAGAAGGAGTTTATACAATAGAGCTTATTGTAAATGATGGGATAACGGATAGTCTAGTCGATACAGTTACGGTTACCGCAAACTCTTCAGCTAATGCAAAGGCTCCGATAATAGCTGATTCAACAGGCACAATTGCAGAAAATGCCAGTGTAGGTGATGCAGTAGGTAATGTAACTATCACAAGTGTAGGGAGTAGTCCAATAAGTGCAATAACACTAAGCGGAACAGGAAGCGAAAACTTTGAAGTATCAACGGCAGGTGCGATTACAGTTAAAACAGGAGCATCATTAAACTATGAGACAACACAAGTTTATAACCTCACGGCAGTTGCTACAAACTCATCAGGAAACTCTACAAGCGTAACTGTTACTATCTCTGTTACAAATGTTGTAGATTTTGTTCCAACTCTTGCTAACTCAACAGGTACAGTAGTGGAAAATGCAACCTCAGGTACTTTTGTTGGAAGTATTACAATCTCAAGCATAGGTGACAGCGCTATTACAGCAATAACACTAAGTGGAACAGGCAATGAAAACTTTGAAGCATCAACAGATGGTAATATTACTCTAAAAGCAAGTGCGTCATTAGATTATGCGACAACTCAAGATTATAACCTTAGCGCTGTTGCAACAAACTCATCAGGAAATTCTGCTAGTGTGACTGTAAATATATCTGTATCAAAGATCCCATCTATTGTCCCGGTTCTTAGTAATTCAACAGGTACAATTGCAGAAAATGCAAGTGTCGGTGATGCAGTAGGTAATGTAACTATCACAAGTGTAGGTGATAGTTCAATAAGTGCAATAACACTAAGTGGAACAGGAAATGAAAACTTTGAAGTATCAACAGCAGGTGCGATTACAGTTAAAACAGGGGCATCACTAAACTATGAGACAACTACTACCTATAATTTAACTGCAGTTGCGACAAGTTTAGCAGGGAATTCTGCTAGTGTAACGCTATCTATAACTGTAACGAATATTGTAGAAACCCTTACATTGGCAGCTTCAACAGGTTCTGTTGCAGAAAATGCTAGTACAGGAGCGTCAGTTGGCAGTATCTCTATTACAAATGCAGGTGAAAGTGCAATAACTGCAATAACTTTAAGTGGAACAGGAAATGGAAACTTTGAAGTCTCAACTGCTGGAGCTATTACGGTTAAAGCTGGTGCATCATTGGATTACGGTATAACACAATCTTACTCTCTTACAGCAGTAGCTACAAATGCACAAGGTAACTCAGCTAGTGTAAGTTTAACTATCTCTATAGTAAATGTTGCAGGTGATGTTCCAACGCTTTCTAACTCAACCGGAACGATATTAGAAGGGGCAAGTACGGGAAGTTCAGTCGGTACCTTAACAATCACGGATGTAGGGGATAGTTCTGTAACTGCAATAACTTTAAGTGGAACAGGAAGTGAAAATTTTTCAGTATCTACTGCTGGTGCTATTAGTGTTAAAGCTGGTGCATCATTGGATTATGAGACTACTCAGACATATAATCTTACAGCAATTGCAACAAACTCAGAGGGTAGTTCCACTAGTGTAACTTTAACTATATCTGTGTTAAATACTATTGAGGTACCAACAATAGTAAACTCAACAGCTTCTATAGATGAAAATGCAAGTGTAGGTGCTTCTGTAGGTACTTTAACTATTACTAGTGCAGGTGATAGTAATATCACTGCTATCACATTGAGTGGAAGTGGTGAAGGAAACTTTTCAATCTCAACAGCAGGTGCTATAACAGTTAAAGCAGGTGCAACACTAGATTATGAGACAAAAACAAAATACAATCTTACAGCAACTGCTACAAACTTGGCAGGGAACTCAACTAGCAGAGACTTAAATATATCAGTTAATGATATTTTAGATACTGCTACATTTTATATAAAATCAGCAGTTTACGATAATAATGCTACAGCATCTGTAGCTGATGATAAGCTATATATATATTTTGATCAAAATGCAAGTTCATCAGATGCTAATACGAGCGCATATTATACATTGAGCGGGACAGGTGCTATAGGCTCAGGATCAGGAAGTGATTATAATAATTCATTTTTTCATCAACATATAGTATCTTTAGATGCAACTTCAACAGCATTAGTTGTAAATAGTACAAATATTTCTATAGGTACTAGTGTCTTAAGAGACACTTTAGGACACCCTACTATATATGATGCAAATACTACACAAGCCCAAAAATTCAGAGTACTGCTTAAGACTGGATTAAGTACATCGTATCCAACTAATAATGCATCTGATAGGGATGATGGACATTATCAGACAGGGAAAACAAGATCTTATACTGATGATTCTAATGGAACTATTATAGATAATGTTACAGGACTTATATGGCAACAATCTGATGATAACACAAATAAAAACTGGACAACTGCAGGTACGTATTGTACTGCCTTATCTTTAGGTGGATACAGTGACTGGCGACTTCCAACTATAGAAGAATTAGATAGTTTAAATGATTATGGTAAAACATCACCTGATATAAATACTACATACTTTACAGATACAGAAAGTTATTATTACTGGAGTTCAACAGCACTCTCAAGTGATACAACACGTGTATATAGTATAAATTTCACTGAAGGTACATTATCTTCTTTGTCAAAAACAAATACTGTACGTGTTAGGTGTGTTAGAACTTATCAATAGTTTTAAAAATAAAATTAATAAGGATTATAAATGAAAATTATTTTTTTGGTAATGATATATCTTACATCAATTTATGCCGGTTATATAAGAGATAATACTAATAACATTATAGTTGATACTACAACAAAATTGGTATGGCAAGACAACACTAGTCCTTCAACTATGGACTGGACTACTGCTATAAGTTATTGTGAGGCTTTAAGTCTTGGTGGTTTTAGTGATTGGCGCTTAGCAAATATCACTGAACTAGCATCATTGGTGGACTACACAACAACAAGCCCATCTATAAGTAATAAATTTCAAAATGTATACTCTAGTGATTATTGGACGTCAACAACGACTAAAAGTAATACATCAAATGCTTTTTATGTAAACTTCCTTTCTGGAAATCGCGATAAGTTAGCAAAGACAACTAGTAAAAATGTCAGATGTGTAAGAGCCGGTCAATAATTTATTATTAGATAAAACTTTCATTTTTATAGATGTATGGATTTTAAAAAAATAGTTATTTATTACCGCTATAATTCCTTTTATGAAATACATACTATTAATCTTTCTTTTTTTATTTAGCGCTTGTAGCATAAAAGACTATAAGTTCACTCAAACAAAAATCATAGTGATAAAATCACCAAAGATTAAGTTTTCAGACCTTGGTTATATCCGTAATAGTGCTGATTCTATTGAACTAGAACTTTTTGTAGCAGGAAAAGCCATTGAAAAAATAAGTGTAAATAACCTAATATGTGTAAGAGAGGGTTGTATGACAAAGAGTGGTTTTAACAAAGAGTATTTAAATGTCTCATACCCTGATAATACACTTCAAAATATACTTTTGGCACACCCTATCTATAAATCAGACAATAAAACCTTAACTAAAGATGGGTTTGAGCAATACATCAAAGATGAGAATGTAGATATAAGATACATAGTAAAGAAAAACTCAACGTTCTTCAAAGATGTAAAGAATAAAATAATATTTAAAATCAAGGATACTAATGAGTAAGTTTGTTGGTGCACATACAAGTGCAAGCGGTGGAGTCTTTAATGCTGTTTATGAAGCAAAAGAGATAGGAGCAAAGGCATTTGCACTTTTTACAAAGAACCAAAAAAGATGGGAAGCGAAACCTTTAGAGACTAAGGTAATAGATAAGTTTAAAAAAGCTATAGAAGATGCCGGAATTTTACCTAAACATATACTTCCGCATGATTCTTACCTTATAAACCTTGGTCATCCTGATGATGAAAAACTTTTAAAAAGCAGAACAGCTTTTATAGATGAGTTGGAGCGTTGTGAACAACTTGGTCTTGATAGACTAAACTTTCATCCGGGGAGCCATTTAAAAGAGATAAGCGAAGATGAGTGTTTAACAAAAATATCTGAATCTATAAACATAGCACTCGATAAAACTACCGGTATTAGTGCCGTGATAGAAAATACAGCAGGTCAAGGTAGTAATTTAGGTTATAAGTTTGAACAATTAGCTCAGATTATTGATAAGGTAGAAGATAAAAGTAGGGTAGGCGTTTGTATAGACACTTGCCATATGTTTGCAGCCGGTTACGATATTAGGACTAAAGAAACTTATGACGAAACATGGTCTGACTTTGAAAGTATCGTTAGTTTTAAGTACCTTATGGGTATGCATATAAATGATTCTAAACCACCACTTGGCTCAAGAAAAGACAGACATCATTCTTTAGGAGAGGGTGAGATAGGTATAGATGCTTTTAAGTTTATAATGCAAGATGATAGGATGGATGATATACCTCTTGTTTTAGAAACTATAGACAGCAGTATATGGAAACAAGAGATAGAACTTCTTTATTCGTTTGTAGATTAAGCTTAGATTCTGTAAGATTATTCGTTATAAACTAAGTTTAAAAAAGGGATAGATGATGAAAAATATTTCTATATTATTATGTTTGCTAAGTGGTGTTTTGACAGCCGGGGGTTATAAAATACCTGAAGCTTCGTTAAACGGGGTGGCACTTAGTGCCGCTAATGTCGCTCACTCAAATGGAGCTGATGCAGCTTACTATAACCCTGCAAATATGGTTTTTATGGATGATGGGCATACCATTGAGACTGATTTAATCTACATAGGTCTTGATGCACCTAAGTTTAGAGGTACAGTAAGTGCAACTGGTACAACACCGCTAGATATAAACGGTAAGCAAGAGGATTTTTTTATCCCTGCGCTTCATTATGTGTCTCCCGTAGTTGACGGTGCACGTTTTGGTCTTAGCATAGTTGTTCCAGGTGGATTGTCTAAGCGTTGGAGTGAAGCACCTGCTAGTTTTAGTGCAGAGGAGTTTACACTAGAAGTCATAGAAGTAAATCCGACAATAGCTCTTCCTGTTGGAGAGAAGGTCGCAATTGCACTTGGTATTAGAATGCTATATACGGATGGTGTAGTTAAAAGTAGATCACCAATATCTTCTCGTGATATGACAGGTGATTCTATAGATTTTGGATACAATATAGCACTGTCTTATAAACCTACTCCTGAATGGGATATTGGTATTACATATAGATCCAATGTTGACTTAACAGTTGATGGGGACGCTGACTTAACACTTAATCATCCATTATATGGACAAAGAGCACCTTATAGTGGAGCAACAACTGTTGAGGTTCCACTGCCGGCTCTTTTAAATGTTGCAGTAGCATATACATTCCCGAGTAAAACTACAGTAGAGTTCGTGTATGAAGTAAACTACTGGTCTGCATACAAAAATCTGGACTTTGACTATCAAGATACTATAGACCCTGTTGTAAATGCTGCATTTGGTGCAGTTATTGAGAAGAATTGGAAAGATACAAGTGTATATCGTCTTGGAATTACTCAGGAATTAGATAAGCTTACATTGATGGGCGGACTTGTCATTGATGAAACACCGTCTCCGGAATCAACTATTGGTTTCGAGCTTCCTGATTCTGATTCTGTTTCAGTGTCATTTGGTGTCCGTTATCAGTATAGTGATAAAATAAATATTGGTTTATCAACACTTTATTCTATGAGAGATGATAGAACGATTGCTAATAATGATATAAATGGAGAGTTTAGTCATTCAGATGTGTTATTTGTATCTGCAGGTTTAGAGTATAAATTTTAGGGAGTTACTTGGAAGCGTTAATAGATTTTTTAGAAAATAAGGATGTCGAAAAGTCTTTGATTTTTCCTCAGTTAAAATGTAGTAAGAATGAGGCTTTAATGCTACATTCTTTAGCTAAAAGATATATGAAAGGTCAGGATGATGTCTTGATTCTTGAACTTTTACAAGATGTTTATGATGATAAGGAATATGAACGTATAAAACATCTTCAAGAAGTAAAAATCCTTTTAGAACTAGGTTGGCTACATCAGCAGAGCTTTACACCCGTAAAGATTTCAGAAGTAACACCTCTAGAGCTTCTGAACTCCTCTGTTGGACTGTCTCCCTCCTTTTTGAGACTTCTTCAAGAAGGTTCTGTAGAGGTGGATTTACCGGAAATTAAACCTTATTCAGATCATTTAGAGTATTTGCAGGATCAGTTTTTTCGTATAGAGCTTTACCAGAAAATGAGTACGATAAGACAAAACGTTCATGAACACTCACTTGGGATTGACAGGACACAAAACAAACTGCAACTTTTAGAAAAAAGAATAGAAGAAAGAGTTGAACAGACGAGTGAAAAACTTGTACTAGATAAGTTTTTTAAACAAAAAAAGATGGATTCAAAAGAGCAGGTTATATTTATAGCTCTGCTTCGTGAAGAATACAGTGCAACTGATGCTTCTTTACGTGAGATGAATACCTTGATTGAACTTATATCGCTTGATGAATATGATCGTATTAAGAATCGTTCACTTCTTGAAGACGGATCAAACCTACTAAATGAAGGAATTATTGATTATGAAGAGATGCTAAATCCATTTGGTGGGATTTCTCGTGCATTTTATATAGTTGATGACGTTCTTCAAAGTATTATTCATCCTCATAAAAACAAAAAAGTAAGACGCTTAAAGCTTAATGCGCTCATTGATGAACAAGATATCTTTGAGTTGATTGAACCAGAGACTTCCCTTGTAGACGTAGTTTTAGCTCAAGAGACGCAAGAAACACTGGGTAATCTCATGAGACAAGTGGATAAAGAAGTTGTTGGTCGTTTGGTTGAGTGGGGTATTAAGGACAAAAGAAGTGGAATAGATGCCAGAATCATTTTTTACGGACATGCGGGAACAGGAAAGACAATGACGGCATATTCACTTGCTAAGTCTTTAAAGAGACAGGTCTTAGCCTTTGATTGTTCTAAGATCTTATCAATGTATGTTGGTGAGAGTGAAAAAAACGTCCGTAAAATATTTGATACTTTTTATGAGTTAAGCGAAAAAACCAAAACTGATCCTATCTTGTTACTAAATGAGGCAGACCAGTTTCTTGGAGCACGCTCTAGCGGTGTAACAAGTGGAGCTGATCAAATGCACAACCAAATGCAAAATATATTCTTGGAGCAGATTGAAAATTTTAAAGGTATGTTAATAGCTACTACCAATCTTCTGGAGAATATTGATAAAGCCTTTTCAAGACGTTTTAACTACAAGATAGAGTTTAAACGTCCAAACGAGGAACAAAGATTGGAACTTTGGAACAAGATGCTTCCCGTAGGTGCACCCTACGGAGATGATTTTGATGTTAAGAAATTATCTACCTATTCTTTAACGGGTGGACAGATTAGTCTTATTATAAAAAATACAGCATATAAAGTAGCTGTCCGTGAAGAACCACTTTTTTCATTAGAAGATTTTGAAGATGAAATCAAGCGTGAGAAAGATGCAAATTTTGATAGTGATAAGACTATGGGATTTTTAAATAAATAATCTAGTACTATTTAAATAATACATCTGAACTCTGATAGCTTAAAATAAACATATATTTATTTATTACAATTCTACACACCAACCTATTTAAGGGATGAATTTGTGTAGAATTTGGTAACAATCATAGACTCAAATTCTTTCAAATTATCTAATTTAATACTCTTTTAGATATAATCCAATTAACTGTTTTTTGTAAAAAAATATATATAAAGCAAAAACAATAATAATTTAAAGGTAGGTTATATGGAGCATATAGTGACTTCAAATCCATATTTTGGGGTGTTTGTACTTTTTATTGTAACATTTGGTGCATTTACAGCGACAACAATAATTGCTCGTTTAGCGAGTCGTGCCCTGGCGGCTAAAGATAGCGAAAAGATTAAACTTTCAGTTTATGAGTGTGGACCTGAGGTTACAAGACAACCAAATAGAATTTCACCACAGTTTTACTTATTCGCACTACTATTTTTACTATTTGACGTAGAGATAATTTTTATGTTCCCATGGGCGGTTGACTTTAAACTACTTGGATGGTTTGGTTTCGCTGAGATGTTAATGTTTATTTTACTATTAACAATTGGTTTCGTATATGCATGGAAAAAAGGAGCGCTTGAATGGCACAGCATAAAGTAAATTATACACAAAATGGTGGCTTACCTGTAGCACTTACAAGTATAGATAAAATCGTAAACTGGGGTCGTTCAAACTCTATTTGGGCATTGACTTACGGTCTTGCTTGTTGCGGTATCGAGATGATGGCATCTGGTGCTTCAAGATATGACTTTGACCGTTTTGGAACTATATTTAGAGCATCTCCTCGTCAAGCTGACGTTATGATTGTAGCGGGAACGCTTACAAAAAAGCATGCTGAATTTATTAAACGTTTATATGACCAGATGACTGAGCCTAGATGGGTTATATCTATGGGTTCATGTGCAAATACAGGTGGTATGTTTAACACATATGCGACAGTTCAAGGTGTAGATAGAATTATCCCTGTTGACCTTTATCTTCCTGGTTGTGCACCTCGTCCTGAAACACTTCAGTATGGCGTAATGTTATTACAGAAAAAAATCCGTGCTAATGAAGCGTCACGCGCACAAAAAGCAAAAAGGTTAATGTAATGAGAGCATATAAACCAAAAGATGATGTACAAGCTAAGTCTTATTACACAGATAGATACTATGTGTCTCCTCAGGTTCCTAAGCAGACTCCAGAGAGCGACGAAGTATTTAATGCTGATTTAGAGGCTATTAAATCAAAATTTGATGTTAGTGATGCTTATATTCAGGTAGAACAATTGGTAATATTTATCAATGCAAGTGACATATATGGTGTTTTAGAATTTATGAGAGATGAGCTAGAGTATACTCAACTTTCAGAGATGAGTGCTATTGACTGGTTAGCTAAAGATAATACTTTTGAAATTTTTTACCAGATGTTAAGTATGAACAAACGTAAGCGTATTCGTGTTAAATATTTCATTGATAATGGTCAAGCTGTAGATTCTGTTGAAAAACTTTTCCGTAGTGCTGATTGGTCTGAGCGTGAGATGTTTGATATGTTTGGTATTGAAGCTAACGGACACCCTTTCATGAAAAGAATCCTTATGCCGTACGATTGGCATGGTTATCCACTTCTTAAAACTTATCCACTTGAAGGTGATGAGTTTGCCGCTTGGTATGAAGTTGATAAGATTTTCGGAAAAGAAGCTAGAGATGTAATCGGACCTGAACTTCGTGATACTGCTAAAGTTGACCGTTATGATTCTGAGAGATTTGCTCGTTTAGGACATGAGGTGCCTAAGGGGACTAAGATTACAGGCAATGAGCCAAAGTCAGATCAAAACTACCAAGAAGATGGTGGTGTGTTCTTGATTAAAAAATTCGATAAAAAAGATTCGGTCGTGATTGACGACCCTCAAAGATAAGGTGGTAAAAATATGGCACAAGTAAAAAATAGATTAACACCGTTTTTTGAAAATATCACTTTTGATAGAGAAGATAATGAGATGATATTAAACTTTGGTCCACAGCACCCTTCGGCGCACGGACAACTTCGTTTAATGCTTCATCTTCAACAAGAGATGATTACAAAGGCTCATCCTGATATTGGATACCTTCACCGTGGTATGGAGAAGATGGCTGAGAACATGATATATAATGAGTTCATGCCGACAACTGACCGTATGGATTATATTGCTTCATCTTCAAACAATTATGGTTTTGCTTTAGCAGTTGAAAAACTTATTGGATTAGAAGTTCCTCGTCGTGCTAAAGTTATTCGTATGATGCTTTTAGAGATAAACCGTTTGATGTCTCATCTTTTCTGGTTGGCTACAACTGCACTTGATATCGGTGCAATGACAGTTTTTCTTTTTGCATTCCGTGAGAGAGAATACCTAATGGATATAATAGAGGGTTATTGTGGAGCGAGACTTACACATGCTGCTATTAGAATCGGTGGTGTACCTTTAGACATTCAAGATAGTTTTATTACACAACTTCGTGTGTTTCTTGATAAATTACCTCAAAACATCAAAGACTATGAAGATCTTCTAGACACTAACCGTATTTGGTTAATGAGAATGGAAGAAGTTGGAACTATCTCTACTGAGATGGCACTTTCTTGGGGTTGTACAGGACCTATGCTTAGAGCTTCTGGCGTGGCTTGGGATATTCGTAAAGAAGAGCCATATGAACTGTATGATGAAGTAGAGTTTAATGTTCCTTGGTCTGACAAGGGTGATAACTTTGCAAGATACCGTATGTATATGGAAGAGATGAGAGAATCAGCTAAGATTCTTTACCAAACAATCACTATGTATCAAAAATGTGTTAAAGATGGACAAACAGAGTTAATGGCTCACTCGCCAAAATACATATCAGCTCCAAAGATAGATATTATGACTCAAAACTACTCTTTAATGCAACACTTTGTGTTAGTAACTCAAGGTATGAGACCTCCTGTAGGAGAAGTTTATATTCCAACTGAATCACCAAAAGGTGAATTAGGTTTTTATATTAATTCTCAAGGTGGACCATACCCATATAGATTGAAACTTCGTGCGCCGTCTTTTTGGCATACAGGTATTTTAACTGATCTTTTACCGGGTCATTATATTCCTGATGTTGTTTCTATTATTGGTACTACAAATATCGTATTTGGTGAGGTTGACAGATGATTAGCGTAAGAAAAAGCAAAAAGCTTTGCTTTTTTAGTGAAGGTAATGTTAATCTAGAATTTGGAGTGCAAGAGCAGTTCATTAGTAAGGAAGAAAATTAATGAAAAGATATGACTTAAGACATTTAAAAAACGAATTTGAGCCTAGAATGAAAGAACTTCTTTCTTCGCATAAGGCTGGTGAAATTGCAATCTTTTTATTTGAAATAGGAGATTTTACACCTATTCAAAGATCTGCTGATATTGTAAAAGAGTCTGGTTATGAACTACTTAACTCTTTAAAGTTTAACGAAGTCGACTGGACTATCGTAACAAAGAAATAGGATAATAATTTGAGTAAAGTATATTTTTCTACTTGGAATGGCGAACTGATAAACAATATTGGAAAACCAAAAGAAGAGTGGGAAGAATCAGCTTATAATCTACCGGCGACATACGATGATCATCGTGATTCTAAAGCTTTCATAGGCTGGGATGGTGTATCACTGTTCAATGAAGACGTAGATGTTATCCGTTTAGCTATGGAGTATGCTGCACAATATCAAGAGTATTCTGAAGCATGTGGAAGATGTGCCCCCGGTAGATGGGGTGGACAGATTTTATATGATCAATTAGATAAGATTGCTCGCGGTGAAGGTAGTAAAGCTGATATGGACCACTTGAAAGAGATAGGTGCTAGTATGCAAGTTACTTCAAAGTGTGAGATTGGTAAAACAGTACCAAATCCTATATTGGATTTGATGACACATTTTGAAGATACTTTCATGGAATGTATTAATGAGCAAAAAAAATCAAAGCATTATGATGATGACCTTGGTTATATTGCTAAGATAACTGCACCTTGTACAGATATGTGCCCTTCTCATGTTGATATTCCTGGATATATAGAGGGTGTTCGTGATCTAAGAATGGATGATTCACTTATGGCAACTCGTCAGACTATGCCATTAGCTCATGTATGTGGACGTGTTTGTCCACATCCATGTGAAGATGCCTGTCGTCGTACAAACCTTGATGAACCTATAGCTATCATGGCACTTAAACGTCTTGGTGCTGATTGGGAAACTGATCATGGTTACGACTTTTTTCACCCTATGGATAAAAAACCAAGTAATGGCAAAAAAGTTGCTGTAATCGGTGCTGGGCCTGCGGGACTTACTACAGCTTATTATTTAGCTGCAGACGGTGTTGAAGTTGACGTATATGAAGAACTGCCTGTACTTGGTGGTGAAGTCACTGTTGGTGTACCAGAATATCGTATGCCTTGGGACAAATATCTTCAAGATATCGAATGTGTTAGAGATATGGGTGTTAACTTTATAATAAATCATAAAGTAACAGCTGATGAGATGCGTCAGTTTGAGACAGATTATGATGCGACTATGATTGCATCCGGTACACGTATATCTAAGGCAGTTCGTTGTGATAATGAAAGAGAAGAGATTACAGGATATTGGGGTGCTATTGACTTCCTTGACCGTGTAAACCTATATGAAAAGTTTGATATTAAACTTACACAAGAGCAGAAAAAAGAGTACGCGATTGATAGTGATTATGTTGATTTAACGGGTAAAACAGTAGCTTGTGTTGGTGGTGGATTTACATCAATGGACGTTGTTCGTTGTTCTATCCGTGCTGGTGCTGCGCGTGTAATTATGTTGTATCGTCGTGATGAGAAAACCATTATCCGTAATACTACCTATGAAGAGTACCATGAAGCAGTTGAAGAGGGTGTTGAGTTTATATTTCACTCTGCTGTTGCCGAGATGAGAGATGAAGATAACATATTAAAATCTCTTCTTGTTGATAAGTTTGAATTAGTACCAGACCCAGACGGTGGTCGTGCACAACTTGTAAAAATAGAGGGTGCTAGTGAAGTGATTGAAGTTGATTATCTTATTCCTGCAGTTTCTCAAAGTGCAGATTTAGATTTTGTACCAGAGGAGTGGGAACTTGAGATGACATCTTGGGCTACATTAAAGACTAATGGTAAAGATTATATGACATCTAGAAAAGGTATTTTTGCTTCAGGGGACTGTGAATATGGTCCAATGACAATTGTAAATGCAGTTGGTCAAGCTAAACGTGGTGCTTCGGTTATGTCTAGATATTTACATACAGGTGAAATCTCTAGAACCGATGATGAGATTATGGAAGACCATCTTAATAAGCTTAAGGTTTATGATAAAAAAGAAAAAGTCACCGGATGGATGCCTGGAGTAGCCAGACAACATAGTGAAGTTGTTGACGTTGAGTATCGTAAACATAATAATGTAGAAGTTAACTTAGGCTTCACACAAGAAGAAGCTTTAAGTGAAGCTGACCGTTGTATGCGTTGTTATTATATAGCTATGGTAGCGACGTGATGGGAGAGAAGATGATTAATTTTAAAATTGACGGAATCTCTGTAGAGGCCCAAAAAGGCGAGACTATCTTAACTGTTGCACGTAAAAATGATATATACATTCCTACTATGTGTTATATTTCAAAAACAACTCCATGTGCATCTTGTCGTATGTGTGTTGTTGAAGCTGAAGGTGTTGATGGCTTAGTATTGTCTTGTAATACTCCTCCGACAGAAGGTGCTGAGATTATTACAAACACAACAGCATTAGATAAAGAACGAACAAACATAATGAAGCTTTATGATGTAAATCATCCTTTGGAATGCGGTGTTTGTGATAAGTCAGGTGAATGTGATTTACAAAATAAGACATTAGAATTTAATGTAGAACAGCAAAACTTTTCTGCTCGTGATTTATCACGTAAGATAGAAAACTGGGGTTTAATTTCTTATGATCCGTCTCTTTGTATCTTATGTGAAAAATGTGTCCATGTTTGTAATGAAGTAATCGGTGATGATGCTATAGATGTCAAGTTTGGAGGATATAGTTCAACGATTATTCCTAAGAATTCTGAGACTTTGGACTGTACATTCTGTGGAGAATGTATAGCAGTATGTCCTGTTGGAGCACTAATAAGTTCAGACTTTAAGTACAAGGCAAATGCATGGGAACTATCACGTGTACCTGCGACTTGTGCTCATTGTTCAGCTGGATGTTCGTTAGAATATGAGACAAGAACTGTTGGTATACAAAACAGTGCAGATGAGATTTTTAGAGTTAAAAATAATTTTGAATTTACTTCTCTTTGTGGTGCGGGCAGATTTGGTTTTGATTTTGACAATCATGCTACTAAAGATGAAAATGCATTTAACAAGGCTATTGATGCTTTAAAAGGAGCTAATGCTATTAGGTTTTCTTCGATTATTACAAATGAAGAAGCTCATATATTAGAACTATTAAGAGAAAAACTCGGAATAAAGCTATTCAATGAAGATGCTAGAAAATATGCGGAATTTATGAAAGCGTATAGTTCTATAAGCGGAAAACTTCATTATAGCGGTTCTCTTGATGCAATTAAACAATCTGATGCCGCAATAATGATAGGAAGTAGAATAGCAACTGATAATCCAGGTGTTAGATACGCTCTCACAACAGCATCAAAGCATAATGGGGCAAAAATAGTCTATGCACATCCTATAGAAGATTCTTTGATGCAAAATATCACTACTCAGTTTATGAAGTATGAGGTTGGCACTGAAGAGGGTGTTATGGCTCTTTTAGCTTGGGCAATATTGGCTGATGCAGATCTTTGTGATGATGAAAGAGCATTCTTTGATGATTTGGATATGGGCTATCTTGATGCTGAGACAAATATCGGTGAAGAAGAATTGATTTCTATGATGAAATCATTCAGACGTACAACAAAAAAAGTCCTAATAATCGGTAATGATTTAATATCTCATAAGCGTTCAAAGAACATAGCAAAACTTGCTGGATTAATTGAAAAATACAGTGAGTTTTCTTTAGTTGTTGTTCCAAGTGAAGTAAATACTCTTGGTGTATCACTTATAAATACATTAGATGTTGATGAGGATATATCTAATGTAGTAGGCTATAATGCAAATGGTTCTTTTGTTATATCTTCATTTGCTGATGCAGATTTAGCAGTACCTTCGTTGAACCAGCAAGAAGGAACAGTTGTAAGTATTGACAACAAGGTTCTTCCTACAAATGTTGCTCTAGAGTTTGAAGGTTACAACCTAAATAGTCTAGCATATTCTTTTGATATTGGAAAAAAGAATACAGTTGATTACACAAGAGACTTAGAGACTAATACTGGATTTAAAAATATAGATTTTGATGATTTAGAAAACTTTTTATCACCATATGGTGAAGATATCCGAGGTTACATATTGGATGAAGTAAATTGTGAAGTAAATGGAAAAATCGATGACTTAGATGATATGCCGGAATATAACGGTACAGTTATCTATCATGCAAACCCTGTTTTACAGTTTAATAATTTTACAAATAAAACTAAGCAGTTAGAAAAAGATAATTCATTAAGAGGTTCTGCCCAATTTAGCGTAGCAGCAAAAATATCTGATGGAGATTTAGTTGAGATAAGTTATGCTCAGACAAAGATTAAAAGAAGATTTAAATTAGATAATGAATTAAAAGGAACCGTAGCCTTGAACCCTACGTTTGACATAGACGTAGATAATGGTAGATATAGGTTTGAAAAATCAAAAATAGTGAGAGTAGTATAATGAGTAAAATTACTATAAACATTGATGGAAAAGAAGTAGAAACACAAGAGGGTGAGTTTATACTCAATGCCGCTCGTGCAAATGATATTTTTATTCCAGCAATTTGTTATTTAACTAGATGTAGTCCGACATTAGCTTGTCGTATTTGTCTTGTTGAAGCTGATGGAAAACAAGTATATGCTTGTAATGCTAAGTCAAAAGACGGCATGAATATCACTACTTCAACTGAAAATATTGAAAAAGAACGTCGCGCAATCATGGAAGTATATGATGTAAATCATCCTCTTCAATGCGGTGTTTGTGATCAATCAGGTGAATGTGAACTACAAAACTATACATTAGAGATAGGTGTTGATAGTCAAAACTACACTGTAAAAGATGTAGATAGAAGCTCTCATGATTGGGGACATTTACACTACGATCCGGGCTTATGTATTGTTTGTGAAAGATGTGTAACTGCATGTAAAGACATGATTGGTGATAACTCTCTTAAGACTATTGCTCGTGGTGCAGATGCACTAGAGGCTGAGTATAAAGAGAGTATGCCAAAAGATGCTTATGCTATGTGGAATAAACTTAACAAGTCTGTAATAGGTCTTACTAACGGTACTGATGTACTTGACTGTACATCTTGTGGTGAGTGTGCAGCCGTATGTCCAGTTGGAGCTCTTGTTGATACTCATTTTATGTATAAATCAAATGCTTGGGAACTAAATCAGATTCCAGCTACTTGTGGACATTGTTCCGCAGGTTGTCAAATAACTTATGATGTTAAACATACTAGTGTAGATAATGATGAAGATAAAATCTATCGTGTAATGAATGAGTGGAACTATGTATCACTTTGTGGTGCTGGTAGATATGGATTTGATTATCAAAATAGAGTTGAAAGTAAAGATGAAGTTGCTTTTGCTAATGCAATAGCAGCCTTTGAAAAAGCCGATACTATTGAGTTTACATCAACTATTACTAATGAAGAAGCATTTATACTTCAATCACTTAAAGAAAAGAATGGATATAAACTTGTAAATAATGAAGCAAAATCATTCCAGACTTTTTTAAATGACTATAGTGAAATCTCTGGTACAAAACTTTATGGTTATGACCTTGAAGCTACTCATGATGCTAACTTTGTTATCTCAGTTGGTACTGCACTTAAGAGTGATAATCCAAATGCAAGATATGCATTAAATAACTCTATGACTGTAAACAAAGGTGCTGGCTTATACTTCCATCCTTTAAAAGACCCTATCATAGAAGGTCTTGGTAAAAGTATAATGACAATACCTCACGCTCCACTTCAAGAAGAGGCAGCACTTTACTTAGTACTTGATTTATTTGCGGATAAAGAAAAACTTCCTTCTGATGTTAGTGATTATTTAGCATCATTTCACTCTGAAAAAACTATAACTGTTGAAGAGACTATTAAAGAAAAAGTAGTTGAAATGGTTAAAGAGATGAAAGTTAATGAAGAGACTGGTGAAGAGGAAGAAGTAGAAGTAGAGAAATCAAAGATGGTTCCTAAGAAAGTTTCAAAAGAGGTTGTTGTTGATGATAATAAACTTTTAGAGATTTTAGGTGCTGATGATAAGTTTATGGAAAGCTTAGAAAAAAACCTTAAGAAAAAAGATACTTTTGCTCTAATTGCTGGACCAGATTTATATACACATCCAAACTCTAAAAACCTTGCTCGTTTAATAGGTCTTATTGAGAAGTACAGTGCTTTTGAAATCACAATGATTCCAACACTTACAAATACTTTAGGTGTATCTCTTATTTGTCAACTTGATGATAAAAAAGGTGCATACTCTGTTGGTTACAACACTAAAGCTGACTTTACATTGTCTGCTTTAGGTGACGGTGACTTAGATATGCCGGCAATTAACCAGCAAGAGGGTACATTAACAAGTGTTAACAAAAGAGTCAATCCAACAAATGCAGCACTTAGCTACAATGGATACACTCTTAATAATCTTGCTAATGAACTTGGACTTAACGCTGAAGTTACAGTAGATTATACTGCTTCTCTTCCTGTAGCTTCAGGATTTAGAGCAGAGATTTTCGACAACTTACCAAATCATTATGATAATGACGGTACTGAACATCGTGGTTATGTCTTAGAGAATGTAAGTGTTAAAACTTCTTCTGATGAAAGTGTAGAGAAGTTTAGTGAAGACAAGTTAGAAGGTAGTATAGTCTATCTTGCTAATCCAGTTAGACAATTTACTGACTTTACAAATAAAACTACAGAACTTGATGAACTCTCAGGTCTTTATATGAGTGAAGAGTTCTTAAGCAAGTCAGATCTTAATGAAGGTGATAATGTGAAAGTTAAAACTGATAAAGGCGAGTTAGTTGTAAATATCGTTAGTGATAATAAAATCACTGGGGATATAGCTTGTTTAACAACATTTGATTCTAAAATAAACTCAGGAGCAATTGTAGACGGTTATCGTTTTGCAACAGCTTCGATTGAAAAGGTGTAATATATGGAAACAGCATATTTAATTGAGACAGTTATAAAGATTGTCGTGATTTTACTTATATTTTCAGCTCTTGCTGGTATAGGTACTTACTTTGAAAGAAAGGTACTTGCATTTATGCAACGTCGTCTTGGACCAATGAATGTTGGACCTTATGGGTTGCTACAAGTTGCGGCTGATGGTATTAAACTTTTTACTAAGGAAGATATTGTTCCTACTAATGTAGTTGGACGTATATTTAAAATAGCACCTGTTATTACAGCTGCAACTGCTTTTATGGCAGCTGCTGCAATTCCATTTTTACCGTCTTTTACACTTTTTGGATATGAAGTTCATCCAATTGTAGCTGATATTAATATTGGTATCTTATATATATTAGGAATCATGGGTGTTGGTCTATATGGTCCATTACTCGGTGGTATGGCTTCAGCAAATAAGTTTTCACTTCTCTCCGCTGCTCGTGGTGCTGCTGTATTTATCTCTTATGAGGTAGTTACTGGTTTATCAATCTTAGCACCAATTATGATGGTTGGTTCACTTTCATTGATTGACTTTAATGAATATCAAGTAGGCGGTATTGGAAGTTGGATTATTTGGACTCAACCAGTAGCCTTTATCTTATTTTGGATAGCTGCATTCGCTGAGACCGGTCGTACACCATTTCACCTAATTGCAAATGATCATGAGATTATTGATGGTTTTGGTACAGAGTATTCAGGTATGAGATGGGGACTTTTCTTCATCGGTGAATATGCAAATATGTTCTTTATCTCTTTTGTAATTCCTTTATTATTTTTAGGTGGTTATGGAGATGGAAGCCTTTTAGGAGCATTGGGATTATTAGCAAAAGTTGCATTCTTTTTCTTCTTTTTCTTATGGACTAGAGCTGCTTGGCCAGATGTAAGACCGGATCAACTAATGTGGTTGTGTTGGAAAGTTCTAATGCCGATAGCTGTACTAAATATTTTAGTAACTGCAATTGTGATGATGTAAGGGGTGATGATGAATAACGAACAATTTAACAATAGAGATGTTGGTAACGATTACTTTTTAGTAGACATCGAAGACTATCCGACAACAGGTTGGGGAAAGTTTAAACGTGTTGTAAATAGAAGTTTTAGAGGCGAACTTTTTGTTGGTCTTTGGGTAGTACTTCGTGAGATGATTTTCTTTAAGAAACATACGATCTCATATCCAGAAGAAAAGATGCCAATTGGTCCAAGATATCGTGCGGTACATGAGATGAAAAGACTTTGGGAATCTGATGCTGAGAGATGTATCGGTTGTGGTCTTTGTGAAAAGATTTGTATATCCAACTGTATTAAAATGGATACAAAGATAGATGAAAACTCTCGTAAAGAGGTTTCTGAATATACGATTAACCTTGGAAGATGTATTTTCTGTGGTTACTGTGCTGAAGTTTGTCCTGAGTTAGCGATTACTCACGGTGGTGAGTATGAAAATGCATCTGACCAACGTGAACATTTCATTGATTATGCAGGAATGCTTACACCACTAGAAAAGATGACTGCCGGAACTCAAACAGAGTTTGAAGGTTTTGGTGCTATTACACCACATGAAGAAGAGCGTGTTAAAAAAACACCTCTAGCATATTAAGGAGTTTGGATTATGTTTGAAGCGATAGCTTTTTATCTGTTTGCATTTTTAACGATAGCAATGTTTTACATTACAGTAACTACATCACAAGCGTTGTATGCACTAAGCGCATTAGCGGCAGGGATGATTTTTATATCAGCATTTTTCTTTATTTTAGGTGCTGACTTTTTAGGTGCGATTCAAATCGTTGTTTATTCAGGTGCTGTAATGGCTCTTTATGCATTTGGTATGATGTTCTTTGATACAACAAGAGATGTAAAAGAGAAACAAGGCAACAAGTTTATAGTTGTAGGCTTAAGTGTTATTTCTGCTGTTTTAGTAGTTGCTATATTCTCTGCTCCTATTCTTGGAGATAATATAACTGCTCTTTATCCAATGATTGAAGGTGCTGGAAATACTCAAGAAGTAGGTTTAGTTCTTTTTACTAAATATCTTGTTCCATTTGAAGTTGCGGCTGTAATGCTTCTTGTTGCTATGGTTGCAGGGATAGTTCTTGCAGGTAAGAAAATGGATGCATCTTTAACTTTAATGAGTGAAAACGATATTAGACTTATGAGAGAAGAAAAAAATAAAAAGGTACTTTCATGATGGAAATCGGATTAAATCACTATTTAGTATTATCAACTATCCTGTTTGCTATTGGATTGGTTGGTGTGATGAGAAGAAAAAATCTTCTTATGTTATTTTTTGCAACTGAGATATTACTGAATTCTGTAAATGTGGCGTTTGCTGCAATTTCACATTATTACGGTGACTTGACTGGTCAAATGTTTGCATTTTTTGTAATAGCTATTGCAGCATCGGAAGTTGCAGTAGGACTTGGTCTATTAGTTGTTTGGCATAAAAGACATAACAACATTGATCTTGATAATATGACAAGTATGAGGGGGTAGGCGATGGAACTGTTTTTATATACTGCACTTTTTTCACCACTAGTCGGTTCTATGTTCGCAGCATTTTTTGGTTCTTCACCAAAGACAAAAATTGCTGGAATTGTTCCAAGTATCTTACTTGGAGTTTCTCTTGTAAGTAGTACAGTTCTTCTTGTTTTGGTCTTGAATACTGGACATACTCTTCATGTAGAGATGATGACTTGGATGGCTACAGGGGATTTATATATTCCATTTGGCTTCGTAGTTGATCAGGTGTCAGTTACTATGATGATGGTTGTTACTTTAGTTTCAACCGTTGTTCATGTATATGCAATTGGTTATATGGATCACGATAAAGGATTTAATCGTTTCTTTGCTTGGTTATCAGCATTTGTATTTTCAATGATGGTATTAGTTATGAGTGACAACTTCGCTGGTCTTTTTATTGGTTGGGAAGGTGTTGGTCTTTGTTCATGGGGACTTATTGGTTTTTGGTATCATAAAGAGAGTGCTACATGGGCAGCAAATGAAGCATTTATTATGAATCGTATCGCTGACCTTGGAATGCTTATCGGTATATTCTTAGTATACTGGAATACTGGTACACTTCAATATGACGGTGCTTTTGCTGCAATGGTTAACCTAGATACTTCTACTCTTACATGGATAGGTATATTCTTATTTATTGGTGCTATGGGTAAATCTGCACAGTTTCCACTTCATACTTGGCTTGCTGATGCGATGGAGGGTCCAACTCCTGTTTCTGCACTAATTCATGCAGCGACAATGGTTACAGCTGGTGTTTATTTAGTAGTTCGTTCAAATGAGTTATATGCATTAATCCCTAATGTTGGCTTATTTATCGCTTCACTTGGTGCATTTGTTGCAATATTTGCAGCTACAATGGCACTTGTAAATCGTGATATTAAACGTGTTATTGCATACTCTACTCTTTCTCAGCTAGGTTATATGTTTGCTGCAGCTGGTTTAGGTGCTTACTGGGTTGCATTATTTCACTTAATGGCACACGCATTCTTTAAAGCATTATTATTCCTTGGTGGTGGTAATGTTATGCATGCAATGAGTGATGAACTTGATCCGTTTAAAATGGGTGCACTTGGTAAGACTATGAAGGGTACAATGATAATGATGACATTAGCTTCAGTAGCTCTTGCCGGTATCTTCCCTCTTGCAGGATTCTTTTCTAAGGATTTAATTCTTGAGGTTGCTTTTGTAGACCATCATTTTATTATTTATACAGTACTATTAATAACTGCCGGTTTGACTGCATTTTATTCATTTAGAATCATTGCCCTTATCTTCCATGGTGAAGATAGACATACTGCACTAGGTTTTCATCCGCATGAGGCATATAAGTTTATGCTTGTAGCTATGACACCTCTTTTAATTCTAGCAGTTATTGCAGGATTTATGTTTAAAGAGAGTTATTTTGAAATGATTACTTATTTACTTCCAGCTACAGAGTATCATGTGCATAATCATACAGTTTATTGGATTATGACAATAGGTACACAAATTTTTGTAATTGCTTCAATTTTTTATGCATACAAAAAATATATTGCACGTGGTATTAAAGTACCAGACGGGACTTCAAAAATGGAAAATAGTTTTGCATATAAGCTATTGATTAATCAGTATTATATACCTTATTTTTATGAAGAATATATAGCAAAACCATATAGAGAACTTTCAACTGTATGTTGGGAAAAAATTGATATGAAAGTTGTTGATGCTAGTGTTGACGGCATAGCAAATGTTTTCTATTCAACTGGTAAAAATACAAGAACAATGCAAAGTGGAAATCTTTCTACAATGCTTAAATGGATGGTAGTAGGTACAGTTGCTTTACTGTCATTAGCTGTGGTTTTTGGACTTGCAGTTAGATATTCTGGTGAAATCAAGACGATTTTATCAGGTTTAGGAGTTTAATAGATGGTAGATCATATCTTATCGATTTTAGTTTTCTTTCCGGCTCTAGCAGCAGTGCTTGGGTTTGTAGTACATAAAGATAGTATGCGCGCTTATGGTGTAGCAGTAGCTGCTATTGAGTTCATATTATCTTTATGGCTTTGGCATTCGTTTGATCCAAATGTATCTGGTATGCAGTTTATAGAGCAGATAGCTCTTATCCCATCATTTGGTATTAACTATATTGTTGGTGTAGATGGCATATCTTTATTTATCATTATATTAGCAGCATTCTTTACAATGATCGGTATAGCTTCACTAACTGATACAAAAGATGTAAAAAATATGATAATCACGCTCCTGTTTTTACAGATGACTATGGTTGGAGTATTTGTAGCTCTTGATGCAATCGTATTTTATGTATTTTGGGAACTTTCCCTTGTTCCAATGTTATATATCATCGGTGCATGGGGTGGTCCTCTTAGAATCTATGCATCTGTTAAATTCTTCTTATATACATTTGCTGGTTCATTAGTAATGCTAGTTGGTATGTTATTTATGGCATATTTTTACTATCAAGCAACTGGTCAATGGAGTTTTGCAATCTTGGATTGGTATAGACTTATACTACCAGAGAGTTTTCAGCTTTGGCTATTTGTGGCATTTTTCTTTGGTTTTGCGATCAAGGTTCCAATGTTTCCATTCCATACATGGTTACCGTACGCTCACGGTCAAGCACCGACTATCGGTTCTGTGATACTAGCGGCAATTTTATTAAAGATGGGTACGTATGCATTTATACGTTTTTCTCTACCTTTATTTCCGGATGCGTCGGTATACTTTATGTATCCGATAGCAGTTTTAGCTATCATAATGATAATATACACAGCGATGGTTGCTTATGCTCAAAAAGATGTTAAACAAGTTGTTGCATATTCATCTGTATCGCATATGGGTGTTATCATTCTTGGTACATTCGCTTTAAATGTAGAAGGTATATCTGGTTCAATCTTTTTGATGATTGCTCATGGAGTTGTTTCAGGTGCTCTGTTCTTATTAGTGGGTGTCATATATGATAGAAGACATACTAAGATGATGGATCAATTTGGTGGATTGGCGTCAGTTATGCCAAGGTATGCAACAATATTTGGTATTATGATGATGGCTTCGGTCGGTATGCCACTTACAATCAACTTTGTAGGAGAATTCCTAAGTTTACTCGGGTTTTATCAACAGTCCCATATATTAACTTTACTAGCAGGAATAGCAATAATTGTTGGTGCAATATATATGTTGTCTGCTTACAAAAAAATGTTTTTTGGGAATGTTACAAAAGAAGAGAATAAAAATCTTCCTGATGTAAATAAAAGAGAGTTAATTGCCTTAGTACCTCTGGTTATTATTACTATTTGGTTAGGTATATATCCTAAACCAATTTTAGAACCTATAAATAATTCAGTTGAATCTGTTGTTCAATTGATGCACGAAAAATCTATAACTGAAGAAGCAAAGAAAAGAATTCCTAACTTAGTTCAAAATCTTGCTATTAATAAAACTTCAGCAAGGGAGGCACACTAATGCTATCACCAGTAAATGTTTCAATGGAATCATTGAACCTAGTAACTCTAGCACCTATGTTAATACCAGTTGTTGGAGCCTTATTTATATTAGTTATAGATATGTTTAAAAGCTCTCTAGACAAGTCTTTATATGTAATGCTTAGTCTTCTTATTTTAGGAATTGATTTTGCAGCATTGATAGAATCTGCGGAGATATTCAATCAAAGTGGTACAGCTATGGGTGTATTTGATGTGATGCTTATTGATGGACTGGCAATTATTTCTCAGTTTGTAATTGTCGCAGCTTCTATACTTTTTATTCCTTTAGCACTTAGTTCTAAGCGCTTTCATGAGTTTTCGTATCCTGAGTTTTTTGCATTGTTCTTATTTATGATAGCAGGCTTTCAGTTTATGGTAGCTACTGATAACTTAATTCTTATCTTTGTTGGTTTAGAAACAGCTTCTTTGGCATTATATACGTTGATTGCTATGCATAACCGTGATAAATCTTTTGAAGCTGCCGTCAAGTACTTTACAATGGGTGCTTTAGCTGCAGGTTTTTATAGTTTTGGTTCAATGGTGTTTTACGCTTTGACAGGATCAATAGAGATTAACCAAATAGCTACAGTATTGGCTGCAAACAATTATGCAGATATAGGTTTTGTTCTTGTTGGTGTTGTGTTTATGATAGCATCATTTGGATTTAAACTTTCAATGGTTCCGTTTCATACTTGGACTCCTGATGTTTATGAAGGTTCTTCTGCGGCATTAGCAGGATATATGTCAATAGTACCAAAAATAGCAGCATTTGTAGTTGCTATGAGAATCTTTGAGTTTTTAATTCACAGTGGAATAGTTTGGTTAGAGGTAATCTTGTATATCGGTGTTGTTGTTACTATGACAATGGCAAATATTTGGGCATTGGTACAAGGTGATGTTAAAAGAATGTTGGCATACAGTTCCATCTCACATGCAGGTTTTGTTATGGCAGCTATCTTAATAGGTACTACACAATCTAATAGTGCTCTGTTTTTATACTGGATACTATTTAGTTTTACTAACCTTGGATCATTTTCAATGCTTTGGATTTCAAGACAAAAGAATCTTCCTATTGGTCAAAGTTCAGATCATAGTTATGAAAAGTTTGCGGGACTTGCAAAATCATCACCACTAGCTGCATCTATAATGGCTTTATTTATGCTAAGTTTGGCAGGAATACCTCCATTCGCATTATTTTGGGGTAAGATGTATATGATAGGTTCAGCAGTTACAGGTGGATATACAGTTCTAGCACTTATTATGGCACTTAACTCTGCTATAGCCGGTTATTATTATTTAAAACTTATAGTATATATGTTTATGAAAGATCCGGTTATTGTTTATGAAGGTGATGTAAGTATTACCAATGCAACCTATTCTTTAAAAACAATCATTGGTTTTGCAACTGTGGGAACTATATTTGCTTTCCTAGCAGTAAACCCACTTTTAGAATTTGTAACAGCGTTTGTATATAATAGTGGATATTAATAAAATATTTAGTTAAGGTAAGGGAGTTTATTCCTTGTCTTAGACTAAGGTTAAATTGTCTGGATGGATACAGACTTTATTTAAGGGGATGAGAATTGCTAAAAACCATATTCTTAGCTCTATTGTTATTTAACTTTTATCAGCTAAACCTACATGCTCTTGATATATCAATTCAAGGCGCTAAACAAGATCATAAAGCTTATTCAACGCTTCATTTAAAAGATAATAACAGTTTTTTGTGTCAAGAAAATAAAAATGATTTTGATCAGGTTGTTAAAATTATTTGTGCATTTTCAAAATCTCCCTCTAAAGATATACAAAAAATTAAAAATGACTTTTTTAATATAGAGACTGAGATTAAAGATAAAACATTTTTTCTAATCATTACTCCCAACCATAAGATTAAACTTTATCCTATAATATTTGACTTGACTAAGGACGATACTGTATTTCAAGCAGATGTTGAGTTTTCAAAGCATTGGATGATTATTGGCTATATTGATACTATACCATTTATAAAACAAAACACATATTCAGATACATCAATAAACTTTCCTTTTATGCATGAAGCTGATAAACTCCCTTTTGTTGGAGGTTTAGATATTAATGGTAATCCTGTTTATATTAAAAAGATTGGAGATGTCACTAGCTACATTAAAATAAAAGGTCTTTATGAAAAAGGTAAATATGAATTTTGTTTAGAATTAATAGATGAAGTAATGACTAAATATCCAAATACACTTTTTCTAGCAGAATTAATATACTATAAACTAAAAGTGTATGCACAGCTTAAAAACTATGATGAAGTGATTGATACTTCTAAAATATATCTAAAGGACTACTCTTCAGATGAGAATGTGGCAGAAGTCTTGTCTTTGGCATCTACGTCATATGCAAAGATTGGTTTAAACACGGATGCAATATATTTCTTTGATCGTTTATTTAGTGAACATCCTGATTCCGTCTTTACTAAATGGGGTTATATTTATAAGGGAGATATGCTTGAATCTTCAGGCGGAGTCTCAAAAGCAGTTATTCTTTATAAAAAAGCATTAAACTCAACTAAAGATATTGATGTAGCAACTAGTGCTGCATACAAACTAGCTCATTTGTACTTAGCAAATTCAAATGCAAAAGAATCTGCAAAGTTTATACAAAAAATTGCAAAAGCAAAACCTGAATATTTTGTAAGTAAATTTAAGAGATCCTTGTCTATGATGTACGATTATATTGACATAGAGGATTATAAATCAGGAGCTACTATAGCTAAATGTCTTTTAGATAATATCAAAACGACCAATGACGAACACGAGGTATTGATGAAGAATGTTGGTGTATGGCTTAGTAATACCGATGATAAAAAGTCGGCATTAGATGCTTTAAACCTATATCTTAAAGAGTATAGTGATGGACTTTACGAACAAGAGGTTCAAATAGCTAAAGATTCTTTATTTTTTCAAAACAATGATGAAAACCTAACGACAAAACTAAACAATTATACAAAATTGATGGATACTTATACGGAAGATTCTATCGGATATAAAGCAACTTACGAAAAAGCGAAGTTGCTTTTAAAAAACGATAAGTTTAACAAGGTACTAGATCTTGAAACTCAATTATTGGTATTGGATAATCAACTCTACAAAGATGTAAATGATATTATAAATGATGCGGCAGTAGGGGCTATGGAGCTTGCTTTAAAGAACAAAGAGTGTGCCGATGTCCTTAAAATATCAGCTAAGTACAAAATAAGCCTATCAAATGACTGGGATGATGGAATATATGAATGTTCAATGATGGGAGGGGATCACACCTTAGCTAAAAGTATAGCAAATAAAAATCTAAAATCTAAAGACTTGTCTCTAAGAAAAAAATGGCTTTTTAGGTATATAGAAGTTGATTTTGCAACCGGTAACTACAGTGAACTTATCCCTGCATCCAAAGAATTGATTTTACTCATAAAGAATGATAAAAATACTTCATACAAAAAGGTATATAGAATTCTTTTTGATACCTACAGCAGATTGGGTGACAATTCAGGCATGATGAGCTCAATAGAAGACATTAAAAAAATATACGGTATTGATTATAAAGACATAGACAGGTATGTAGCTATGATAGTAGCCGGAGATAAACTTAAAGACGATAATCTGATAATCAAATATGCAAGTAACGTTATGAAGATACAAAAAATGTCTAATTCATTTGCTCAAAGTCCTTTTGTCGAATTTGCCTTATATCAGGCATATATGAATAAAGAAAACTATAACGATGCACTGCTTGTTATGGAATCATTAAACAATGTAAAATTGAACAATTCAAACAGGGCAAGACAACAGTATCTTCTTGGGAGCACATACTCTAAGCTTTGGAGAGAAGATGATGCAGCACTTGCCTATCAAAAAGCTATAGATGCTGATAAAGATTCTCCCTGGGCTGAGTTGGCAAAAGGTGCTAAAGGGATATAAAACTTTTTACAGAAAAATCAAATGAGCTTATAAAGTATAATTGTACATTTTAAAACAAATATTAATATTAATATTTTAGTGTTAATTGAGAAAAAAATGTGTAAAATTAATCCATATTATATTTAATGAATATTAAGGGGAAATGGATGATTTTACGTTTATTATTAATTTGTTTCATATTTACAAATTATTCTTTTGCCTTAGATAGCAATATAAAGATAGCTGTCTTGGCAAAAAGGGGAGCTGAAGTAACTCACAAAAGATGGGATGCCACAGCTAAATATCTCTCTAAAGAAATCAAAGATTACACCTTTGAGATAGTTCCTGTTACCCTAGAAAATCTTGTCAAAGCTGTTCAGGATAAAGAGGTTTCTTTTGTCCTTGCAAACTCAGGTTTTTATGTTGAAATTGAGCACGATTACAATGCACAACGTATAGCTACAGTTGTGAATAAACATGGATCAGGATTATCACAAAAAGAGTTTGGTGCTGTAATTTTAACTCACATAGGTAATAAGAATCGTTACAATTCATTAAAGAGTATAAAGGATGCGAGCTTTGCAGCTGTGAAGAAGAAGGCTTTTGGTGGTTGGCAAATGGCATGGCGTGAACTTGTAGATGTAGGCATAGATATTAAAAGCGATCTTAAATCCATTAGTTTTAAAGGTACTCACGATAAGGTTGTTTATTCTATAATCAATAAAGAGTCTGATGTCGGTACAGTAAGAACAGGTACTCTTGAGAGGATGGCAGCAGATGGCAAGATAGACTTAAATCAACTTTATATTATCAACTCTAAAGACTATGATTCCTTTCCCTTTCTTGTTTCTACAAGATTGTACCCCGAATGGCCAATGGCAAAACTTAAACATACATCTGAAGAATTGTCTAAAAAAGTAGCTATTGCATTAATGAAAATGGATGTTAATGATCAAGCAGCTATAAATAGTACTATATCTGGTTGGAATACTCCACTTAATTATCAGCCTGTTCATGATTGCTTTGAGACTCTTGAGATTCCTCCCTATTATAATCCAATCACATTTTTAGATGTAATTGAAAAATACTGGATATGGATAGTCTTTTATAGCATCTTGACAGTATCTGGCATAAGTATGTTTTTGTATCAACTAAGGTTGACAAGTAACTTAAAAGATACTCAAGAAGAGTTAGTACAAACTGAAAAGATGGCTTCTCTTGGTCGTTTAGTGGCAGGAGTAGCTCACGAGATCAATACACCTTTAGGTGTTGGTGTGACTGCTGCTTCGCATCTGCATAAAGAAGTGGACAAATTTAAGAAAAACTATCTGAATGATGAATTGACTAAGACATCCTTTGAATCTTTTATAGATATAGCTAGTCAAAGTAGTGATATGATATTGAAAAACCTTGAACGGGCAGCAAAACTAGTGGATAGTTTTAAACAAATTTCAGTTGATCAGTCTAGTGATGAGATAAGAGATTTTAATGTAAAAGAATATGTTGAGAGTATTATAGAGAGTTTAAAACCAAGCTTGAAAAAGACTACGCATACTATTGATTTGAGATGTGACGAATCTCTAAATATAGAATCAAACCCTGGTGCTATTTCTCAGGTATTGTCTAACTTGATAATGAACTCTATCATTCATGGCTTAGAGGATATGCGCAACGGTAAAATGATTATAGAGATTAAAAAAATAGATAATGATTTAAAGATTGTTTATAAAGACAATGGAAAAGGTATGTCAAAACAAAACTTAGTAAAGATATTTGACCCATTTTTTACAACAAAAAGAGCTTCTGGTGGAAGTGGACTAGGCACTCATATAATATACAATGTCATAACTCAAAAACTTAACGGTAATATAACCGCAGAATCAACTCAAGGAGATGGACTGAAATTTATAATCAAGCTTAAAGGGATTAAATATGTTTAAAGATGGAGCAATACAGTTTAAGAATGAAACAGAGTTAGTTGATGAAGCTAAATCGGAAACTTTTTTATGGAATATTTTGATAGTAGATGATGAGCCTTCCGTACATGATGTTACGAAGTTAGCACTATCGAGCTTTGAGTTTGAACAAAGAAAATGTAGTTTTATTGGTGCTTACTCGGCAAGTGAAGCAAAGAAGATTATTAAAGATACTCCAAATATAGCTTTAGCGTTTATTGACGTAGTTATGGAAACTGATGATGCCGGTCTAAATCTGGTAAACTATATTCGAAACGAGATTCATAATAAAGTAATTAGAATTATTTTAAGAACGGGTCAACCGGGACAAGCACCAGAGGAAAAAGTTATACATGATTATGATATAAATGATTATAAGAGTAAAAATGAACTTACTACACAAAAGCTTTATACATCTATGCTTACGGGATTACGCACATATAGAGATATGATAGCACTGGAGAAAAATAGGCAGGGTTTGAAAAAAATTATTGCTTCAACATCGTCCATAGAAAAAATGCCCTCATTGGAAAAATTTCTTTCAGCACTCTTAGAGCAGTTAGTAGCCTTGTTACATCTGGGAAACAATGAATCAAATGAGGATGTTTCGTCTTTTATTGCAGCTGTGAAGGAAGATGAATATGTACACCTTGTAGGCGGAGGAATATATAAAGAAATTAAAAAAGATGATATTTTAAAAATATCCACTAATGAGATTAGACCTTTGATGGATGAAGCAATAAAAAATGAGAATGAGGTAAATAAAGATGGACACTATATACTTTATAGTCCAAGCTTCTTAGAATATAGCGGTTGTGTACTTTATATTAAGGTTGACAAAGAGTTAAAAGATATGGATAAAGATCTAATAAAACTATTTTTTGACAACGCAAAAACAGCTTATGAAAACACTATGTTAACACAAGAACTTGATGCTTCTCAACGGGAAATTATATTTACTATCAGTGAGATTGCAGAACAAAGGTCAAACGAAACTGGACAGCATGTTAAGAGAGTAGCTATGTATAGCAGACTCTTGGCTGAGGCAATTGGTCTATCTAAAGATGATACAGAAATAATTTTTGCAGCTTCCCCGATGCATGATATAGGCAAGATTGCCATACCTGATGAGGTCTTAAAAAAACCGGGACGTCTTACTGACGATGAAATGACTATAATGAGAAATCATGCACAAATCGGACATGATGTCTTAAAGTCCTCAAAGAGAAAGATACTGCAGATGTCTGCGATTATCGCAAGAGATCATCATGAAAAATATGACGGAAGCGGTTATCCAAGAGGACTAAAAGGTGAGGAAATTCATTTATATGCACGTATAGTCTCTATAGCTGACGTGTTTGATGCCTTAGGTTCGAGCAGGGTGTATAAAAAACGTTGGGAGATGGATAAGGTCTTAGAGCTACTCCAAGAAGAAAAAGGAAAACATTTTGACCCAAAACTTATAGATCTGTTCTTTGAAAACCTTGATAAGGTTATGGAAATTCATAATACATATAAAGATTTTGAATAGTTTCTACTTATGTTTATTAGCAATGCTAGCAAGTATAATGTTTAATTATTATACTTGTTCAAAAATGTTTTGTTATATAAGATTATTAATATACATTTAACATATATTAAATAACAAAATAAAACACCTCTAAACCTTCCTTTCTTGATACAAATTGTTACATTAAATAAATATAACTTATATATTTTACATTTAAATTATAACATTTTACATTTATTTTACACTCTTTACTTATTCTATACAAGATAAAATTTAATATCACAAAAGGATTATTATGAGTAAAATCAAAAAGGGCTTATTAAAGGGTTCTATATTAAAAGCTACGGCAATTGCCTCAGTTATGCTTGGAGCAGGAACTGAACTAAGTGCTGCTAACTGGTTAACTTTACAAGGTACTCAACCGGCAGTTGTTGCACCTAAAGGGGTTGTTGTACCATATAGAAGAAAAACACCAAAACTATGGGGATTCATACAGGTTAACTATAAGAGTGATTCAGGTGATATCCTTGTTCCTGGTGCTGGCGGAAATAAAGGAAAAAACCTTACACCGTTTTCTATGTTAAACCCTGATCTTTCTGATCAGTCAGGTTTTAATGTGTTTCGTGCTAGGTTAGCACTTCGTGGTATGGCAGATAAAGATAATAATGTTAATTATTTCTTTATGACAGAGTTTGGAAACAGTGGCGTTAACAATCTTGTTGGGCATAGAGATATTGCAACTTACTTTACTGATGCTTCTGTTACTTTAAAGCATGTTCCTTATGCTAAGTTACGTGTAGGTATGTTTAAGACACCTGGTGCTGAAGAAGGCTTACAAGCTGTTTTTGTATCTCCTTATATAGAGTTTACAGCTATGACTAACCAACAGTTATTAGAAAGACAAATAAAAAATACTGGTCTTGCACAAACTGGAGGAAAAGCAGGTGGAGCTTCAACTGTTCATTATACAAGTACAAAGGTAGAAGATCCTGTTTCAGCATTTAGAGATACAGGTGCGCAGGTATTTGATACTGTAGACGTAGCGAATAACTGGTCTGTATCTTATGCATATATGTATGGTAACGGTAACGGTATCTCTATGAAAAGTTCTAATCAACAAGAGACTCACTATGGATATCTAGCACTTACTGATTCATTCAACAAAGGTAGAGGGTATTATACTGAAGAGATGAAGTTTTTTGTATGGGGTCAAGACGGTGATCGTTCATTTATCTCACAAGATCCAACTACACTTGTAAAAAGTGAAGTTACAGCTAAAAGAAAACGTTATGGTCTTGGTATGACTTACTATAAAGATGGTCTTCGTTTTGAAGCTGAGTATTCTAAAGCTGAGGGTATGATTTATACTGGAGCTAAAGATATAGATGTAGACCCTTTAACACAAGATTGGCAGTTTCAATATGCTATAGGTGATGAGAATGAAGCTGACGGTGGATATGTAAACCTTCAGTATGAGATTGCACCTAAGAAATTTGAGATGTTTGCTCGTTATGATGTTTTAAACCGTTTAACGAATGACACTAAGGGTGAGCGTCAGTTTAAGACTGTAACAGTAGGTTGTTCTTACCGTTTCAAAGGTCCTACTCGTATTGACTTTAACTACATAATGAAAGATGCTGATGCTCCTGGTAATGCTAATGCACAAAAAGTACTAGACAATATGGGTAACCGTTTTGCACTTCAGCTGACAGCAGCATTTTAAGATTAAGGATAATAAATGAAAATAAAAAATATATTATTGGCAGTTCTAACTGCCTTAATGATGACAGTGGTTTCAGTAAATGCTAAAGAAAGTAACAGTGAGACAATAAAAGTTGTTTATCCATTGGATTTTCCAGATGCTAAGCGAGTTCACTTTATGTTAAACACTCTAAATAACTTAGTAAAACATTATCAAAAAACATTTACAGACTATGAACTTAGTCTTGTTCTTTATGGTCCAGGTCTTCAGTATGGTATGAAAGACTTTAAGGGTACTGGTTTTGCTGAAAAACCTTACTTAAAACACGGTGGTCCAACTGGTAAAGGTATACAAGGTCGTATTAAAGCTTTAAAATTATTAGCCGGTGACAATATGAAAATGTATATATGTGGAAACACTATGAAAAAGAAAAATGTTAAAAAAGAGCAATTACTCCCTTTTACAGAAGTAACACCGGGCGGTATATTAAAACTTATTGAGTTGCAACGTGAAGGTGCAGCTTATATTAAAATCAAATAATAAATATTAATTTATTAAACATCTCTTAAAATTAGGGACTAAGGTTTAGACCTTAGTTTCTTTTTGAACACAAACTATGCTAAATCAATTAACCTCATTTAATAATTTAAATTACTATATTTAATAACCTTTGCTACAATATAAATATTAAAAACAACAAGGGAAAACTATGAAAATTATAAAAACAACACTGTTAATCAGCTTACTTTTATGCTTGTCAAGCTCTGTATACGCTGATTCAAAATCTAAAAAAGTCGAGTACCTAGGACTATTTGATGCAAAAACAAAAAGTTACAAGGTGGGAAGTGGTGAGGATGCGATAGAGATAAAGCGTACAATGACTTCTTGCGGGAAAAATAAGGGTTGGTTTCAACCGTTTGTACCTGTTAAAGGAATAACAGCTGTAACAGAAGCTGAGATGCTGCATGCATTAAACGATAAAGAGGCTATAGTTGTAGATATGCGTACCTCTGATTATTATTTTAAAGAAACTATACCTACGGCGATTAATATTCCTTTTGGAGATATAGAACTTAGACTTAATGAGCTTGGATGTGAACAAAAAGGTGAAGATTGGGATTGCTCTAATGCTAAAATAGTTTATGGTTTTTGTAATGGACCGGTTTGTCCGCAATCTCCGATAGCTATGAAGGTTATGGTTAGAAATGGATTTCCTGCAGAGAAAATCTTTTATTACCGTGGTGGTATGTTGGACTGGGATGCACTTGGTTTGACGACAGTAAAAGGTGAGTTTTAAATATCAAACTTGGATGATATTATTTCTTCCAACTCCTTAAGCGGTGCGTTAGTAATGTTTTCAAATTGTGTACGGTTAAAGGTTTGCTGTCTTTTGGCTAGTTGAGTTGTATGGATGGAGATGTTTTCTAGCATCTCCTCTTTTGTTAATTTACAATCGAGATATTCTAAAACTTCAACTATGCCTATAGCACCCATAGAGTTTGGTGCTCTTGAATATTTTTGCTCCAGATATGAGACTTCATCTATTAGACCTGAACTTAACATCTGTTGCGTCCTTTTAGATATCCTTTGTCTTAATAGTTTTCTTTCAACCTCAATATTATATATATCTAAGTTTTTTATTACAGGTTTTGGTGGATTGTGTTTAAGCCATTGGGTGGGTGTCATATTTGAAGCTTCATAAATCAGCAATGCTTTTTGAATACGGTATTTGTCATTTTTTGCGATATTTTTCATATATTCTTCATCTAAGTTAAATAAAGAATCATAAGCATTTTGCAAATCCATTAATTTTAAATCTACTTTTTTCTCAATGCTAGAACTAATATCAGGAAGTGGAGATAATCCTTGTAGCAATGATTTTAAGTAAAAAGAAGTACCGCCTACTATTATGAGGTTCTTAGAATCTTTTTCACACTCTTTTTGTACATTTTTATATAGGGATATGAAAATATCAACACTAAAGTACTCATCAGGGTATAAAACATCTATGCCGAAATGTTTTACACTTGCAAGCTCATCTTTTGAAGGTTTTGCAGAGACTATGTCTATCTCTTTATATATGCTAAGTGAATCAATAGAAAGTATGTAGGCATCAATTTTTTTTGCTATTTTTATAGCCAAATCACTTTTTCCTGATGCCGTTGGACCTATAATAGCTAGTTCAATCATAAGGAAATTATATCATTTTAAATCAACTTTGGGTAAAATAAAACAAAAAATACTACAAGGTTGGTTTTGCAAAGAATATATAAAAAACTTAAAGATTTTAACGAACTTGTCATGTTTGAGCATTCTATTTTTTCACTACCGTTTATTTTTATTGCTATGATTGTAGCTGCTGATGGCTGGTTTGGATTTTGGCTCCTTATTATGGGTGCCTTAGCCGCAGTAACTGCCAGAAACTTTGCAATGGGAGTTAACAGATATGCAGACAGAGATATTGATGCAGCAAACCCTAGAACCTCAGACAGACCAAATGTAGACGGAAGGCTCGATGGAACAAGTATCTTGATTTTTATTTTTGTGAATGCATTAGCCTTTGTTGCAGTTGCATATATGATTAACTCATTGGCATTTGGGTTAAGTGTACCTATATTGGCAGTTCTTGCTAGTTATTCATACTTTAAGAGATTCTCATCTTTGGCACATATTGTTTTAGGTGTCTCACTTGGACTTGCTCCAATTGCAGGAGTTATAGCTGTTAGTGCTGAGATAACATCATGGTCTGTTTTGCTCTCGCTGGGAGTTATCTTTTGGGTTGCAGGTTTTGATTTATTGTATTCACTTCAAGACATAGAGTTTGACAAAAATAACAATCTTTACTCTATTCCTTCTCGTTATGGTTCAGATGCTACACTTTTTTTATCAGCAATATTTCATATGTTGAGTATTGTATTTTGGGCGATGTTTGCATGGGTGGCTGGATTGGGAGTGTTTGCCTATATAGCGGTACTTCTTAGTGGAATAATGCTTTCTTATGAACATTATCTGGTTAAAAAAGATTTTACAAAGATAGATCGTGCATTTTTTACGGTAAATGGGTATTTGGGTATAGCATTTTTTATCCTTATTGTTTTAGATAAGGTCTATTCATGAATGTCCGTTTAGTCCCAGCACCTATAAGTTTGGTTTTTAGCCAAAATAATGTAGACGAGGAATCTTATGCACGTGAGTATCATAAGCTTAGTGCAGTTGACGATGATCCGATTTCACAATGGCTTAAATTAGCAAAAGCAAGGGGTGAAACAAGTGATAGCGATCCAATTTTACTAAACCTTATTATTGAACTTCATAGAAAAATAGATAACTTGGAGATGTTTTTAAAAGATGAGGTAGCAAAAAGATTATCTTTAATCAGTACGGTAGAGATAGAATCTATAGGTTTTGAACACTTTAAATTAAGTGAGAATGTCCTGATTGCAGGAGAAGAATATTATGGAAGGATAGAGATGCCTGTACATCCAAAAAGAGATGTTCCCGTATATTTTACAGCAGTAGATTCTTCATTAGCACATATTACAAAAATGCATGAAAGAGATGAAAAAGAATGGTCAGGATATATGACGGCTAGAGAAAGAGTCCTTATTCGTGAAGCAAAAGAGGCTTCTAGATGAGTTTAGAATCTATAGGTATTGAATACTTAGTAGCTGCTATGGCAGCTATGATTTTATATCTTATATATTATGTTTTTTCAAAAGATTCTCAGTATCATAAAAATATTCATTCGGTTGCATCCGTAGTTGAAGAGTTAAATAGAGAGATATACTACCTAAAGAAAAAGCTAGAGGACACTCAGTCAAATATCAAAAATACTACAAGTAGAATGAATGATGATGAGATATATCAGGAGATTGAAAGAAGTGTATATGATATGGTGAAACCACTGTCAATCGGAGTCAAAAAAATGGAAGAAGAAATTAATTCTATTGACAGGCATATAGAGGATAGAATCTCAAATCTGGAAAATGGAATTAAGCAAATATCAATACCATCATCTGTTCACGGTAATGATGATGAAAAAATAATTTCACTTTACAAACAAGGTGTAATGCTTGACACTATCTCAAAAGAGCTTCATATATCAAAAGCAGAAGTTGAGTTTGTTTTAAAAATCAACAAAATAAAATAATGGTTTATCTTTATGGCAGATAGAAAGCTTTTTACCTTAGTATCTATCCTTATTGGCGTAAGCATAATACTAACCTACTCATTATCTGCATATATAACTTTACTTTTTGATGTAAACGAGTTTCATTTTGCAATTAGACAGACTATATTTGGTTTTATGAGTATAATAATAATATGGATTTTAGCCCAGTTAGATCCAGATAAATGGTTGACGCCATTGGGCTTTGCTCTGTTTTTTGGTTCAACAACCTTGATGATTATTATGCCATTTTTGCCGGAATTTTTAGTATCAGCAGTAGGCGGTGCAAAAAGATGGATAAAACTTTTTGGGTTTTCTCTTGCTCCTGTAGAGTTTTTTAAAATAGGCTTTGTGTATTTTTTGGCATGGAGTTTTTCAAGAAAGTTAGGTCATCATGACGGTATGGGGATACGACAAGAGTATATAAGATTTGCTCCTTATGGAGTTGTCTTCATTGGTGCTATGTTTGTCATAGCCTTTGTGCAAAATGATTTGGGTCAGGTAGTTGTTCTCGGTTTGACATTACTTTTTATGTTAATGTTTGCCGGCAGTAGTTTTAGGTTTTTCTTGACCTTACTTGTCGGTGCATTCGCATTCTTCTTATTTTTTATTTTCACCGCAGACCATAGAATTTTACGTATAAAGTCATGGTGGGCATTAGCCCAAAACAGCGTATTGGAAATATTACCGGAATATCTTGCCAGAGAGTTAAGAGTGCCGACAGAAGTTGAACCCTACCAGATTGGACACTCTTTAAATGCTATACACAACGGTGGTTTTTTTGGAACAGGAGTTGCAAACGGAACATTTAAGTTGGGCTTCTTATCTGAAGTTCATACCGATTTTGTCTTAGCAGGGTTAGCTGAAGAGTTCGGATTTGTGGGTGTTGTTTTTGTTGTATTTATCTTTTTATGGATGCTTCAAAGACTATTTAAGATTGCAAACAGGAGTGATGATTCATGTATATACCTGTTTAGTCTGGGTGTAGGGCTACTTCTTGCCTTTGCTTTTTTGGTTAATGCATACGGAATAAGTGGGATTACACCTATTAAAGGCATATCAGTTCCATTTTTGAGTTACGGGGGTAGTTCCATATTAGCCGCATCTATAGGTATAGGCATGGTTTTAATGGCGTCTAAAAAGGTAAAGATGTAATGAAGTTATGTATAACAGGCGGTGGTACAGGAGGTCATTTAATGATAGCTCAAGCCTTACTTGAAGCTGCTATTGCTGAGGGACATGAAGTCATCTTTATTGGATCATCAAGTGGACAAGATAAAAAATACTTTTTACATGAGAGCTTATTCTCTAATGTATACTTTTTAGATACTACTGGTGTAGTAAATCAAAAAGGTTTAGGAAAAATAAAAGCACTTTTCAAAGTATTTAAAGCATTTTTGAAATCCAGAAAACTTTTAAGACAACATAATATTCAGGCTACATACAGTGTAGGAGGTTTCTCTGCAGCACCTGCTTCTTTTGCAACAATCAGTAAGTCTATACCTCTATTTATACATGAGCAAAATGCTGTAGTTGGACGATTGAATTCACTTTTAAAGCCGTATGCAAAAAGTTTTATATCTTCGTATGATAAAAATTCATCAATAAAAGGGTATCCGGTAAAGGATGTTTTTTTTGAGAATCAAAGAATTAGAAAAGAGATAAAGAGTATTATTTTTCTTGGTGGATCACATGGTGCAAAAGCTATCAATGACTTAGCTCTTAGTGTGGCAAAAGAGCTAAAAAACAGAAATATAAAAATCATTCATCAAGCAGGTGAAAATGACTATGAACGTGTTAAAACAGAATATGCAAAACTGGATGTAGAAGTAGAACTATATTCATTTACTAAAAAGTTGGATAAACTAATGTATGATTCTGACTTAGCAGTAAGTCGTGCGGGTGCTTCTACGCTTTGGGAGTTAACTGCTAACGGATTACCGGCATTCTTCATTCCATATCCTTATGCAGCAGGAGATCATCAGTATCATAATGCGAGCTTTATAGTTGAAAATAACTTAGGTTGGTGTGAGCGTGAGGGAGAAGACTTGAAAACCATGCTATTGGAGATTATAGAAATGGACTTGGAGAGTAAAAGTAAGGGTCTAATGGAATACTCCAGCAGAGATACGGCAAAAAAAATGATACAAAATATTTCGGAGGCAATAAATGCTTAGAGATTTAGCACAGACTATGGTAGATTTAATTTTTGATTGGGGATACATAGGTATTTTTTTACTTATGAGTATAGAAAGCTCATTTTTACCGTTTCCAAGTGAGATAGTCCTTATACCTGCTGGGTATTTAGCTGCACAAGGTGAGATGAGTATAACCATGATAATGTTTAGTGCACTTAGCGGTTCTATGCTAGGAGCACTTATAAACTATTATCTTGCTTTTACAATGGGAAGAAAGATTATAATAAGATATGGAAAATACTTTTTTATAAAGAAAAAGACCTTATACAAGATGGATGCTTATTTTGATAAACATGGACATATCTCAACCTTTATAGGAAGACTTATACCGGGTGTTCGTCAGCTTATCTCCGTACCAGCAGGTTTAGCGCGTATGAACTTGGTGGTTTTTTCAACATATACTGCTTTAGGTGCTAGCCTTTGGGCTTTAGTGTTAGTAATGCTTGGATATTTTATAGGTGAGAATAAAGTCTTATTGGATTTATACCTAAAACAAATAACATTTGGAGTTTTATTTCTCTTGATTTTACTTGGATTTTGGTATGCTTATAAAAATAATAAAAAATCGCATTAGTATGAATGGTTTTTCTTCATTATATAAATAGATTAAGGATTGCAAAATATGAGTAATTTGGAATATATGTTTCATCCTGGTTTTTTTGGTACTCGTGCTCCATTTTTTATGGACATTGTTACGTTAATAGTTGCCTTGTTGCCATTACTTGTGGCTATTGCTATCTCTTTAGCCCGCAATAAGCATTATAAGTCACATGCTTATACGCAGATATTTATTTTTGCCTTTTCTGTAATAGTATTGTTTTACTTTGAGTATGGAGTTAGATTAGCAGGCGGTTTTAATGCCTTTATGAAAGACAGTTCAGTCTCACATAATTATGCACTGATAGTTTTGATTTTTCATATCTTTATATCTGTGCTTACACTGGTTATATGGACGAGTACAATTTTTAGAGCGAAGAAACAATTAAGTCAAGGTAAACATAAAAAATCAGGTCTTTTAACATTTATGGGTGTCGTTATGACCTCATTAACAGGTATATGGGTATATATACTTATGTTTATATTTTAAAAAAAAACAGTTACTAAAAAGGATTATAATGATTAAAATAGATGAAAAAGCACCGGAATTCTGTTTGCCAAACCAAGACGATGTTGAGATATGTCTAAGAGACTTAAAAGGAAAGTGGATAGTTTTATACTTTTATCCAAAAGACAATACTCCCGGTTGTACTACTGAGGCTTGTGAGTTTACAGAGGCAATGCCTGATTTTAATGATCTTGACGCAGTTATCTTGGGAGTAAGCGCTGATTCTACTAAAAAGCATCGCAGCTTTATAGAAAAAAAAGAGCTTGGTATTACTTTACTTAGTGATGAGAGTACGGATATGATGCAAGAGTATGGTGTATGGCAGTTAAAGAAAAACTATGGAAAAGAATATATGGGGATAGTTCGTACTACTTTAATCATAAATCCTGAAGGAATTGTAAAAGCTCTGTTTGAAAAAGTAAGAGTAAAAGAACATGTTGCAAAAGTTCAGCAGACACTACAAGAACTACAAGAAAATTAAAACTTCAAGTTGCATTTAAAACTATTTTGGGTATAATTCGCGGATTTTTCTTCTGTAAATACATGAGAAAACATTAAGCGATTATGTCAAAAGTTAGTGCAACTCTCTTCTTTAAGAGAACCTTGTCCGACATCTTCAAAGCAAAACTAACAAATTTCTGGCTTGAAACTATAGCCCTTAAAGGACCTTAAATGGTAACTATGAAAGACCTATTAGAATGTGGTGTACACTTCGGACACCAAACTCGTCGTTGGAATCCAAAAATGAAAAAATATATTTTTGGTGTAAGAAAAAATATCTATATTATAGATTTACAAAAAACTTTACGTTATTTCCGTAACACATACCAAATCGTTGTTGATGCTGCTGCTGAAGGGCAAACTGTTCTTTTTGTTGGTACTAAAAAACAAGCTCGTAACTCTGTAAGAGATGCTGCAATCGCTTGTGGTATGCCGTACGTAGATAATAGATGGTTAGGTGGTATGCTTACTAACTTTCCGACTATTCAAAAATCTATTCGTAAACTTGACGTTATTACTGAGATGCAAGAAAATGGACAAATCGATCTTTTAACTAAAAAAGAAGCATTAATGCTTACTCGTAAAAAAGAGAAACTAGAGTCTTATTTCGGTGGTATACGTGATATGAAAAAGCTTCCAGATATGATGTTTGTTGTTGATGCAGTAAAAGAGCATATCGCTATTTTAGAAGCTAGATGTCTTGGTATCCCTGTTGTTGCTCCATTAGATACTAACTGTGATCCTGACTTAATCACTTACCCAATTCCAGGTAATGATGATGCTATACGTTCAATTCAACTTTTTTGTCGTGAAATGACAGAGGCTATCAACGAAGGTAAGGCTCTTATCAATGGTGGTGCTACTGATGAGGTTGAACAAACTGAAGAAGAAACTGCTACAAAAGAAGTTGCAGAAGCTACTGAAGCACCAGCTGAAGAAACTCCAGCAGCTACAGAGGAAGCATAATTATGGCAGTTACGGCAGCAATGGTTAAAGAGTTGCGCGCAGCAACTGATGCACCAATGATGGATTGTAAAAAAGTTTTAGTTGAAGCTGATGGAGACATGGCTAAAGCAACTGAGCTTTTAAAAGAACGTGGTATTGCTAAAGCAGCTAAAAAAGCTGACAGAGTTGCAGCTGAAGGTCTTGCAGGAATCGTTATCGCTGATGATTTCTCAAAGGCTACAGTTGTTGAAGTTAACTCTGAGACAGACTTTGTTGCTCAAAATGAAGGTTTTCAGAATCTTGTAAAAGATACAGCACAAGAAGTTTATGCTTCACAACCTGCTGATGTTGATGCTTTAATGGCATCTGCATTTGGAACTGAATTTACAGATGCAGTTACTAAAATTGGTGAGAAAATTGAAGTTCGTCGTTTTGGTACACTTACAGCTGATGCTACAACTGCACTTAATGGTTACATTCACTCGAATAATCGAATAGCTGTTGTTTTAACTGCTAAATGTGATTCTGAGAAAACTGCTGAAGGTATGAGAGCTGTACTTAAGCAAGTTGCTATGCACACATCTGCAATGAAACCAACAACTTTATCTTATAAAGATTTTGATGCTGCATACGTTGCATCTGAAACTGTAGGAAGAATCGAAGTTATCAAAAAAGATAACGAAGAACTTGCTCGTCTTAAAAAACCTCTTAAAAATGTACCTCAGTACATCTCTATGAGTCAATTAACTGATGATGTTATAGCTCAGGCTGAAGCTGATATCAAAGCTGATTTAGCTGCTCAGGGTAAACCTGAAAAAATCTGGGATAAAATCGTTCCTGGTTCACTAGCACGTTTTATCTCTGATAACACTACTTTAGATAAAGAACAAGCTCTTCTTGATCAAAACTATGTTTTAGATGAAAAATTAACAGTTGCACAAGCTATCGAAAAAGCTGCTAAAGAACTTGGCGGTACTGCTGAGATCACTGAATTTATTCGCCTTGAAGTTGGTGAAGGAATTGAGAAAGCAGAAGACGACTTCGCTGCAGAAGTTGCTGCTCAAATGGGTTAAGCTTTTAGCTTAACCAAACTCGGTATATATAAACTTACATATAATGCTTATTTGCTTTAATTATAAATTAGTATTATCATAACCATTTTGTACTTTACTCTAAAATAAAATATAAATCTTGACCAATGACATTGATTAATAATTTTAATAGATGTACAATAGTTGCATGAAAGTACGTACAGTCAGTTTAGTATTATCACTAGTATTTGTTGGATTGTTAATATTTCAAAATATCGTATGCGTGACACCTTTTGAGAATTCTCCATCAAGTAAGCTTGAATACAAGACTGAAAAAAGAGTTATAGAAGTTACTTTGGAAGATACTTTTTTATTAGCTTCTAATCTCATGACATTAATTCCTAAATTAAAATCTACTATAAATGTATATAAACATAAAGTATATGCATTCAAACTTAACCACAGTCTGTTCAAACCTCCTATATTCCTATAATACATTCAATTAAATTACAAATCATAATCAATATATCAAATTAAATTTATTAATTTACTAATAGGAAATAAGAATGTTAAAAAACAGTGTACTATTAAAAGGTAACGACGTATTTAAAAACAGTTACTTTAAAAAACATGAAAAAGAGTTGCTAGACTTAGCTCAAAATGGACAACATCCAAAAGCACTTTTTATAGGTTGTGCAGATTCTCGTGTTGTCCCAAATCTTATTACGCAATCAGCTCCAGGAGATCTTTTTGTTTTAAGAAACGTGGGGAATTTTGTTGCACCATATAAATCTGATGAAAATTATCATGCAACGGCATCAGGGATAGAATATGCTGTTACAGCGCTAAAAGTATCGGAAATAATTATTTGTGGTCACACAGAGTGTGGAGCAATTAATGCATTATATACAGGAGTCGATGATACTCAGTTTATTCATACTAAAAAATGGCTCAGTCTTGGTGAAAAAGCTAAATCATTAGCAAAGTTATCTATAGATAAAAATGCTTCACAAGAGCAACTATTACGTTTAACCGAAAAGCTATCTGTAGTTTTTCAGATAGAAAACCTGCTTACATATCCGTATGTAAAAGATGGTGTTAAGAATGGTACTATTCATATTCATGCTTGGATTTATGATATTCATAATGGAAGTATTGAGTATTATGATCCAGATGAATCAAATTTTAAGTCACTTGAAGTATTAGAAAATAAAGAGAAAAACCATGATACATAAACATATTGAATATTATGTAAAACATATTAAACATGATGCACCTGCTAGTATCGCTGTATTTCTTGTAGCCTTACCTCTTTGTTTAGGTATTGCTATGGCATCTGGTGCACCATTATTTGCTGGGCTTATTGCTGGTATAATCGGCGGTATAGTAGTATCTTGGGCTAGTGGATCTCAACTGAGTGTTTCAGGTCCAGCAGCAGGATTGACAGTAATCGTTTTTATGGCAATTGAGACATTAGGGAGTTTTGAGGCTTTTTTACTGAGTGTAGTTATTGCTGGTGTTTTACAGATAGCTATGGGATATTTACGTGCAGGTATTATCGGAGCCTTTTTCCCATCTTCAGTTATTAAGGCTATGCTTTCAGCTATCGGTTTGATATTAATCATTAAACAAATCCCGCATGCTGTTGGTTATGATGTGAGTTTTGAAGGTGATGATAGTTATATGATGGAGACAGCAAGTTCTAGTTTTCATGAACTATCTAATTCTTTTGGGGCTATCTCACCAGGTGCTGTAATAATTGCAACAGTAGCCTTGATAATACTAATTGCATGGGATACACAATGGATGCGACAATTTGCTTTTGTAAGGCGAATACCAGGTGCTTTAGTAGCAGTCGTTTGGGGAGTTGTTTTTAACTTAACTGCCTTAGAATTATTTCCATCTTTAGTTGTAGTAGGTAAGCATCTGGTGTCACTACCAACTTTAAGTGATTTTAATCAGTTCGCAGAACTTTTTGTACAACCTGATTTTAGTGTATTTTTAAATCCACAAGTATATGTAGTAGCCGTTACACTTGCAATAATTGCTTCTCTGGAAACATTATTGAGTCTGGAAGCTGCTAATAAACTTGATCCTTTGAAACGAGTAGCACCAACAAATAGAGAACTAAAAGCACAAGGACTTGGCAATATTTTGAGTGGAATGATAGGTGGTTTACCTATTACAGCGGTAATTGTTAGAACTTCTGCAAATGTGCATGCTGGTGGTGTTACTCGTATGTCTTCTTTTCTTCATGCCGTATGGTTATTATTGAGTGTACTATTCTTGGCACAGTTTTTAAACATGATACCTCTCTCTGTTTTAGCTGCTGTTTTACTTCATATTGGTTTTAAACTTGTGAACCCAAAACAGTTTTTTAGTATGTACAAGGAAGGATTATCACAGTTTTTACCATTTATAATTACTATAGTCGCTGTGTTATCAACGGATTTATTACAGGGTATTATTATTGGTATTTTTGTAGGTTTATTCTTTGTAATCCGTGCAAATTACCACTCATCCATTACTATGTTTCAAGAGGGAAGTATATATACTATACAATTTAATAAAGATGTCTCTTTTTTGAATAAGGCACTGCTTAGAAGTTTACTATTACATATAGATGAAAACAGTACGTTATTAATTGATTGTAGTAGATCACAGTTTGTAGATTACGATATTATGGAAACGGTAAATGATTTTATAAAAGCTGCACCGGATGACAATATTGTGGTTGAGAGGAAAGTCTACTGTGATATATAAAGTAAATAAATGTTAAGAAACTAATCTTTCTCTCAAGGTCCTAAAAAGCATCTTGAGAGAAAAGGATTTGTTAAACATGATTTTTTGATGAATTATTTTGATACTGTACTAGAACTTTATCTTTATTTTATTAGTTTGAAACATATAGAGAATCTTTTCAAAAAGATAATAAATGTATAATTATGTAACATCTATATTAATAACAAATATATAATATGTTTGTATAATTATAATTATATATTTTAAATGTAACAATAAGTTACTTAATAAATAAATTATGTCTGTAATTGTAACATTATCTATAGTATTATGATTATAATAAGTAATAATTATTATAATATATATAAAATTTATTCATTGGGGATATATTATGTTAAGAAATTTGTCATTATCTAGAAGCAGTGCTGGTAAAATAAGTAAAGTTGTTAGTGATAATTGCAAAAATAGGATTAAACCTATGATGCTTAGCGGGGTTAAGACAGAAGCTTTGCTTGTATTTGCTAGAACTGCTTTGGAAAGATTCTTTATTCATATTGAAGAAAATGATTTACAACCTGTAGTTGGTACAGAAGATGAAACAACATATGTATATGGTGAACTAAAAAGATTAAGAGATAATTTACAGGATTCTGTAGTTAATGCAGATTATTTAATGAATATAGTTCAAAGTGCTAAACAATTTCCGAAACTTAAAGAAATAGCTAAACATGAAGAACCTTTGATTAATTACTATGATGCAATGGCACAGAAAGTTTCAAATTATTTCATAGATAAACCTGCTTATATACCGGAATTTTTAGTTTTATGCGTGCTTAATCATTGGATAATAGAAGAAGAAAGGTCTATAGAACTATATCCTTTTTTAAATGATGTTAATTTTGAATTATTAATTTATAAGTTTGAAACAAATAGACAAGATTTTCAAAAGGACGGTGAGTGCATACTTAGCGATATATTTGGAGTATCGTATGCTATTATCGAAAAACTTAAAAATAAAAAGTACAAGGTTAATAAGCAAAGGGTTTCAAAAACAAGAAAGAAAAAATGAAACTATTTGTAGAATGTGTTAAACACTTTAAACAATATAATGCCTCTAAAAATCAAGATAGCTTAATAGCTTGATTGATTTAAACCTCTAATTAGTATTATTTTTTTTAATAATATATCTTGCTCCTTTTTTATTATAAAATTATTTTTTTTGTTAAATTAAGTTTACTTATTATACAATAATTTAAAAATAGGTTGGAATATGGATTATAATTTTTATTTACCATTATCTGTAATCTTAATCCTTGTAGTTACTATCCCTTTTTTATTTCATTTAAGCCGTTATATGGGTGAAACGTCCAAACAAACAAAATCAATCAATCAAACATACGAATGTGGTATCAAAAAAACATATAAAGATAGTTTTGAAAGATTCAATATAAAATTTTATCTTGTAGCCATTATATTTGTTATCTTTGATGTAGAGATTCTTTTTATGTTTCCCTGGGCTGTTACCTTAAGGGAAACTAGTCTTTTAGGACTATTTGAGATGTTTACATTTATGGCACTTTTACTTGCAGGACTTATATACATCTATAAAAAAGGTGCTCTAAAATGGGACTAGAAAATCCATCTTTGCCGAGTGATACGGCTATTGTCACAAAGCTTGATGAAGCTATAGGCTGGGCTAGAGAATCATCCCTTTGGCCTATGATTTTTGGAACAGCATGTTGTGCTATAGAGTTTATGAGTGTAGCATCCAGTAAGTACGATATATCACGTTTTGGTGCAGAGGTTGTAAGATTTGCTCCAAAGCAAGCTGACTTAATGATTGTAGCAGGGACTATAACATATAAACAAGCTCCAATATTAAAGCAGATATATGACCAGATGTGTGAGCCAAAGTGGGTTATCAGTATGGGTGCTTGTGCTTGTAGCGGAGGCTTTTATGATAATTATTCTACTATGCAGGGTATTGATGAGATTATCCCTGTAGATATGTATGTAGGTGGTTGTCCACCTCGTCCAGAAGCTCTTTTAGACGCACTTTTAAGTATACAAAGAGATTTGAGGCAAGAGAAGTACAATCCATCAAGACATAAAGACTTTAAAGGTTCCCTTGACAATGTCTAAGTATGTAACTGTTTTAGCGAGTGGAATTCATTCTTTTATAAAATATTTATATGATGATGGGTTTAACTATCTTTTAGATATTACTGCTATTGATTATAGTGAGTATATAGAAGAACAAAAAGAAAAATTCGCAGTAGTTTACATAATCAGACATAGTGACTTTAAACAAATTAAGATTATAAAAGCTTATTTAGATGTATTGGAAATAGAATCGATTTCTGATATATTTAAAGGGGCTAACTGGTTGGAGAGAGAAGTTTATGATCAGTATGGTATAAAGTTTATTAACCATCCAAACCTGAGAAGGGTACTTAACCATAAAGAGTTTGAAGGTCACCCGCTTAGAAAGTCTTATCCTATAACAAAAGGGCAACTTTTACACGAAGTCGATGACCTTGTAGATGAGATGAATAATAAACTATATTCTAAAGATGTAGTGTGCTCACTTGAAGATGGATCATTTAGTGAATGTAACAAGGATTTGATGTTTTTAAATATAGGACCCGCACATCCCGCGAGTCACGGTACTATAAGAACATATGTGGCGCTTGATGGCGAGACGATAGAAGCTGCCGTTACAGAGATAGGTTACCTTCATCGCGGTTTTGAAAAAAGTTGTGAAAACCATACATATAACCAGATTGTCCCATATACGGACAGATTAAACTATTGTTCAGCAATAAGCAATAACATCGCCTTTGTTAAAACTGTTGAAGAGATGCTCGATATTGAGATAACACCAAGAGCCGAGGCTATTAGAGTGATGTTGCTTGAGTTGTCCAGAATTGAAGATCACTTAGTTTGTTTGGCAGCTATCTTAGTAGATATGGGAGCCTTGACAAATTACTGGTATATATACAATCCCAGAGAAGATATTTATGAGTTATTATCAAAGCTAACCGGTGCAAGACTTACAAACTCGTTTATGAGGGTTGGTGGAATGGCAAATGATTTGTATGATGGCTTTGAAACTGAACTTGAATTTGTTTTATCAAAAGTGAAAGATGGTATAAATGAAGCCCTTTCATTAATAGAGCATAATAGAATTTTTCATGACAGGACACAAAACATAGGGATAATAAATGCCAAAGATGCGATTAATGCTTCTTTTACTGGACCAAACCTTAGAGCATCGGGAGTAGCCTTTGATATGCGAAAAGACAATCCATACTATGGTTACGAGAATTATGATTTCGATGTTGTTGTTGGAAGTGTGGGTGATATATATGACAGGATTATGGTTCGTTTTGAGGAAATAAGGCAAAGTACTTCAATTATAAAACAGGTTATGAACAAGCTTCCTGAGGGTGATGTTAATATTAAAGATGCATCAGTAGTCTTGCCTGAAAAAGAATCAGTATATAACACCATTGAGGGTGCAATGAATCAATTTAAGTTGATAATAGACGGCGTAAAAGTTCCTGCGAATGAGTATTACAGTTCTTTAGAAGCAACAAATGGAGAACTTGGTTTTTTTATAGTCAGTGATGGTAGCGGTACACCATATAAAGTAAAAGTAAAGGCTCCGTCATTTACGGCTATGGCTGCATACCCTGATATGATTGAGGGTTCTCAGTTAGCCGATTGCATTTTAACTCTTGGCAGTCTAAACATTATTGCCGGGGAGATGGATAGATGAGTTTTTCATTTAACGAAGAAAATACTTTAAAAATCAAAACTCTTATACAATCTTATCCGCAGAAAAGATCACTAATTCTACCTTTACTGTGGTTAGCTCAAAAGCAAGATAGTTATATATGTGACGATGCTATGCAGAAAATATCTGAAATAGTGGAGATTCCGTATATGCACATATATAGTGTGGTGACTTTTTACACTATGTTTAGACTTAAAAGACCCCAAAAAAGAATCATAGAGGTATGCAGAACTTTATCATGTGAGTTAAACGGAAGTGAAGAGATAAAAACATATCTGGATTCTAATCATTCAGATGAATACGAAATTATTGAAGTTGAATGTATGGGTGCTTGTTCCGGTGCGCCTATGTGTACACTTGATGGTAAGTATATGGAAAATATCACTAAAGAAGAACTAGCGAAGGTTTTAAAATGATTACAAAAATAGTCAGTAAAAACTTTGATATAAAAGATTCTTTTAAAATTGATGTAGCCTTAAAAAATGGTGCTTATTCATCTCTAGATACACTCTTTAGTAAAAAACCACAAGAGCTTATAGATACTATAACTCAAAGCGGATTACGCGGAAAAGGTGGTGGGGGAGCATTGGCTGGTGGAAAATGGCAGTTGGCATCAGACCATAAGGGTATAAAATACCTTGTAGTTAATGCAGATGAAAGCGAACCTGGAACCTTCAAGGATAGACGAATTCTCTCTTTAGATCCACATCTTTTGATAGAGGGGATTATTGCTACGTGTTATGCAATAGCTTCACATAGCTCTTACATATATGTTCGTGGTGAATATGAAGAGTTTTCCGATGTTCTTCAGTTTGCTATAGATGAAGCCTATGATAGAAAGTATTTGGGAGTAGATGCCAGATACAGGGTTGATATTGTAGTACATCGCGGTGCCGGTGCATATATCTGTGGGGAAAAATCTGCACTATTAGAATCTCTTGAAGGAAATCGAGGTCATCCAAGGTTGAAACCACACACCCCTTCTCCGGAGTTTTATTTCTCAGAACCAACACTTGTAAATAATGTAGAAACTATAGCTTCAGTACCTTTCATAGTTAAGAACGGAGCAGAATCTTATAGGGAGTACGGTACGGAAAAATCACCAGGAACTTTACTTTTTGCAGTGAGTGGAAATGTAAATTCACCAGGTGTTTATGAAGTTCCGTTTGGAACAGGTATGTTAGAGTATATTGAGAAGCTAGGCGGTGGAGTTAAAAATGGTAAAAAACTAAAGGCTGTTATACCTGGCGGTGCTTCTACACCTATTCTTCCGGCAAATTTGATTAAAGATGTAAAACTAGATTATGAGAACTTAAGAGATATAGGTTCAGCTCTTGGAACCGGTGGTATGATAGTTTTGGATGAAGATGCCTCAATTGTAAAAGCTTTAAAAAACTTACTGAGGTTTTATCATCATGAAAGTTGTGGACAATGCACACCGTGTCGAGAGGGTACTGCATGGAGCGATAAGATTCTAGATAAGTTCATCGCAAAAGACGCGAGCAGACAAGACTTGGAAGTATTACGTAGTGTCAGTAATAGTATGAACGGAAAGACGATTTGTGTATTTGCCCCTGCTGCGAGTGGTGTGATAGATGGATTTTTAAAGCATTTTGAGAGTGAGTTTTTGGAGTGTATAAAATGAAACTTTTAGTTAATAATACTTCTATCGAATGCGCAGAAGGTGATTTGTTAATTGAAGTATTGTTAAGTAATGGTGTTAATGTTCCACATTTTTGCTATCACGAAGACTTAGGCTGTGACGGAAATTGCCGTATGTGTATGGTTGAGATTAAAGGCTCTAAAAGACCCCAAATAGCTTGTGACACATTTGTCAAAGAGGGGATGGAAGTCTCAACAATCAGTGATAATATTAGTGAAGTAAAACGATCTATCTTAGAGTTGGAACTTTTAAATCATCCCGTCGACTGTGCGATATGCGATCAAGCAGGTGAGTGTAAACTTCAAGATTATTATATGGACTATGGACTTTATGATAGTAAATTGTCTACGCCAAAGACAAAAAAAGGTAAGCACATAGACCTTGGATCAAGCGTAATGCTAGATCAAGAGAGGTGTGTTTTATGCACAAGATGTGTACGTTTTACGTCTGATATTACTAAAACAGGTGAACTTGGAGTAATAGGACGTGGAGACGGTGCAAGAATAGCAGTAGCACCTAATCGTGAACTTAGCAATGACTACGCCATGAATGTTGTTGAATTATGTCCTGTCGGTGCATTGACATCAAAAGACTTTAGGTTTAAACAGCGTGTATGGTTTTTAGATTCTACTAAAAGTATCTGTCACGGTTGTTCTAGAGGATGTAACATAGACATTGACTATAATCAGACAAAATATACTGCAGAAAAAGTACATAGGTTTCGTGCAAGAAGAAATAATAAAATCAATCAATCATTTTTATGTGATTATGGCAGGTTAAGCTATAAGGAGTTAAACGATACGTTTACTCTAGAGGTGTCAAATATTGAGGATTTTAAGAAGATACTAAATGATGAAAAAAAGATTGCCTTAGTCTCACCTTCATTTAGTTGTGAACAACTTCAGGGAGTTTATGACTTTTGTAAAGATAAGAAAATCTCTCTTTTTTCATTAAAATACTACGATGACAACTTTGGTGATGAATGGCTAAAAACTAATGATATGAGCTCTAATTTTGCGAGCATACAAAACCTAGATATAAGTACAAATAAAGAAGACTTTCTAGCTTCAATTGCGGATTCAAATATAGTCATAAATTTTGACCATAAATATTTAAAAACTAAATATCTACAAGACAAAAGAGTTATTCAATTTACAAGTAGCAGTTGTGAGAAAAACTATGAACTGGTATATGCAATTGCGAATTTTGCACATGATAGCGGAAGTATTATAAACTGCGATGGTCTAAGGCAGGAGTTTTATTCTACTAAATTCACAGATAAAAATCCAAGATTATTAGAGCTACTAGAGGAGTTTAGATGAACACGTTCTTAATTTTGCTCCCATTGATTTTAACGATGCTATTTTCACTGGTAACCGTACCTGTTTTGGTATGGATGGAAAGACGTGTAGCAGCACTTATACAAGACAGGCTTGGACCAAACAGATGTAATGTAAACGGTATCAGACTTGGTGGATTGGTTCAATCTGTTGCAGATATGATGAAACTCGTTTTTAAAGAGGAGTTTTTACCCACTCATATCAAAAATAAATTTTATCATCTAGTAGCACCATCTATAGCTTTTATGAGTGCATTTTTAACCTTTATGGTAATCCCGTATGCGGACAATGTCATAATAGGTGGACATACCTATCATATGCAGGCTTTACCTATTGACTTGGGTGTACTTTGGTTCTTAGCATTTGCAGGGCTTGGTGTGTATGGAATTATTCTAGGTGGTTGGGCTTCTCATAATAAATATGCGATGATAGGTTCGATGCGTGCCACTGCACAGGTAATTGGTTATGAGGTAGCGATGGGCTTGTCTCTTGTCTCAATTTTAATAAGCTACGGAACAATAAGTTTAAACGAGATGGTGTCTTATCAGACGCAAAACTTTTTTTATCTGCCTGCATGGGGTATAGTTATTCAGCCTGTTGCTACCATTATTTTTATAGTTACGGCTTTTGCCGAAACAAATCGTGCTCCATTTGATGCAGCTGAAGGAGAGAGTGAGATTGTCGCAGGTTATCATACTGAGTACGGGGCTATGAAGTTTGGTTTATACTTTGTAGCTGAGTATATAGCTATGGCAGCATCCGGTGCTTTAATAGTTACTATGTTTCTTGGTGGTTATCAGCTTCCATATCTAAGCACTGTTGACCTTATAAATAATTTTGAACTCATCTTGTGGATAATTATAATATTTGCAATTATTACATCTTTAGTTTTTATTAGATGGATTAAAACACATAATGTTCTTGTTATGAGTGGACTTGATGAGACGAAAATATACACAAGCTTGATAATTGTTTTTACAATATTCACTATTATTGTAATGTCTTATTATGCTCTTGGATATGGAGGCTCGAATGAAGTAGGTGTAATGATTTTGCAGTTTGTGGTTTTTACCGTAAAGCTTTTTTTATTGCACTTTGTTTTTGTATGGGTTAGGTGGACACTACCCCGTTTTAGATATGATCAAACACAGAAATTGGGGTGGAATATTTTACTTCCGATCTCTCTGATAAATATTGTTTTTACTGCTATAATCGTTGTTGGAGTTAATTATGGGAATTAAAGTTATACATAGACATGGAAACACTTTTAAAGAAAAAATGTACATATCTGCCGTATATAACGGAATGAAAACAACGCTTAAACATTTTACTAAAAACTTGAGCGATACTTCAAACCTACAAAGTGTTTGTTATCCAGAATTAAAACCTACAGATATTACATCAAGGTATAGAGGTGTACATAGGTTGACTCATAGAAAAGAGGATAATTCAATTGCCTGTGTAGCCTGTTTTATGTGTGCTACTGCTTGTCCGGCAGAGTGTATTGAGATAGTTGCCAAGGAGAGAGAAGATTCTGTAGATGAGAAGATGCCCGCCATTTTTAATATAGATCTTTTAGAATGTATTTTTTGTGGATACTGTGTTGAAGCATGTCCATGTGATGCTATAAGAATGGATAGTGGAATCTTTTCGGTTATTGCTGATAACAGAGAGGACTTTATTTACAATAAAGAAAAACTCTTAAGCATAAAATGTATGGAAGGTGAGGGTTTTAGTCGTGCAAAATGAGGTGCTTTTTGCTATATTATCATTAATGGCAATACTTAGTTCAATTATTATGATAAGTGCTTATAGACCGATAGATTCAGCCCTTAGTTTCATTGTGACTTTAGTTAGCATAGCCGCTCTTTTTGCTTTGGTGAATGCAACATTTTTATTTATAGTCCAGATTATTATTTATGCAGGGGCTATACTCTCTTTAATTATCTTCATAATAATGTTTTTAAATATAAAAGATGAAAATTTACCAGAGGAGAAGCACAAGACAAAATGGTTACTTGGGACATCTTTTATTATTTTGCCGTTTTCAGCGATTCTCATAGATTTGATACTAAGAAGTGATATAGAACATAATGTTGTAGCATCTGATAAGTTTGGCGGGATTCATCAAGTCGGTCTAACGCTTTTTAGTAAATGGATATTACCATTTGAATTGGTCTCAATTCTTTTACTTGTAGCACTTATAGGCTCTGTGACCTTAGCTAAAAGGGAAAAATAATGTTAAAGGCATATATGATTTTATCCGTTATACTTTTTTCTATAGGAATAGTAGGTTTGATAAGCAGAAGAAATATCATTGTTATTTATATGTCAATAGAATTATTATTAAACTCCGTAAATATATCTTTAATAGCTATCAGTGCTGATTTGGCAGATTCATCCGCTCAGGTGATGTCTCTTATTATTATTGCTATTGCCGCTTCTGAAGCTGCTTTATTTATGTCATTATTTGTAATACTCTTTAGAAACAGATCCTCGCTTGATGCAAACCTTTTTGATATATTGAGTAGTAACAAATGAAAAACGACATACTTTTAAATATTTTAATCTTATCACCGCTATTGAGTGCATTATTTATTTTTTTTATAAATATATTTTTTGTAAATACTAGGCAGTATATATTTACGATTTTAGCATTATTAGGCTCAGGTGTTAGTGCATTATTAGCCTTGTATGTAAGTTATTACAGTTACTTTTACTCTAAAATTTTCAGCTCACATTTTTTTACCTGGTTAAACGTCGGAGAATTTAGCATTGAACTTTCATTTCGTGCTGATAGTCTTAGCTCATTTATGTTGCTTTTTGTCGCACCAGTCAGTTTTCTTATACACATATATGCTACTGGTTATATGAATAAAGACAAAAGTTATGGACGGTTCTTTGCATACTTCAATCTTTTTATATTTTTCATGTTTATTTTAGTATTGGCAGATAATCCAATAGTTATGTTTATTGGTTGGGAAGGGGTAGGTCTTACTTCTTATGCACTTGTAAGTTTTTATTTTGAGGATATTAAAAATACATATGCAGGTAACAAAGCCTTTATCTTAAACAGAATAGGGGACTTTGGATTCTTATCAGCTTTAATGATTTTATTCATCGAGATAGGAAGCGGTGGATTTAGTTTTGAGACAATATTTGTAAATTTACATCAAATAGACAATCAAAGTGTTAACCTTATCGCCTTTTTACTTTTTGTAGGTGCTATGGGAAAATCTGCCCAGATCCCTTTATTTGTCTGGTTACCGGACGCAATGGCTGGACCAACTCCAGTATCAGCGTTAATTCATGCAGCGACTATGGTAACAGCGGGTGTATATATGATTACAAGATTTGCACCACTGTACAATATCGCAATAGATATTTCACTCTTTATTAGCTATATTGGAGCATTAAGTGCATTGTTTGCAGCTATAGTTGCTTCAAGACAGTATGATATTAAGAAGATTCTTGCTTACTCAACCATGTCGCAACTTGGATTTATGTTTATGGCTCTTGGTGTCCATGCTTACTCTACTGCATTATTTCATATGTTTACCCACGCATTTTTTAAAGCCCTTTTGTTTATGGTGGCTGGTGCTATTATTGTTTCATTTTCACATAAGCAAGATATACGAGAGTTGAGGGGCATAAAGTATTCAGCTCCTCTATTATTCATTATGATGGGTGTCGGGGCAATCACGATTAGTGCCATTCCTCCTTTTTCTGCTTTTTTCTCTAAGGATGCGATAATGAGTTCGCTTTATGTATCATCTCATTATGAATTGTTTGCTATTGCTTTTGTAGCATCATTGTTAACGGCTTATTATATGTTTAGAATGTTATTTGTAATATTTTTTACAAAAAGTTTTCAAGATGGCAAACAAAATGCTAAATCTATGATATACCCTATGCTTATTTTAACTTTTCTTTCTCTTTTTTCAGGTTTTTTGAATTTTCCTGAAATTTTTTTAGGAGATTTAAATGTGTCTTCATGGCTGAATTTAGCAGATAAGAAAGTATTAATAGAGCATTCTACAGAGATTATTTTGATGTTTGTAAATACAGTGTGTATTATGGCAGTAATCTACTTTACTTATAAAAGATATGCATACACAGATAAAATCTTGCAAGAGAGTGAAGTGAGTATTGTTGCTAATAAATTTTATATAGATGAGATATATGATGTTGTTTTTGTTAAGCCTTTACAATATCTGTCCATATTTATAAATAAAACAATATCTTATACCATGATTGACAGGAGTATAAATATTATAGCGTTTTCATATGCAAAAGCAGGAAGACTTTTTTCATATATAGAAAATGGAAATGTTCGTTATTATGCACTTTATATGGCGATTGGTCTAATGTTTGGTTTTGTGTATCTTTATGTATTACTTGGAACTAGATTATGAATATATTGAGCTTAATCATTTTTTTGCCAATAATAGTGGCTCTTTTTTTATTTTTTATAAAAGAGAATGTAAAACTTGTAAAGATTGTTTATATTATAGTTACTTTAGCAGTATTGTTATTATCTTTAGACTTATACATAAACTTTAATCCTGATGATTCTATGCAGTTTATAGAATCTCATATATGGATAGCTGAATACGGGATTAATTATCATCTGGGCGTTGACGGTGTCTCTTTAGGTATAGTTATGATGAATGCCATCATTATGCCATTGATTGCTATAGGTCTTTATAAACAAAGAGACAATGGTGGATACTGGATAAATTTACTCTTTGTCCAAGGGGGTGTTATGGGGGCTGTTCTATCACTTGATTTGATGCTCTTTTACCTGTTTTGGGAACTTATGTTACTTCCAATATTTTTTATGCTTGGTCTCTTTGGATATGCAAGAAGCAACTTTATAGCAATGAAGTTTAATCTTTATACTATTTTTGGCTCACTTATGATGTTAATTGCAATTTTATATATTGCTGTTGTTCATAAGGAACAGTTTGGATTTTATTCATTTGATTTAAATGAGCTTAAAAAGCTGTCTTTTTCATCTATGGAATCTTTACTGGTATTTGGTGGCTTTATGCTTGCTTTTGCAATTAAGATACCTATATTTCCATTTCATACTTGGCTTAGCGATACATACAGAAGTGCTCCTACAGGGATAGTTATTGTAATGTCTGCTTTGATGGCAAAATTGGGTGTATATGCAATTTGGAGATTTTTATTTAGCTTGTTCAATGATACATCACACTTACTTGCACCGTATTTTATAGGCTTAGGTCTGTTTGGACTGATATATTTTGGTATATCGGCAATGAGTCAGAATCATCTAAAAAGAATGTTTGCTTTTTCTTCTGCTTCTCATCTCTCACTTATTGTTGTAGGTTTTTTTATATATGATATTTATGGATTGGTTGGTTCATCATATCTTATTGTAGCTCATGCATTATCTTCAGCTGCCCTGTTTTTAATGGTAGGGATTATGTTTGAGAGAACAAGGACATATTCAATTGATGAACTTGGGGGTATAGCAAGAGTTGCACCAAAATTTGCCCTATTTTTTGCTTTCTTTGCATTAAGTATTGTAGGGATACCCTCAACCGCAGGTTTTGTAGCTGAACTGTTGATTATACTTGGAGCATTTACATACAATATATATATCGGTTTTATAAGTGCTATAACTATCTTAATCGCTATGCTTTTTATGTTTAAAGTTATAAGTAAGGTTCTGTATGGAGAATTAAGTGCAGCTACTGCTAATTTTAAGGACTTGCGTTTTCATGAGCTTCTAGCTTTAATACCACTAGCCTTGTTGATACTGGCTATGGGAATTTTCCCAAACTTCTTTATACACAAAATAAAACCTACTGCTAAATACTGTTCAACAAATCTTGAAGGTCCTTGTTATGTCAAATGAGTTTATTGCTTTGGTTGTACCGGCATTATTGCTAATTAGTGCAATATTTGTTTTATTGTTTGGTCTAAGCTCTTATTATAGTAAATCTAGAGCGTATTATATAACGATTATAACTCTTGGAACTTCCTTACTTATGGCTATAAGTACTATAAATAAAGTTCATTCGACCTTAATATTGCCTGATATATTTAACTCGATGATTGTTTATGATACTTTCAGTGCTACCTTCATCTCACTCTTTTTACTTGGTGCTTTTTTGACACTGGCAATTGCAAAATCTTTTATATATACAAGTGAGTATTTTACTTTTGAATCGTTTGTCTTATTGTTGTTTTCACTTTTTGGTATGGTTACACTTAGTATGGCTAATGAACTTTTAACGGCATTTATAGCCTTGGAAATATCCTCTATGTCCGTGTATGTATTGGTTGGATTAAACAAAAATTCCCTTAGAGCTTCAGAAGCATTCTTTAAATACTTACTTTTAGGTTCATTTGCATCATCATTCTATCTGCTTGGAATGATGCTTATTTTTGCACAGACAAAAAGTACAAACCTTAATGACATTGCTTATTTTATCTCCACTACGGATTTAAACTCCCAGTTATTGATAATAGCAGGCGGTTTGCTGATTATGATTACAGTACTTTTTAAAATAGCGGCTGTTCCGTTTGGAGCGTGGGTCATTGATGTTTACGAAGGTGCTTCTTTACCCATTACTTCATATATGGCGGGTGTGTTTAAAATAGCTGTTTTTTCATTTGCACTTAGAATATTTTTACTAGACTATGCTAGTTTTGATGACATTTATGACCCTCTTATCTTAGGAGGCGCTGTAGTGACCATGTTTGTTGGTTCACTTTTAGCAGTTGTTCAAACCAGCGTTAAGAAAATGTTGGCTGCATCTTCTGTTGTGCATAGTGGGTACATTTTAATTGCTTTTGCTTCTATAGGAGCTAATACCGGTAACGCGGCACCAGCAATAATTTTTTATCTTTTTGCATACTTTATAAGTGCTATAGGGGCATTTGGAATACTTAGTTATATTACTAATTCAAATGAAAAGGTTATAAACTATGATGATTTAGATGGTTTAGCTAAAACTCACCCTTTAATCTCTGGGGCATTGACTATATTCTTATTATCATTAGCAGGATTTCCATCTACCATAGGTTTTATAGGAAAGTTTTATATCTTTACATCAGCAATAGAAGCAGGCTATACGATTTTTGCTGTTTTTGGAGCTTTTAGTGCATTTATTTCTATATACTATTATTTTAAGGTTATAGTACACATGTATTTTAAAAGAAGTATTAAAAAAAGAGTTGAATACGGATATAAAATATCATTTATTTTCATATTGGCATCTGCTTTGGTAGTTTTATGGGGTGGTGTTGGTACATCATTGCTTTTAAACATTCCTGGGATTGATGCGTTAAATGAATTGAGTAAGTATGCAATTAAATCACTTTATTAATAGTTCGGATGATTGAATCTGCTATAATCTTTTTATGAATTTACTACGTGCAAAAAACTTATCACATTCTTTTGATTATGAACTATTCTCTGATGTTTCATTAGATGTGAATGAAAAAGAATCGATTGCAATTATCGGGGTAAGCGGAAGTGGAAAATCAACTCTGCTTCATATTATTTCCACATTATTGAAACCTGATAGTGGAAGTGTGCATCTATTTGATGAAGATATAGCTAAAATGAGTAAAAAAAGATTGACTCAGATAAAGCGTGATGACTTAGGTTTGGTCTTTCAGTCGCATTATCTGTTTAAGGGCTTTAACGGCTTAGAAAATCTTGAAGTTGCTGCTATACTTTCGTGTCAAGAGATAGATGAAACCTTGTTAAAGAAATTGAATATTTATGACGTTATTAATCAAAAAGTTACAGAACTTTCGGGCGGACAGCAACAACGAATCTCTATAGCGAGGGTTTTGACCAAAAAACCAAAAATACTTTTTGTGGATGAACCAACAGGAAATTTAGACAAAAAAACTGCAAATGATGTTATGGATATTTTTTTTGAATATATTCAAGAAAATAATGCGGCAATGGTTCTGGTTACACACGATGAAGAACTGGCAAAAAAATGCAAAAAAGTTTATAGAGTCGAGAACAAAGAGCTTAAGGAAATATAATGATATTTTTCTCATGTTATCAGATGAAAACTCATGAGTATCATATTAAGCTGTTGATTTTTAGCGAGATTTAGTTTTGGATTGGGCCAATGTTTTTACCGAATCATATGTAGTTGGTTTTATACTTTTATTTTTTAGATTTGGTGCATTATTTATGGCAACACCCATCTTTTCTCATAGAAGTATACCAATAACAATGAAGTTTTCAATGGCATTTTTTTTCTCCATAGTGTTTTACTCATCAATGCCTCCCTTAAACATACCTATAAACACACCAAGTATTGTGATGGCAATTTTAAGTGAACTACTTTTTGGTTTAGTAATAGGTGTCATTTTGCAAGTTGCATTCAATGTCATAACCTTCGCTGGGGGTATGATATCTTTTATGATGGGTTTCTCTATGGCAAGTGCTATTGATCCGCAATCAGGAGTCTCTATGCCTATCATTTCACAGTTTTTGTCATTGATGGCATTAATGGTTTTGTTTGTTATTGATATGCATCATTGGATACTTCTTTATATTGATAAATCACTTAGTGCTATACCTTTGGGTGGATTTATAATGAGTGAAGATCTTTTTCATTATATTATTGAAGCAATGTCAAATATGTTTATGGTTGGTTTTATGATAGCTTTTCCAATTATAGCTTTGTCATGGTTGGCAGATGTTATTTTTGGAATGCTTATGAAGACTATGCCTCAATTTAACCTGCTTGTAATTGGTTTTCCTATAAAAATAATGGTTGCTTTTGTGGTACTTATTGCAACCTTAAGTGCTACTATGTTAATTTTAAAATCTCAAATGCAAGATGCATTTAATTACTTAGAGATGTTTTTTTAGTTTTTTTTTGATACAATAAGAAAAAGAGCTTCTTCAAAGGACTATACGTGAAAATACTACTTCTAAATGATAATCCAGTTGTAAATAAATTAGTTACATTAAGTGCACAAAAAACCTCTGATGAACTAGAAGCAGTGGAAAACATTGAGGATATAGAGAATGATAGTTATGATTTATTCGTTCTTGATGATACCAAGTATACTCAAGACGTAATGAATGAATTAGCAAATAAAATAACATTTAGTAAATCTTTATATATTTGTTCAAAAAATGCCGAAGAAGTTAGCGGATTTACAAGTACATTGAGAAAACCATTTTTACCAACTGACTTAGTTGACTTATTTGCGCTCTTAGCAAGAGAGGCTAGTACAATTGACTTGGATACGCCACCTGTTTCTGATGAAGTCTTAGAGTTGGATGATATAGATACAGAGGAACTTGGAGAGATAGATGAGCTTGATGACCTTGATGATATAGAAGCTGACGGTGAAATAGGTGGTATAGAAGACCTCGATACAGATGAAGATGAGTTACAATTAGAAGATATTGATGAGATTGATATAGATGATATAAGTGAGAAAATACAAAGCTCGCAAGGTGATGAAGACTTAGAGCTTTACAAAGAAGATATCGGTGAAGGTGATGAAGTTGAAGGTCTCAAAGAGATGGAAGAAGAACTGGAACTTCCTGATGATTTAGATTTAGAAGAAGTAGATGAAATCGAAGCACTCACTTTAGATGAAGAAGAACCAGAACTAGAAGCTCTTGAAGATACAGACCTTGAACTTCCTGATGACTTGGAACTTGATGAAAATCTCACGCCTGAAACAGATGAAGATTTAGAAGATGGAATTCTTGATAAAGATGATTTACAAGAAGTTCAGGATCTATTGGAAATGGATGAAGAAGAAAATGAGAAAGAACCTGAACTAGAAGGTCTTGAAGATACTGACCTTGAACTCCCTGATGATTTGGAACTTGATGAAGAAGATATTGGTGAACCTGCTCAAGCTGATGAAATTGAAGACCTCGAAGAAACAGAACT